>MDTA01171835.1_pt1 | contig 21163 bp, 19 predicted proteins | sample 811151 | NCBI WGS metagenome assembly MDTA01 (sample SAMN05326648, study PRJNA326480) | marine metagenome | isolation source: seawater | place: Indian Ocean: South | collected 2010 | reverse complement strand
GTGGGCCCGCATTGCGGCTTCGGTGTTGAATTTGGAAATCCCGAGCGGAACCACGCAACCGATGCAAGATCAGAGAATGAATCTGCGATGCCGAGCATCGTGCGCTCAAGAACTTCACCGTCATTCACTCCCGGGCACACCACGATCTGCCCACGCACTTCGATACCTGCGTCGAGTATGGCCCGTAACCATCGAAGGCTCATTCCGCCACGCGGGTTTTTCAGCATCCGTGAGCGATCGAACGGATCGATCGCATGGATGCTCACATGAAGCGGTGAGAGCCGCTCGTCAATGACGCGTTCAAGATCGCTTTCGGTGAACCGGGTGAGAGTGGTGAAATTCCCGAAGAGGAAACTCAGTCGGTAGTCATCATCTTTGAGGTACAGGCTTCTCCGCATTCCCTTCGGGAGTTGATGAATGAAGCAGAACTCGCAATGGTTGTCGCACGTGCGCACTCGATCAAAGACTGCGCTTTCGATCTCGATGCCGATGGAGGCTCCTTCAGGCTTGACGATCTCAAGTTCTCGCTCGAGACCGCCGCGGGTTACCGAAATATTCGGGTTACTGACATCAATCGCCCACTGCCATTCGATGATGTCTCTTGGCATCACTCCGTCGACTGCAGTGATCTCGTCGCCGACGCGCGCTCCAGCCTGCGCAGCAGGTGAACCGTCGAGCACTCCCGTGATGAGAGGCCCCTCGGTTCGCGAACGGGTATGAGACTGCGATGACATACGAGATAAAGAGGCTACCTCTGCTGCACCCGGGCTAGCCTGAAAGCACCATGGCAGTTGACCGGGTTTTGCTTGCCGAGCCACGCGGCTTTTGTGCTGGAGTCGAAATGGCGATCAAGGCACTCGCGTGGATGGTGCGAGCGTTTGACCCGCCGGTCTACTGCTACCACGAGATTGTCCATAATCAGATTGTGGTTGACGCATTTCGCTCACAAGGCGTTCATTTTGTTGACGATATTGAAGAGGTTCCAACTGGACGGCCCATCATGCTGTCAGCTCATGGCTCAGCTCCGGAAGTTGTCGCCAGTGCGCGGCAACGTGGGTCATTTGTCGTCGACTCGGTGTGTCCACTCGTCACCAAGGTGCACCATGAAGTAAAAGTTCGTGCTGCCAAGGGGTATCGCATTGTGTATGTCGGACATGAGGGCCACGAGGAGGCCGTTGGCACGATGGCGGTTGCTCCTGATGCAATCGACCGGGTGGAAAGCATTGCTGAAGTTGACGCACTGCCACAGCACGATGGCGCGGTCGCACTTCTCGCGCAGACCACCCTGTCCCACCGTGACTGGGAGGGTGTCGCCGTGCGGGTGAAGGAGCGTTTTCCTGACGTGTGGACCCCGGGACGAAGCGACCTGTGCTTCGCAACCACTAACCGCCAAAGTTCGCTTCTCGCCATGGCAGAGCGATGCGACGCAATTGTCGTCATCGGCTCTGCCAACTCGTCGAACACGACCGCCCTTGCACGTCTCGCAACAGATGCGGGTTGTCAGCATGTTGTCCGAGTGAACACCGCCGTAGAGCTCACAGATGACCTGCAAGGTGTTGTTGGCGTCACTGCGGGTGCATCTGCCCCAGACCAGCTCGTGCGAGAAGTGCTCGAACGCCTCTCCCCTACCAACGGGATCGAACTTGTCCGGGTGACCGAAGAGGACGAATATTTCCCTCCCCCACGCAACATTCGGGAACTGCAGGCCGCAATTGAATCTGCATCAACAGTTCTTCTCGGAGGTGGTGTGCTCACTAGTCCAAAAATGGACGACCGGTCGCTTTCTGCGAGTGCCGTACTTGCATCTCTCGACGAGGTAACTCAGTGAACTCTTTAACCCCAATGCTCGACACAATTCGCATCTCACTCCACATCGCAGCTGTCGCCGTCTGGGTTGGAGGCCAACTCGTAGTGGCAGCAATCGTGCCGAAGCTGCGCACTGGTCATCACGATGCTCTACCTCTCGTCGCTCAAGGCTTCGCCCGAGTTGCGTGGCCGGCATTTTTTATTGCCATAGCAACCGGGATGTGGTCACTCATGGCTGTTGACGTTGGTTCAACGACAATTGGCTATCAAGTAGCAATGACGCTGAAGGTTCTTGCGGTGTTGCTCAGTGGTGCAGCAGCTGCGGTTCACTCGGCAGGTTCATCAAGGGCGACCAAAGCGATCGGAGGAGCACTCGGTCTCGTGTTTGCGCTCAGCGCCCTCGTGCTTGGAGTCCTCATACGGTCGGGCGCATAGATGACAGGACTATGGCGGTGGACAGTCTTGATCGTGGCAATCGTTTCGGTGGGGCTCGCTCTGTTGCGGGAGCAAAATCGATCTCCGGACCTTGACGCAACCGCATCATCCACGAGTGTCAACCTGACGACGACCACGGAACCCCTCGGTGATCCGACACCGGCTCCGGAGTGGTGCCTCGAACTTTCCGCAATCGATGACTCGACCCCGCTCAACGATGTCGCAATGAAATACCTTTCGGCTGGGCTCATCGCAGGTGGGGCAATTGAACGGGATCTCACAGCCGCTGCACTCGCAATTACCGGCAATCAAATCGAGAACGCACCCTCGGCAGAGGTCTCGACCACAATCTCTGACGACGATTTCGATGCGGAGGGCCGATATATCGATCAAGACCCACTGCTTCGCGCCGGTCAACTCATCGAAGAAAACTGCAAACGAGTCTCATTGCAGGCAGCCCCTTCAGCGACGAATCCGCAGTAACCATCGCCACCGTCTCATCTAGCTGGTGCGTTTCGGAGAATCAGCAATGACGGACTAGTTTGCGAGAATGTTCCCCGGATCGCATCTCGCAACCCAACCCGATAAACCCGCCCTTATCATGGCCGGGAGTGGCGAAGTCCAGACCTTCGCTGAACTCGATGCAGCGGCTAATCGCCTGAGTCACGTCCTTCGCAACGCTGGAATCGAAGCAGGCGATCATGTTGCGATCTGCATGGAGAACAACCCCCAGTTTCTTGAGGTGCTCTGGGGGTGCCATTACGCAGGAGTCGTCTACACTGCGGCCTCCTCTCGCCTCACCTCAGACGAACTCGCTTACATCATCAACGACTGCGGAGCGAAGGCCTTCATTACGTCGATGTACAAAGCCGAACAAGCTGCTGAGGTCTTTGATGAAACGCCAAATGTGGCCCTGCGTTTGATGATCGGCGGAACGATCGACGGCCACGGCTCATATGAAGACGCCGTCGCAGGAGCCAGCGAACAGCCCCTGGCGAATCGTACTGCCGGGCGAGACATGCTGTATTCGTCCGGTACCACCGGTCGACCCAAAGGTGTGTTCCCCTCGCTGCCCGATGTCGCACTTGAAGAATGGGCGAGCAGCATTGAGGCGTTGCAACAGTTGCTGTTCGGAATGGATGCATCAAAGGTGTACCTGTCGCCTGCGCCGATGTACCACGCCGCCCCACTTCGGTTCTGCCTCGCCACGCAAGCCATCGGGGCAACAGTCGTATTGATGGAACACTTCGACGCAGAGGACTACCTCAAATATGTCGATCAGTACAAGGTCACCCACTCGCAACTTGTGCCAACGATGTTCGTTCGCATGTTGAAACTCGACCCCGAGGTGCGGGCCAATTACGACGTGTCAACGATTGAGGCGGCGGTTCACGCAGCCGCACCCTGCCCGGTCTCGGTCAAGCATCAAATGATTGAGTGGTGGGGGCCAGTCATTCACGAGTACTACGCCGGGACCGAGGGCAATGGGTTCGTGTACTGCAATAGCGAGGGCTGGCTCGCCCACCCAGGCACTGTTGGGTCACCTCTCAATTGCGTTGTTCACGTCGTAGGTGAAGACGGCGAAGAAGTACCTACCGGGGAATCTGGAACGATTTACTTCGAAGCTGGAGGAACGTTTGAGTATCACAACGACCCTGAAAAAACAGCCGGCTCGCGCCACCCAAAAGGCTGGAGCACACTTGGTGACGTCGGCTACGTCGACGATGATGGTTTCGTGTTCCTCACTGATCGCAAGGCGTACATGATCATTACAGGAGGCGTGAACGTGTACCCACAAGAGTCAGAAAACCTCCTCGTAACCCATCCGGCGGTCATTGACGTTGCCGTGTTCGGGATTCCAAATGATGACTTTGGCGAAGAAGTAAAGGCGGTGGTCCAGCCAGTAGAAATGCCCGCCGATGATGCAGCAGCAGGTGAACTAGAACGCAACCTCATTCGGTTCTGTCGTGAACAACTCGCTGACGTCAAGTGTCCACGATCAGTTGATTTCAGGGAAGAACTTCCTCGACACCCGACGGGCAAGCTCTACAAGCGCCTTCTAAAAGACGAGTACTGGGCGGCTGCAGGTCGAAGCATTTGATGACGACAGGCAGGCCAGAAGCGCCACACCCGTTTCTTGACTGGGAGGGCGTCCTTGCTTTCGCCCATCGAGGCGGCATGAGCGAAGCACCCGAAAACACACTCGACGCATTTCAACATGCCGTCGATCTTGGATACACCTTTCTCGAGACCGATGTTCACCTCACCAGCGACGGTGTGCTCGTTGCATTTCACGATGCTGACCTTGAGCGGACCTGTGGAATCAAAGGGAAGATCAATGATCTCAGTTGGGATGCGGTGAGGGAGGCCAAAGTCGACGGCACACACCCAATTCCGCAATTCACTGATCTACTTGACGCATTTCCTCATGCACGCATCAACGTTGACTGTAAATCAGATGAAGCGCTGCAACCATTAATCACTCTGCTCAGCGAACGTGACTGCCTCGATCGGATATGTGTGGGGAGCTTCAGCGATCGTCGCCTGCGAGTGGTTCGCAAAGCCTTCGGTAATCGTGTGTGCACGAGCCTAGGTCCGGTCGAGACGACTCGACTCACCGCCGGGGCTCCTATCCCCAAAGGGGCTCTTGCTGCCCAAGTTCCACCGACCGCCGGAAAGCTGCCTCTGGTGACAGAACGATTTGTGTCAAGAACCCACCGCCGCGGACTTCAGGTTCATGTCTGGACGATCGACGATGCAAACGAAATGAATCGCCTGCTCGATCTTGGCGTCGATGGCTTGATGACCGATCAACCAGAGGTACTGAAGACGGTGCTCGAAACCCGCGGCCAGTGGTGACGTGACGCCGTAACCAATTTCAGTGATGTTCAAAGAGCCTTCCAACGCGCTCGACGTAGTCGCGTGGCTCTTCCATTTCGAACAAAGGAAGCATGAATTCGGTCAGCAAGTGAGTCTCAATAAGTTCTGTGAGCTGCGCCCTACATTCGGCCTCAGAGCCGTGGATAACAAACGGAAGCACCCATTCATCAGAAACGTATTTCGCCGCCGCATGAAGACCACCTGCCATGGCACTCCGAATTCGGTCGACATGCTTGTCGGTCATGCCAATCTGCTCGCGGACGTCAGCCGGTGAGTCACACAGGCGGTAAGTCATATGTGGGCGAACGGCCTCGAGATCGTCATCGGTCATCACAATCGATGTTGAATACGACAAGTCGACCGAATTTCCCGACACGGCTGCGCCATTGCGAACGATGTCAACCGAGGCCGAAAGAGTTGTCTCATGGAGAAAATCAAGAATGACACCATCGGCTAACTCTCCTCCGAGTGACAGCACTCGAGGCCCACGCCCAGCGAGCCATATCGGAATGTCTCGATATGGGCGGGCCAAGCTTGCATGACGAAGCTGTACTGTTTCGCCCTCGAAATCGACCTGCTCACCAGCCCACAACCCCTTGCATACTCTGATGAGCTCTCGAAGCGAAACTAGCGGGCGTGAGCGCGACAGACCGAGAGCATCAAGGGTGAGAGAGCCGCCGGCGCCAAAGCCCGCTACAGCTCGCCCGCCACTAAGTTCTGCGAGGCTCGCATGAGCAGCTGCGGTCTGTCCTGGGTGCCGGGTGAAAGGGTTCGTGATGCCAGGGCCTACACGAATTGACGAGGTCGCTAAGGCAACGGCGGCTGAGACAACGTAGACATCGTGAGTGGCGAGACCCTCGTCGTACAACCGACACGTGCTGTAGCCCGAAATCTCGGCGACTTGAACAAGGTCAATCACCTCTTCAATGGGGCCATCTGGAATGATGTTCAGCGCTAAGGAGACCACGCCGAAAAGTTACTCAACATGTTCGAATTCAATCGATACGACTTCGTTGTTCGGCGTGAGGGAGTCAACGAGTTCATCGACCAAGAGAGCATTAGTTGGGTCATTCTGCCGTGACTGAACTTTGGTGATAACAACGACTTTTCGAGCCTGTGTCGGGCACTCCTTGAATGATCCATATGGCGAGGTAAGGACCGTGGCAGCCCGAGCAGGCGTGAGGCGTTCGTAAGGGCTGCAACCGGCAACTGCGGCAACCCTCAAGGGTCGGTGACATTGATCGGCGATAACACGTCCGAGAGCGTCGGCTCCGATGACCGCCAGAACAGTGGTCGTCTTATCGGGAAGCATCGGCTCAAAATTTGCGGGTGCTTTGAATGGCCGATGACGTGCACCATCTGCTTCAACGAGGACAACATCGCAAAGAGAGTGGTCGCTGAACCAATCGTCGCAGACAGATGGACGCACACCAATCGATTTACCATCTTTTACTCCGGCTCGAACGAGCACCGGTGACGTTCCGTTCCACGACTCAAGGGGCCTCGTAAAGGGTGCCTCAATCACCTCAAGACTCCCCGTTTGACGCTCCCCCATCTTCGTGGTCGTGGTCACGATCGTGCGCCTATCCAAGGATCGCGCGAGTTGAAATAACAGCGTTGATTTGCCGCCGCCTCCGACGAGTGCGAGCAGTTCTCGCTCCTTAAGATTGAGCGCCGAAGCCAGCCTCTTACTCGGGATCGGAATCATTATCGAACACTCAGGCGATGCAGTGCTTCAACGACTCCCCCGCCGACTGCGAGCGCCTTATCAGAGATTTGAGTGCAGGCCTTTGGGTCATGCCGAGGGTCAATATCAGCGATCTTCAGCCCTGCTGAGACCTGCAAATCGGGAGCAATGAGGCCTCTCACCATTCCAGTGAACGGGGCATGAACCGGCGTTGCTGTCTCTGCGAGCACCTCGCCAAGCACACTGCCTTCTTCGACCCAGTCACCAATTTCTGATGACCAATCGATACGACCAGCCCGAGGTGCTCGGATCACTCTCTCAGCGGATTTTCCTTCGATTTCACCCGGGCTCCCCGTATTTGGCTCGGCCATGCCGGAAAAGAGGGCTCGTCCAAGCCGGTGACCACGCATAGTCTCTACAACCGCATGGCAATGCGTACCGACAGCGAAACCTGGGCCGAGCCCTATCACAATGTCAGCGTCGTTGACGGTTGAATCGAGAGGCTGCTTTGCAAGCCGGCAGTCGATGATGCTGCTCACCTGCTGTGAGAGCGGCACATCGCCGAGGGTGGGTGCAACTACAACCGGAACTTCGCCAAGGTTCCAACAGGAGTGAACTGACGATTCATCATCACAACGCCGGGCTGCAAGACCTTCGATATCGATATGCCCTGAGACCACCGCTGAAGAAACCGCAACCGTGCGTCGAATGGTGAGCGGCTGGGATAGCTCGGCCACGACCACTCGGAAGCCGGCGTGGTGAAGGCGCCACACAACGCCAGTTGCAATATCTCCCCCACCTCGTACAAGGACGATGTCATCTGGTGCTGATTGCACGAACGACCTCAGCCATAATGCTGATCGCGATTTGCTCAGGGGTCTCGGCGCCGATTTCCAGACCGATTGGAGTGGAAATCCGGGATAGCTCATCCTCACTGCACCCGGCGTCAATGAGAAGTTTCTTCGTTGTCGACCATCTGCGCGCACTTCCCATGAGGCCGATGTAGGCAGCCGGTTGTTTCACGACCACCGGAATCAGTTCAACGTCAAGAGGAACGTTACGAGTGACCATCACGATGGCTGATCGAGCGTCGAGTGGAATGTCGGCGAGCACCTCAGAAAGTTCGCCATCATAGGTATTGATGACATCATCGAGTTCTTCGAGTTGTTCAGATCGGTCGTCCCAGAGGTGAACGTCCCATCCAGTCCATTGCGCAAGCTCGCAAACAGCACGTCCGACATGACCGGCACCGATGATAAGCAGTGAGGCAGTATTCATATACGGCTCAACGTAGACGTCCATCTCGCCTCCGCACACACCAGGGTCTCCCGTGGAAGGATCAACAAGCCGATAGGTGAGCAAGCGAGGTTGACCATCGGCCATTGCCTCCACCGCCACATCAACCACCCTTGATTCCATTTCGCCACCGCCAACGGTTCCCGACCGGCTTCCGTCATCACGAATGAGCATTGCTGCGCCAATGCGTCTGGGCACTGATCGATCGGTGCGGACCACTGTCGCAATCGCCGCTTTGCCACCCGCTGAGACGGTGTCGAGCGCCTGTCGAATCAGATCTAACGACCCCACAGTCGGCTCGCTTCCTCAACAACGCGCCCTCGGGCTCGCTCAACATCGACTCCGAGCACCTCTCCGTTTCGCACCCGCCATTCACCGGCCACCATCACATCACGAACGTGCTGACCGCTTCGCCAAAGCACCAATTGATCACAGATCGTCGAAGCGTCAATTGGCGTAGGGAGGTCACAATTGACGAGCTGGAGATCAGCGATCCAGCCTGGTTTGATTCGACCGAGGTTCTTGATCCCGAGCGCCTCGGCGCCACCTTCGGTTGCCATGGAGACGACATCATGGGCGGGAAGAGTCGATGGATCAAGGAGTCGAGCCTTTTGCAACCAAAATGCTCCGCGCATTACCTCGTACATGTCGTTGACGTAACCATCGGTTCCGAGGCCGACAGTGACCCCTTTTGCAAGGAGTTCAGCGATTGACGCGATACCTCCACCGACTTCGCAGTTTGAAAGCGGCATATGGCTCACACGGGTTCCGGTTGCCGCAATAATGTCGAGTTCGGAGTTTGTCATCTGCACGCATTGGCTGGCGAGAAATGACTGATCTGCGACTCCCAGTTCACGATAAAAGGCCATGGTGTCCATTCCATGGTTCTCCCGCGCCCAGTTGCCCTCGTGTGTTCCCTCATTGCAATGTGCGTGGTACCAGGTTGATCGCACTCTCGCTTCATCTGCTGCTCGCTCGATAAATTGCGGCGAGCACGTAAAGACAGTGTGCCACGACATCGCCCCAGACACCAGTGGATCACTTTGGTGGGCGTCGATGAAGTCAAGATTCTCGCGAAGGGAGCGTTCTGCAATTTCTTGTCCCGATCGCTCCGTTGCTTCAAAGCTAAATATGCCTCGCATGCCTACACGGCTCGCACACTCGGCTTCGACTTCGAGAACACCGGACAACGCCCCTGGGGCCTCACAGATATCAAAAAAGGTGGTGGTGCCACTTCGTAGCATTTCGGCGCACACCCATTCTGCAGCGGCGCCAATCATCTGCTGATCGAGACGGTCTTCGACTTGGGGCCACCAGTAGTCATCAAGAAAACTTTCGAAACCTGTTGGTGGTGATTGGATCACGATTCCGTGGGCAAGCGTGCCGTAGAGGTGAACGTGAGAATTGACGAATCCAGGCAGAAGGGCGCAGCCGGATCCGTCGACGATCTCATCTTCAGGAAACAGAGCGACGAGCTCTCCCGGAGGCGCTACGTGGGTAATAAACCCATCAAGAACCCGAACAGCAGTGTTCGCACTGACCTCCTCACTGGAGGCAACCAACCAGTCGGGTTGAACAATCATGCGCGTCGGGTCTTACTCGGAGGCCTTCATCGCCCGCCAGACACGTTCTGGCGTAAATGGGATTTCGTTCATCGAGACACCGACGGCATTTTGGATGGCATGTCGGAGGGCTGGAGCAACGCCGTCCTTCGGGATTTCTGCTACCGCCTTCGCTCCGAATGGGCCACTGTCTTCCATCGTCTGTACGAGGTAGACCGACGTCTCAGGCATCTCATCGGCTCGGTAGATGTGGTACGGACCAAATGAATCGTTCAACATCTTTCCATTTTCATCAAATGCGTACTCTTCGCAATGTGCGTACCCAAGAGCTTGCAACATGCCTCCCTCTACCTGACCAGATGCCGTCACCGGGTTGATCGCGACGCCGCAGTCGACGGCCATCGCCATCTTCTTCACGGTCACCTGACCCGTATCGATATCGACCTCGACTTCGATGACCTGTGCGGCAAACGGTGGCGGACATTCGGGCGACACATACGACGCTGTGCCCATAATCTGCTCTTGTTCTTGAGTATGCAACGAATCGAGCGCAATGTCTTCCATTGAGACCGAGCGGCCATCGGGAGCATGGGCACGCGAACCACGTAGTTCGATGGAACATGGCTGTTCCACACCGAGGAGCATGGCGGCGCGTTCTTTGATGCGTTCACGGGCGGCCTCGGCTGCGCGGAGGGCTGCGGTGCCAGAGATATAGGTCGTTGAAGAGGCGTACGCCCCTGTATCGAATGGGGTCATGTCGGTATCACTTGAGTACACCTTGATGTCGTCAAGTGGAACACCGAGTACTTCAGCAGCGATCTGCCCAAGGACCGTGTCTGCGCCCGTACCAAGGTCGGTTGCGCCGACCAGCATGTTGAATGAGCCGTCATCGTTGAGCTTGATGGAACATCCGCCCATATCGAGGAACGGAATTGCGGTGCCATGCATGCAGTAGGCAAAGCCGAGGCCTCTACGAATATTGGGTCGTTCAGATGGCTCCCGCCAAGCTTGATCGTCACGACGATGCCAACCAATTTCTCTGAGGGCTTGCGCAACACACTCTTCAAGTCCTGTTGAGAGCACTCGTGGATACTCGTCGAGCTCTTCATCGCTTGCGGCTCTTTCGCCAAGGTGCGGAGCAATGTTGAGTTCATCGCCTAGGCGCAACCAGTTTTTGCGTTTGAACTCGATGCAGTCAAAGCCGAGTTCCGCCGCAATGTCATCCATATGGGCTTCAAGAGCAAATTCAGCCTGCGGCGCGCCGTAGCCTCGATATGCGCCCGGAACCGGGATGTTCGTGTACACGACGTCACAGCGAAAACGTTTGTTTGGCGCGTTGTACTGAGTGAGGCCGCGAAGACCCGCGACGGTCTGAACGGTGTAGCCGTGGGTGCCGTACGGGCCGGTGTTGCCGATGATGTAAAGATCCTGAGAGACCAGCTTTCCTTCGCCATCGACAACGGTTGTGAATGTCAACGTCTGAGGGTGACGGGTTCGGCTAGCGATGAATTCCTCTGAGCGATCAAGTTCAAGCCGAACAGGTCGCCGAGTTGCCTGAGCAAGATGCCCAACAATGTCTTCGATGAGCATCTCCTGCTTAGCGCCGAAGCCCCCACCAATGCGTGGCTTCACAACGCGAATGTCTTTGATGTCTCGATCGAGTAGTGGAGCCACCATTCGTCGAGCGTGGAACGGAACTTGTGTGGCGGTTCGAATGACAAGACGTTCATCTTCGTCTAGCCACGCAATTGAAATATGCGGCTCGATCGGACATTGCTGCACTTGGTGCACCCTGAACGTCTGAGTAAAGACGTGGTGGCCGTTGTCTGCAGCGTGCTCAACTGCCGTATCGGGGTCGTTCCGACGAGCGGCGATGTGATGAACAATGTTTCTTTCTCGATCGTGAATTTCGAGCGTGTCAGGTTCGTCGTGGATCACCACCGCCCCATCAACCATCGCGTCTCGTTCATCAAGTATCGCTGGGAGCACCTCGTAGCTGACGTCAATCAGTGTGCATGCATGCGCTGCAATCTCTGGAGTTTCTGCAGCCACAACGGCAACCCGGTCACCCACATGGCGGACTTTGTCATCGAAACTCACCTGGTCATGCGGATGAGGATTCGGCCACGACTGTCCGCCAGATGCGTATTTCACTCGAGGGGTGTTTTGGTAGTGGAGAATCTCGTGAACTCCTGGCAGTGCCCGGGCAGCCGAATCATCAATGTTGGTGATTCGAGCGTGCGCATGAGGACTCCGCAGCACCTTTGCGTAGAGCATGTTGCGCAACTCAATGTCATCGGTGAATGCAGGGTTACCTTTTGCGAGTCGAATCGCGTCAACCTTGATTTCCGGTTTACCAACAACGGCCATCTCAGGTACGTCGCGGGATGGGATGACGCGTGGTACTGCTGCTGACGCTGTTGGTGCAGGATCGCTCGGGTCATACTCAGCGGGCTCGCCCTGCTGAGTAAGTGGTGGCACGATCAGGGGTGCGAATGCTTCTGTTTCTTCGCCACGCAGCACCGCTGCCGCCCGATGGATCGCTTCGACCGGCTTCACATATGCGGTTTCTCGGTCAAGTATTCCCGACAACATGTCTCGAATCTGTGCGTCTGTTGGTGCAGGATTCTCCTCGAGAAGCGCCAGAGTGCCGAGCACCATTGCGCCTGCCGAATAACCCGATTGAAATGCGCCGGCTGCAACGAACGCAGCCTGGATCGGGTGAAGCTCGGCTTCAGTATTCAGAGCTTCAACGGTGGTTATGGAGTGACCATCGGCCTGTACCGCAAGGACGACATCGCTGCTGACAAGTTCGCCATTGAGCAGCACAGCCCCGGCTCCGGTTTCACCGCTATCTGATCCGTAGTGCACGCTGAACATTCCCTGCGAGCGCAGAAAAGTCCTGAGTGTCTCATGAACCTCGCAGGTGCTCGTGATCTGTCTGCCGTTGAGAGTCAGCGAAATTGATTTCATGACAGGTCTCCTAACACGCGCTCGCCCAACGTGACGGAGAGGTGATGGCGATATTCGCTCGACCCACGGAAGTCGTCGATGGGAATGAGCTGCTTAATGTCGTCGAGTGACCGGGCTACCACCGGTTGCGTACCGACCCCTGTGAGGGCGAGAGTGATCCCGTCTTCTGATCGTCGTCCAACGACGGCAACGATTGGTGTGTCCATCGGCGTACGACCTGTGTGTTCGATCGTCCACGCACCTTCTGCGTTCACGTCGACCCCAACGATGAGCTCACTGGGTGCGCTGACATATCGTTCGACACTTACCTCGCCACCATTCACAGTGCGAACCGATGCGCCCGACGCCATCAAGGCGGCAAGCATGAGACTTTCTCCTCCGCCGGCTGCAACCGTTCCGCCAACTGTGCCAACTGTCCGGAGTGTTGAGGGAAGCTCGCGGCGTGCCGCCTCAGCAAGCAGATCTCCACTGCATTGCTTTTCCACTTCAGACAGTCGACACATCGCACCAAACTGCACTCGAGATGCCTCCCGGGAGACCACGTCGAGACCAAGTGATTGCAGGTCAACCGCCACCAACTGCGAGCGGTTTCGATCCGCGTTCACAACGGTGCCTCCCGCAAGTGCCACGTGGTCTGGCTGCTGAAGGAGCTCAACGGCCTCAGCCAATGATTCTGGACGATGATATTCGACTATTAACGGCACGCTAATGAAGTTAGCCGAGACGAGATTGAATGCCCGCCCGGTGAAACAGGGTTTTTGCGGCATCCTTCGCCGAAGCAACTGCCTCGGCGATGTCAATGCCAACATGCTGACCGTTCCTCACAACAGCGTTGCCCTTCACGAACACGTCTCGAACATGTTGCGGCGCGCAATTGAAGACCAACGCACTCGGCACTCGGTGAACGGGAGCCACCGCAGGGTGGTCAAGATTGACAACGATGAGATCAGCTTCTCGACCAACCTCAATGCGTCCAAGGGTGTCTGGTTCGCCAAATGCCCTAGCGCCACCGGCACATGCCATTTCGATTGCATCTTCCGGCTGCAAGGCCATTGCATTGAGGTGATGTACTTTCTGGAGGAGCACACTCACCTTCATTGCCTCAAAGAGGTCCTGTCGATTATTCGACCCCGAGCCGTCACTGGCGAGGGCAACAGTGATGCCCCGCTCCCTCATCTCAAGGATGCGGGCCACGCCAGAAGCAAGGTACATATTCGATACCGGGCAGTGCACTACCACCGCATCTGCGGCGGCAATGGCGTCAAGTTCATCATCGTCGAGCCACACGGCATGGGCGAGTTGCACGTCGGACGCTAGAGAGCCAACGCTTTGCAACCAAGGAACATGGCGCATTCCGCGCTCCTCGAGGCTCATCTCCACTTCGATCGCCGTTTCAGCGCAGTGAACATGGGTGCCGCGACCCCAAGACCGGGCCGCTTCGATCGTCGACACCATCGCCTCATCAGAGCATCCCCAAGGAATCAGAGGTCCGAGCTCGATACGTATTCGGCCGTCGTAGCCATCCCACTGGTCGAACACCGCTTTTGCTCGCTGAATCGCAGTTGCCGCATCTTCTGCGAGCGGTTCGTGATAATTGCGGTCGGCCCAACCGTGTGCGAGTAGAAGACGAATGCCAAGTTCATCGGCAGCTCGACACACCGCGTCATCGATCAGGTCACCTTCTGCACCAGGGTGTACGTATTGATGGTCAATGACAGTCGTGCAGCCAGTCAAGAGATTCTCGAGAAGTCCAATTTGCGCCGCGTGATAGGCAATCTCTGGTGTGATGTGTTCCGCTGCAGGCCAGATGCATTCACGAAGCCAGTCGAGAAGCGGCCGGTCGTCGGCAAGGCCTCGGAAAAACGATTGAAACAGGTGAGTATGTGCATTTGTCATACCGGGCATTACGGCACAGCCAACTGCCGAGACGTGATCATCGACCGAAGACACGACGTCTGCCGGGGGCTCACCCTCGCCGAGTTGTGTGATCACACCGTTTGAGACAACAACCCAACCCGGGTCAAGCACCCGGTGAGAGGAGTCCACGGTAACTACCGCTCCCCCGAAGATGAGCTGGCTATCCGCCATCTGGCATCCAGTGGGCGAATGCGTCGATCACCGGTTTGATGTTGTCCATCATCGGATACAGGATCGGACACGTCACGCCGGCATCGATGTATTGAGCAACCTTGTCTTGGCACTCCCTAGTCGTGCCAACAGCCATCAAAGAGCGCACAAGGTCATCGGGAATGAGGTGCGCCGCTTTTCGGTAGTCGACCTCTGTGGCTGGCCAGCCAACGACTTCTTGCACACGCTCCACTAACTCGGGGTCAGCGCCACTCGCCTCCATGATGTGAGGCTCGGTACCCAGGTAGTACGCAACGAGTGATTTTCCGGTGAGTAACGCTTCTTCGGGGTCATCGTCGGAAAGCGAGCACACGAGAAGTTCGGGACGATCAATGTCGTCGATTGTCTTTCCTGAGCGTTCGGCGCCGGCGGCAACGTGCTCAACCGCTGAACGAATGTAGTCGGTTGAGACGACATAGTTAAGGACAACGCCGTCACAGGTCTCCCCTGTGAGTTCAAGCATTTTTGGACCGGTCGCGCCGATGTAGATCGGAATGTTTCGTGGAGATGTATCTCCGTATGCAACATCAAGTCGTACACGGTCAAGTTGAACGATCTCACCCTCGTAGGTGACTTCCTCCATGGTGAACAATGCACGCAAGGCCTCGACGTGCTCGCGCATCGCTCGAAGTGGAAGTCGACGATCCTCACCAACACGGCTCGCAATTGGCTCCCACCATGCGCCAATGCCGCACATTACTCGACTTTCACCGTCTACGAGACCACCCAGTTCCCACATCGTGCTCCACGTTGCTGCGATGACTGCCGGGTTGCGCGTCCAAATGGGCAACACACCCGATCCGATCCGCAGGCGCTTTGTCTCGGTGAGCAGCGCACTCATCAGTACCACGCAGTCTCGTGCAAGACGAGTGTCGGCCTGCCAGATTTCTGAGAATCCCTGTTCCTCTGCGTACTTTGCCATTTCGATCTCATAGGAAATCGGATGCTTGTCCTGCAGATAAAGGGCCATGCGTTGCGCCATGGCGCCGAGATTAGGTGATAACCGGAGGGAACTCGCTCATTGCGCTGGTGCGGGCGACGACTTGTCCACCCTTGAGGACGATTCGATCGGCTGGAGCTTCGGCAATTGCCTGACGGGTCGAACCTGCTCGCACGGCGAGGAGGTCTGCGGGTTGGCCAACCTGAATTGAGACTTCGGGCATGCCTAGGGCTTTGCGCGAATTCGATGAGATTGTTGCAAACGCCTCGCGTGGAAGCATGTGGCCTGCCATCACCATCAACGCAGCCGTCTCGAATGGATCGTTCCTTCCCACGAAGTTGAAGGGATCTTGGGCGTTGTCCGCTCCGGCGACGAGGTTCACTCCGGCTTCGAGCAACGCATGAATGGCGGTAAGTCCTCGAGGCGTCGCCACCGGGTCATCGCGCCCTTGTAGGAACAGGTTCGTTTGTGGCAACGCAACAATGGAGACTGCTGCTGCGGCGACGCTTTCGGCGAGAGGCTGAACCTGCTCGACGGGAAGCATTCCGAGGCTCACGCAGTGACTTGCGGTGGTCAAAATCCCAGAGCCACGCGAGTATCGAACGACATCATTGATCGTCAGCGCTGAGGGGTCGAGAGTCTCATCAACATGCAGATCAACTTTGCGTTGATGACGCTCAGCGAGTTCGAACACTTTCGAAACACACGAGTCAGAATCAGGCTCAAGGTGAGGGCATCCACCGATGACCTCTACTCCAAGTTCGATTGCGTCGTTGAGAGCTGCGAGGTTGATGTCACTCCCCTCACCGCTCATCGGCATGTAGGTCAGCGCAACAAACTCAATGTCCATACGTTGCCTGAACGTTGCCGCAGCTTCGATGGCGGCAACGAGGTAACGGGTCGAGACCGGTCCACCAACATTGATGTGACTTCGAACGGCGGTGACCCCGCTTGCGAGCAGCATCTCCAGCGAGCGGCGGATCCGAGCAACCATTTCTTCGTGACCGATTACTCCGGCAGCCTCAGCGTCTCGCCACCCATGGATTGCCCCCATCAAGTCGCCCTTCGAGTTCGGTACGACGTCTGCAGTCAGCGATTTGTCTAGATGAGCATGAGGTTCGACCAATGAGGGGATAACAAGGCGTCCATCGAGATCAACGTGATCGACGTGCTCACCGGAGACATCCCCCTCTCGCTCCGATACCTCAATGATACGACCATCGCTATTAACGAGAATGTGTGGAGTTGAACCATCCTCAAGCACGCCGCCAGAGATGAGGGTCCGAGGTTGAGTCATGTGTGCATCATATTCTTGGGCGTAGATTCATGGCTATGAATGCGAACGAAAGCCGTCGATACGCCGACATCGTGGGTCCAGATATTGGCGATGTAATTTCTGACGAGTCCATCATCGTGTTACCAGTTGGAGCAGTCGAGCAACACGGACCGCACTTACCAATGTCGGTCGACGACGTCATCGCAACTGAAACGACGACCGAGGTTGTGCGTCGGTTTGGTGGAGATCTGGATCTTTGGCAACTCCCTTCGCTATCGATATCGAAGTCAAATGAGCACGCCTGGAGTCCCGGCACTCTGTGGTATTCGGCTGAGACGATGATGTCGGTGCTCCACGACATCGGCCGTTCAATTTCAACGACTCGGGCCGAGCGACTCGTCCTTCTCAACGGCCACGGTGGCAACACCACGTTGCTCAACACTGCGTTACGCGAGCTTCGGCTGGCGTACGGTTTGAAGACGTTTCTGGTTCATCCATCTCTTCCTCCCGCTTACGGAGGCTCGTCCACCGAAGATGAGTTGGGTATGGGTATCCACGGCGGCCTCAACGAAACGTCAGTATTCATGCATCTGCGTCCTGATCTTGTCGACCTCAGCCGCGCAGAGCGAAAGGTTCCTGAGGCGCTGGCCGAGAATCAACATGTGAAGTTTGGAGGTTCGGTTGCGTTCGGTTGGCTGTCGAACGACTTTGATGAGGCTGGCTACATCGGTGATCCGACGGGAGCGAACTCTGAGCGTGGCGCCGAGTTGTTCAATCATGCGGTTGAACGCATTGGTGAGCAGATGGCGGAAATCCGGGAGTTCAACTTTGGTCGATGATGCCGCTACTCGGTTGGCGTCAGTTCGTTGATGATCCGTCTGCAATAGGATCGAGACCATGCTGGTTGCACAACTCAGTGACCCCCACATTTTTGCTCGAGGCAAGTTGATGGAGGGTGTCGTCGACACCGCGGCCAATCTTTCTCTTGCATTGGCGTCACTGAAAGACCTCGCTCCAACGCCCGACTTCGTCGTGCTCACCGGCGATTTAGTGAACGATGGCCAGCCAGACCAATACGATCATCTCAAGGATGTGCTCGGCAGTAGCCTCGATTCATTCATCGTCGCTGCGGGAAATCACGACGATCGTGCTCGCCTTCGGGCCTTGTTTCCGCAGCTTTCCTCAGTCGGTTCGGGTGACGACCCAATCGATTACGTGGTTGATGCCGAACCAGACGGCCGTTCGCTCTCTCTAATTGTCCTCGACACCACCGTCCCTGGTGAACATGCCGGTGCGCTTGACGCAACTCAGTTGGAATGGCTTGATCGTCAACTTGGTGAGCGTTGTGACCGAGAGGTTCTCATCGTGCAGCATCATCCCCCGTTTAAAAGCGGCATCAACTTCATGGATACCTATGGGTTGCATGGCGCTGAGGCCGAGGCTGCAGTCGTTGCGAAGTATCCCAACGTCGCTGCCGTGATTTCAGGTCACTTACATAGGCCCGCAACCGCTGCGTGGGGCGGAACGGTTGCATTTGCATCTCCATCGACTGCTGCTCAAGTCTCTCCATCGTTCAACGGCGAGACCACTTCGTATACAGACGAACCCGGCATGTTGTCCCTTCATTGGTGGACAGAAGAAGGAGTTGCGTCGCATGTTCAACCCATTGGCGACTGCGGTCGTTGGGTCCCCGAATGGGCCAAATAGAAAATGTTTAGCCGACAGGCTTCTCACTACTCGACCAACGTTTTGTGAACATTTATAGAAAGTTAAGTGAAAAGCGTGGAAATGGGCTCCGTTTTTTCCGTTTGAGGTTTGCAAACCGGCTATGTTCGGTTCCGTGATTCATTTCCTTGGCGGACCGCGATGACAGCAGCTGACAGCACGGTTCAATCAAGTGGTGTCGGTGCGCCCGTTCTTTCGTTTGACCACACCCAAATGACTTTTCCTGACGGCACAGAGGCCGTACGTGATGTGAGCCTCACCGTCTCTCGCGGTGAATTCTTCACGATTGTTGGTCCGTCTGGTTGCGGCAAGTCAACTTTATTAAAGATCGCGTCTGGACTCCTCGAAGCAACGGGCGGGAATGTGACGGTTGACCGAGACCGATTGGGTTACGTCTTCCAAGATGCGACCCTTCTGCCTTGGCGAACGGTGCTGAGCAACGTAGAACTGCTAGCGGAGTTGCACGACATTCCAAAAGATGAGCGTCGTCAGTTGGCGCTTGAAGCAATTGAAACCGTTGGACTTTCGGGCTTTGTCAATCACTACCCTCGCTCGCTCTCAGGCGGGATGAAGATGAGAGCCTCACTTGCTCGCACGCTTACGCTGAAGCCTCCTGTGTTTCTCTTTGATGAGCCATTTGGTGCGGTCGATGAGATCACTCGAGAACATCTCAATGATGAGACGCAGCGACTCTTCCAGTCAGAAGGCTTCGCTGGCCTATTCATTACTCACTCCATTGCCGAGGCGGTCTTCATGTCGACGAAGGTGATGGTCATGAGCGCGCGACCCGGACGAATCGTCGCCGAATTCGACGTGCCATTTGACTACCCGCGAAAACCCGAACTGCGGTTTGATCCCGAATTTGCTGCGCTGAGCGGCGAGATTTCTCGAGAGCTGAGAGGTTCCCACCAATGACCATTACACATGACGATCAGCAGATTTCCACAGGCGATGATAGCTCAAGCACGAATCAAGGTGCTCCCGTCTTGGGCGGCAAGAAGCGTCGTCGTAGCGGCGGAGATCTCGCCCGTCAGTTCCTACCACCAGTCTTCTTGGGCGCGCTCATCGTTGGAGCCTGGTACTACGTGTCGTACGGGCTACTCACACAAGAGCGCCGATTCTTGTTGCGCCCTCCGCACGAGATCCTTCAGGTCGGGTTCTTAGATTGGGATCACTTCTCTGAAATCCTGCAGGCTCTGTGGAGTTCTACTCGGGTTGCTCTCATCGGCCTTGCAATCTCGATTGCGATTGGCTTCTTTCTTGCGACCATCATGAGCCAAACGAAGATCGTCGAGCGAGCGATCTTCCCCTACATGGTGATGCTGCAAGCAATTCCAATCCTCGCCATCGTGCCCCTGATCGGCTTTTGGTGGGGCTATGGAACGACGTCACGGATTGCGGTGTGCGTCATCATCTCTCTGTTCCCCATCATCGTCAACACCCTGTTCGGGCTGCAATCTGCTGAGCGTGGGCTCCACGATTTGTTTACATTGCACCATGCGTCACGTTTAACCCGTCTACGAAAATTGATGTTCCCCGCCGCTCGCCCAGCAATCTTCGCCGGACTCCGCATCTCGGCCGGACTTTCGGTGATTGGTGCCATCGTCGGCGACTACTTCTTCGGCCAAGGAGCAGTTGGCATCGGCCAGCTTCTCAAGCGTTACTCGAGCCGCCTCGAAGGGGAAGAACTACTGGCAGCCGTCATCATGTCCTCAGCTCTCGGCGTAACTGTCTTCTTGTTCTTTGGCTGGCTACAAAATATTGCAATTGGAAAATGGCACGAATCGTCAGGTGCAGACTCATAACTTCTCAGTCCCTACAACAACACCCACCCACAACCACAATCCAAGGGGGAGAACCTTGCTGATTACATCAACCCGAAAGAAATCCTTAAGAACACTCTTAGCTCTTGCTACCTCTGTGTCCCTCATTGCCGCATGCGGCGGCGACGACGATGCAGCCGAGGAGCCAGCGGCCGCAGAAGAATCAACTACCGAAGAAACCACAGCGGCTCCAGTCGCCGAAGCCGGTGTTCTGGCCGGTATTTGTCCTGATCCGTTGGTGATTCAGACTGACTGGCATACAGAGTCAGAGCATGGAGCGTTGTACAACTTGCTCAGCGATGATTACACCGTTGATAAGGGTCGAAGCGCGACAGTCGCCCCGATGCAACTGGACGGCGTTGATCTTGGTATTGACTTCGAGATTCGTGAGGGCGGTCCGGCTATCGGGTTCTCCTCACCTTCATCGATTATCTACAGCGATGATTCAGTGCACTTGGCGTACGCCAACACAGATGCGCAGATTCTGACCTACCAAGACACACCAATGTTGTCAGTGGTTGCTCCGTTGGAGAAGAACCCCCAGATGATCATGTGGGATCCAGAGACATACCCAGATGTTGAAGATCTTGAAGATCTAAGAGATCTCGGCGTCACGATCAACATCTTTGCCGG
>MDTA01058725.1_pt1 | contig 21179 bp, 25 predicted proteins | sample 811151 | NCBI WGS metagenome assembly MDTA01 (sample SAMN05326648, study PRJNA326480) | marine metagenome | isolation source: seawater | place: Indian Ocean: South | collected 2010 | reverse complement strand
TTTTTTGCAAATTTTTCTATTTCAATACCTCCAGGATAACCTAGGCCAAGTAGTTTTGCTGTTTTGTCAAAAGCTTCACCAAGTGCATCATCTAGAGTTTCACCCAATAATTCAGTAGTTTTATCATTTTTCATCAAATAAACTTGTGTATGTCCACCAGTTAATAATAATACAATCTGTGGATATTCAATTTTATTGTTGAAGCTTGTAGATAAAACATGTCCTTCTAAATGATTAATTGGAATAAATGGTTTGTTAAAACCTAAAGATAGCGATTTTGTAAATGTAGATCCAACCAACAAGCTTCCAATTAATCCAGGACCACAAGTAGCTGTAAATGCATCTATATTATGTGGATCAATGTCTTCTTCTAAAAATAAGTCTCTTGTTAGTCTTTGAAGTTTTTCAAGATGTGCTCTAGATGCTAATTCGGGAACTATACCCCCATGACTTTTGTGAATTTCTTGAGAAAATATAATATGTCTTATAATTTTATTGTCTTTCATTAGACATATTGATGTTTCATCACATGAGGTTTCTGCGGCAAAAACAAGCATATGAATTTCGTACAATATTTTCTTCTGTGAAACAACAATCCAATAATGTTAAAAAGGGATATGCAAAAATTTTTTAAAAATTTCTATGTGTTTTCAAAGTATACAGTTAGTTTTATTTTGTTAATTTGTTTAATTTTTAGCCTATATCTTTTGTTTCAAAGTTATAAAAAACAACAATATTTAAGCAAAAATAGCTTAGATTTAGAGAATATTATAAAAGAAGATGTAAATGAAAATTATAAAAGTATAAGACAGGTATTTAGTGAAGTTGAATTAACAAAAAATTCTCTAAGCAAAATTGAAGACTCAATTAAATCGTTAAAATCTCAAAATAAAAATGAAGAAATAAATCTATTAATTAAGAATATTGAAAGTCTATCAAATAAATTAGATTTACTCTCTAGTGAAGTTCAAGGTATTAAAAATACACGTGATGATAAATTTCGAAATACAGATTTAAAGATTGATAATAATAAAAAGGAGATTTTGGATTTAATTTTAATAAAATATCAAAACTATTTAAACGTTGATAATGAATTAAATTTTCTTGAAACAATAATTGATTCTTCTAAAAAAAAACATTTAGAAAAAATTCGTATATTGAAAATTGAACCTTTTCTTGGTTTTGAGTCTTTAGAAAAAAAATTTGATGAAGAAATTAATATATTTTTAAAGAATAAAATTAATACAAATTCAAAAAATTATTTCTTAAGTTCAATACTACCCTATATTAATGTTTCTCCATCATCAGAGAATAGAATTGATGATAGAATGATTATTTTATTAAATAAAATAAAAATAGAAATTAGTAATAAGAATATTTACGAGGCCTATAAAAATCTTAATTATCTTGATGAAAGTAAAACATACTTTAATTCTTCAATAGAGCAGATAAAAAATTATTTAGATTTTAAAAAAGAAATTATTAGTTTAAGGTAATGTATAAGATAGCTGTATTTTTAATCCAATTATTACTTTTATTATTCATATTAACGTGGATTTTTACTAATCCTTTTATAATATCACTTGATATTGGTAATTTTAAATATTCTTTTTCATCTAATATTTTATCAGGATTCTTAGTTGTTCTTTTTTTTGCTATTTATTTATTAACTTATATTTATTTTAAATCTCGTTTCTCTATTCAAAATTTTATTTTAAAAAACAAATTTAAAAAAATTGAAAAAGGATACTACTATTTTGTTGAAGCAATGATAGCTATAGCAAATAAAGATCATAAAACTGCAATTAACTCTCATAAAAAAATGAGTACTTATTTAAAAGATAATCAAACATTATCCTTATTATTAAAATCTGAGGTATTTAAAATAGAAAAAAAATCCTCTGCTTTAATAAATGTATATGAAGCGATGATTAAATCAAAAAAAACTGAAAGCTTAGGTTATAGAGGCTTAATGGAAATTAATTTAAATAATCAAGACTACCATCATGCATTTTTGTATGGAGAAAAATTATTTTCATTAAATCCCAAGATTGACAAACTTTATGATACTTTAATATATATTGCAGCTAGAACTAAAAATTGGAATCAGTTAATTTTAATATCAGATAAAGCTTATTCAAAAAAAATAATTTCTAAAGAAGCTTTAAATGAAAACAAATCCATTGGTTTTTACGAAATTGCAAAAATTAAAGAAGACAGTAATATTAATGAGTCAATAAATTATATTTTAAAAGCAATAAATTTGAAAAGAAATTTTAATCCTTATATTAAACTTCATTTAGACTTATTAAGTAAATCAAACAATAAAAAATTATTATTAAAAAATATAAAAAAATATTGGACTCAAAATCCCAATTCAAATTTGAGAGATATAATAACAAGTTTTCTAAATGATTATAAATTAGATAGTTTAAACATTATTAATGATATAATTAGAAGTAGTTATGACCATGGTGAATCTAAAAAGTTACTTATCTATTTTGCTATTTTTAATAAAAATTGGAAATTAGCAAGAGATAATATTCAAGGATTAATTGGCCCCAATCCATCACGAGAAGTATGTCTTTTTATGGCAGATATTTAGTTAGGTGAAAATAATAATAAACAAACGAGTGATGCATGGATTATGAGGTCTCAAAATGCTATCTCTCAGAATATTTGGATATGTCAAATAACAAATCAAACTCAACTAGAGTGGTCTTCAATTTCTGAGTCTGGGTATTTTAATTCTCTTGTTTGGTCTGCTCCAAAAATGCTAAACCAAATTATTAATTAATATGGATTTGAATATTTTTGTAGGGTACGATTCGAAAGAAGACATTGCTTATAGAGTTTGTAAATATTCTTTGATTAAAAGATCTTCACTAGAAATTAAAGTAACTTCATTAAAACTTGAAGAATTAATTGCAAAAAATTTTTACACAAGAAATGTCGACCCCCTAGCCTCAACTCAATTTACATATTCAAGATTCTTAGTTCCAAAATTAATGAATTATCAGGGTTGGGCGGTTTTTTGTGATTGTGATTTTATATTTCTTGAAGATATTGCATTACTTACTAAAAATCTTGATGCTTCTAAAGCTGTTTATTGTGTAAAACATGATTATACACCTAAAGAAAAACATAAAATGGATGGACAAAAACAAACAATATATCCAAGAAAAAATTGGTCTAGTTTTATCGTTTACAATTGCTCGCATCCAAGCACAAAAAACCTGACTATTGAAAATGTTAATGATAAAAGTGGAGCATATCTTCATCAATTCAAGTGGTGTAAAGATGAAGAAATTGGATCATTGGATGAGAGATGGAATTGGTTAGAGGGTTGGACATCGAAACATAATAACTCTAGACCTTACGCAGTACATTTTACAAGAGGTGGTCCATGGTTCTCAGAATGGCATGATGTAGAGTTTGCTGATGATTGGCTTAATGAGAGAGATGAATACATTTCAAATAAATTTAAATTAAATACTTAGAAATTTATTAACAAAATTTTTCTCATTTAAGATTTCTTCTTTTTCAATTAGAGTTACTGATTTGTACCAAGGGGTTTTGTTGCCTGGTTGATTCCAATAATGAAATAAAGCATGGTTAGTTGGTTTAATTAGTAATGTTTTTACACCCAACGATCCAGCTAGATGTGCTGTGCTGTTACTTACTGATATAAAAATATCAAGATTTTTTAAAACGCCAGCAATTTTATCTAAATCATTAAATAAATCTATATTTTCAAAAGTATAAATTTTTTCTACATTATTTGAATTATATGTTTCTATTTCTTTTTTTACATCACCATATTGTAAATTTATAAAATTACAGTCCTGAGTATTTAAAATATTACTTAAATCATCAATCAAAATGGATTTTTCTTTTGAATACCTATTTTTAAAACTTTTCCATGAAAGCCCTACGTTAAATTTTTTACTTAAATTATTTAATTTATTTTTTGCATCTATTACATATTTTTTTTTGACAGATAATAATTTAAAATTTTCAAAATCTTTTATATTATTTCTAAAATATTTACCTAAACTTCCAGCATAAATTACTGATTCATATTTTCTTAGCTTCAATTCATCATTTGATATACTTCCCAAGGTCACAAAAGTATCTTTATATTTAGGAAAAGTATTTTGAAAAATACCCTTAAGTCTGTCATCACATTCAATTGTAATGTTATCACAAAATTTTAATAAATCATAATACATTGATCCATAAAGAATTTCATCACCTACCCCTTGTTCTCTTAAAATTAATATTTTAGATTTAGGTTCTAGCTCTTTATTTAAGTATAGTTTGCTTCTTAATTTGGTTATAGAGGCATTTTTTTCTCTAAAATCAGTAAGATTTAATCTTCCGTCAAAATATTTCCAAGCTTCTCTATAATTCTGTTTTCTTAAGTAAATTAATGATAAAATTTTTTGGATGTTTCCATCATTTTTGTTCAAACTGAGAGCCTTAAGGCAGTATTTTTCTGCTATTAATAAATTATCTAAATCAAAATATGTTTTGGCTATATTGTTTATTATTGAAGGATTGTTTGGATTTAAATCAAGGGCTTTTTTATAGTAATTAATTGCATCTTCATATTTGCCCTCTTCTCTATAAAAACCAGCAAGATTATTTATGATTTCATATGATTTATTATCAATATTATAAGCTTTTAATAGAAATTCTTCAGCTTTTTTTGACTCACGTTTTTCATGATAAAGCCTTCCTAATGAATTAAGTATAGATATATTATTAGTGTCTACAGAGAGAGCTTTTTTAAAAATTTTTTCAGATTCAGAAAAATTTCTAGTTCCAAAATAAATTAATCCTAAAATATTTAAAAAATTAACATCATTTTTATTTATTTTTAATTCATCCAAACACAACTTTTTAGATTCATCATATCTCTTAAGTCTATATAGAACAAATGCTTTATCCTTAATAATTGTATTTTCATTAAATCCTGTCGAAATTAAATAATTAATCAAATCTAATGCTTCTACAAATCTTTCTTCTTTAATATTCAATAAATATAAATTAAAAATTGCTTTAATATTTTTTTCTTTTTCTATTAAAAATTCATAATTTATTCTTGCATCAGTGTTTAGGTTTAGTGATTGTTCAATTACAGCCAAATTAAAACGAAGTTGATTGTTATTTTTATTTGTATTAAATATTTTTTTTATTTTTTTATATGCACTTTCTTTATTTCCAATAGAAAATTCTTTAAGAGCTAAATTAATTTTGTGATTTATATTCATATAAATAAAAAACCCAGTCTAATCAAAGACTGGGTTTAGTAAATGCAAAAAATTAAAATATTATCTTCTTTGTCCAAATAATTGGAGAAGTAAAATAAAAAGGTTTATGAAATCTAGATATAATTTAAGTGCGCCCATTAAAGCTTTTTTTGAGCCAATATCTTCACTATCACCACTATAATACATGTTTTTAATATTTTGAGTGTCATAAGCAGTTAAACCTACAAAAACAAGAACTCCAATAACGGAAATTGCAAATTGTAAAGCTGATGATCCTACAAATATGTTTACGACACTTGCGATAATTATTCCTATTAGTCCCATGAATAAAAATCCACCCAATTTTGTTAAATCTCTTTTTGTTGTATAACCATACAAGCTCATTGCTCCAAAAGTACTAGCAGTTATGAAAAATACTCTTGCAATGGAGGTTTGTGTAAATTCAATAAATACGGAAGCTAATGATAAACCCATTATACTAGCGAACAACCAAAAGGTAATTTGGGCAGCTGATACAGACATTTTATTTATTCTTGCACTTAAATAAAATACAAATCCAAGTGGTGCTAACATAACAACCCATTTTAAAGGTGATCCAAAAAGTAAAGCACCAATTTGTGTAACACCAATTATTTGACCCATTTCATTAGTCACAATAGATGCTTTGCCAAAAAAATAGGCAATGAAACCAGTAAGCAGCAAGCCAATTGTCATATAATTATAGACCTTAAGCATATAAGATCTTAAGCCTTCATCAATTGCTGCTTGATCTACTGATTTAGTAAACGATCGTTGATTAAAGTCCAAAGCCATAAATTCTCCTTTTAATAATTACTAATATCGCTATAAATTATTTAATTTCAAGGAATTTTGTAAAAAATAATATGAAGTATAGAAAATTAGGCAATACAGATATTGAAGTAAGTGTAATTTGTTTAGGTACAATGACATTTGGAGAGCAAAATAGTCAGCAAGAAGGTTTTGAACAAATGGATTATGCCCTTGATAGAGGTGTAAATTTTTTCGACACTGCTGAACTTTATGCAGTTATGCCTAGAAAAGAAACATACGGAAAAACAGAAGAAATTGTTGGAAATTGGTTTAAACAAAAAAAGAACAGAGACAAAATAATTTTAGCATCAAAAATTGCTTCAAAAACAGAGAATGATTTAGATTGGATTAGAGATGGCTCAATAAATTTAGGTTTTGATAGAAAAAATATGGAACTTGCTATTGATAATAGCCTAAAAAGGTTACAAACTGATTATATAGATTTATATCAACTTCATTGGCCTGAGAGAAAGGTTCCAAAATTTGGCGTCCTTGATTTTGAATATGACTCAAAAGATGAATGGACAGCAATTGAGGTTGTATTGGAAAATTTAGATCGTTTGGTAAAAGTTGGAAAGATTAGATATGTTGGTTTGTCAAATGAAACACCATGGGGTGTCATGAAATTTTTACAAATAGCAAAAGAAATGAATTTTCCCAGAGTGGTTTCGATACAAAATGTATATAGTTTAGTTAATAGAGTTTTTGATATTGCAAATTCAGAAGTATCAATAAGAGAAAATTGTGGTTTGTTAGCTTATTCACCTTTAGCGGGGGGAAGACTTAGTGGTAAATATATAGGAAATAAAAAACCTAAAAATGCAAGGTATACTTTATGGCCTAGACGATTTAGTAGACATCATACAAAAAGAGGAGAAATAGCTATAGAGTCTTATTTCAGACTAGCAAAAAAACATGGAATAAATCCATCAACATTTGCTAATTCATTTGTAAATGATAGACCTTTTGTTACTAGCAATATTATTGGAGCAACAACAATGCAGCAGTTAAAGGAAAATATTGACAGTATAGACATATCTTTATCGAAAGAAATTTTAAATGAAATAGAAGAAATTCACTTGTCAGATCCTAACCCCTGTATCTAGTTATAAATTAAATTTTTATCTTATCTAATAGCCTCTTAACATTCTTAATATAATTTCTATCCCATAAATGAACATTTAGCAAAGAATAGTATAGTTGATATACTGACTCATAGTTTTTGTATTCTTTATCAATTTTAATAATATCATTATATTTATTTATAAAGCCATTTCTTATAAACATTGGATTGAACCAAGTTAAATAGGCTATTTCTAATTCATTATGACCATAAAAAGTTCCAGGATCTATTAGGCCAATAAACATTTTTTTATAAAATAAAATGTTTCCTTCCCAAAGGTCACCATGCAGAAGTGAAGCCCTTGGATTTTTTGGAATAAATTCGTCTAATTTTTTTAACAATAATTCAATTTTTTTATTGATTTCATCATTCATTGGCTGAGATGAATTTATTAAATCATATATATAGGATAATCTATAGTCTCTATAAAACTCAACCCAGTTCCTTTTAAAAGAGTTTTTTTGTTCTAGCCCTCCAATCTGAGTGTTGAATTCAAAACCATAATTATCATTATTAAAAGAATGTATTGAAACTATAGCATTAATGAAATCATTTTTGGCCTCATTTGGTTTTAATTCATCATTTTTTAAAAAAGATAAAATTAAGTAATCATCATTTTTACTATATAATTTAGGAAAAAAATTTAGATTTAAGTTATTTAAAAATTCAATATTTTTAGACTCAGATGCAATTGCATTAAATTTATTTTTTTTTGTATTATAATATTTAACTACATAGTTTTTTTTATCATCAGTTGTGATTTTAAAGCAATTAATACCAAAAGAATTTGATAATAACTTGCTATATACAATTTTTTTATTATTTAATAATTTTTGTATGTTAATAAGATTTTTTTTATCTATCATTTAAAATGTTTCCAAAATTAAATCTTCAATATTTAATCTCTTATTTAGGTTTGTTGCCATTTATTTCTATTATAATTAATAAATATTTTCTATTTCAATTTAGTAGAGAAATATCAGAAAATTTTACAGTTTATTACACAATTATCATAATTGTATTCATTGGAGCAATAAATTGGAATCTTTTAGATAATGTAAGCAACTTAAAAGTATTATACGGTTTCATATCTAGTTTATTTGGTTTGTTCATTATAATTTTAAATTTATCTAATATTAATTTTAATCTTATAGTTATTATTTTAATTTTTTTCTTATTTTTTCAAATAGTATTCGAATATTTCTTTATTTATCTCAATATATTTAATAATCTTTCATTTTTTTTATTGAGAATACCTCTCACAATTATGATTTCAATAAGTTTATTTTTAATTAAATATTAGTTGATATAGAGCCAACATTAATTTTTGCATGATTTTGTATTTCAAATTTATAAAGTTTTTTGTATTTAGATAATTCTTTATTGTTCATTATTTTTAGTTTCTTAAATAAACTATAAATTACATATGGAATTGGTCTTTCGTTGCCATCAGTAACTTTAATCACACCACTAATATTTTTTTTTAAATCTATAAAAAGAAAAACACCTTCAGCGCCACCTTTGCAAAATAATCTCTGATTTAATATCTTCATTATTCTGCTATCAAGACTATCTGAACCACCTATATAATTTGGGTGCATTAATATTGAGTCAATTAATAATTTTGTTTCAAATGAATTTTCAAACTCATTTTTATAACTTTTTAATAAGTTACTAAGAAGTGTATTTATATCATTTATTTTGAAAGAATATTGGGGTGCACTACAACCATCAATTCCATAATTTTTTTTTTGTATTTTTTTTCCAGAAAATTTCTCAAAAATTTTTCGAATATTTTTTTGATGAGGATGATCAAGTTTAAGATAATTTTTAGTTTTATAATTTTTCATTAAACAGGTAGATATCATAGCTAAATGTTTTCCAGCACAATTATTATGTAATTGTGTTACTCTTCCATTTTCTTTCAATATTTTTTCTTTTGCTTTAGAGTTTAATGGAAAGTGAGTCCCACATTGTAAATCTTTTATTTTTATTCTGATTTTTTTTAACCAAGTTTTTATCTCTTTTATATGAAAATCCTCTCCTCTGTGAGAGGAACAACTTAGTGCAATAATTTTTGAATTAAGATTAAATGTTTTAATTGCATTTGAAGCAACAAAGGGAATTGCTTGAAAAATTTTTATTGAGGATCTTGGATAAATATAATCATTTTCATTACCACTGCTTATCAAAGTTTTACCATCTAAATTTTTTATCAAAACCTTTATTTTATGACTACTTTCAATAATGTTAGCCCTATTAAAGTTTGTAATTATTGGTTTCACATGTTCGTTATAGAACAACTTAGCGTGAATTACTTAAAAAAAGATCTTATAAATGTAAATAGGTTTAAGAATGATCCAAGCTTTCCATAAAAAATTGTATCTTTTTCAGTTATGGATAAACAAATACATCCATTATCTTTGCAAGCTATTGGGGTATGTTTTATATTTTGATCATTAATTTGAATGTCACCTTTAGTATACTTACCATATTCATCACAAAAACTGCCCTCTAAAACAAGTATATACTCTTTTCCTGCATGTGAATGTAATGGCACAGATACACCTGGTTCCATTTTTATGAGTTTAATTTGATCTTCATCATTTAAATCTGGGGTATATTCTTTAAAACCTCTATAAACTTGCTTCCATTTGATCTCATCCAGTGGACCAACTATTTTGGTTAATGGAGAAGTATCACTATTTGAATTTGTGGATTGGGTTGAGGATAGACAGTCTGTATATTTAAGTTTTTCAAGTGAAGCATCATTATTATTGATTAAATCATCACCAAGCAAATTTTCAAATGCTAGACCAATTTTAGAGGCTTTTGAATTTAAATAAAGGTAGGTAGAGGCAAATATTGATTTAGCTGGGCCTAGCGATCCTGACGCAAAGTCGTATATCAGTTGGTTTTTTATTAATGTTCCGTTCATAATATTTTTTGCAATTTCAATAAAATATGCCTTATTCTAGATTTAACTGTGCCGAGAGGAATTTCAAGCTCTTGAGCTATTTTTTTATGGCTTTTATTTTCAAAAAAACTCATTTTAATCATTTTTCTTTGTTCAAGGCTTAACTCCTTATTTATCTTTTTGACTTGGTTTATGGCATCTTTTTGAATTTCTTGGGTAATATCGTGATTCTCATACAAAAATTCTCTAATATCATCTTCATTTACTTTGATATTTGAATTTTTCCTTAAAAAATCAATTTTTTTATTTCTAGCTACCGTATAAACCCAGGTCGAAAAAGCTGATTTATTGGGATCATATTTATCTGCCTTTGACCAAACAATGCTCATTACATCCTGAGTCAATTCTTCAGCATGTTCTGAACTAAGCCCATTTTGGAGATAAAAAGCCTTTAATTTAGGAGCTAAAAAATCAAATAAACTAGAAAAAGCCATTTCGTCGCGGTCATCTGTTATTTTGATAATTGTTTTTAAAAGTTGAGATTTTTCCATTTTTTAAATTCAATAACAGCCTTAATCGTTCTTAACTATTTGTGTAAGATATACTAAAAGGTTAAATAGATGAAAATATTTTTAGCATTTTTTTTATCTCTTTTAATTATATCTTTTCAAGTCATAGCACTAGAAAAAGGCAAATGGAGTTTTGTTAAGACAGATGAATATTGTTATATTGGTTCATTAGCTGTAGAAACTGATTTATCTCCTGAAAAAAATAGAGGAGATTTTTATATCTTAGTTTATAAAAATATAGGAAGTCCTGATACTATTGTCCAAATAGAAGCTGGTTATGACTATAAAATTGGTCCAGATATAATAGTACAAATAGATAAAGGATCTTATGTTTTTTATACAACAAAAGATTTACCAAGTGCTGCTTGGTCTAATGAGGATAGCAAAGTAATATTTGCTATGAAAAAAGGTCTTGATCTTAAAGTTACAGGTGAGTCCTCACGTGGTACTATTACAAATGATAAGTATACTCTAAATGGATTTACTAAAGCATATAATAAGTTAACTGAAGACTGCTAAATGGTAAAAAAAATTGTATTAGCTTATTCTGGCGGCCTTGATACAAGCGTAATTCTTAAATGGCTTCAAAATAAATATAACTGCCCAGTAGTTACATTCACTGCTGATATTGGGCAGGGAGACGAATTGAAACCAATCGAAACTAAGGCTAAAAATCTAGGAGTAAAAGAAATTTATATTGAAAATCTTCAGGAAGAATTTGTTAAGGACTATGTTTTTCCAATGTTTAGATCAAATGCAATTTATGAAGGTAATTATCTTTTAGGTACAGCAATAGCTAGGCCATTAATTGCCAAAAGACAAATAGAAATAGCTAAAGAAGTAAATGCAGACGCTGTTGCACATGGAGCAACTGGCAAAGGTAATGACCAAGTCAGATTTGAATTAGGCTATTATTCAAATAATCCCAATATAAAAGTTATTGCTCCTTGGAGAGATTGGGAATTTGAGTCCCGACAAGATTTAATAGAATATGCTGAAAAAAATCAAATACAAGTTAGTAAAGATAAAATTGGAGAACCACCGTTTAGTACTGACTCAAATTTATTACATACATCTTCTGAGGGAAAAGTACTTGAAGATCCATGGATAGAAGCTCCAGAGTATGTATACACAAGAACACAAAATTTAAGTTCAACTCCTAATGAACCTGAATTATTGATTATTGGATTTGAAAATGGAGATCCAATTTATATAAATCAAGACAAACTCAAACCTCATAAAATACTTGAAAGATTGAATAAAATAGCTGGAGAGCATGGTGTTGGACGAATTGATATTGTTGAAAATAGATTTGTTGGAATGAAATCTAGAGGTATTTATGAAACTCCTGGAGGTACAATTCTTATGCATGCACATAGAGCTATTGAAAGTATAACATTAGATAAAGGAGAAGCTCATTTGAAAGATGAAATTATGCCAAAATATGCTGCAACTATATATAATGGATTGTGGTTTTCATCAGAGAGATTGGCGATGCAGAAGTTAATCGACTCTACTCAAAAAAAAGTAAACGGCCAGGTTAAAATAAAGGTATTTAAAGGAAATGTTATTATTTTAGGTAGACAATCAGACAACAGTCTTTATGAGAATAGCCTTGTGTCTTTCGATCAAAAAGGAGATTATAATCAAAAAGATGCTGAAGGCTTTATTAAAATTAATTCAGTTCGTTTAAAAAAAAGCAATACATATTAAAATGGGATATGGCGATGACCTTTTGGTTACAAGTTTTGCATCTCAAATTAAAAAAAAATATCCAAAAAGACAAATAGTAATTGGAAATGCATCTAAAAAACATGCATTTCATTCAATAATATACGATAACAACCCTAATATTTCAGATTGTAATAATTTAGATTTAAATAAACCAATTCATATTATTGATTATCATCCAGGCAATAGACCTTATATAGATTATGATAAATCAAACAATAATCATTATGTTTGGAATGAAAAATTTAAACCACAGCCTGGGGAAATTTATTTTAGCAAGACAGAAACTTATGAAGCAAAAAAAATTGTTGAAGAGTCAAAAAAATTTTGGAACAAAATTAACAACTCAAAATTTAAAAAAATAATTTTTTTGGAAACTTCATCAACAAAAATTAATGATAAGCAATTTAGTATAAAACATAAAAATAAAGATTGGGGTTATGATAACTGGAATAATCTTGCCGATAGGCTTAAAAAAGACTATTTAATAATACACTCAGTTCATAATAAAACTATTAAAATTAATGGAGTTTTTGCTCCAAATAATATTGGTTTTAGGCTTGCTTGTGCCATCATGGAATGTTGCGATATTTATGTTGGGCCGGAAGGTGGTTTTGGACATGTAGCTGCAGCTTTAAAAAAGAAGGCAGCCATTTATTTTGGTGGTTGGATTTCTCCAAAGGCAATTGGTTACGATTTTCATGAAAATATTTTTTTTGAAGACAAAGAGTCTCCATGTGGTCAATACAAAAAAATTTGTGATCATTGTAAAAAAGCCAGAGAAAGTATAACAGTGAAAACTTTTGAAGAAAGAATAAGAAAAGTTATTGATAGCTAATTTTGACTATTTTTAAATGCGATTGTTGTATTTCTTAACAAGCAAGCGATTGTCATTGGTCCTACACCTCCTGGAACAGGTGTGATAGCTGAAGCTTTTCTCTCTGCTTCAGAAAATAACACATCTCCAACAAGTTTTGTTTTATATTCACCATCAATTTTTAAATCTATTCTATTAATTCCTACGTCAATTACAATAGCACCATTTTTAATCCAATCACCTTTTACAATTTCTGGACTGCCTACAGCAGCCACTAAAATATCGGCGCTTCTACATAATTGTGGTAAATCCTTTGTTTTTGAATGAGCAATTGTTACAGTGCAAGATTCTTTTAAAAGAAGCTGAGCCATAGGTTTTCCAACAATATTTGATCTACCAATTACTATAGCATTTTTACCATTTAAATCTTCATTTAAACTTTTTAGCATTAACAAACATCCATAGGGAGTGCATGGTATCAAGAGATTTTCATTATTTTTAGGACTTATTGATAATTTTCCTACATTCAATGGATGAAAACCATCTGCATCTTTATTTGGATGAATAGAATCTAATATAAGTTGTTCATTCATATGTTTAGGTAATGGTAGTTGAACTAAAATCCCATTTACATTTTCCTGATTATTTAACTTATGTATGAGTTCTATTAATTCTTGTTCAGTTATTGACTCTTTCAAATGATGATCAAAAACCTCAATACCAACTTCTAATGCGCTTTTTGTTTTTGCTTTAACATACACACTACTTGCTGCAACATTTCCAACTTGAACTACAGCTAAGCCAGGAGCGTTGTTATATTTTTTTTTTAGACTAATTATTTCTTCTTTAAGATCAAATCTTAACTTTTGTGCTATTTCTTTACCATCAATTTTTTTAGACATTTTTACCTAGGCCAATATTCTATTAACAAACTCTTTATAAACCAAAGTGCAATATAGACAACAATTGGTGATAAATCTATACTACCAAATGTAGGCAAATATCTTCTAACAAAGTTAAGACTTGGCTCACATAAACGATATAAAGCTTCCATCAAACTGTATACTAAGCGATTGTTATTATTTATTATATTAAAATTTACTAACCAAGTTCCAATAATATAAACAACAAGTATAAATTGAAAAAGATTTATAATTTGAATAAGTAAACCTAGAAGAGACATCATAATATTTATAATTTAAACAAAATGTATTTATATATTATAACAATATAAATCATAAAAAAAGCGGTTTATAAAAACCGCTTTTTTATAAGTTATAGATAAACTACATAGATATATCTCTACCGAACCATCTTTTTGTAATTTCAGCAGTGGTACCGTCTTTAGACATTTCTGCAATTACAGAATTCCACATATCTAAAATGTCAGTATCTTCTTTACGTACTGCACCACCAACACCATCTCCAAATACACCACCAGAAAATGTTGGCCCAGTAAATGCCACATCGACACCACCATCTGATTCCATGAAATCAATAATAGATCCAACATCAGCTAAAATAGCATCACATCTACCAGCAGCTAAATCTAGATTATGATCATCAACTGCTTGATACAATTTAACATCAACAGCACCAGACATATGTTTTTCTAAAAAATTTTGGTGTATTGTTGAAGACTGAACACAAACTGTTTTTCCATCCATAGCTGCAATTAATTGACCAATAGCAGCTTGTTCTTTTCCGCCAGCATTATTTAAATTTACTTTTGACATACCAGCGATATTTAAATCAGCAAGACCACTGTCTTTCAAAACAGCAAATCTTGCTCCATCTGTCATATAGCCATTTGTAAAATTTACTTTTTCTTTTCTTTCTTCAGTGATTGACATGCCTGCAATAATTATGTCGTATTTACCCTGAAGTAGTGCTGGAATTATTCCATCCCAGTCTTGAGTTACCCATTCACATGTTACTCCCATTCTTTCACATGCTTCATTTCCAAAATCAATTTCAGCACCCTCAAGATCACCAGCCGAATTTATATTATTCCATGGTGGATATGCTCCTTCTGTGCCTATTCTTATTGTCTGAGAATTTGCAACAGTAGCTAATCCTAAAAATCCAAATGATAATATTAATAATAATATTTTTTTCACGTTTCCTCCTCAAAGAAGTAATTTCAAATTATTTAAGACCTTATAATCTAATTAAAAAAAAACAAAATAAATTGTGAGATTTAGTTATTTTTTCTTATTCTATAGATCATGAAAACCAAGCTAAAAATTAGTAATATGAAAGGAAAAGTCCAGAGAAACAAGTTTTTATAATTTAAAAGAGGTTTAAACAAGATATACTCCCCATATCTTTTGACCAGAAATTCTTTGATTTCTCTTTCAGATTTACCCTCTTCAAACTTTGTTTTAACAATTTTTTTTATATCGTTAGAAAATTCAGCTTCAGAGTCATGTATGCTTTGATTTTGGCATGTCATACATCTTAGTTCTAAAGTTAGTTTTTTAACTTTATCATGTATATTTTCATTGGCATTAGTTTCAAAAAAAATAAATACTAATAAAAATTTAAACAAAAAAAATTTATAACAATGGCTTAATTTCATTTTTAATTATTTCTTTTGTTAAAGGCCCCATAAATTTATAAATTATTATACCGTTTTCATTTATTAAAAAAGTTTCAGGTAATCCAAAAACTCCAAATTCTAGAGCAATCAATCCATCATTATCGACTCCAACAAAATCATAAGGATTCACATCTTCCTCTAAATATTTGATTGCATCTTTTTTTATATCCTTGTGATTAATGCCTAGAATAAATAAATTTTGGTGTTTATCTTTTAATTCAAAAAAAAGTGGATGTTCAATTTTACATGGCGTACACCATGAAGCAAAAAAATTTATAAGCGTAAACTTGTTTTCAATATTATTATTATTTATATTTACATTTCTTTTTATATTATCTGAAGATAATGTTATGTTTTTGTTAAACAGACTTTTAGTTGAAAAATTTGGCAAATCTTTATTAAGTAATGCACTTGGGGGTTTATTCGGATCATTGTTGCCTAATAAGTATACTAAAACAAATATACAAATTAAAAATAATAAAAGTAATGGTGTGATTAAAAAAATCCTTTTCATTTTTTTATAACTGCAATAAATCCTGAAAAAATCATGATTATTACTCCAAACCAAATAAAACTTACAAAAGGATTAACATAAATTTTAACAAACCATTTACTGTTTTTTTGGTCTCCTAAAATAAAATAAATATCTCTAAATAATTCATGTAAAATACCAGCCTCAGTAGTAATTATTTTAGACACAGGATAGTAATTTTTTCCTGCACTAATAAATCCAATTATATCGTTATTTTCCTTTACCAAAAACTTTGCCCTTAATGCCTGATAATTTATTTCATTATATGTTTCAATTGTTTTAAATTTTATATTTATATTCTCAATATTAACTTGATCACCTTCACTTATATTAAATGAATATTCACTTTTAAATACACTCGAACAAGTTATACCGATTATAACTATTCCAACTCCAATATGTGCGATATGCGGATTAATTTTTTTTAAAAATTTTATATTAAACTTTATTTTATAACTTGATATAATAGAAATTATTGAGGCTATTATAATCCAATTGCCTAATATTAGACCTATTATACCCCATGTATTAAACTCACTAAAGTATGATTGAATTATTATAATTGTAGTAATAATTAAAAAGCCAATAATATAATATTTTAAATTTTTTATCTTATTTGTTTGCCATGACAAAACAGGAGCTATGCTCATAAGTAAAAAGCCAGGTAACATAATAGGTATTACTGTGGAGTTAAAATATGGACCACCAACAGAAATTCTTTTGTTAGTTATAACTTCAACAATTATTGGATATATAGTCCCTAAAAGTATAGTTAATGTAGCAATAATCATTAATATATTATTTATCAAAAGTGCTGATATTTTATTAATAAATAATAAATTTATTGGTTTAGAACTTTCAGGAGCTTTTAATAAAAAAATTAAAAAACCAAATCCACTTATGATAAAAAATATTAATAATATAAATAATCCTCGAGACGCATCAGATGCAAACGAATGAACACTAGTTAATATTCCAGACCTGACTAAAAATGTTCCAAAAATGCTTAAAGAAAAACATAATATTGATAGAAAAATTATCCATCTTTTAAGAAGTTGTTCACCATTTACCATTAAAAGTGAGTGAACTAAAGCAAGACCTGTGATCCATGGCATTAACGATATATTCTCAACAGGATCCCAAAACCACCAACCACCCCATCCAAGTTCATAATATGCCCAATAAGATCCAAGAGCAATTCCGCCTGTTAAAAATATCCAACTTATTAGAGACCATTTTTTTATAATATATAACCACTCATTAGTATTATCTTGAACTAAAAGTGCTGCAATTGCTATGCTAAACACTATCGAATAACCAACATATCCAGCATACAAAATAGGGGGATGAATCGCCAATCCAGGATCTTGTAAAATAGGATTTAAACCCAAACCTTCAGTGACAAATAATGAATTAACTAAAAATGGATTTGAGGTAAATAATATAAATAATCCAAATAAAGTATGCAATAATAGCTGAATTATAATTGTTAATCTTTTTAATTCTTTGTTATTGTTTTTGCTTAATGAAAATAAAAATCCATACAAAGATAAGATAGAGAGCCACAGAAGCATTGACCCTTCATGATTTCCCCAAGTACCAGAAATTTTATAAATCAGAGGTTTAGTTGAATGCGAATTTTGAAAAACATTAAAATTTGAAAAATCAGAAATAATATAAGAATACATTAATGAAAAGAATGACATAAATGTTAAAAAAAATGAAATACGAATAAGTAAATTAAACCTGGTTTCATTTAATTGTGTTAAAAATCTCGAAAAAATAACACCAATATTAATAATCAAGGCTAAACACAAAAATATAAATCCTAAGAGTGAGCCCATTAATATTTTTTATTCCAGTATCCAGTTTCCGCAATACTTGTTTTTATGGAAGAAGGCATATAATTTTCATCATGTTTTGCAAAAACACTTGTAGCATAAAAACTTTTTTCATCTGTAAAGTATCCTTCAATGACAGCTCCTTGCCCTTCTCTAAAAAGATCAGGAAGAATGCCAATATAACTTACAATAAAAGTATTTTTTTCATCAGTAATATTAAACTTAAAGGTATCAGATGAAATTTTTTCAAAACTATTTTTTTCTACATAACCGCCTATTCTAATCTGTTTGTTTATTTTTATATTAGAAATGTTTAATTCTGAAGGTGTATAAAAATATGATATATTTTCTCTTGCATTATATAAAATCAATAAAATCGCACCTAGAATAAAAATTAATGATATTAAAATTAACAATAACCTTTGAAATCGAAGACTCATTATTTTTTTATATTCTTAAATCTAATATAGCTCAAAATTAAAAGACCTATAATTAGAGTTAATGAGATAAAATAGGATATAAAAATAAACCAAAAATACATATTTTCTATTATCAAATTAAATCAATAAAGGAATGCAATCTAGTGGACTAAAAGTCACAAACTATAGTATCCTTTGTTCTCTATCAACAATAGCAACCTTTATTCTTAATATGGCTATAGAAATACCAATAAGAATAAATGCAATTGTCATTATAAATAGAGGCGTCATCATAGAAGGGTCAATACTCGGTTTAGAAAGCTTGCTAATTGAAGCTGGTTGGTGAAGCGTATTCCACCAATCTACAGAGAATTTAATTATAGGCAAGTTTATAGAACCAACTATAATGAATATTGCAGCAATTTTTTCTCTAACTTTGATATTTTCAAATGATGAATTTATAAAAATTATTATTATGTATATAATTAGTAAAACTGCTACGGATGTTAATCTTGCATCCCAAACCCACCAAGCGCCCCACATAGGCTTACCCCATAATGAGCCACTAATTATACATATTAGTGTGAAGATAGCTCCAATTGGTGCTACGGCGGTGTTTACAATAAAACCAAATGGCATTCTAAATGCAAGAGCAACAATACTATATATTGTCATTACTAAATAAGTAAGAAGAGATAACCATGCACTGGGAACATGAATATACATAATTCTTACAGTTGCTTCTTGTTGGTAGTCATTAGGAGAAAGGTAAAAAGCAAATATTAACCCTAATGCTAGAAATAAAAACGATAAAAATATTATTGGTTTAAGCAAAATATTGCTAAGATGGTCAAACTTTTTTGCGTTTATTAAAAATCTCATCATTGGTTATTTTGTATAGCAATTTTTAAACAAGCACCGCTTGCCCATGGATTTATAGCTAATGAAATAAGTAATATTCCAAATAGTATATTTATTAAAGAATTAAAGTTTTCATTAGTATTTATTATTCCTACTGAGAAAATTATCACTGGTATAGAAAAAATAAGTACAATAAGGCTACCTAGTAAATAATTTCTTTTATTTAGTAAATTCATTGAAGAAGAAATAGATCCCAGGCAGGATATTACGAGTGAACCAATTAAAAAGCTTATTAAAAGACCATATATTTTTTCAAAAGATACATTCAGTAAAATTGATGCAACTGGAATTGAGATCAAAAAAGGAACTTGAACAAAAATAAAATGAGTAATTGTTTTTAAAATAGCAATTAATTCAAAACTAAAACCATTAATATGTAAAATAATTATATTTCCATTTTCAAAATCTTCTTGATAAAATTTTCTAAGAGAGAGAGTAGAGCTTAGCATTAGTAGAGACCAAAGTATTCCAATTCCCAACATTGACAATGTTTCTTTATTAGGCCCAACAGAGAAAATAAAAATAAAAATTGATATAAAAAAAAAGGTAATGTTTGTTAAAATATCTTGAAAACCACTAAGATTTATTTTGTATTCTCTATAGATAAAAAATATTATTTTTTTTAAAAAGTTAAACATTATTATAAATCAATTTCCTCTGATGTTGTAACTTGGATATTTTGATGAGAGCTAAAGATTATAGCACCACCATTTTTACTATGATCAATGAAAGTTTGACCTACCATGTTTATTGTTTCTAAGTCCAAATTACTAAGTGGTTCGTCTAATATCCAGTACTTTTTATTTTCTATAATAAGTCTAATTAGTTCTAATTTTTTTATTTCACCTAATGACAGTGCACTTACTTTTACTTTTGAATAATTATTAAGTCCAAGTGTATACAATATGTTATTTATTTGTAATTCACTGACATTAGATAAAAAAATTTTTTTCCATATTTTTATATTTTCATGAACAGATAATTCTCTTATGCTAGTTGTATTATCTGATATGTAGGTAATGTTATTGTAATAATCATTGATACTTTTTTTTAATAATTTGCCTTTCCAATAAATATTACCAGATGATGGTTCCAAAATGTTTAAAATTGTTTTTATAAGTGTAGTTTTGCCAGAACCATTTTTTCCTCTTATTATTATAATTTTGCCAGAAGCTAGCGAAAGACTAACATTTTTAAAAATAGTTCTGTTTGATCTTTCTAATGTTATATTTTGTGCAAGTAGCATTTCTATTGTCTACTTAATTTTTTACTTAAAACAATAAAAAAAACGGGGCATAACCCCGTTTTTGTTATTTTGCTTAAAAAGATAAGAAAAAGAAAACTTTAGAAAAAAGTTTTCTAGAAAAATCAAAGATTGACTATCTTCTTTTTTTCTTTTTAGCAGCTTTCTTTTTCTTTTTCTTTGGAGCTGCTTTTTTCTTTTTCTTTGGAGCAGCTTTTTTCTTCTTTTTCTTTGGAGCTGCTTTTTTCTTTTTCTTACTAGCTGCTTTTTTCTTTTTCTTTGGAGCAGCTTTCTTTTTCTTCTTAGCCATAAAATACTCCTTGTATTTTGTTACCCCGGAGGAACCTCCCTCCATTA
>MDTA01045525.1_pt1 | contig 21185 bp, 19 predicted proteins | sample 811151 | NCBI WGS metagenome assembly MDTA01 (sample SAMN05326648, study PRJNA326480) | marine metagenome | isolation source: seawater | place: Indian Ocean: South | collected 2010 | reverse complement strand
TTTCGCATTTTCTTGACCAATGTGTCTTATTCCTATGGAATAAATAAATTTATCCAAACTAATTATTTTTGAGTTGTGTATTGCTTTTTTTAAATTTTCTATTGATAAATTTCCCCACCCCTCAAGACCTTTTATTTTTTTAAAGTCTAATTTAAAAATGTCGGCAGGTTCTTTTATTAGATTTAAATCCCAAAATTGATCTACTACTTTTTTTCCCAAACCATCTATATTAAATGCTTCCTTAGAAACTATGTGTTTTAATTTTTCCCTCGCAATAAACTTACATTCGTATCCTTTAATACATCTTCTTACTGCATCTTCTTTTTTAGTGCTTTTGTTTATCTCTTTTTTAGTAATTGCACCGCACAAACATTTATTTGGAAATACAAATCGTTTACTTTTGTTGTTTCTCTTTTTAATATCTACTGATAAAACTTGTGGAATAACATCACCCGCTCTCTGAATTTGAACAACGTCATCAATTCTAATATCTTTCCTATGAATCTCATCCTCATTGTGTAAAGTTGCATTCGATACAACAACTCCACCAACCGTTACCGGTTCAACTTTTGCTACGGGAGTGATAGCACCCGTTCTTCCAACTTGGATTATAATATCTTTAATTTTTGTAACAGCTTTTTCGGCAGAAAATTTATAAGCTATTGCCCACCTAGGTGAATTTGAAGTATTACCTAATCTTTTTTGCAAGTTAAGGTCGTTTACTTTAAAAACCAAACCGTCAATATCATAGTTTAAAGAAGATCTTTTTTTGTCGATTTCAGAATGTTTTTTTTCTATTTCATCTATGTCAGAAACAGTCTGAGATAATGGATTTACAAGAAAACCCCAATTACCAATTTTTGATAAAAATTCAGATTGTTTTGAAAATTGCATTGGTTCTATTGCTCCAAACCCATAAGCAAAATATTGTAGAGGAATTTTTGAGGTCTCTTTCGGATCTTTTTGTCTCAACGAACCACCAGCTGCATTTCTTGGATTAGCAAAATTTTTTTTTATTTTATTAAAGTCTTCTTTGCTAATAAAAATCTCACTTCTGATCTCTAATAATTCAGGAATATTGTTTCCATTTATTTTTTTTGGAATGCTTGAAATGGTTTTTAAATTTTCTAATATATCTTCGCCTGTAACTCCATCCCCTCTTGAAAGACCTCTTGTTAAGACTCCTTTTTCATAAATCAATGTTGCTGAAATACCATCGATCTTTGGTTCACAAAATAATTCAATATTATCATTATTAGTATTTAAAAAATTTTTTATTTTTTTGATAAAATCAATCATATCTTTTTTATCGAAGGCATTTGATAGTGATAGCATCGGTCGAAGATGTTTTACTTTTTTAAATTTATTTGTAGGAGTAGATCCAACAAAATTATTGAATAAATTTAAAGATCTTAAATATTCATATTGATCTTGTAATTGTAAAATTTCTCTTTTAAGTTGATCATAATCTCCATCTGAAATAATTGGACGATCCTTATTAAAATAAAGGTCGTTATGTCTTTTTAATTCTTTAATTTTTTTTTTGAAAGTAGTTATATTAATTTTTTTTTCGCTCATTAAATTATTTGATCATTTCTATAATTTTATTAAATAAATTTTTTTCATTTTTTATTTCTGTTTTTGTAAAAGATTTATATTCTTTATTTAATATTTTATAGGATTGCTCAAACCATTCGCCAGAATTGTAATTATATCCTAAAATACTAGCATATTTTTGCGCTTCATCTTTTAATCCTAGATGGAAATGTATTTCCACTAATCTATGTAAAGCTTCCTCGATAAAAATTGTATCATCATAGTCTTTAACTATTAATTTTAATCTCTTTATTGCTGGCACCCACTTTTGAACTGAAATATAATATTTAGCAACATATAACTCTTTAGCAGCAAACTGATTTTGAACAAGATTTTTTTTAAAATTTAAATCTATAGCATATTCACTGTTTGGGTATTTTTCTAAAAAAAAATCAATTTTTTCTTTCGCTTTTAAAAGTGGTTTTAGATCGTATTTTTCTTCACCTATTTGTTCAAAAAAAATAATTGCTGTAAGGTAATGAGCATACATTACGTTTTTGTCTGCTGGATAATTCTTTAAATATCTAATCAGACTTTCCTCTGCCTCCCCATATAAATTCATTCCATATAATGAATATGAAGACATGATTGCTGACTTAGCGGCTAAATCTGGAATATCAAAGTTCATTTCTGCTTCTGTAAATTTTTTATTAGCAAAAAAGAAATCATTTTGTTCAAATGCCTCAAAAGCTTCTTTGTAAGATTTATATGGATCAATTAATTTTTGTGGTTCATAAAGAGGTTTGTCTTTAGAACAAGAGTTTAAGAAAATAAATAATCCAAATACTAATAAAATCCTTATGATCATTGTATGACTAATAACAGATTATAATGAAATGGTAAATTTTTAAGACTTTACGCGCCTATAGCAACTGGATTTTCATAAGAATTTTGATTTTGTTTTTCTATATTATCAAAATTCACAATATTCCAATTAGCTTTATCAGAAAAAAACTTTTTCAACAGCTTATTAGTTAATGCGTGTCCACCTTGAGATGTTTTTATGTGGCCAAAAATTCGGTTTCCTGAAAGCATAATATCACCTAAACAGTCAAGAATTTTATGATAAACAAATTCATGTCTATTTCTTAAACCGTTATCATTTAAAATTTTATTACCTTGTACAACTATTGCATTATCAAGCGATCCGCCCTTAGCTAAACCCATCCTTTTTATACTATCTATATCTTCATACAGACAAAAAGTTCGTGAGTTGTAAATTGGTGTCAAATCATCATTACTAAGTTTGAATTCTTTTCTTCTGGTTCTGATTAAAGGATTATTGAAGATTAATTCAAAATCTATTACCAAATCCTGACTAAGAGGTTCTATTGAAATAAATTTTTTTCCATCAACTACTTCAACTTTTTTTAATACCTCAATAAATTTTCTTGGTTCATTTTGTTCTTCTACTCCCACAGATCTGATTGCATCAACAAAATCAACAGCTGATCCATCCATGATTGGTATTTCTGGAGCATTAACTTCTACTAATACATTGTCAACTCCCTCACCATAAAAAGCTGCCATTAAGTGTTCCACTGTTGAAACACTAACTCCATTTTCATTTACTAATTTAGTGCACAAAACCGGTTCAACAACATTTTTAAAATTCGCATGAATAATATTATTTATTTTAATATCAACTCTTTTAAAAACTATACCGGAGTTTTGTTTAGAAGGTTTAATTGTTAAATTTACTTCTTTACCGTTATGAAGTCCAATACCCTTGAGATCAATTTTTTCTCTCAGGGTTTTTTGATTAATTTTTGACATAGGGTTTTATACAGGATGTGGAAAAATCTATTAAAACAACAAATGTTTCGAAAAAAAACAATAAATTTTATTTAAAAATATATTCAAAGAATCTAGATATTATTGATTTTTTTTCATGAATTACTGGAACTGCCTCTTTTTTCCACCCATATTGAACAAGTTTATTTACATCGTTATAGAAAATTTCTTCTAAGGGTAGATCGATTAATTTTATCTTACCTCCATGTTTTTGTGAAAAAGACTCGATAAAGATTTTTTGAAAACAATCAATGTTAATTTTATCTTCAATTTTCAGAAAGATCGGTATATTTCTGTTACAAAAGCTTACGACATTTATATTTTTAAATAAAATAATTTCCGCTAATTCTTGAATTCTAGCTAAAGCAATATCATGAAGCAATTTCTTCTTTATTTTTCTGGGGCTTTGATCTTGAAAAAATTCATTATCTATTAATTCATTTTCTAAATCATTTTCAGAAAAATTTATACTCTTTAAAATACTTTGAATTATTTCTTTTTTTAAGGGAACAATCTTACATAAGTCTTTTATTATAATATCGGAACCAAAGTCAAAATTTTGTGTAAATTTAAGAGCTGAATTTTCAAAAAATATTATTTGAGATTTATTCTTGTTAATATCAATTTTAAAAAATGTTTCTAATTTTGAATTTTCATTAATTAAATTTACACCTTCAATGAAACTTTTTGAAATAATTTTTTTAATTCTCAAATTACATTTGCTAAAAATATTTTTAATATTTTTGAAATCATTATTATTAATTAAAAAAAAAGATAACTCATGTGAGTAGAATTCACCGAATAATCCGATTGGTAAATTTTCAATATTTTTTTTATCAAGATTATATTTAGAATTAAAAATATGTAGAATTGTTTTATGTTCTTCTATTTCATTTATCTTTGACTTTAAAGAGTTAATTATATAAGTAATATTTTCTTTAACTAATTGAGATCCATTTAACTTTTTATATCCGCTTAAATTAATTAAATAACAATTAAAATTATTTAATATTAGGATTGCTTCTTTGAACACTATGTTTAATTTTTGTTCAATGTTAAAGATATTCTTTTTTAAAATACTATACACTGCATTAAAATCTGATATTTGATTATTTAAAATACCTTGGATTGGAACTGAGTCTGAAAAAATTAATTTAAAATTATTATCTTTTTTATCTCCAACTGTAAAAACAAAATCACTAGTATTAATTTCAACAAAAAGTTTAGGTGAATTTATGATCATTTCTTATCTTAAAATAAGTTGATCATTAATTCTATAATCAAAAATTTTATATTTATCAAAATTCTGTTGATCTTTTAAGACTAAAAAATTTTTTAAACTTTTTGTATAATTTTTTATTGGTAATTTTATAGTTTGATTCTTTTTAGTAACTATATCCCATCTTTTTGACTCAAAATTATAAATTTTTTTGATAATGTCGAATGGAAAATTATTTTTTTTTAAATTTTTATAAAATATTTCAAAATTTTCTTTATTGCTAAAAACTGTTGGCAAGCCTTCATATTCTTTTAAAGGGAAAAAATTAATTAAATTATATTTATCAGTAAAATAATATTTATCTTTTTTATCTTGTAAAATGACAATTGGTTTTTTTTCAAAAATTTTTATTTTGACTTGATTTGGATAAATTTTTTTTATTTCGAAACTTTCAATAAAACTAATCTTTGTTAATTCTTTTTCTATGCTTTTATTTTGCAATAAAAAAAGATTATTATCGTACAAAAAATCAGTAGCATTTTTAAGCTCTGAAATATCTACAATTTGGTAATTTTCGAAAATTATTTTCTCAATTTTATATTTTAAATTTATTTTAAGATTTATATTTTTATTATATGTACTTAATAAGAGAAATAAAGCTAAAGCAAAAAAAAAACGTTTTGTCATCTATTGATGCTTGCATCTAATAAAATTTTTTCAACTAAATTTGAAAATTTTATACCACAATAATTTGCGATTTCTGGCACAAGTGAAAGTCCTGTCATGCCTGGTTGAGTATTAATTTCTAAAAGATAAAATTTATTTTTATAAAATTTAAAGTCTGTTCTTGTTACTCCTTTACAACCAAGAGCATTGTGTGCCTTGTTTGCTATTTTTAGAACTTTTTTATAATTAGATTTATTTAACCTGGCTGGCATTATATGTTTTGTTTTTGCTGATTTTGTATACTTTGCTTTGTAATCGTAAAATGATCTCTTTGGAATTAGCTCTATTGCACCAAGAGACTTTTTTTTTATTACTTCAACCTGAACTTCCTGTCCTCCAATGTACTGTTCCAAAATAATTTGACTATATTTTTTAAAAAGCGATTTTGAGGAACTAATTAAATTTTTAAAATCTTTAGAAATTTTTACTCCCAGACTTGATCCTTCATTTATAGGTTTTAATATTATAGGAAAACGAATTTTTTTTTGTTTTATTTGTAATTTTAATTTTTCAATATTTAAATTATCTTTATCCATGATAAAATAATTTGGAGTTAATATTTTGTTTTTTATAAATATTTCTTTGGAAATAGCTTTATTCATTGAATTATAAGAACTTATTACGCCTGAATGAGTGTATGGAATTTTTAAATATTCAAAATAGCATTGAGCTATCCCATCTTCTCCATCTTTACCGTGTAAAGCATTAAAAATTACATCAGTTTTTTTTTTATCAATAAGATTTAAACTTTTAAATTTTGGATCAAAGGTTGATACTTGGTATTTCTTTTTTTTTAAAGCGCTTATGCATGCTTTTCCACTTTCTAAACTAACGGCTCTTTCACCTGATGTACCTCCTAAAACTACTAAAACTTTTTTAAATTTTTTTTTATTCACCTATAATTTTAATCTCTAATTCAAGATTAATTCCCATTTTATGTTTTACAGCATGTTTTACTTTTTTGATAAGTTTCTCAATATCAGATGACTTTGCATTTCCATTATTAACAAAAAAATTACAGTGTTTATTTGAAATTATAGCATCTCCTACACTAAAGTTTTCACATCCACTTTTTTTAATAAACTTCCAAGCTTTTTTTTCCTCACTTAAATTTTTAAAAGTACTTCCACAGGTTTTTACTTGGCTAGGTTGCGATAATTTTTTTTTCTTAATTAAATAATTTTGTTTTTTTTCAATTATATCTTTAATCGTTTTTTTTCCTTTGAGTTTTACTGATATAATAATAAAGTTTTTAGGTAAATTTGCACTTCTATAAACAAATTTTATATCTTCGCTTTTAATTTCTTTAATAGTACAATTATTTATATCGATTACTGTTATTGAAACTAATATTTTTGAAATATCATCTCCATAACAGCCGCTGTTCATTACTACTGCTCCGCCTATTGAACCGGGAATACACGATAAAAACTCAATACCAGATAGTTCATTATCTTTAGCAAAATTTGCAATTTTTCGATCAAGAGTTGCAGCACCTACTTCGATAATGTTTTCATTAAATAAATTTATAGATGAAAAACTTGCTCCAAGTTTAATCACAACTCCTTTGATGCCATTGTCTCTAACTAGTGTATTTGATCCTGCACCGATAATTGTAATTTTAAGTTTATTTTTTTTATTTTCTTCAAAAAACTCAATTAATTGGTTGATATTTTTTGGTTTAAAAAAATACTCTGCGGGTCCGCCAAGATTAAACCAATTATAATTAGATAACTTAATGTTCTTAGAAATGTTATCACCAAATTTTCTAATCAAATTCAAATTTGAATTCATAATATTTATTTTAACTCTCTCATCCATTTTGAAATAGATCCTGCTCCCATTCCAATAATCAGTTCATTACTTATTAAATTTCTTTGTAAATATTTTTTTAACTCATACTGATTTTTTATCACTATAACTTGAACTTTAGACAATTTAGAGATCAAATTAGCAAAGTTTAAATGATTATATTTTTTATTTTTCCTCTCCCCAGCGGCGTATATTGGACAAAGAATAACTAAATCTGATTTAAGAAAAGATTTTGCAAATGCGTTTTTTAAAGAAATTACTCTTGAATAGCGATGTGGTTCAAAAACTGAAATTATTTTTCTGCTACTATTTACATTTTTTATACCGTCTAATATAGATTTTATTTCTGTTGGATGATGAGCATAATCGTCAAAAAAGTCATTTCCGTCTCTTGAAAATATTTTCGTCATTCTGCGCTGAACTCCAGAAAAGTTTTTTAGAGATTTTTTAATTATCTTTTCGCTTACACCTAAATTTAAACATACAGTTATAGCAGCAGTTGCATTTAAAACATTGTGTTTTCCTAATAATTTTAAATTAATATTTTTTATAATTTTATTTTTTCTTTTTATATTCCTATATTTTAAATCAAACAACGAATAATCGTTTTTATACCTTATATTTGAAATTTGAAAATTAGCTTTTCTGCTAACTCCATAAGTCAAAATATTTTTATTTTTAAGTTTCCTTAGTATTTTTTTAATACTCTTTCCCTCAAGACATACAATTGATTTTCCAGTTGGGGGAGTTTTTTCAATAAATTTTATAAATGAATTTTCTAAGTTTTCAAAATTTTTATAAAAATCAATATGTTCATAATCAATATTTGTAACAATTGAATAATTGATTGGTAACTTAAGAAAACTCCCATCTGACTCATCTGCCTCGAGTATTGCCCACTCTCCTTTACCAAGCTTTGCATTGGTTTTGAAAGAGTTTATTACACCACCATTAATAATAGTTGGATCAAGTTTTTGGTCAGATAAAATTTTTGATACCAGAGAAGTTGTTGTAGTTTTTCCGTGTGATCCAGTAATAATAATATTTTTTTTTAAAGAAACTACATCTGAAAGAACTTCAGCTCTTAAATAAATAGGTATTTTTTTTTTAAAGCATATTTTATCTCAATATTATTATTTTTAATTGCAGAAGACCTAACTAAAATTGTAGCGCTTTTTACGTTATTTCTTGAGTGACCGATAAATACTTTTATTCCAGATTTTGTGCAACTGATCGTATTTTTATTTTTATTTTGATCGCTACCTTGAATATTAAAACCCATGTTTCTCATCACAAGTGCTAATCCACTCATGCCTATACCGCCAATGCCTACAAAATGGATAACTTCTTTTTGTCCCAAACTAATTTTTTTCATTAATTGTTTTTTCTAATTCTCTGCTAATATTGTTGTAGACATTTTTGTCAGAATGTTGACTTTGATTAAACTTAATTTTTTTGAATATAGATTTATCCTCGTAAATTTTTTTTATAATGTTATAAAGCTTATTATTTAAGTCTTTTTCTTCAACTAATAAACCATATTCTTTATTTTCATAGAAAATAGCATTTTTAAGTTGGTGATTATCTGATGATGTTGGCAGCGGAATTGCTATAAAAGGTATATTTGCATTTGTAAGCTCTGCTAAAACTGATGAGCCAGATCTTGTTATCGCTATATTTACTCTAGAAAAATAATTTATTAAATCATAGTTAAAATTAAAAATTTCAAAATCAATCTTATTTTTTTTATAAAATAAAGTAAGTTCCTCGTTTTGTTTGGGTAAACAATGCTGAAAAATTTTTAAAGGAATTTTTTGTCTTTTGCATTTTTCAAATATAATTGGAAGTTTTTCTGCAAAAACTTTTGCAGCTTGGCTTCCCCCTAGCACAAGAATATTTATTTTTTCAACGATTTTATTATCAATATTATTATCAGAAAAATTAATTATTTGTTTATTAAGAATATTACCTATTTCACAAATTTTATATCTATATTTACTATTGATACCATTAAGAGATTTATTTGAAACAAAAATTTTCGAAGCGAAAGGTAATAAATATCTATTTGCTTTTCCGATGATTAAATTATTTTCGTAAATGATAAATTTTATATTCAAAATTTTTGCTGAGATGCAAATTGGGAATGATGCGTATCCACCCATACCAAAAATAAGTGTTGGTCTGTTAAAAACTAAAAAAAAGAGAGACCTAAAAGATGAAAAAAAAATTAAAATTAATGAAAACAATTTTTCAAAAAGATTTTTACTTTTAAAGGGAAACGATGGTAAAATCATTATATCTATCTTTTTTTTTTCTTTTAAAAATTTATAACCTCTATTATCTGTAATTAATTTAACTTCAAAATTTTTTTCTGCTAAATCTATAGCTAAATTGTATCCTGGTATAACGTGACCTCCAGTACCGCCAGCTGCTATTAAAATTTTAATGTTTTTATTCATAAAGATGAGTTCTATTTTTTGTGTAATTTAATATTACTCCTGCTAAAATAGCGCTTCATATTAAAGAAGAGCCTCCGTAACTTAAAAATGGCAGGGTCATTCCAGTAGTAGGAATCAAACTGGTGTTAACACCTATATGAATGAAAGTTTGAAAAATCAGCAACGCTGATAAACCACAAAGTGAAATTTTTATCAACTGGTCGTCTTGATTGATGCAGTTTTTAATAATCCTAAAGGAAATATATAAAAAAATTAAAACAATCATTATTGAGATTACTGAACCATATTCCTCAGAAATAATTGCAATTATATAGTCAGTATGAGCCTCAGGAACTTTATCTTTAAGTATCCCCTCTCCCATTCCCTGGCCTTTTATACCACCAAGTTTTATAGCATCTAATGCTGATGAAGATTGAAATTTATCTCCTTTTGTCGGATCTACAAATGATATTAGACGACTAATTATATATCCAAACTTTTCAGGCATCAAAAATAATAATAAACTTAAAGATATTAAAAAAATTGAAAAAAAACCGAAAATATAGAGCATACTTACGCCTGCGATAAATACTGTAGCGACCCAGGTTCCAATTAATAAAATAGATTGTCCTAGATCTGGCTGATCAATAAGTAGAATAATTACCGAGATTAATAATAAAAAACTAAAAATATATTTAATTTGAGAATTCCTTAATTTTTCTAAAGTTAATATTTTTACAGTTGCAAGTATGAAAAAAGGTTTGAGAACCTCAATAGGTTGTAACCTAAAAAAGTAAAGATCTAGCCATCTTTTTGCGCCTTTTACCTCTACTCCAATTAATGGAACCAGAGCCAGAAAAATAAATGAAACTATAAATAAAGGAACAACGATCTTTTTTAAAAGTGAGGTTTCAATAGCTGAGAAAGCGAGCATAATAAATAGTGCAAAAATAGTAAAAATTAAGTGTTTAGAGAAAAAAAAATAATAATCTTTATTTAATCTTTCACCTGCCAAAAATGATGTTGAAGAGAAAGAAAAAAAAAGACCAAGAAAAAATAAAATTAAAAAACTTACAAAAATTTTTTTATCTATATTTCGCCAATAATTTATTATTTTAAATTTAAATGTATTTTCTTGCATAAAATTTACTTAACTTTTTAAACTCTTCACCTCTTTTTTCAAAATTCAAATATTGATCATATGAAGCTGCTGAAGGGCTTAGTAAAATAGTATTTTTCTTAATATTAAATTTTTTTATATCCTTTAAGACTCTAATGATTGAATTTTTTAAGTTTTTTGTCACAGAATAATTTACCTTTCCCTTAATTTGTTTCTCGAAAAATTTTATATGTTTTCCAATTATGTAGACTTTAGCAATATTTTTTTTTAAATCATTGATTATAACTTTATCGTTTTTCTTTGGAAGACCTCCTAAAATCCAAAAAATATTACTTGAATTTTCTAATGCAAATTTTGTCGCTTGAAAAGATGTTGCTTTTGAGTCATTAATAAATGTAATTTCCTTTCTTTTCAAAAAAGTTTCATATCTATGGGGCAAACCGACAAAAGTTTCCATTGATTTTATAAATGATTTATCACTTATCTTTAAAAGTTTTGATAATGATAATACATTACTCATATTTTCATCGTTTATATTTGACTTTATATAAATGTTCTTGATTTTTTTTTTTAATTTTTTGTAATTATTACTTTTTGGAATAATGAGTTTACTTAAAAAATTTTTTCTCTTAAAATTTTCTTTTAGTTGAAAATTTACAAAAGCATAATTATTTTTTTTCTGTAAATTAAAGATTTTAAATTTTGAATTTTTGTAATGATTTTTACTGCCGTGCCAATCTAAATGATCATTGCTTATATTTAATAAAAATGCATAGTTGGGATGAATAAATTGTGAATAAGCAAGTTGAAAGGAAGATGCTTCGATTATTAAAAAAATATTTTTTTTAACTTTTAAATCAAGGACTGGAGTCCCAATGTTACCGCCTAGAAGAGATTGAATTTGATTTTTTTTTAATAAATGATTGATTATTTTGCAAGTAGTGGATTTTCCATTCGTGCCTGTAACTACAATACTTTTAAAATTCTTATAAAATAGATAAATTAAATCTATATCCGTGATTATTTTGCTTTTATATTTAATTAATTTTTTTTTATGTATTGATTTATTTAAACTTATACCTGGGCTTAAAATAATATAATTTACTCTTTCTAAAGACTCTTCTAAATTTAGCGGTCTTTTATTTGCAAATAATTTTTTATTTTTGTCATCCCAAACTTGATACTTTTGAATTTTTTTTCTTTTAAAAAATTTAACTACTGATTTTCCAGTAATACCTAATCCGTAAACTAAAAAAGATAGTTCTTTAAAATTAGAGTTTAAAACCATCCTTTACATAAGTTTTAATGTTGCCAATCCTATCAATGCTAAAATTATAGCTATAATCCAAAATCTAATAACGATCGTTGACTCTGCCCAGCCTTTTTTTTCAAAATGGTGGTGTATTGGAGCCATTTTAAAAATTCTTTTACCGGTAAGTTTAAAAGAAATAACTTGAATAATCACAGAGACAGTTTCTAAAACAAATAATCCTCCAATAATAGCTAAAACAATTTCATGTTTTACGATTATGGCTATCGCAGCTAATGATCCTCCTAAAGATAAAGAGCCAGTATCACCCATAAAAATTTTTGCTGGAGGTGCATTATACCAAAGAAAACCTAAACAAGACCCTACTATAGATCCGCAAAAGATTGAGAGCTCGCCTACATCAGGAATGTATTGTATTTGTAAATACTCAGAGAAAATAGTATTTCCAACAACATAGGAAATTAAAGTAAAAGACAAAGCAACTAACATCACAGGTACTGTTGCTAAACCATCTAGACCATCTGTTAGATTAACTGCATTAGAAGCACCAATTATTACGAAAAGAGCAAATGGTAGAAAAAACATGCCCATGTGCCAAATAAGATTTTTAAAAAACGGAAAATACAAATCAAATAAGTATTCATGATTAGAAAAATTAATTAATATATATAATGTCAAAACAGCAATTATTAATTGTCCAGTGAATTTATATTTTGATTTAAGACCGCTCGAGTTTTTAAATTTAATTTTTAAAATATCATCAAGAAGACCTAATCCTCCTAAACTTAAGGACACAAAAATTAATGTCCATACGTAAATATTTTGAAGATCTGCCCATAGGAGTGTGCTAGAAATGATTCCTATAATAATTATTACACCACCCATTGTAGGAGTTCCTGATTTTTTTACAATGTGATCTATAGGTCCATCCTGTCTAATAGGTCCTGAAATCATTTTCTCAGAAAAAATTTTTATTAAAGGTCCTCCTATTATAAAAACTATTACTAGTGAGGTCATTACAGATAAACCTGTTCTGAAAGTTAAATACTTGAATACATTAAAAAAAGAATACTGCTCGATCAAAGATGTAAAAAAATGGAATAACATTTAATAACCTTTAATTATTTTTTTACTCAAATTATTTAAGCCGGTTGCGTTTGAACCCTTAATCATCAGATAATCATTATTAGCTATAATATTTTTTAAAGTAAAATCTACATCTTCATCATGTTGAAAAATATTGCCACGCTTGTTTTTATTAATATGCCTATAAGTAGCTAGTGTTTTATTACCTTTTACAAAGACTTTATCAATATCTGAGTTGTTAATAACTTGAGATAAATCCGTATGATACTTAGTGGAATTTTTACCTAATTCTAACATATCTCCAAGAAGTAAATATTTCTTACAATAATGTTTTTTTAGAGATTTAAAATTACTAATTGCATTTTTAACTGATAGTGGATTTGCATTATAACTTTCGTCAATTAATTTAAAATTTTTCTTATATCTTTTAACTAAATGAATTTTGCCCCTTCCCTCAGTTGGACGATAATTTTTAAAATTTTTTATAATTTTTTTTATGTTTAAATTTAACACTCTTAATAATGCAAGCGATGAGAGTACGTTATGAATATTTATATCCTTTAACCTAAATTTAAAAATTTCATTTTTTATTCTCACAACTAACTTAGAAAAGTTTTCATTTTTTAAAAATTTGACTAAAACAATGTCTGATTTTTTATTTTTTCCAAAAGATATTATTTTAATTTTTTTAAGTTTTGCTTTTTTTTCTAGATAATGAAAAAATTTGTCATCACGATTAAGTATTATAGAACCATCTTTTTGGATATTGTTTATTATTTCTCCTTTTGCATCTGCTATACCTTTTATATTTTTAAAATTTTCTATGTGAGCTTCACCTATATTAGTTATTATGCCTATATTGGGTTTTACTAATTTTGAAAGATTATTTATTTCACCTGATTTACTCATACCAACTTCAAATACACCAAATTTATGCTCTGCTTTTAAATTTGATAAACTTAAAGGTACACCAAATTGATTATTATAAGATTTTGGCGAAGAGTACGTTTTTCCAAAATTTTGCAGTAATTCTTGAATTAAGTTTTTTAATGAAGTTTTGCCAGCACTACCAGTTACAGCAATTATTTTTGCTGATGAATTTTTCCTTTTTAATGAAGAAAACTTTTTTAAAAAATTAATTTCACTTGAAACTTTAATAGTTTTATTTTTAAAATTTTTTATGTTTCTTGACGAAACAATATATTTTGCACCCCTTTTAAGAGCTTTACCAGCAAATTTTACACCGTCATTATTTTTCCCTTTTATTGTTAAAAATAAATTATTTTTTGTTACTTGCCTTGAGTCTATAGCTAATCCATGAAATTTTTTTATTTTATGTTTTTTTATTATTTCTTCTGCAATTTTTACATTTTCTAAATAATTTTGCTCTTTTTTAGAAATTTTCTTTATTTTAAAATTTAATTTTTTAATAATTTGCTTATCAGAGATATTTAAAACTTTTTTCTTATAAATTTGTTGATCTTCATGACCTTTCCCGGCAACTAAAATAATCTCATTTTGACTAGCGTTTGCAATTGCAAACCTAATTGCTCTCATTCTATTTCCAATATTATATTTATTTTTATTTTTTATATTTTTTAAAATAATATTTCTTATTTTTTTTGGATCTTCTTGTCTTGGATTATCATCAGTAACATAAATTTTTTTGCAATTTAAGCTTGCTATCTTGGCCATTAATGGTCTTTTTTTTTTATCTCTATCTCCTCCACAACCGAACACTAAAGAAATATTTTCTCCATATAAATTTTTGATTGCACTAATAGATTTAAATAGAGCATCTGGTGTATGCGCATAGTCTATAAGTACTTTAATATTGTTAGGAAAAGTTTTAACAAGTTCTAATCTTCCATCAACACCTTTGATCTTATTTAACGATTTAAAAATTTTTTTATCGTTTAATTTACATATTTTTGCAGCTGCTATTGCCATAGCTAAATTTTTTAATTGAAAATCATTCATCTTTAAATTTTTTAATTTTTTTAGTTTCTTTTCAATATTATATATGTCGATTAATTTTAATTTTCTTTTTTTTGCAATTTTTTTTAAAATTTTAAATTCTTTGATTGTAGAATCAGAAATAATGAAACTTTTTTTACTAAGAATTTTGTTAAAAAGGATTAATTTAGAATTTAAATATGATTTCATATTTTTATGATAATCAAGATGATCTTGACTGAAATTAGTAAAAATTCCGGCTTTAAATTTTAAATCGTTTAATCTTTTTTGATCTAAACCATGACTTGAAGATTCAATAATAACATTATCAATTTTTTTTAATTTAATATCTTTAAGTATTCGATGGGTAGAGATTGTATCTGGAGATGTAAGATCAGATTTAATTAATTTTTTTTTATACTTTATGCCTAAAGTGCCAACAGATGCTACAGGCACATTGTTAGAATTCAAAATTTGATAAAATAAATCTGCGACAGAGGTTTTGCCATTAGTGCCAGTAACAGCTATAATATTTTTGGGTTTTAGACTATAAAACTTTGAAGAAATTCTGCTTAAAAATTCTCTTATATTATTAATTTTTAAAGTTGGTATTTTATAATTAATATATTTACTTTTTTTTGAACATACTATTAACACCGCCCCATTTTTAATTGCTTCATTTATAAATTTTTCACCATTATTTTTTTTGCCTTTGATTGCAAAAAAAATATACCCTTTTTTTACTTTTTTGCTATTAGTTGCTAAACCATAAATCTTGATTTTTTTTTTGGGGTGATAATTTTTAATTAAATTTTTCAGCAACATAATGATAATTAAACTCTTTATTCTTTATGGCTAAAATTGGTCCAATTTTTTCTATAATTTTGCCAGCAACATAAACTGAATTCCAACCAGCTTCATTTCTTGTACCTTTAATCTTTAAACCTCTAAAATTGTAAATTAAATCTTTTGCAACTTGAGGGTTCTCTAACATTACAAGTAATGCATATTTGGGTTTCTGAGCTGGAAAAATAGATATAAACGTATTTAAGTTTTGATCTTTATTTTTGTATTGCTGGGATGTGCCTGTTTTTCCCCCAACTTCATAACCATGTATATCTGCAAGACTAGCTGTACCATCTTTTTCGGTAACCACTTTTCTTAAGATATTTTTTATATCTTCGCTGGTCTCTTCTCTTATCAGCCTTTTAAATTTAATATTTGATGTTTGTTTTATTAAACTTGGTTTGATAAGTTTGCCTCCATTTACTAATGCAGCGTAAATACTTGTGGCTTGTATTGGAGTTGTTGTAATTCCATGTCCAAACGATACTGTTTCAAGTTTGCATTTGTTCCAGTCAAAATCAATCGGATTTCCGACTTCCTCAAGCTGTATGTCAGGGCTTTCTAACAAATTACTAGATTTAATGAACTGCCTGTATTTCTCTTCTCCAATTTTTCTGGCCAAAAGCAAAGTTCCAATATTAGAAGATCTTATTAAAATATCTTCAACTGATAAATTCTCAGGAAACTTTTTGATATCAGAAATTGAATATCTTGAGCACTTAATTGATCTTGGGATATTTTCTATAATAGTATCTGGGTTAACTAAATTATTTTCTAAGGCTAATGCAACTGTAAAAGTTTTAAAAATTGACCCAAGCTCATAAACACCCTTGGTAATTTTATTGATATATTTTTTATCTTTCAGATTCGTTCTAAGGTTGATGTCAAAGTTTGGAAGAGAAACTAGAGATAAAATTTCGCCATTATTTACATTTAATAATAATGCACTACCACCATTAGCATTAAAAGTTTCTAAAGATTTGCTAAGTTCTTGATTTATAATGTGCTGAATATTAGTGTCTAGAGTTAGTTCTAATGGTTTATTTATAAAGTTTTTATCTTTTAATTCTTTATCAAAATACTTTTCAACTCCCGACACGCCATAATTATCGTAATCAACTTGACCAATTATATGACTAAATAAATTTCCATGAGTATAGATTCTTGATTGAAACGGTTCAAAAATAATTCCTTTTTCTCCAAGTTGCCAAAGTTTTTCTTTATCTATTTGATCTAAACGTTTTTTTAAATAAAAATATTTTTTTGAGTTAAGTTTATCTTTAATTTTTTCAATAGATAATTCTGGAAAGTTTAACCTTATTTTAAGAAGAAAATTATCCTTATTTTTTACTAGGTTTGGATTTACAGCTGCATGAAAAGACTTGACATTTCTTGATATCAAAATTCCATTTCTATCAACTATATCCCTTATTAATAAATTAAATTTTTGTTGAGATTTTTCGTTATTAAAAAGTTGGTATTTATTCAAAGAAACATGAATAATTTTAATGCTAAAAATAAAGATTAATGAAAAAAATAAAAAAAATAATAGATATATTCTATCTTGAAATAAATTTTTATTTCGCGAAAATTTACTTTTTTTATTTGTTTCTAAATAATCTTCAAAAAAAAAGCTTTTTTGATTGATATTAAAATTTTTATTTTTGTTTTTTTTTCTCATTATTGCGTTTAACAACAAATTTATTTTTGAGTTCTAAGAAACTAGATAGACTCAAAAATATTTTAGAATGTTCCATCGGTAAGTATTGGATATTTCCCAAACTATTTACTTTTTCTTCTACAACGGATGGTGAAGTTAAATATGAAAAATCTAATTGCGTCTCGTAAATATCTTTTTCTTGAAAAGAAATCTTTTTATTTAATTCGTAAATTTTTTTTTCTATTTCTCTTGTTTGGTTTTTAATTATCGAAGTTGCAATTAAAAGAATTGAAAAAATTAAAATAAATGAAATTACTTTAATTTTAAACATTATACTCCTCAATACTTAAGTATTTTTCAAATTTTTTAAATAAATTAAAAGGATGGAAAAATTTGTTTTTACTTCGAATTGCAAATCTTAATTTAGCGGATCTAGATCGATTATTTAGATTTATTTCTTCTTTTGATGGTTTAATAGTTTTATTAATATATTTTTCAAAAAGGAAATTTGAGGAGTCTTTTTTATTCTCAGGAAAATATCTTGATGGTCTTGGTCTATTTTCAGAATAGTTACTAAAAAAATACTTAATAATCTTATCCTCAATTGAATGGAAGCTTACTACTAAAATTTTACCACCTGGTTTTAAAATTTTAGTAGCGTTCACTATACCATTGATTAATTCTGTTATTTCTTTGTTAACAAATATTCTTAAAGCTTGAAATGTTTTTGTGCTTGGATTTATTTTAGAAGAAAAATTTTTTTTTTTACTTTTTTCAATTATGTTAACTAATTCATCAACTCTAGTAATTTTTTTTCTTAATCTGGCTTTGACAATATTATTGGCAATTTTAGATGCGTCTTTTTCTTCTCCGAAAATTTTAATTATTATTTTAAGTTGATTTGCACTTAAATTATTTACCACTTTTTCAGCTGATAAATTCGATAAACCCATTGTCATATCTAATTTATCTTTTGATTTAAATGAAAAACCTCTATTAAGATCATTAAGTTGAATTGATGAAATTCCTAGATCAAAGATTATTGTATCAACATAGCTGTTTAAAATCGTGTCGATCTCACTAAATTTTAACTTATAAAACTTAAATCTATCTTTAAATTTATTTTCCAATTTTTGGGCTAAAGAAATGACTGTTTTATCTCTGTCTATACCGATTACTTTTGTTTTAGAAAATGACAATAATGCTGAAGAATAGCCTCCCCCACCAAAAGTACAATCAACGAAAAAGCCTCCCTTTGATGGATCAGAAATCTTAATTACCTCATTCAACATCACTGGATAATGGGAAAAATCCAGCGATGATGATTGAGTGTTCATTTATTTTTTTTTTTATCATTAAAATTTTTGTCTTCTCAAAAATGCAGGTATTTCAAAATCTTCATCTTCATTTACATCTTGATCGAATAGCTGCTCTTCTTTTTCATCACCTCGTAGCTCTTTGTTTTCATATACTTCCTCATTATGATCTTCTGAAAAGAGTTTTGGTGTATATTCCTCATCGGAGTTGCTATTTGTCATTATATGATCTTGTGAAGTTTCACCAACGACAACATTCTCGGTGTTATTTTCCATATAAGATGCACTTTCAATAGAAACACCACTAGGAATTTCTTCTTGAACCTTGTGATTATTTAATGCGGCTTCAGAAATTTTATTTTCTTCATTATTTTCAAAACTATCAATTAAAGCATTTTGCTCCTCGCTATTTTTGATCTCAAAATTTTCATCAAGTTTTAAGGCTGTCGCACCATCAATTGAATTAACTATACTGTGCTCTGTTTTAGTTTTGGCAAATAAGTTATCTGAGAAATTATTTCCTCTTTTATTCAACCCATTCACTACGTTGAAAATTGGTTTTGGATCTGCATGAATTTCAGAGCCCCTCAAAGAAGTTGCTACTATCGAGACTCTTATTTTGCCATTCATGCTATCATCTTTAATCGCCCCAAATATAAGTTCAGCCTCAGGGTCTACCTCAGCTCTAATTTTGTTTACAGCTGCATCTACTTCAAAAAGTTTAATATCACTGCCTCCAGTTATATTAACAAGCAATCCTTTTGCTCCTTGTAAAGTATATTCGTCAATTAAAGGATTATTTAAAGCTAGCTCTGTTGCAGCCATCGCTCTATTTTCTCCGTCAGCTTCACCTGTACCCATCATTGCTTTTCCGCTTGAATTCATAACAGTTTCAACATCTGCAAAATCTAAATTTATCATGCCTGGTCTAACCATTAGGTCGGTGATGCTTTGAACGCCATGTTTTAATACATCATTAGACAAACTAAAAGACTCCTCAAATCCAGTTGTCTCATTAGCTATTTTAAATAGATTTTGATTTGGAACCACAATAGTAGTATCTAAATGTTTTCTTAATTCCTCTAGACCCACTATAGCTCTTCGCATTCTCTTAGGTCCTTCATAAGCAAACGGTAATGTTGTTACACCAACAGTTAAGATGTTCATCTCTCTTGCAGCTTTTGCTATTACATGTGAAGCACCAGTTCCAGTACCTCCTCCCATGCCAGAAGCTATAAAAACCATATTGCTACCTTGAATGTAATTTACTATTTCATTTATCGACTCATCAGCTGCTGCTTGACCAATATCATGCTTTGCACCAGCTCCTAATCCTTTAGTTAAATTCATGCCAATTTGTATTTTTGCATCTGCTTTACTCATTTTTAAGTCTTGAGCGTCAGTATTCACAGCAACAAATTCTACTCCTTGCATACCTGAGTCTATCATTGCATTTATTGCATTTCCACCAGCTCCACCTACTCCAATAACAAGTATTCTAGGTTTTAATTCTCTTAACTCTCCACCTCCAACATTTATTGTCATACTTCTCCTTTTTGTTTATTGTCCCATTTTAAATTTGATCTATTTTGATAAGCTTTTTTTCTTGCAAGAGTTTTAAATTTTTCAAAATTTTTAGGCTCCCAAATTTGAAATGTCTTGCCTAATCCAACGAATAAAACGTTATTTTTAATTTGTGCATGATTTAGTAATTTACTTGATAATGAAATTCTTCCTTCTGTATCAAATTGCACGTTCTCACTTTCAGATAAAATAGAAGTTGCAAAATAATCTCTTTTTTCTTCAAAAGGATTTAAAGAGTCAATGCTGTTTGAAATTTTTTCGATTCTATCTTGAGAACAAGCCTCTAGTGCTAAATGATTAAAAGATGGATAGCTTATAAAACCATTATACCCCATAGAGCTTAGGTGTGATCTAAAACTAGCCGGCACTGAAACCCGACCTTTCTTGTCTATTTTGTTCTCGTAATTCGATAAAAACATAGTTGCTCAAAAACTCTATTATTGTTGTTGTTTTCAAATTACCCTCCATAATGGGAATAATTGGGATATTATGGGTTTTTATGAATTAGTCAATAACTTAATAATTTCGTATTAAGTACAAAAAGGGAACATAAATGAGATTAGCCAGATGATTTATAAGCCGGGTTCTGTCATTTAAGATGTCATTTATCTAGGCTCAAATTTACATTTAAGCTCAAGCGGTTAACCCAGAAGACTAACTTAAGACGGTTTTTAGCATATAATGCAATGTCTTCTCTATTTAACCTTGCTCCCAGTGGGGTTTGCCTTGCGTTTTTTGTTACCAAAAAACCGGTGAGCTCTT
>MDTA01221144.1_pt1 | contig 21190 bp, 12 predicted proteins | sample 811151 | NCBI WGS metagenome assembly MDTA01 (sample SAMN05326648, study PRJNA326480) | marine metagenome | isolation source: seawater | place: Indian Ocean: South | collected 2010 | reverse complement strand
TCGGCGATTATCGCATGACCCACAAGCTGCCGGTTTTCTACGACTGCCTTGCCAAAATCCCTGCAATCATCCGGCATCCGGAAGGCCGCTGGGAAGGGCAAACGTTTTCCGGGCTATGCGAGGAAGTGGATCTCGCTCCCACGATATTGGAGGCTCTTGGAGCCAAAATCCCCCCAACAATGGTTGGTAAGTCATGGGTATCCGACCTGGACCAGGGCGTCGATACCGGAAAAGAAACGATCCTATGCGAAGCGGGGGGCGGAGCGCCCACTGTGATGGAACCCATCGAGGGCCTCAAAATCAAAGCCCCCATATTGCCCACAAGTTTGGGTCCGGGGGCCATGGTTCGCAAAGCGGATTGGAAACTAAGCGTCTACTTCGATGATCGTTGCGAACTCTACAATATCGCGGAAGATCCTCTGGAATTGGACAACCGCTTCGGCGATCCATCCTGCGAGCGAATTCAAAATGAACTGACGCTCGAATTGCTTAGACGGGTCTTGGGCGTGAAGGTGCGCGATGTTGGGATTGAGTGGAACGAGCGGGACCATCCCGTCGATTCTCGATTCGAACCTCTTCTCAAGTTCGAGCCCGACCCAACAGGGATAACGGGCTTGAATTCCAACAAAGTAGAAACCTAAGCCTGAAAATTAGCCCAAGCATTTCAACAATTGCCTACTATTGAGCCATGAGAGGACTCGAAATCTTCAATTGAATTGAGCAGCTTTCGTCAGTTTCGTTTCTTTCGTGGTCAACAAATCCTTAGCCCTTTCCTCCCCTTCTCGTGAAAATCAGCGTCATCGATTCCCTCGTCATCCTTTGTTACTTCATTGGAATCATTAGCCTCGGCCTATGGATCTCTCGACGACAAGCCAAAGGTGGAACCGAGTTCTTCCTGGCGGGTCGGGCCATGAAATGGCCATTTATCGGGGCCTCGCTTTTCGCCACAAACATTTCTAGCCAGCAATTTGTCGGGCAAGCGGGCCTAGCCTTTGCAGTCGGCATCATCGCAGGTGGATTTCAGATCGTAGGGGCGTTCTGCTTCATCCTGCTAGCCTCACTTTTCATCCGTACCTACATGGGGTTGCGTCTGGCGACCTCTCCCGAATTTTTCGAGAAGCGCTACGGCGGACGCTGCCGGGTGATTGTCTCCTTCATCAATCTGATGATGATCATCCTGGCCAATATTGCCGCCGCTCTCTATGCCGGCGCTCTCGTCCTTACTCACTTGCTCGGCTGGGACGAAATGCAAAACGCCGAGCTGCTTTATTGGTGCGCCATTTTCCTGATCGGCATCGCAGCGGGAACCTACACGCTGCTCGGTGGCCTTAAGGCCGTCATCTACTGCGATTTCGTGCAAATGATCGTCCTGATGCTTGGCGGCGCCTTGCTCTTGTACTTCGGGATAGGCGAGCTCGGCGGCATCAAAGCCGTCTTCACCAACAGCTTTGACGGCGAAGGCCAACCTATGTGGTCATTGTATCGCCCTTGGGATCACCCCTACGGCTGGCTTCCCATGCTAACCGGCGGCCTTGTATTGGGAATTCACGGACATTGCACGGATCACGACTACATCCAGCGAGCCCTTTCCGCGGGTAGCCTCTATCATGCCAAGATGGGCGCGCTCTTTGCCGGCGTGCTCAAGACCTTGGCTCTTTTCTTTATTGCCGCTCCTGGAGTCGTGGCTGCCCAGCTTTTTCAAGGACAAGAACTAATCGCCCGAGACAATGCTTACGTCAGCCTGCTAACTGAAGTCATGCCGATCGGCCTGCTTGGGCTATGTCTCGCCGGCCTGTTGGCAGCTATCATGTCGAGCGTGGATTCCGGGCTTTGCGCTTGTGGATCGCTCCTAACTTACGACTTCTTCGCCAAGATTAAGAAGGGAGCCACCGAAAAAGATCTCTTAAAAGAAGGCCGCCTAATCATGGTCGTTCTTTTGGTCGCCTGCATGCTCATCGCCCCCTTCATTCGCAACTTCAAAGGGCTTTTCGACTACCTCTTAGCCGTCTGGGCCTTCCTGTCGCCAGGAGTATTCGTTACCGTCATGTTCGGGCTTTTCTATAGAAGGTCCACCGAACGGGCTGCCTATTGGACCTTAGTCATTGGCGTCGTTCTTGGATTCTTTTCCTTCTGCCTCCTCAATCTTCCGCTGCTCTCCGGGCTCAAAGAACACCTCCCCTACTTCCTCCAGAACAAGCTCAACCTCTCCCCTTGGGTCACTATCGCTTGTGCCGCGAATATGTACCTGATGAGCAACTACGGTCAGCGAACGGAAAAAGATATGGAGAATGCGGAAACTGTCGCCGTCGATTCCACTTCCTTGACAATGACTCCCGCCGAATCGAAAAACTACAAACGCTTCCTCATCGGGCTGTCGTGTTTCGTGATCGTGGTAGTCGCCTTTTTCTCGCCAGTCGTGTTTTAGTAGCAATCCCGCATCAAACCTACGGCTGGTAGGGCTGCTTGTCCCCAAGCAGCCGATAAAAATCTTCTCCTACCAAACACGGCTGCTTGAGGACAAGCAGCCCTAGCTTCTCATAGGTACAATCCAATCAATTTTAAGCTCGATCGGTGATCGTATAACTCGAACCCGCCCAATACGCATCCAACTATCGAAAGGCTTTAAAAATCCTGCCCGACGAAGTCGGATCCTGGCGCCGACTTGTCGGCGATCCAGCGACGCAGGAGCGATGTTAAACTCCCTAAGCAGAATAAGCCTCTCGCACTGAAACAGTTAAATAAGGGTTGATCGCAAACTCCGCAACCAGCACCCTCCACTTATGCCCCAGAACTACAAGCGCCCCACGCTGAAGGACATCGCCAGCAAAGCGGATCTAAGCGTGGCTGCCGTGTCCATGGCCCTGCGAAATCATTCGTCCATTCCGAAATCGACCCAAGAAAGGGTTCGGAAGATCGCCGACCAGCTTCGCTACACGCCCGACCCCGCACTATCAGCCCTGGCCGCCCACCGAAACAATCTTCGCGTACGCAGCAATTTTTCGGTTATCGGTTTAATTTCCAATTGGAAAGAGCGCGATGCTTGGGCTCGACTGCAAAGCGCTCAGGAAGTTATAGAAGGAGCTAAGCGTCGAGCCTTGGAACTTGGATTCTCGCTGCAGCATTTATGGGCAGGCGAGGATGGCTTGTCCCCAAAAAGATTTAGCCAAATCCTGAAAACCCGAGGGATTCGAGGCATCATTCTCGCGCCGTTCGAGGACTACGAAGATTCCTTTGAACTAGACTGGGATGCCTTTTCAGTAGTGACGATTGAAAAACCAAAACGGTATCCACACTTCCATCACATTATGCAAAACCATTACTCGGATTACCTCCTTTGCTGGGAGAAACTCCGTAGCCGGGGCTATACGCGAATGGGACTGGTTGTAAGATCCGACCTGGCCGATCGAGCGAGCCATCAATGGGAGGCGGCTCACATCTACGCTCAATCGCAAACCGAAAGCCGTCTGGACCCCATTCCAATATTGAACCTCGGGAAATCGCAAAGAGCCGACACCATCCGCACTTGGCTCCATCGCTACCGACCCCAGGCGGTTATCAGCCGATGTGACTATTTTTTCGAAGCGGCTAAATCCGAGGGGATCGAGGTTCCCGAAGACATTGCCTACGTTAGTCTCAATATTTCCGATGACCGGTCTGGCGTTAGCGGAATCTACCAGCACCGCAAAACCATGGGAGCCACTGCAATCGATGTTTTGAATAGCCTATTGCAACGAAACCAAAGAGGTCCAAACGAAGTTTCCATTGGCACGCAGGTCGACGGTTCATGGCGAAAAGGAGATACGCTACCAAGCATCCAAAACCCCAATCCGGCTGACATTCTAATTGAAGCACCAAGAACCTGAACAACCATCATGCTTGCTGCCACAACCTGCATCGGCTTCATGGCTTTCGTCGCCTGGTATTCTTTGCGAAAGACTCGAGGCCACATTTCATCGGCCGGTGGCTATTTTCTAGCCGGGCGCGGCTTAACGGGCCTTTTCATAGGAGGTTCACTCTTGCTCAGCAATATATCCACGGAGCAGCTAATCGGGCAAAACGGGCTGACCTACGCCGGAAATATGACGGCCCTCGCTTGGGAAGTTTGGGCTGTGCGGGGGATTATCCTTCTCGCCGTCCTCTTCCTGCCCATGTATCTCGGCGGCGCCTTCGCGACAATGCCCACCTTCCTGAAGTCTCGCTACGGCGAAGGCACGGGCCGCCTCGTTAGCTGCTTACTCATGTTCGGGTACATCTTCATCTGGTCTCCCTCGGTACTCTACGGCGGATCACTCGCCCTAATGAAAGCCCTCGATATTCAAGCGTCCACAGGTTGGTCGCAAACTCAGACACTCTGGATTGTCACTTGGACAATCGGCATCATTGGAGCCATTTACGCTATCGGAGGTGGATTGCGGGCAGTCGCCATCTCGGATACTTTGAATGGTTTCGGTCTCCTGGTAGTTGGTTGCTTGCTGCCAATCTTCGGACTCATGGCTTTGGGTGAAAAGCTGGGAGGCGGAATAGGGACTGCGTTGGTCGAGATTACTACTACGCGAGCCGAAAAGCTTAATGCGATCGGTACCGGGCACGAGCTCGACGCCATTCCCATATCCGCTGTATTCACCGGGCTCATGGTGATGGCGGTATTCTATTGGGGCACCAACCAGTTCATCATTCAGCGCGCTCTGGGGGCCGCGAACCTCAAAGAAGGGCAAAAAGGGCTGTTGCTTGCGGGCTTTTTCAAGATGCTCATCCCGTTCATGGCCATGTTCCCAGGACTCATCGCTTTCCATTTATTTGGCCCAGACTTGAACCCGAGCGATATGGCCTATCCTGCTTTGATTGAAGCGGCTCTACCGAAACCGCTTTTGGGCTTGTTCATTGCCGTTCTGTTGGGAGCCGTGTTTTCAACTTATAATTCCCTGCTCAATTCGGCGGCAACCATGTTCGCCTTCGACCTGTACAAGCCGATTTTCGACAAAGAGGCTGACGACATACAACTAATCCGTGTATCCAAAATATTCGCTGTCGCCATCGCGATGATCACCCTGTTTATGGCTCCCAGCTTGGTGAACGCTCCGGATGGGCTCTTCATTTTCATCAACAAATTTGCCGGCTTCATCGCTATTCCCATCGCCTGCCTTGTAATCTTCGGTCTATTCGCCAATTCGCTTCGTATCCCTCCGCGAGCCGCCCAATTCGTAATCGTATTCCACATTGCCACCTACTACACGCTCGTCTGGGGACTCGAGAGCTTCGGATACGAGATTCCCATTCATTGGATGCATGTATTCACGATTCTATTTTTACTAGAATCGGCTATTCTCGTTGGCTGGTCCGTCTTGAAACCGCATAGCGAGCCCTACCAGCGGATTCATAATCCTAAAGTCGAAATGAAGCCATGGAAATTTGCGATGCTGATCAGCGCCGTGCTGCTCTCCTGCGCTACCATGACCTTTGTTATCTTTTCCAAACCAGGTCTCGCCTACTCGGAAGGAATCGTCAGTCCGCAGTTCGGTTACTGGTTTACGTCGACCCTAATACTCTGCGTTTTGTTTTGCCTATGGGCCCATCGATGGCTCCAACCACGATACGCGAGTTACGTGGAGCGCAGATATGGTACAGCCATTCAACCCGCCACCGATTCTTCTAGATTGTCCTCAAACTGACGCCAGCCCATGAAAATCCACCCGCCAGCAAGCGCCCTATCAATTTTGCTTAGCAGCGTTATCCTCGCAGCAACTGTCTCGGGCGAGCAAACGAAGCCGAATTTCGTATTCATCCTTGCTGACGACCAAGGCTGGAACTCGTTGTCCATACGCGCCCATCCCGACATACCCGGCTCGGGAAGTCAGTACTATCGCACCCCGAATCTAGATGAATTGGCGCGCGACGGGATGCGTTTTTCGCAAGCCTACGCGCCTGCCCCGACTTGCTCGCCTACTCGCTACGCCATACAGTTTGGGCGAAGCCCTTCCAGCCTGGGTATTTGGGGAGCGGACAACCTGGGAAAGGATATCGATGCGGGCCCTGCCGAAGCCTTAGCCAATCGGATCAAGGCTGCCGACCCTGATTATGTCTGCGCGCATATGGGTAAATGGCATGTGGCCTGGGAACCAGCTGAGCTAGGGTATGATGTCGATGAATACGGAGAAGGCCATGACCCTCAGGCGCCGCGGGGCAAGGAACGGAACAATCCGGATTCATCGGACCCCAATGACCCCCGCTTCATCTTCAGCCTAACCCGGAAAGCGAACACCTTCATGGAAAAGCAAGTTCAAGAGGGAAACCCCTTCTATCTGCAAATCCTGCACTACGCCAACCACCTAGCCTACCAAGCCCTTCCAGAAACGATCGAAAAGTACAAAACCCTGTATGCCAAGGATGCGACTCACTATCAAAAAGACCCGGTCTGGGCTGCTATGAATGAAAACCTGGATACAGGTGTAGGCAGGGTTCTCGACAAGATCGACGAGCTGGGAATTCGCGACAATACTTACGTGATCTATACCGCGGACAACGGCTACGAGGACAAACATGATTTCCATAAACCCGTCAATGAGCGCGGCTACTACAAAGCCTACCCGCAACGAAGCCACAAATATCATGTAAGCGAAGGTGGCATCCGCGTACCCTTCATCGTCCGCGGGCCTGGCATTCCATCAAACATCCATTCAGAAGCTCCCGTCGTTGGCACGGACCTCTTTCCGACCCTGTTGGATATTATCGGCGGTACCAGACACGTTCCTCCAAAGGTGGAAGGTGGATCTCTATTAGCTCATCTTCAAAGCGGTGGACAGGAAGCGATCGACCGAAGGGACCCTTTTCTTGTATTCAAATATACCAAGCCCAACAATCGGCATGACCTAGCGATCATAGAGGGAACAACAAAACTGATCAAAGACGCTGACTCGGGAGAAATCTTTCTCTACGATCTCAAAAAAGACATCGGCGAAAGTCGAAACCTGGCTCAAGCCCAACCCGAATTAGCGGATCGGCTTTACCAGCGACTCACCACTTACTTCAAACGATTCGGCTGGGGTGAGGACCAGATCCCGGAGCTCGCTAAACGGAGGGGAGCTGGGAACTAAGCCCGTCCGACCCATCGACATGCTCAGGGTGGTGAGCCACGTCGAACCAAGGCCGGGCTCCACCTTTCTTGCTCTGAATATAATACCAGATGTCAAAAGGTTTGATAGAGTGGTGCTGGCGGAAACGGGAGCAGCGCCCTTCGACTCCGCTCAGGCTCTGCGACAAGGCGGCGAACCGCTTTCGACATCCCGCAATTGCGCATTGGCGTCAACTTAAGCTCGCCCGGAGGTCGAGCTCCACCTTTTTGCATCGGTTTCGTGGGTGGAACGCGACGTCCCGGCGCGTTTATTTTCGAGATATTTTAGTTAAATTGACGCGTATGCGTTGAGCGGGAGCGCGTTCATTTCCACGATCTTTAGTTAAGTTGACGCGCATGCGCGTTGGCGCGCTTCAACCGGCTGGCTTAATAGACGATCAAGTACCCGCGCATCACTTGCCAGTGGCCAGGAAAGGTGCAGAGAAAGGGATAGTGCCCGGGAGCCACCGGCGCGTTGAAATGGATAGTCGTTGATTCTCCAGGATTGAGGAGACGGGTGTGATGCAGAATGTCTCGGTCTTCAGGGATGTACTGCTTTTCGATAGCGCTGGGGTCGTTTACCATAAGGTCCGCTTTCTCTCCAACGTTGGTGTAGCCTTCGTAGCGGACCATAACCCAATTGTGGGGCATGACATCCGTGTTTTCCAAGGTAAGGGAAATCCGTTCGCCAGGACTAGCTGAGATGCGGGTTTTGTCGTATTTGAGCCCAGTTAAAGCCTTCAGGTGGATAGGTCGTCCCGGCTCATGGCTTCCTGGTTCAATCTCGGGCACAGGTGGCGGCCTCTTGATAATCAACTCCAGTTCTTGCGGCTTTCCACTGACGATTTCACGAGGATTGGGAAAGGAAGTGAAAGCTTCGCCGAGATGCAATGCGGTGGCGAACAGGTCAGTTTTCACTCTCTCTCCCCCATCGAACTCGAGATGCATGCGCAAATAGATGGTCATTGCCGGAACGATTTCAGGAATTTCGACGAAGATGGATTTTCCATCGCCTACCACGTGGGTGGATGCGACTTCCAAGGGATCATGGCCGAACTGATCCGGATCGCGTATGGAAAACTCAGGTGACCCATACCCCATCGTGTAGATGTATTGCCATTGCTGGCCGAATACTCTGAGGGTCGATCCCGGAGCATCTGAGGTGATCGGATGGTCAAAGTCTACGCGTATCCCATTCTGGAATACTTGGAAGCCGATAGGGTAATAGACTGGCTTTTCCGTATATCGAACTCGTTCAAAAGAGCCATGTGTTTGTGAATAAGTACCCCAACCCTGGGTACCCACAACATAGACCTGCTCATCGATCGAGTGGATTCTTCCACGATGAATCCCTGAAATGAAATCTCCATCCAGTGGGACGATAGCGCCTTGAGCTTTGGGCCCGCTCAGATCCTCCAGCACGAGGTAGTGGGAGTTGGCCCCAAATGAGAAGGATATAAGCCGGTCCTTCATAGGCCCCCACTTATCGGTCGTAATGTACAATTGCCCTCCCGTGGAGTTATCAATGCCTCGCGGAACGTAGACAGTGGCTGGCTCGATCTGCTCATTCCGACGATGGTAATCGTGACCGTAGAAAGCGCCTGGCTGTACATTGAAAATCTGCGATGCAGGAGTCCACTGTCCTTCCTGAGGAGTCACCCACACGCGCCCATCCGGCGCCACCCCGATACCATTCGGATTTCGCAGCCCATCAGCCAAAATGCTCACCCTTTTACCATCCGGAGAAATGCGGTACACGCCGTCGTGCTTGGTCGCGAAATAGAAGTTCCCGTCAGCGTCTAGCTGCAATCCAGTATTGTAGTCATGTCCGCCCGCCGACGTACGGAAGGTGTTGCAGAAATTCTCGAAGAAATCGATCTCCTCGTCACCATTGAGGTCGTGAAAAATGGCGATTTGGTCTTTACAGATAGCATGGATCTTTCCGTCGACGATCTCCAATCCTAAAGGCTGATTGAGCCCCTGAGCGATACGTTTCCAAACGACCTTCTCAAGCCCATCATCAATGCCCTTCACGAGCCAAAGATCGCCAAAGAAGGTGGCGATTGCCGCATCCCCATTTTCGAAGAAAGCGAGACCGCTCAAATACATCGGCGAGTCATACGGGTTCTCGATTGGAACAGGAATGGTATCGATAACGTAGGGACCAATACCCTCGCCACGCTCTCCCGCAACAGCAAACTCCTCCGGCCATCGGCCACGCCCTCCCTCAGTCAAGGCGACGACGTCAATCGGCCCTCGTTCTTTGATAGCGGATAGAATCCCTTCCGAGTCCTCACTGCCCTTCCAGCTGTAAGTCGTTAACGTCGCCCCAGGTTCAACGGATGATATCGCCAAATAAAAATAGCCATCATCAGAAAGCTCGATACTCAACCCGTCGGTGCCTGATGACGATTCGACAGCCAATCCAGTCCAACCCTCGGCAACAGCAGCCGACGCGACCAAAGCATCGTCTTTAGACCCATCGATGGCAACGCTCCCTGATGGCAATTTGAAGTACTTCAGATTTATATCCTTGGCGCCTTCGGGAAAGCGTAACACTCGAACAAAGACCGCGTCCTCTCCGAGCTTAAACGCATCGGGATGATCCAAGACAGGAATCCCGTGCACGGAGTAGCTAAATACAGCTTTATTCTCAAAGCGGTAGAACCCCTCGTATTCTACGTCCGCAACATCGTATTTATCTTTCCACGACGTAGATTTCGACCAACTCGTATCCCACGAGTTTAAGAACGGATCCGTCGCTGGATTGACGAGCCCCATCATACCCCAGCGAACTTCCGGGTAATTCAAATATCCATCCTTCCACACCATTCGATATCCCAGCGTCAATTGATCAAATGTCGCATAGACGTCCTGGTCCTCTCCCAGCCTGAGATTTACGGCTTTTACGATAGGCTTGCCTTGCTGCCTGATAACTGACGAAACAATGGGACCGTTGTCCATTTGGGACCATATGTCGCTAAACAAATCGAAATTGTTGTACCGCCCCCAATGCCCGTTGACGCCAGCTTCCATACCAGGATAAGCGGGGATAATCTCCGGAACGTTTCCATTCTCCAAGTAGTAGTCAGCCTGGCGTTGGTAGAAATCGTAAAGGCGAAACTCGTTTTTTGGGTGATCCGCGTAGCGATGATGATCTCGGCTCTCAGTCGGATCAGAATATGAGTAGGTTTCCGGATCCGCCACATTCGGCGGCCGATCTCGCTGAGCGGAGAGAGTCGCCAAGGTGAATAGCATCAAAAGCGGGTAGAAGAATGCAGCTTTGTAATTCGGCATTTCGGAGGGTAATTGGTTGAGCGAAAATCCTCTCAGAATGCCGACGCCCTGCAAGCAGCGATTTCTTTGCCAGATTTTCCACCCTACTCAGACATTGTATTCTTGCAGGTAGGGAGGATCCGCCTTCGCCAGACTACGGCGAGACCTGTCGGCCCGATCCTCCGAGTTTAGCATGATGGAGGACCGAGCCGGTCCTCCCTACCAAAGGTCCGAAGAAACAGTCTTCGCGCCGAGCTGCTATCTCAATGTCTTTGGCTGGCCGCCGATTCCTGTTTGGCTAAAAGCGTCCGGCGAAATGCTTTCAACCGTCCGGACTGCTCCGGGTTGCCCGCTAGGTTGCGCTTCTCGTTAGGATCCTTTGACAGATCGTAAAGCTCCTCGCCATCGGGCCATTTGCCATAACGCCATTTTTGGTCTCTTAACGCATAGCCAAGATTCTTGCCTCGAGATACGACGCTGTACGCATAGTCTCGCTCTCCTAAACTATCTGGGCGGGAAAGCAGTGGGCGCAGAGAGTGACCTTGCAGATGGCCTGGGACATCTAACCCCGCTAGATCGGCCAAGGTCGGGAATAGGTCGATCAACTCGACCATCGCTTCCGAGCTGGCTCCGCTTTTCGAAAAGCCCGGGGCCCTGATCATAAATGGGACTTTAGCCCCAATGTCGAAAAGAGACACTTTACCCCACAAAAAATGGTCTCCGAGATGGTAGCCATGGTCTGAAGTGAATACGATAATCGTATCTTCCCAGTGACCGCTTTCCTTAAGAGCATCCAATATTAAAGCTATTTGCGTATCAACAAACGTTATACATGCATGATACGCTTGCATGTATTCTCGACGAAGGGCGTCTTTGTCTTTTCCCAGCTCAAATCCAAATGCCCCATAGCGATTCGATTTCGCGGTGGATGGCAAGCTGTCCCATAGGTCTGGACGGTCCGACTCGTAGACGATCTCATCGACTGGATATTTATCGAAATACTTGTCAGGAGCGAGGAAGGCCACATGCGGCTTATGAATCCCTAGGGCAATAAAGAACGGCTTTTCTCCGTTAGGCTCTTCCTTAAGCCATTGAACGACCTTTCTAGCATTCTTGCCGTCCTTGTGCTGCTCGTCTGACAATCCGCTTCTTCCATATCCCGGAGGCGTTTGCGAATCGAGGCCGACCAGAACTTCCTTTCTCAAGTCTCGCCAGGCCTTGCGGTTAGCCGGCTTTTCCACAGATCCCCGCTCGGCCTCGAACTTCTCTCTGGCAGCGGTAACGACCGGCAGCTCGTCGTTGACGAATCGTATATGCTCATTCCAGGCAACCTCGCCATGCTCGAAACTTGTATTGTGAAAGACTTTGCCAACGCTCGCGGTCCAATAACCATTCTCTTTGAAATACTGGGGCATACTGATCGTTCCCCGGCGTTCATCCCGAATATCCACCTTGTTGTTAAGAACGCCTGTCGATTCTGGATACAATCCGGAGAGAAAGGATGCCCGAGAAGGCCCGCAAACCGGGTACTGGCAAAAGGCTCTCCGAAATCGGACACTCTCAGCCGCTAATCGCTCCAACGCGGGTGTTTCGATATGCTCATATCCCCAAGGGGAAATGTGGGTATTCAGGTCGTCGCAAACTATAAACAGGACATTGGGAGCCTTTTTCTCCGTCGCCAAGGAGACCAACGAGCAAACCAGAAGAGAGATAATTAGGGTGTACGGGCGCATATTTCTAGATAACGAACGTCCCCACCCTTCTGGACAAGTCATAATCCTTCAAACCAATTGTCCGCATCTGCGGACACCCACTTCCTCGTGCAGCGAGGAACTAGCGATTCCGCGGTCGCGGGTGAGCGATGTTAACAACGCTCGTGCCTCGCTTATCGCCTCGGAGAGGCGAATAGGTGTTTCTTCGAAACAATAGGTTTACTTCTCGCTCGATTTCTCAACAAGGATCTGAATTCTCTAATCGAGCAGTTTCATTCGCTCTAGAGGATCACCCACCCCCGATGAATACCACAACCCGCATTTCTTCTTTATTTTTAGCCCTCGTACTCGCCCTGCTCTCCATCCAGGCCAATGATCAACCCGACGTTCTCTTCATCGCTATCGATGACATGAACGATTGGACGACTCTTTTCGATCCCCACAATCCGATCAAAACACCGAACATGGAACGGCTTGCGACCAGGGGCGTTTTCTTCAATCGGGCCTACTGCGTGTCTCCCGCCTGCAATCCGTCCCGCACAGCGATCCTAACCGGTCTCCACCCTTCGACAACCGGAGTATACGGAAACAAGGACAGTTGGCGAACGCTCGTCCCTAACGCGACAACCCTCCCACAGCATTTCATGGAAAACGGTTACTCCGCCAAGGGAGCTGGAAAGATCTTCCATCATGGAGAAGCGGGGCGCGATCGTCCGGACAAGCCTTCCTTCGAATCCTTTTTCGATTTGCCGGCCACTCGCAAGGCCGAGACCAATCACAATGGCTACACCGATGGCTTGCTGGCTCTAACCGTATTCGATTGGGGAGTACACAACCGGAAAATAGTAGACCTGGATATCGTCGAGAAGATAGAGCGAATAATGGAGCAACCAAGCTCAGGACCGCAATTCCTGGCAGCCGGCATATTTCGTCCTCACATGCCCTTTTATTCGGATCAGGCGACCTACGATCGCTATCCCTACGAATCGCTAAGCATGCCGCCGATGAAGGCTGGCGATCTCGACGACGTTGGAGCCATCGCCAGAAACATGGCCCACAAGGAATATTTCATCTACGAGAATGTCATCGAAAAACCGCAGCGCCACCCGGGAAGCTTGCCGACTTTCGTCAAGAGCTATTTAGCCGCTTCCGACTACGCCGATCAAATGGTGGGTCGCATCCTCGACAAACTAGACGCCACAGGAAAAGCAGACGACACCATCATCGTCCTGTGGTCTGATCACGGATACCACCTCGGCGACAAAGAAAGTTGCGTCAAGTTTACCCTTTGGGAGAAGGCCAACCACGTTCCTCTAATCATCGTAGCTCCGGGGATCACCACTCCCGGATCCGTTTGCGAGAGACCCGTTAGCCTTCTCGATCTCTACCCAACGCTTATCGAGCTCTGCGGACTTCCGGACAAGCCGGAGCTGGACGGAACCAGCCTTATGCCTCTGCTGAAGAATCCGAAAGCGGAATGGGATCGGCCGGCCCTCATGACCATGGGTCGTGGGAATCACGCAGTCCGATCCGAGCGGTATCGCTATATTCGCTACAGCGATGGCACTGAGGAACTCTACGATCATGACATAGATCCCTGGGAATGGGATAACCTAGCGAGCAATCTGGAGCTGCGTGGGGAAATCGCGAAACTCCGGTCTTGGATCCCCGAATCGGAAGTTCCCTGGCAAATCGACGAATCAAAGAACTGGATTTACACCAAAGAGATTTGGGACGACATTCCCGTTAACGAAAAGAAGTAGAGCAGAGCTTTAGCCTGCGTGGAAAGCGAAAGAAGGTGGGGATGATCCGCTTTCGTTCCGCCAACGTGGAACTACGCCAATTCACGAGCTTCGAGATACTAGACCCGTGATGGACAAACAGGCAAGATGCCTGTTCTACTTTATCAGACAATTAAGATATTTGGCCCAGCCTTGCTAGATCATTCCAGATTAACGATAGGTTTCGGAACTTCCTTCGCGTCCTTAGCAACCTTTGCGGTAAGCAACCCTATGGGCGCGTGGGCGTGCCGTCGATTCCGCGAAGCTGCGTCCAATTGTAGTTGTAGACGATTGGCGGATACTTCTTTGCCAGCTCTTCATTGATTTCGATCCCCAAGCCCGGAGCCTCGTTCACGAAGATGAATCCGTCTTTAACCGTTGGCATTCCTGGAAAGACTTCGAAAGTCGGCTCTTTGTAGATGCCGATTTCCTGAACGCCGAAATTCCAGACCGCCAAATCGATATGGCAATTGGCCGCGTGCCCTACTGGAGAGGTATCTCCGGGACCGTGCCAAGCCGTGCGAACATTGAACCATTCGCCCAGTCGGGCAACTTTCATGGCCGGTGTGATGCCGCCAATTTGGGAAATGTGGATACGGATGTAGTCATACAGACGATCCGCCATCGGCTCGAGCCATTCGTGCGGGCTATTGAACAGCTCGCCCATAGCAATGGGCACGCTGGTTTGCTCGCGTAACTTGCGGAACCAGCCGATGTTTTCTGGCGAAACTGGATCCTCGATAAAGAAGGGCCGATATTCCTGCACGCGCTGAATCATGTCAATGGCATCCACTGGCTGGAGCCGCTCATGCATATCATGCAGGAGTTCCACATCATCCCCAAAACGATCGCGGGCCTGCTTGAAGATTTCAACGGTTCCGTTGATGTACGCCCGAGGCGTTATCGTCCGGTCATCGGGATGCCCAAACCCGGCATTCTTGTAAGGCGGGTTCTCCGTCAAATGCGTGGAACCGTATCCGCCCAGCTGAATACGCACATTTCGATAGCCACGTTCCTCTTTAAAAAACTGCACGCGATCCACCACTTCCTCCGGAGTACTGCCTGAGGCATGGCCATAGCAATCGACCGCGAAACGCGTCTTGCCGCCGAGCAATTCGTAGACGGGCATTCCCGCCATCTTGCCCTTGATATCCCAGAGAGCCTGATCGACCCCGCTCAGGGCATTATTGAGGACCGGGCCATTCCGCCAATAGGAACTTTGGTAGGCCATTTGCCAATTGTCCTCGATAGTGTTCACTCGTTTCCCTTGAAAATAGGGATCGAGATAATCCTTCACCGCGGCCACTACCGTATGGGCGCGCTGGGTAAAGGTCGCGCAGCCCAAGCCATACAAGCCCGGCTGATCGGTCTCCACTTTGACAACCACCAGATTGATGCCGTAAGGAGCCGTCAGAATAGGCCGCACCTTGGTGATCTTAACGGGATCCATTCCCATCCCGGCAAAGGCCTTAGGCTCCTCGTGGTGAGCGGCCTTTGCCTTTTCGCCGCCGAGCATGGCGAATGCCCCGGCGGCCGAGCCCAGACCAAGAGTTTTAATAAGCTTACGACGTTCGATGTGATTTTCTGAATCTTTCATTTGGGGATGGACTTGGGTTGACATAAGGAAACGCAGGTAGGCTACATAAAGCCGTAGTTGTATCAATCCTATCGTTTAGGGAAATTGAACACGCCTTCTGTAGACGCGATCGCTGATCGCGTCTCGGACGAAACGACCGTTCGGAGATCGGACTCCACCCGGAAAGTTGATATAGGTGGAACTCAAGCTAGACTAATAGTGCACTCGTCCTGCGCCGCCGTAGCCTCAACGTAGGCGTGAAAGCGCCCATAAGGTAGCATACGCTTCCAGCCTGTGACCTAAACTTCTGCACACAGGCAGGATGCCTGTGCTACTCTTTTTTAATGCGCGATCAGCGATCGCGCCTACAATCGAATTAGATGATGGACTCAATCGAACGGCTCGCTTAGGGAAATCCTAATTATTCTTCAACATGTAGGGGCGCCGCTCGCGGCAACCGCGTTGCAAGAGTCTCCCCTACTTCTGCGGTCGCCGCAAGCGGCGCCCCTACACTTCTATATGAAACGAAACGCTAGCCTCCTCACCCTGGCAATACTCGCCGCATGTTCCCCAATCGACCATGACGATGGATTCACTTCACTCTTCAACGGAAAAGATCTCTCTGGATGGGACGTCGATCCCAGGCTTTGGAAAGTCGAAAATGGCATCGTCATCGGTACTTGCGAGGGCCCTGGGACCATGGAAAATAACAGTTTCCTGATTTGGCGAGGCGGCACGGTTAGCGATTTCGAGTTGCGAGCGACCATGCGGGTTGTCGGCGACAACAACTCGGGTATTCAATACCGCAGCCGCGAGCGGCCCGACATCGGCCAATGGGTGATTTCCGGCTATCAATGCGATGTTCATCCAGCCATCGAGCACACCGGAATGACTTATGAGGAAAAAGGTCGCGGGATTTTCGGCTTGAACGGCAAGAGCGTCATGCTCGATCCCCAAGGCGAACGCTGGTTGATTGCTGAACACGATCCCGTTGAGATCGATGTGTCAGAGTGGAACGAATACACTGTGATCGCTCAAGGGAATCGCCTGATCCACACCGTCAATGGAGATCTCTCTTCCGAATTGATCGACTGTCATGAATCGGGTCGATCCCTTCGAGGCCTGCTGGCGATTCAGCTTCACCGCGGGAACCCCAATCGCGTGGAGATCAAGGACCTGCGAATCAAAGAACTCCCCAAAGGCGACATCCTCCCTTTTCTGCCTGGAGAAGCGAAACGAATCGACAAACCTAGAACCTCGAATCCACAAGGCGGAGGTCCGGTTTTGAAAGCGCCATGAACCGTACAAATGCTCGAATCCGACGTTCTTGATACTCACAATAGTAGACTAGGCATCCTGCCTGTTTTTGACACAGGCTGGAAGCCTGCGCTACTCTCTAAGCAAATTCTTTGTTTCCCTTGTTGATTCTATGAACTTTCGATCTCTGCAGTCATTTCTAGCGATCTTAAGCATCGCGTGCCTAGCCTTCCCTTCACACGCCCACGCCAACAAACCGAACTTCGTCATCATCTACATCGACGATCTTGGTTTCGGCGATATCGAGCCCTTCGGATCCGTCCTCAACGACACGCCTCATCTCAATCGCATGGCCGAGGAAGGAATGAAACTGACTTCATTTTATTCAGCGTCGCCCGTTTGCACGCCCTCGCGAGCCGCACTGCTTACCGGCTCCTATGCCAAACGCGTAGGTCTCGATTTCGGGTCCTGGCGAGGCGTGGTTTTCCCAAGCGACACAGAGGGACTGAATCCTGGCGAAATCACCATTGCCGAGATTCTCAAAGATGAGGGATACGCGACCGCTTGCATCGGCAAATGGCACTTGGGAGACCAACCTGAATTCCTCCCCACCAAGCAAGGATTCGACGAGTATTTTGGCATCCCCTACTCTAACGACATGTGGCCGCCCCATCCGCCCGCCAAAAATTGGGAGGTTACGGTCTGTCCACTTCCATTGATTCGCCAGGACGAAGTCGTCGATACCGTTGACTCTATGGAAGAGCAAGGAGATCTCTGCCGTCTGTTTACTGAAGAGACAGTTTCGTTCATTCGCCGGAACCAAGGTAAGCCCTTCTTCGTCTACCTACCTCACGCATTCGTTCACCATCCGCGGTACGCTCGCTGGGAATTCCTCGAAAAGGCAGGCATCGATCCCGATGGTCCGTTAGACAATGAACGCCTGATTGGCGATCATCGCGGCTACCTGACTGCCCAACGAACCCGTGCCCAGATTGAAGAGGTTGATTGGTCTGTTGGGGAAATTCTGAATACGCTTCGGGAACTTGATCTCGATGATGATACCCTTGTCATTTTTACCTCTGACAACGGTGGCGCATCCGGATGCGTTAATACGCCATTGAGAGGCGGAAAAGGTTCCACTTGGGAAGGCGGCATGCGAGAACCAGCGATAGCCTGGTGGCCTGGCTCTATTCGGCCCGGCAGCGTATGCGAGGAAATCGCGACCACTATGGATCTTTTGCCGACATTCGCCAAGCTGGCTGGCACCCAGGCTCCAACTGATCGAAAAATTGACGGCATGGATATTGGTCCCCTGCTATTCAGCCAACCCGGAGCCAAAACGCCGCACGAGGCGTTCTTCTACTATCGGGAAACGGAGTTACAGGCCGTTCGCTCCGGTCCCTGGAAACTGCGAAATGGCTCTCTCTACAATCTGGATACAGACATTGGCGAAATACTGGACGTAGCCGAGCAGAATCCAAAGGTTGTCGAGCGCCTAAATGCCCTTCTCGATAAGTGTCGCGCCGATCTCGACAACCCCGCGAATATCCGCCCAGTGGGATATAACCCCAATCCGGTCCACCTGTTGCCACCGGTCAATTAGAGTAGAACAGGCAACCTGCCTGTTTTTGACACAGGCTAGAAGCCTGTGCTACTTTTCGAATCTAACTAAACAAGCTTAGACCGAAAAAAGTGTTTTTAAACGCGCCGGAACGTCGCGCTCCACCCTTCACCCGAATCAAAAAAGGTGGAGCCCGTCCGCCGGGCGGGCTCACATTTTGCCTTTAACCTTAACTTATGAGCGGGACCGCGATGAGAAAAATTTGATCGCGGCGTAAAGCTGCTCCTACAAGATTACCAATATCTAAGCTATGAAGCTCATCCACCTACTTCTCTTCTTCTCTCTAAACGCCCTCGCCGCGCACGCCACCCAGCGACCCAATTTAATCATCATTCTCACCGATGATCAGGGCTACGCGGATGTTGGCTTTAACGGCTGCGAAGACATTCCGACGCCCCACATCGATCGTATCGCCTACGAGGGCGTTCGCTTCACTAACGGATACGTCACCTACCCGGTCTGCTCCCCCAGTCGGGCTGGCATGATCACAGGACGCTACCAAGGTCGTTTCGGGTATCGACGGAATCCTACTCTCAATCCATTCGACGAAAACGCGGGGCTGCCGCTGGAAGAGGAAAACATGGCGGAGATTCTCAGGAAGGTGGACTATCATACCGGCTATGTCGGCAAGTGGCATTTGGGGACCCATCCGAAGTTTCGTCCCAACGTTCGCGGCTTCGACGAGTTCTATGGCTTCGTGGCTGGCGGGCATCGCTACTTTCCTGAAGATCTCGTGTATCAAACCATCGAGGACGTCGATCGGCGTGGTGGCTGGTACAACACAAAGCTGCTGCGCAACGAGCAACGCGTGGAAACCGACGAATATCTGACCGACGAGCTTTCCAATGAGGCCGTCGACTTCATCGTCAAGAATCACGAAAAACCCTTCTTTCTATTCCTGAGCTACAACGCCCCGCACACGCCCATGCAGGCTAGTCAGAAATATCTCGATCGATTCGAGCACATCGACGACCGACTGCGACGTGTTTATGCTGCCATGGTTAGCGCGGTCGACGACGGCGTGGGACGAGTACTCGATACACTCGACGATCTCGAGTTGAACGAGAAAACCCTCGTCTTCTTCCTTTCCGACAATGGCGGAGCTTCCAACAACGGTTCTCGCAATACGCCCCTACGGGCCAACAAAGGAACCATTTATGAAGGTGGCATGCGCGTGCCCTTCGCCTTTCGATGGACCGGGACGATTCCCTCCGGAATCGACTATGACCATCCGGTGAGTTCCATGGATATGCTGGGAACGATGGTCGGATTGACTGGCGTCGAGATCGCCAAGGAGCGCCCTTTAGATGGCGTTGATCTGATTCCCTATCTAACGGGCAAGAAGAGCGGCCCGCCGCACGACGTTCTCTTCTGGCAGATGTTCGACAAGGATCACGCAGTCGTTCGAGCGGGGAACGACAAATACATCGATCTTAACAAAGAGGGCAAAATCGAACTGTACGATCTTTCTGATGACAAGGAAGAGGCTAACGATCTCGTGGACCGACAAGCGGAGAAAGCTCGAGATCTGCAACGCCAGCTCGATGCCTGGACGAAACAGCTGGAACCCGCTCGTTTCGATCCCCTCGGTTCCTGGAATCCGCCTGGACCAAACAAATGATAGTTTCCGTTCCAACTTCTTCAAAAAAGACGATCAAAATAATAGAACGGATTTGAACTAACCGCGGAGGACGCAAAAAACGTTAAGGAAATAACAGACGGATCCTCTGCGAACTCTCCGATCTCTGCTGTTAACATCGCGATGCCATCCATCATGGTATTAACGATATACCTGATCGCTGAAACCATCTCCCATGGGATTGTCAGCTACAATCATAAGCCTGCGGACAGCAGCGAACTCCCATTGGAGCCATAGCGGCGTTCCAGCCCCATTACGGCTCAACCAATTTGATTCACCGCTCAGGGAAACCCTAGTGGGCATTCTCGATCCGGACCAAAAAGCGCTCAACAATGAGCTGGTGGAGAAAAACCAATCCTATTGGATCGAATCCCAATCGCTTGCGGAACTAGCGGAGCTAAAACTCGAGCGCAACTACACCGATGCCGAGTAAGACGCTTTGTTTAGCCAACTAGTCGATAAATACGCAACCGAGAGCCAGAGCAGATAGGATTTGGAATAGGTTTTTGGCTCTTCCTTTGTCCGAGCAGCGGCTGGATAGGGAGGATATCGAAATTAGCTTATAGCATATGGTTAGCGAAACTGCGCCCAACAAAAGGGCCGTCACTTGCTTACTGATACGAACTTCAGAATGAAAAGACCTCTGCAAACGGCCCCTCTATGCGATGCCCGTGAATCTTTGATGAGACCTTGGTTCGGGGATTTGTAAAATCAGGGGGTTGACACTTCTAGGCACATAAGCGCCTGATGCCTTTAAGCGGAGACTTAACCCATGACGAACACCCGACCGCAGCAAGCCCCCGAGCGCCGCAACGCTTTTACCCGATTACTCGATACCGTCGAATGGTTGGGCAATTTTCTACCGCACCCGGTGACCTTATTCGCCATTTTGGCCGTCGGCATTGTGGTCATCTCGGGGTTTTTCGGCTGGATTGGGCTCGCCGTTGAGGACCCAAGACCGGCCGGCGCCCGCGGGGTGGCCGAGGACGGAATGATCCGCGTTGTGAGCCTGCTGAATGGCGACGGAGCCCGCATGATTTTCACTAATCTGGTGACGAACTTTACCGGCTTCGCCCCATTGGGCGTGGTACTGGTCGCGATGCTGGGTGTCGGCGTCGCGGAGCGATCTGGCCTTTTATCCGCGGCGATCCGGGGTATGGTCTTGTCTGCCCCCCGCCATGCTGTTACCGTTGCCATCGTTTTTGCAGGCATTGTTTCGA
>MDTA01124451.1_pt1 | contig 21190 bp, 24 predicted proteins | sample 811151 | NCBI WGS metagenome assembly MDTA01 (sample SAMN05326648, study PRJNA326480) | marine metagenome | isolation source: seawater | place: Indian Ocean: South | collected 2010 | reverse complement strand
CTGTGCCTAAAGATTCTCCATATAAAATAATATTTTTGGGAGTAGCACCTTTTAGTTTTAACCAATTTATAGCTTTTTGAGCGTCATTATATAAATTATATTCGCTTGGTTCTCCAGGATTTCCACTAAACCCTCTCCATGCGATGATTAATATATTAATGTTTAATTCACTAAGTTTATTCAACTTATATACCCTGTTTGATAAGTTGCCCGCATTTCCATGAAAAAAAATTAAAGTTTTTTTAGTAGCTAGATCTTTTTCAATTAACCATGATTTGAGTTTTATATTATTTTCAACTTCAATAAAGATTTCCTTATAGTTAAAATTTACTTCATCATCTAAATAATTATTCTCCGAGGGCAAATACATTAATTTTCTCTGATTCAAATACATATAAGTGACAATTAAAATGTATACAGATACTAATAATAAAAAAAATGATATGATTTTCATGCCTTTATTTTTTTTCTTGCAATATAAACTCCTAAAAATACAAGAGCTCCTCCAAAATAGTGAAAGCTTAAAAGTTTTTCATCAAAAATTATGATTCCAAATATGGATCCATAAACAGCAAACAAATATAAAGTAAATCCAGTGAACGAGGCGCCTAAATAGTTTTGAAGTTTAGAATATAAAGTGAATGCAATTATACTAGGAGATATTGCAGCAAACAAAACCCAAAAAATAAAATTTGGATCATATTTAGTTTGGGCAAAAAATAAATTTTCAACCACAAAAAAAGGCATTAGGGATATAAATCCGAACATTGCTATTAAGGTGAATCTAGCCATCAAACTAAATCTGCTTTTCCAATTAATTAGATAAATTGAATATAAAGCCCATCCAGCTGCGGCTCCGGTCATCCATAAATCTCCAGCCGTAAACTTTAAATTTATAAAAAAATTAAAATCTCCTTTAGATATAATTGTAAACACACCTATTATGCAAATAATTAAGCCACATATTCTCAAAAAACTAATTTTTTCTTTAAAAAATAAAATTGAAATCAAAATAATAAATACAGGAGATGAAGTATATATAATTCCCATATTAGCCATAGTTGTTGACAGTCCCGCTATGAAAGGGAATGCACCACAAACTCCACAACCCATAAGACCAAGAAAAAATAATTTAAAAAACTCTTTTTTTAAATATATCTTTTTTTTTATAATTTCGAGATAAAAAAAAGGAAATAAAATTAAAAAAACTGTTAACCATCTCCAAAATGCTAATGATAAAGGTGGCACAAATTCGACGCCACCTCTAGCGACTATTGTATTTGTCGCCATAAATATTGGTTGTACAAACAAAAGTAAAAAGGGGAAATAATTAGTTTTTTTTATCGAAGAAGGCTTCATAAAGCATCATCACTATTACTAAACCCATGAGAATGTAAACCGGTAGTACATCCTTGAAGCCAATCATAGGTGAACGTGTTAAAGTTGTTGCTAATCCAACAAGAAAAGCTATTGCAACTCCACATCCAACAATAGTAGTTATTTTACTCATTTATCTTTACAATTTTGCTCTAACCAATTAGCTGTTCCAAGAAATCTTAAGTCGTCAAGCTTGTCTCCAACTAATTGAATTCCCAATGGTAAGTTATTTTGTCCCGTTAGTAAAGGTAATGAAATGGTAGGAAGTCCCATGTAGGTCCAAACAGTGCAAAATTCAGGACTGCCAGTCGATTTCAGGCCTTTATCAGCCACCCCAGTAGAGGAGGGTGTCAATACACCATGATAATCCTCAAAAACTTCGCTATATGATCTATAACTTTGTTCCATGAAATCAACAGCTTCAGTATATTGTCCCGCAGAATACTTCATCCCTCTCTCAATAGCTTCAATCAATTTTTTTCCAAGTTTATTTTTTTTATTTTTATAAAATTTTTGAAAACTATTTGCCATGTCTGTTTCATGAATAATTTGGTGATATTTATGGATATCATTAAAATAAGATGGCTCATCAAATATTTCGATATTCTTTTTTAATTTTTTTATCAAAAATTCAAATGCTTTTTGTGATTCTTTATCAATATTTTTCCAATTTTTTGTTTTATAAAATAAAAACTTTGGTTCAAAATGGGGACCTCTTTTACATTCTTCGATCATATTCTCTGCTGAATAATGAATAGTATCTTTATCGTATCGATCTTTTTTAATCAACGTTTTTGAAATTAAAGCAACATCCATTACATTTTTACCAAACACACCTATGTGATCTAACTTTGACGACTGCTTTAAAACTCCGTTTCGTGATATTAATCCAAAGGAAGGCTTGTATCCCACAACACCGCAATAAGATGCCGGTCTTATGATAGATCCTTTTGTTTGTGACCCAACAGATAAGGGAGCCATAAATGAAGCTATGGCAGCAGCTGATCCACTTGAAGATCCGCCGGGTGTTCTCGTTTTATCATGTGGGTTTGTAGTTTTGCCTGGATCAAAATATGCCAGCTCAGTTGTGACGGTTTTTCCCATAATTATAGCACCTGAAATTTTTAAAAGATTTACTACTTCTGCATCTGAACTCTCTGGCATACCTTTTCTTATTATAGTTCCACATTCAGTTGGCATATCTTCTGTTCCTATAATATCTTTAATTCCTACTGGGACACCATGAAGTGGTCCCAAAGGCTTTCCTGATTTTCTATATTCATCTTTTTCTTCAGCTTTTTCTAAAATTGTCTTGTTGTCAATGTAAGCCCAAGCCTTAACATCTTTTTCATATTTTTTTACTCTTTCAAGATATGCTTTGCAAACCTGAATACAGGATACCTCTCCAGTTTTAAGTTTAGAGGCAAGCTCTACAGCCGAGAGAGAGATGATATTGTTGTTATCCATCTTTGTCTTAGTTGGCAAATAATGTGTCTGGAAGCCATAAAGCTATTCCAGGAAATAAATACATTAAGACCATTGCTGATATTACAATTAGAAGAAAAGGCATTATCCCTCTAAATATATCTAATAACTCTACATTTTTAGTTTGCACACCTTTTAAATAATAAGCAGACATGGCCATAGGTGGCGTTAAAAATGAAGTTTGAAGATTTAAAGCAATTAACATTGCAAAAAAATATGGGTTCACACCAAAAAATTCTACTAGAGGTAAGAATATTGGAACAAATATAATTAATATTTCAGTCCACTCAAGTGGCCAGCCTAATAGGAATATGATTAGTTGAGTTATAACTAAAAACTGCCATGGAGCCAAATTCATTGATTTGAAAAAAGTTTCAAAAACTTCATGACCTCCTAAATATGAGAATACGGAAGCAAAAGTCCAAGAACCTATGAACAACCACATTATCATTGCAGTTGTTTTTGCTGTCAAAAAAACTGACTCTTTAAAATTTTTCCATTTAAGAGTTTTATAAAAATAAGATAGAACTAATGATCCAAAGGCACCTACGGCTGCAGCTTCTGCTGGAGTGGCTAGCCCCCCTAGAATTGTTCCTAAAACTAAAATTATTAATGAGAATAATGGTAAAAAAGAAACTAAAACTTCTTTCATAATCACTGCTGGAGGAGGTATTTCTTCTTTTGGTGGTTTAGGTGCTATTGATGGATTAAGATAAGCTCTAGTAATAGCATATACTATGTATAGTCCAGCAAGTAAAAGGCCAGGAAAAATTGCAGCGGCAAACAATCTTAAGGGTGATAACTGAGCTATAACTGAGTAAACAATTAGCATAATGCTTGGAGGTATTAATATACCAAGACATCCACCTGAACAAATTACACCTGAGGCAAATTTTTTATCATAACCAGCTTTAATCATCGCAGGCCAAGCAAGCAAACCCATTAACGTTACAACTGCACCAATGATACCGGTTGCAGTGGAAAATAAAGCGCACGTTATTAATGCTGCTACTGCCATAGAAGCAGGTAATCGGTGTGAAGCTAATCTTATTGCAAAAAATAATCTTGAGACTATTCCTGCTCTCTCTACTAAATATCCCATAAAAAGAAACAAAGGAACAGCAGTTAAAACTGTATTATCCATCACAGTATAAGTGTTTTGAACAAACAACTGAAATATTCTATTATCTAAAAGATGTTCCATCCTTGTAGGATCATAATAGGCGTAATATCCAAAACCGACTCCCATAGCCATCAAAGTAAAAGCAATTGGAAATCCTAATAAAACTGCAAATAAGAATATTCCCATCATGAAAATTGCAATTTCTGGATTGGTCAACTCAAATAACATCTTTTTGATCCTCGTCTTGTGAAGTTCTCATTAAAATTTTTTCTGTTTCTTCAGCTACAACCATTCTAGCTGGCCAATGTCCGGTTTGAATACAAATTACAGATCTAAATACTTCACTTATACCTTGAATAATCAACAATACTCCTGCTGCTGGTATAAGAGCTTTTGCCATGTAAATCTGTATTTGAGCAGGGCTATTCCAGCTAGTCTCTTTAATTTTCCAAGCTAGAGCAGCATACTCATATCCATAAAACGCTAGTGCCAGAACACCAGGGAAAAAAAATATAAAATATAAAACTAAGTCAATATAACCTTGTATTTTAGGTTTAAATAATCTGTAAATTACGTCTCCTCTTACGTGAGCTTCAGTAGAAAGAGTGTATGCACCTGCCATCATAAATATTGCCCCGTACATTTGAAGACTAAAATCAAAGTTCCAAAGTGTTGGAGCGTTAAATACTTTCGCCATAAAAACTTCATAACAAGTACCTCCCATCAGCACAACTATTAGCCATGAAAAAGCCTTACCAGCGGAAGTGCTAAGATGATCTGCAAAAAAGATGAATTTCCTCATAATTCAAAACTATTATAAATCTTTATTAATTACCATAAAAAAAAGGGGGCATTAAGCCCCCTTTATTTAAAAAATCTAAGTTAAATTAAATTTTTACGCTTGCTAATTTTCCAAATTCGTTTTCGTAAGCCAGTCTGTAATTAGGCTGGTTCATTAACAAGTATTTCATTACTCTTTTTGCGTATTTCTTTTGAGAGTCTACAATTTTTTTAAAGAAAGGATCTTTTTTTGTAAAATCACCTATTACTTTGTCCCAACCTTTTAATTGCTGAGATAAAATTGCATCTGAAGTTTGATAAACATTAACTTTATGTTGATTCATCAACTTTGATAAGTCAGCTGAATATCTCACTAGAGCTTTGAAATAGTTGTCTGAATTCGCAGCAAACGCAGCGTTTTTTAAAATAGCCTGATGTTTTGGCTCTAAACTTCCATACGTTTTTTTATTTATTGGAATTTCAAACATTTCTTGTGATTGGTGAAAACTTCCTAAGTGATAATGCTTAGATACATCTTGCATACCAAATTGAGAGTCAGAAGTTGGGTTGTTAAATTCTGCAGCTTCAATCAATCCAGTTTTCATTGCTGGTTGAATTTCACCACCAGGTAATTGTCTTACTCCATTCCCATTGCTGTAAGTACGTTTGTAGCTAAACCTACAGTTCTGTATTTCATACCTTTAACATCAGACACTTTAGTTACGTTCTTTTTGAACCAACCAAAAGGTTGAGCAGGCATTGGCATGTGGAAGAAACCAATATAATCAAAACCAACTTTTGATAAAGTTTCTTCATATAGTTTTCTACCTCCACCGTATTCTATCCAACCCATTACTTCTTGAGAAGATAGACCGTATGATGGACCAGTACCAAATAATGATGCTGCTGGATTTTTTCCATACCAGTAAGCTGTTACCCAGTGTCCCATATCTAGGACTCCTGAACTTACTGCTTGTCCAATTTCAGAAGTTTTTACAACTGCTCCAACCGGCTGAAGGTCAACTTTAAGTTCACCGCCAGACATTGCTTCTACCATTTTGGCATAATCGCCAGCCATTTCGAAGAAAATGTTAGCACCAGAAGGCCAAGCCGCTTGCATCTTTAAAGTTTTAGGAGCACCAAATGCAATATTAGGCATTGCAACTGTTGCTGCTGCTGCTGCACCAGTGGCTGCAGCTGCTTTAAAGAACTTTCGTCTTGAAGGAGTTTTTACTTCTCTCTTTTTATTTATTTTTGACATATGTCCCCCTTTTATTAATAAAGTAGTTAATTTAAGCTTAATCTTTCAAAAGAGTCCACAGGCAATTTTAGAATAATTTTATTGATTCAATTTATAATTGTATTAATTGACCTGATCTTTAGGTTTTCTACCGTTAAAAAACGTAATTAAATTGTCTGTAGCTCTATAGGCCATATCCCATCTAGTTCTTTTAGTGGCGCTACCTATGTGTGGTAAAAGAAATATATTTTTTAATTTTAAGTAATCAGGGTGAATTTTAGGTTCTCCATTATACACATCTAATCCTAAAGCGAATATTTTCCCATTTTTTAATGCTGCAACCATCGCATTATCATCAATAATGTCACCTCTCGCTGCATTTCCAACTACACACCTGTCTGGTAAAAATTTTATAGTATCAGAGTTAATTAGTTTTTCAGTTTCTTTAGTTGCAGGACAATTAATTGATAAAAATTCACTCTCTTTTAAAAGTGATTTTAAATTATCGTGATATATTGCTCCATTTTCAATATCTTCAGAAAGTCTACTACGATTGTGGTAATGTATTTCCATATTAAAACCCATAGCTCGTTTTGCCACTGCTCTTCCAATTCTCCCCATTCCTAAAATCCCAAGTTTTTTATTAGACATTTGCTTTCCAAGCATGAAATCCCATGACCAAGTCCAGCTTTGCGTCTCAGCTTCTGCTCTTGCTTCATAAGCCTTCCTTGAAGCACCTAGTAATAAAAGGATTGAAATGTCTGCAGTTGCATCGGTCAATACGTCAGGAGTATTTGTAACAACAATATTTCTTTTTTTTGCTGCAATAAAATCAATATTTCCAAAACCTACGGCTCCATTTGCAATAATTTTTATATTTGATGAGAGTTTGTTAATAGTTTGAGCTGATATTAAATCTGTAACTGTTGAGAATATTCCATCACAATCTTTGGAGCCGTCTATTATTTCCTGTGCTGAATATATTTTATCTGTTGAATTCAATTTTACATCAAAATATTTTTTAAGCTTATCCTCATTTTCTTTTAGCAATTTTCTTGTTACAAAAATCTTTTTCATAAAGACTTAATATTTTCTGGTTTTTTTCCACCAGTTAACCAATTAATCACTTCTACTGTATGAATTATCGGTATCTTTGTGCCAGAGGAAATTTGAGTAATACAACCAATATTTCCAGTGGAGATAAAGTCAGGCTCTATTTTTTTTATGTTTTCAACTTTTTCTTTTAAGAGTTTTTTCGCAATATCTTGTTGTAAAATATTATAAGTGCCAGCCGATCCGCAACACAGATGCCCATCTGGAATTTCTAAAATATCATGCCCAGTTTTTTTAAGTAGTTCAATTGGTTCCGAATGAACTTTTTGCCCGTGTTGCATGGAACATGCTGAATGGTAAGCTATCTTAAATTTCTTTTCATTATCTTTATAATTTAATTTTAAATTATTAAATAAAAACTCTGTTATATCTTTTGATAGTTCTGATATTTTTTTTGATTTTTTTCTTAACTCGCTATCATCTCTAAATATAAAACCATAGTCTTTAAGAGTCGTTCCACACCCAGATGTATTACTGATTATGGCATCTAAACCATTTTTAATATACTCTTCATACCAAGCCTCAATATTTTTTTTAAAAGATTTGTGAGCTTTGTTTTCTTTGCCTAAGTGATGATCTAAAGATCCACAACAATCAATCTCTGGCATAACAACTACCTCAACTGAATGTCTATTTAATATATTGATGGTAGCCTCATTTATCTCTGGAGATAAAATTCTTTGCACACATCCTGTTAATAAAGCAACTCTAGAAATAGTTTTTCCTGTAGTGCTTTGATAAACTTTTTTTACCTCTAGTTTAGGTTTTTGAATTTTATGTGGCATTAAAGACAATGAATTTTTTAAAAATTTTGGTAATAAAAATTTAAATGGTAAAATTATTTTTGTAAAAAAAGTCATAACTTTAAAAAGTCTAGGATTTGGTAATATCAAAGATAAAATATTTCGAAATAATTTTTGAAAAAATGGCCTCTTATAAGTTCTCTCAACATGATTACGTCCGTGATCTATCAAATGCATGTAGTTAACACCAGAAGGGCAAGTGGTCATACAAGCATAACAAGACAGACATCTATCAATGTGTTTTACAATTTTTTCATTAGCAGGTTTATTATTTTCTAACATATCCTTTATAAGATAAATTCTACCTCTTGGACCATCTAGCTCATCACCAAGAACCTTATATGTTGGACATGTTGCATTACACATACCACAATGTACACACTTTCTGATAATTCCCTCGCTAGATTTATTTTCTAAATCCTTTAATTGTTTATCTGAAAAAGTTGTCTGCATTATATTCCACTATACATTTTTCCTGGATTAAAGATTCTGTTTGGATCAAAACTTTGTTTTAGTTTTTCACTAATCTTATATTTAATTGGGTCTAATTTGAAAATATCTATACTTGATTTTAGACTATCGTCTATTTTGATAATTGTTGTATATCCTTCGCACGAATCTACAACATTTTTAATTTCTTTAAATAGGTTTATATTCATATTTTCTACTTCCATCCAAATTAAATTTCCTCCCCAATCAATAAAATAACGATATAAAGATTTTTTCAAGTTATTTAATACTTTTAATGCCTGGGAGGCTGGAATTACTACTTTTAATATACTATTTTTTGAATTTTCAAAGACTTTTAAATCCTGTGTTAATTTCCAGAATATCTTGGATTGTTCCTGGTCTAAAAAATTTACCTCACTACTTAAAAGTTTTAGCTCTTTAATAAGATTATTCTGCCTATCCTGAATGGAGCTTGTTACTCCTTCTATTCGAATAGCGGTTATAGGTCCTTTATTAATAAGATCATTTAAAGTAAAAATATTTTTGAAATATTCAGGATAAAATATAGCTCCAGAAACATCGCTAGATGAGGATAAAGATATGCTTAAATATTCTAAAGATTTCTTAAGTTGGGCATTGTGTATTATCAAGGTTTTTAATGAAGGAGGTTTGGGTAAAACTTTAATTGAGATTTCAGTCAATATTGCTAAAGTTCCAAATGAACCAGTGATTATTTTTGATAAATCATATCCAGTTACATTTTTCACAACTGTTCCTCCAGACTTAATCACCTCTCCTTTTCCATTAACAACCCTTATTCCAAGAACATGATCCCGTGCACTTCCAACTTTAAATCTTCTTGAGCCAGATAAATTACATGCAATAGTCCCACCTATTGACCCGTTATTTGTTTTTCCCTGAAAAAGGTAACCAAAATTATTTGGCTCAAAAGCTAAATATTGATTATGTTTTTCTAGTTCATTATTTATTTCATCCAATGAGGTGCCGGCTTTAACCTTAATATATAATTCTTCAGGTTTATATTCTACTATCCCACTATAATTACTTAAATCAATAACTCTTTCAGATTGAAAGTTTCGTCCAATTTTTTTTTTTGATTGCAGCCCTTTAATTTCAAGTGGAATATTTTTTTTGTTACAGAACTTTACGAATTCTGAAATCTCTTTTTCAGTTTTAGGTTTAAATATAGAAAGATTTTCAAAATCTTGGGATGTCTGGAAACTTTGTTCTTCCTTTGTGGACATGAACTCTCCCTTCCTCAGCACATTTTCTTAAAATAGGGTAAACCTTCCCAGGATTAAGTAATGAATTGGGATCCAAAGATAATTTAATTTTAATCTGTTGTTGAATATCTTTATCATTGAAAGCCTCACACATAAGCTCTCTTTTTTCTATTCCAACACCATGCTCGCCAGTAAGTGCTCCACCTACTTTTACACAATACTTTAAGATTTCAGCGCCAAACTCTTCGGTTTTTCTTAAAGACTCCTTATCATTTGCATCAAACATTATTAAAGGATGTAGATTTCCATCTCCTGCATGAAAGGCATTTGCAACAGGGAGATTGTATTTTTTTGATAACCTATTTATTTCTTTTAATACTTCTGCAAGTTTACTTCTAGGAATGGATCCATCCATACATAGATAATCAGGGGCTAGAACTCCACAAGCTGGAAAAGCAGCTTTACGTCCGGCCCAAAATCTTTTTCTATCATCCTCGCTTTTACTTATTTTAAAGCTAGACGATTTATTTTTGATAGAAATGCTTTTGACTTTTTCCATATACTCATTTACTTCAGACTCTGTTCCATCAAATTCCACAATCATCATTGCCTCAGCGTCTGTTGGGTAGCCAGCTTTTACATGATCGTCAGTTGCTTTTGTTAAAGCTTTATCCATTATCTCCATACCTGCTGGTATACATCCACTAGCAATAATTTGAGAGACACAATTTCCTGCATCATCTATAGAGGAAAAACCTACAAGAGCTGTTTTCACTATCTCTGGTTTTCTCAAAATTTTTACTGTGACTTCAGTAATTACTCCTAACAAACCTTCAGATCCAGTCATCAAACCTAAAAAATCATAGCCTTCAGAGTCTAAAGTCTTTCCACCAAATTTACATATTGTACCATCCATGAGGACAACCTCTATTCCAAGCAAGTTATTAGTTGTTGCGCCGTATTTTAAAGAGTGAACACCTCCAGAGTTTTCAGCTACATTTCCACCGATTGAACAAGCCATTTGACTTGATGGATCAGGTGCATAATAAAAACCCTTATCTTGCACTGCATGAGTAATGGATAAATTAGTTACACATGGTTGTGCTGTTACACATTTATTTTGAAAATCAATTTCTAAAATTTTATTAAACTTACTCATACTTATTAGAACGCAATCCTTTAGCGGAAGAGATCCCCCAGATAAACCAGTTCCAGCCCCTCTTGGAACAACTTTAATTTTTTTCTCATTACAATATTTTAATATTTGACTTACTTCATTTACATTTTCAGGTAAAACCACCACTAATGGCATCTCTCTATAAGCTGTTAATGCGTCAGTTTCGTATGGTCTAATCTCGTCCGGGTGAGAGAGAACATTTTCTTTTTTTTTTAATATTTTTTTCAAGTCTGAAATATAAACTTGCTTATTATTCAAAACTTCCGTATCAACTTTTGGCATTTGTAATTGTGTCATAATTATAATTTATCTTTTATTGTAATAATGTCAAAATGACTATTTATCCCAGCATTTTTCCAATTTTTTCAAGTGCTTTTTGAATATTATCTCTAGATGCTGCAAAACTGAAACGAACAAAATCAGTTGAGGTTTTGCCAAATGCAGTCCCTGGAACAATTGCTACACCGGCTTCATGCATACATTTTTTTGAAAATTCAGATCCGGTCATACCAGTTCCACTTACATTAGGAAAAGCATAAAAAGCACCACCTGGCAAGCTACAAGTAACACCTGGTAGATCATTTAATCCTTTATGTATTAATTTTCTTCTTTGATCAAATTTTTCCATCATTAAGTGAATAGAGTCGTCAGGTCCGTCTAATGCTGCTATTCCAGCAAACTGCGATGGAGCATTAACGCACGAGAAACTATTTATAGCTAATTTTGTCACGTGAGGGATTAATTTTTCTGGCCACACACTCCAACCCATTCTCCAGCCTGTCATTGAATAAGCTTTGCTCCAACCGTCTAAAACAATAAGCCTATCTTGAAGATCAGGGTAATTAAAAAATGTAGGCATTTCTTTTCCATCAAAAATTTGCCTGCTATAGATTTCATCACTAAGTATTGTAATATTAGGATGTTTTTTTAGACCTTCAGCAAGAAAATCAATTGCAGGTTTTTCAACAAAACTACCCGTTGGATTATTTGGGTTTATTAAAATAATTAATCTTGTTTTATCAGTGATCAACGATAAAATTTTTTCTGGGTCAAATTTCAAATCTTTTTCTTTTGTAAGATCGTAGGAAACAGCTTTAGCACCTGTATAGTTAATCATCGACTCATAAATTGGGAACCCAGGTGTTGGATGAATTATTTCTGAGCCTGGTTCTCCGATCATTTGAATCGCAAAATACATTGTAGGTTTTCCCCCTGGCATTATTATAATCCTTTCAGCACTTACCTCTTTGTTATATAAGCTTTTAATTTTTCTTGAGACAGCCTGTCTACATTCTAAAATACCATTAGCTAAAACATATCCATGGTGCCCGTCATCAATAGCTTTTTTTGCTGCTTCCATTATATGTTTTGGCGTCATGAAGTCTGGTTGACCTAGGCCAAGATGGATCATTTCTTTACCTTGTGCCTCAAGTTTTTTTGCTTCAGCAAGCACGCTAAAAGCAGTTTCAGTTCCAAGTCTCTCTAAATTTTTTGCAAGTTTCATAATTATTTATAATATAAATATATTTTTCCTCAATTGTCAAAATTGCACTATTTATAGGCAATTTTTGTTTTATCTATTTCTTTTATATTTTTACATCCTAAGAGTATCATATCTCTCCTAATTTCATCCTTCATATTGCTCAACATTTTTTCAACCCCTTTTTGCCCTCCAGCCCCTAAGGCAAACAAAAAACCTTTTCCAAAACTACAAGCGGTTGCTCCTAAAGCTAGGGCTTTTAAAATATGTGTACCTCTTCTAACCCCACCATCTAAAATAATCTCTATTTTTCCGCCTACTGCGTCTGCTATAGCTGGTAATTGATCAAAAGGCGATCGCGAGCCGTCTAGCTGCCTTCCGCCATGATTTGATAACATTATTGCGGAAGCACCAATATCAACACACTTTTTAGCATCCTCAACTGACATTACTCCCTTAATTGCAAACGGACCATTCCATCTTTTAATGCAATACTCAGCATCTTTCCAGCTCATCGCAGGATCATATTGTTCATTAATGTATTCCATAACACCTTTAGCTATCGAACTTCCCTTTTTTGTAAAATGAGAAACATTAGCTAACTCAAATTTTTTGTTTAACAAGTAATTAAATGACCATGAAGGATGAGTAACAAAACTTATTAAACTTTTTAAAGTTAGTTTTGGTGGAGTGGTAAAACCCCAACGATGATCTCTTTCTCTGTTTCCTGCTACAACTGTATCTACTGTCAAACACATCGCATTAAAACCTGAACGTTTACATCTGTCGATTAAGTTATCTGTCAGCTTTTGGTCTTTGTGAATATATAATTGAAACATTTTTGGGCCTCCGGAAATATTTGAAACTTCTTCGATAGATGATGTTGCCATTGTTGACATACTATAAAACGTATTAAATTTCTCTGCAGCTCGTGCTGAAGCCAAGTCACCCTCATGATGATATAAACGTTGCATTGCTGTTGGAGAGAGAAACAAAGGCATTTCAATTTTTTTACCAAGAACTGTTGTGCTTAGATCTGGTTCTCCAACACTTGTTAAAATATTTGGAACAAGGTCACATTGAGAAAAAGATTCAGTATTTCGTTTTAGTGTAACTTCATCATCAGCTCCACCATCTATATAATGGAAGATAGGAGCGGGTAAATTCTTTTTTGCAAGTTTACGGAAATCTTCAAAATTAAAACATTTGGCTAAAGACATTATACTTTAAAATTTTGTGGTAAGGGTAAATTGTTGATTATCAGTTCCAGGATTAGAGCTGCCCCAATCATTATTTGATATGTGACTATAGCTATAGCCAATATTAGTATTTTTTAAAATATCAAAGCCAATTTTTATCTCGCTTTTAAACTCAATTTCACTCCCTAAGTCTTTCCCATTACCCTTCTCGTAATAACCAGGAGTAAAACTCGGCGTTAATTTAATTTTTCCTAGATCATAGTCAGCTTGTATGCCTGTGTAAAAATATAAAGAATTTTTGCCAGTTATAAATGCACCTGATACAGGGGAGAATTTCCCTAAAAAAGTATCTCTAAATAAATTTTCATCATTATGCTCAAATCCAACTAAATGAGTTTTATCATCTCCTTCTTTATCAATAATATCAAATTGCCCAGTGAAAAAAGACAAAATATGATTTCTTTCTTCTGAATGCAAATTTGATAAATGAAACAAAAGTATCATTGTAATTGAGAATGTCTTAATTAAATTCATAATATAATAATATACCTTAATTTTAATTTTTTCGCCTTTTTTTATAAATATTTAAAATAAAAAATACTCCAAAAACTAGGAATAAATATGGAATTATCCATAAAAGAAAGTTTTTTTCATCAAATTTTGGTTTGAAAATAATCCAATCACCATATCTTTGTGACAAGAAATTATAAATATCTTGCTCATTATCACCTTCAGCTAATTTTTCTTTGACAATAGATTTTACTGTCAGAGCAAAATCTGAATTCGAGTCTGCAACTGATTGACCTTGACAAACTAAACATCTGATATTTTCAAGTATGGAGTTCATTTCCTCCGTGGCATTTGTTTTTGATAAAAAACTAAAAATTAGAAGTATAAAAAAATATTTCAATAAATTTTTCATTTTATGATTTTTTTGATCTCCTTTATAGAATTTTCATCTAAAGGGCCTATAAATTTTTTTAAAATTCTGAGCTCTTCGTTAAACAGTAAAGTTTCAGGCACACCATAAATACCAAAATTAACTGAAAGTTTTCCAGTTTTATCTTCTCCAATTATATCATACGGATTACCTAACTCTTGTAAAAAATTTAAAGCATTTACCTCACGGTCTTTATAATTAATTCCAATCATTCTTAAATCAGGAAATTTTTTTAAGCTCATTAAGAATTTGTGCTCAACTCTACAAGGTGCACACCATGATGCCCAAAAATTAACAATTGTAAAATTTGACTCAGAGAGACTTTTTTTAGTTACATATCCAGTTTCATTTAAGCGTGATATTTTAAATTCCTCTAATTCGATATGTTTTATATGTGTATTGTCATAAATTCTCTCTTTTTTCATACCTAAAAAAAAAACTAAAGTTAATAAAAACAAAAAAGAAATAATTAATAAGCTTAGTAATTTATATTTCATCTTTTTTTCTTACCTTAAAAAATCCCGAAAAAGCTATAAGCAGTGCCGAGAGCCAAATCCAAATCATAAACTGTTTTTTTTGAAACTTCACATTATACATTTCAGATCTGTTAATGTTACTCATGGTTAAGTAAATATCATTGCTCATTTTTGTGGTAATCGATGCCTCATATGTAATAGTTTCAGGATTTTTATAAATTCTTATCTCTGGGAATAAAGTGTTGACAGTATTTTTTTTTGTATCATTTACAGTAAATTCGCCAACTAAAGATTCATAATTTTTTTTCTTAATCAATTGAAGTTTATCGAGTTTAATCTCATAATTTTCAACAAAGTTACTTTCGCCTAACTTTGTATTAAAGTTTCCTTCTATTGAAAAATTATGGTTCATTACAATAAAGAAAATGAGTAATCCAAAGCCTAGATGAGACATAATTCTTGAAGAGCTAATGTTTGATTTATCAAATATTTTTTTCATTAAATCTTGAAAAGAATAAATTATCAAAAAAAAAGATGAAACTATTAAAAACATTGATAATAAACTTACTTTTCCATAAAATTTTACTATTACAATATTTACAATTACCGAAAGTAAGAAAACAAATAAAATTTTGATTATTTTTTTTGAAAAAAAATTTAGTAGATTAAAAGTTGGCGCTATAGCCATTAATATTAAAAATGGAACTATAATTGGTCCTATAACAGTGTTGTAATATGGTGGACCTACTGAGATTTTTTGATCAAAAACTACATCTGTTATTATGGGGTAAATAGTTCCAAGAAGAACAGTTACTAAATAGAACATCATAAACCAGTTATTTGTAACAATTAATCCATCTTTGGATTTAATGTTTATCTCATCAGATATATTTTTTTTTCTTTTCAAAAAAAAATAGAGAGAGGTGGCTATCATTATTATTAAATAACAAAGAATATATAATCCTCTAGACGGATCGCTCGCAAAAGTATGTACAGAGTTTAATATACCAGATCTCACCAAGAAAGTTCCTGTAATACTTAAAATAAATGTCATTAAGCAAAGAATTATTACCCAGTCATAAGTTTTTCCTTTTTTTTCTAATATCAGCAAAGAATGGATCAAAGCTGTTATAGCCAACCAAGGTAGCAAAGAAGCATTTTCTACGGGATCCCAAAACCAGAAGCCTCCCCAACCTAATTCATAATAGGCCCATATAGATCCAACAATAATTCCCAAAGACAAAAAGGACCATGATATAAAAACCCAAAACTTAATTGCTTTTGCAAATAACTTTATATCAGTGCTCGATGAAAGAGCCGCAAGCGCTGCTGAAAAATAAATAGATGAACCAACGAAGCCTAAATATAATAGTGGAGGGTGAATTGCTAAAGCTGGGTCTTGCAAAATGGGATTTAGGCCTAAACCTTCCTTTGGAACATTTAAAACTCCTTCAAATGGATTTGAAAATACCAAGATAAATAGTAAAAAACCAAGTATCAGAAAGTTATGGAATAAGATTGTTTTAAATTTTAGTTGGTTTGATAAAAATTTATCAAAGTAAAAAAAAAGCAGAGAAACCACTACCATAATATTCAACCACAGTAGAAGACTTCCCTCATGATTGCCCCATACACCAGAAATTTTATATAATAAGGGCTTATCTGAATGTGAATTAAAGACTACAGTTTTAATTGAAAAATCAGAAATTAAAAAAGCGAGAACTAATGTTACGAATGACATAATTGAAAAAGTAGTTTGTAAACTCATTAATCTTAAAATTTTAAGATTAGTGGATTTATCTAATTTAAAAAAATCAAAAGTGAATATTAAAATCGTAATTGTTAGAAGTAATGTTAAAATTAAAAATAAGTTTCCGAAAGTTTGTATCATTTATTATCTGGTGGTTTGTAGTTTTCGTCATGTTTTGCCATTATTTTATCTGCAAAAAAAATTTTCTTATCTACAAGCTTTCCCTCTGCCACTACACCTTTTCCCTCGGAAAATAGATTTGGAACTGAACCCTTAAAAGAAACAAGAATTTCATTTTTTTCATCGATAACCAGAAATTGAATTTCATCTTTAATAACCTGTATTGAGTTTTTTTTTACCAAACCGCCTAATCGTAATTTTTTGTTTGTATCAAAATCATCATTTAATATTTGAGAAGGAGATTTAAAATAAAGAAGACTATTTGTTAATAAATTTATAACCAGGAAAAACACAGCTGTGATAATTATAGAAAGAGTTAAAAATATTAGTAATCGGTTTCTGGTTTTTTTATAAAGCATTATTTAATGCTTAAATAGACTTAGTTTGAGAATTAATAAATGTTTTAAAAACTTTTGATTTTGATGATAACTCTTTTTGTCTCTCTATTGACAGTTTGGCCAGTTCTTTTGTAAACTTTTCCTCTAATCGTTTTAGTTCTCTTTTTGTGGTTATATATAGATAAACACAAAAACCGAATGCTAAAAGGAATGATGTCCAAACGTAAATTCCATTACCATCCATAATAATTAATTCAGTCATAATCTATTTATGTTTTTAGCCTTAATTTTAATTATTTCAATCCTATATTTCATTAGAAAAATTAACGCACAATAAGCTAAGAAAACCAATAACATCAACAAAAGTGGCATTAACATTGATGGGTGGATTGAACTAGAACCAATTTTTATGCTTGCTGGCTGATGTAGGGTGTTAAACCAATCAACTGAGTATTTTATTATAGGAATATTAATTGCACCAATAAGAGCAATATATGATGAAATTTTATTGGATTTAGAGTCATCCGAAACCAGTTTAAAGACAAATATGTAGGCGATGTAAAAAAACATCAAAACTATCATTGAAGTCAGTCTAGCATCCCAAACCCACCAAGATCCCCAAGTTGGCTTTCCCCAGACTGATCCTGTTGCAACTGCCATACAAGTGAATAGCAAACCAATAGGTGCAATACTTTTAGTGAAAGGATAAAATTTTTTTATTTTAAAAACCAAATGAAAAAATGACATTAAAGAAATTGTAGTGAAGCACATCAGGCTTATCCAAGCTGAAGGAACATGAATATACATTATTCTCACGCTATCTCCTTGAATATAATCAGGAGGTGATAAAAATAGCGCTAGTGTAAGTCCTGAAATTAATAATGCAAAAAAAATTGATTCAATAAATTTAATTAGTTTTCCAAAAATGAAAAACAGATTTGACGTAGAAAAAAGGTTAAACATATAGAATTATTTACTACAATTTTTTTTTTAAGGGAAGTTGTAAAAATGTCTAGTTGGAAAAAAGAGGGAGAAAGGAATATAATTTTCCAACTAGACTAACTTAATTATATTAAATGGAATTGTTGTCTAAGATTTGAACCAATATTGTTGAATTTGTGGCGTATATCTTTAATTGGATTGTTTAAGATAATTAGGGCCCCTTTTGCCTAAAAAAATTTCCTCGATTAAAGGGTGTTTTAAGGGTTCCTTTGAATTATCTATAATTAGATTCTGCTCAGATACATACGCTTCGTATGTAACATCATTACTTTCAGCGAGTAAATGATAAAAAGGTTGGTCTTTTTTTGGTCTTACAGCTTTAGGAATAGACTGATACCATTCCTCCGAATTATTAAATTCAAAATCAACATCATAAATTACCCCTCTGAAATCAAAATGACGATGCTTTACAACGCTACCAATTGAAAATTTTGCTGAATTTGTTGACATACATAATAATTAGGAATTTTTTTGTATAAATCAATATATATTTTAGAAGTGTGACTTTTGTGATAAATAAAACTGTGAACAAATCATTAATCAAATTTATAGCGGATTTTAGTCCACTAGCTGTGTTTTTCTTTTTTTATATCAGCAGTGGTAAAAACCTTGGGACTGCAATTCCACCATTAATAATAACCACTATCATTTCTGTGTTCGTTCTATATTACATTGATAAAACTATACCTTATATACCTCTTGTTGGAGCAGTTCTAATTTCAGCTTTTGGTGGATTAACTTTGTATTTTGATAATCCAATATTTATTTATCTTAAACCAACTATAATAAATATTCTTTTTGGCTTAACCTTGTTAATAAGTAATAAGTTCTTCAATAAAAACTTTCTAAAGTTTTTTTTTCAAAAGGCAATTTTATTGAAAGAAGAAGGTTGGAATATTTTAAATAAAAGGTGGGCTTTTTTTTTCTTTTTTTTAGCTATGCTTAATGAGTTTGTTTGGCGGACTCAATCTGAACTTTTTTGGGTAAATTTTAAAGTCTGGGGTGTTTTGCCTTTGACTATAATATTTACTGGTTTACAATTACCTTTAATAAAAAAATTTAATGATGAAACCAAAATTAATAATTAATAATATCAATGGTAATAAAAATTTAAATGTTTTTTTTTCAAAGGCTGAGCTTCAAACTATTTTGAACCTTTACTCTAAAATGGTATCTAGTGGAATTTGGAAAGATTATTCTTTCACGTTTAATTCTAAAGAGATACACTTCGATATTTATCATCGATCTTCGGACAGACCATATTTAAAAATACAAAAAGATCTAAAACCTAAATATGAGAATGAGAAGTTTACTGTTAAAGATAAAAACGGACTTATTTTATCCAGATCTTATAATCTGCAGAAGCTATTAAGTAATTTTAGGTATCAAAAATTAAAAATTGTAAAATAATTTATCTTCTTTGCCCAAAAAGTCTAAGAAGCATTATAAATAAATTTATGAAATCGAGATAAAGTGTTAAAGCTCCCATCACGGCTTTTTTTCCAATAAGTTCTCCGCTATCACTAGCAAGATACATATTTTTTATTTTTTGAGTATCGTATGCAGTTAGTCCAACAAATACCAAAACACCAATAATCGAGATAACAAAGTACATTAAGCTCGATTTTAAAAATATGTTTACCAATGATGCAATAATAATTCCTATTAATCCCATGAATAAAAAAGAACCCATCTTTGTTAGATCTCTTTTAGTCGTATATCCGTAAATACTCATTGCGCCGAATGTTCCAGCAGTTATAAAGAAAACTCTTGTTATGCTTGTTCCTGTGTATGCTAAAAAAATTGAAGATAAAGAAGCTCCCATTAAGGCCGCAAAAATCCAAAAAACTGTTTGAGCTTTTGATGCGCTCATTTTTGCTATTCCAAAACTCATATAAAAAACTATGCCCAATGGAGCAAGCATAATAACCCATGCTAACCCTGTGTTATAAATTGAATTTCCTAAATTTGTTAATCCAGTTATTTCACCTCCTGCATTGGTGACTACTGAAAACTTAAATAATATTAAAGCTACAAATCCAGTAAGCAATACACCTGATGCCATATAGTTATAGACCTTTAACATATAAGACCTCAAACCTTGATCTATAATTGTATCTGAAACTGAAGATCTAATCGTCGCTTTTTGTTTATTTAATTCCATATAAACAATATAATAATTTTCTGCTTATTTTCAAGATTGAATAATTAAACATAATATCGCATTCTTCATGGGTTTTATGAAATATAAAAAATTAGGAACTACTGACATTAATGTGAGCTTAATTTGTCTAGGTACTATGACATGGGGCACTCAGAATTCTGAGAAAGATGCTTTCGAGCAAATGGATTACTCTGTGGCCAAAGGTGTCAATTTTTTTGATACAGCTGAACTATATTCGGTGCCACCAAACGCAGAGTCGTACGGTAAAACTGAAAAAATGATTGGAAACTGGTTTGCGAGAAGAAAAAATAGGGACAAAATTATTTTAGCCACTAAAATAGCTGGACCTGGATGTAACTGGATAAGAGGAGGAAAAAATAGTTTTGATAAGAAAACAATCGGTTTAGCTATAGATGGAAGTTTAAAAAGACTAAATACAGATTATATTGACTTATACCAGCTTCATTGGCCAGAGAGATCAACAAATTATTTTGGTAAAAGAGATTATGAAATAGATGACCATGAGGGTAGCTGGAATAGTTTTGAGTCTATACTTGATGCTCTTGATGGTTTTATCAAAGCTGGAAAAATAAGGTATGTTGGATTATCTAATGAAACGCCATATGGCTTATCTAAATTCTTAGAAATTTCAAAAAATAAAAATTTACCTAGGGTTATGACAGTTCAAAATCCTTACAACCTTGTTAATAGAACTTATGAGATTGGTATGTCTGAAATTTCTATAAGGGAGAAATGTGGTCTTATACCTTACTACCCTTTAGCAACAGGATATTTGACGGGTAAATATAGAAATAATCAAATGCCTAAGAACTCTAGACAATCATTATTTAAGGGATGGGAAAGACATG
>MDTA01036722.1_pt1 | contig 21218 bp, 25 predicted proteins | sample 811151 | NCBI WGS metagenome assembly MDTA01 (sample SAMN05326648, study PRJNA326480) | marine metagenome | isolation source: seawater | place: Indian Ocean: South | collected 2010 | reverse complement strand
CTTTTAATTAACCATAATATTGCATATGGTTTTTCTTGCCTCAAAGATATTGGAGTATATTTAGTATCTTTTTTTCGAGGCGGTAAATCCTCGATAATAGAAGATGTTATAAGTTCCAAATCTTCTTTTTAATTACTTTCACATCTTTTGATTTCTTCTGTGGTAAGTTGATTATTGTCAATTGGATTATAACCTCTCATTCCAACTGCTACATCTCCATCAGCAATACCTTGAACTTCTAGTTCATGGAGTCCACAAAATTGGGCAATTTGTCTGAAACTTAGAGCTGTATTTTCTACAAGCCATATAGCTGTAGCTTTTGGCATTAAAGGATATTTCATATTTTATTAGTTCGCTTATAATATATAAAATAAATATAGATATAAAATAATAAAAATATGACAGATTTTTTTGAAATTGATGAAAATAAAAAAACTTTACGAATAATTAATCTAGATGATCTTAGTATTGATGATTTAAATCAGTATTTGGGAGAGTTAAATCAAGAAATAGATAGAGTTAAAGGCGAAATTTTGAAAAAAAATAATTATAAAAAAAGTGCAGAAAAACTATTTAAGTAATTATTTACCTAATTTTAATCCTTTAAATCTTTTTTGGAATCTTGCTACCTGTCCTTCAGTTTCATTAAGATTCGATTTCCCACCTGTCCAAGCTGGATGAGATTTTGGATCAATATCAAGTTTAAGATTATCTGACTCTTTTCCCCATGTAGATCTTGTTTTAAAAGTAGATCCGTCTGTCATTGTGACATTAATTTCATGATAGTCTGGATGAATATTTTTTTTCATATGTGGCTTATATAAATATTTAAATTAAAGTAAAGTTAGTTTTTCTAATAATTCTAGATGAATTTTTCCGTTTGTTGCCAATATATCTCTAGTATTTATTTTCCAATTATTGTCATTTAGATCAGACACACGCCCACCTGATTCATTAACCATTAATACTCCAGCTGAAATATCCCATAAATTTAAACCTTTTTCCCAGAAACCATCTAGTCTGCCTGAAGCCACATAAGCAAGATCTAATCCTGCAGATCCTAATCTTCTAATTCCTGCAGTTGTTTTAGACATTATGTCTATTTCATTAAGATAATTTTTATAAATCCTTCCACCAAAAGGTATTCCTGTTCCAATTAAGGTATCTGTTAATTTATTTCTGTTTGAAACTCGCATTCTTCTATTATTACACCAAGCTCCTTGTCCTTTTGATGACCAAAAAAATTCATTTAGAATTGGATTATATATAATTCCATCAGTTATTTCATTATTTTGCATTTTGGCAATTACAATTGCAACAAAAGGAATACCGTGTATAAAATTTGAAGTACCATCTATTGGGTCAATGATTATCGTATTTTCATCCCCCTTTATTTCACCTGTTTCTTCTGTAATATATGAATAGGATGGAAAATAATAATTTAGAGTCTCCAATAAACTTTTTTCTACATTAAGATCTGCATTTGTTACAAAATCACCAATAGATTTTGATTCTATCTGCAAGTTCTCAATTTCACCGAAATCTCTTACAAGGATTTTTCCTGCCCTTTTTGCTGCTTTTTCAAAAATATTTATTACAGGTGGAATCATTTTTTTGATTTTTCAATATAACTGGAGTCATATGTACTTATTACAACAATATCATCTATATCTATAAATTGTGGTACATTAGTTTTAATATTACCCTTCAATAAAGCTGGCTTATAAGATGATGCAGCGGTTTGACCTTTTACTACTGCTTCAGTGCTTACAACTCTAAGACTAATACTCTCAGCAAGAATAATACTTACTGGATAATTATTATAAAATTGAATAGTTATTGTATCATTTTCAACTAAAAATTTTGATTGTTCGTCATTAATTATATTCTTTCCTATCTCTATTTGTTCATAAGTTTTATTTTCCATAAATGTATATTTTTCATCAGCATTATATAAATACACATATTCTTTTTCTTCTAATATTGCTCTTTCTATAGTTTCAGAAGATCTAAATCTTGTGTTCATTTTAGTTCCATTAATAATTTCTTTTAGTTCTGTTTGAATATATGCTCCTCCCTTACCTGGCTGAGTATGTTGAGTTTTAGTTACTTTCCATAATTTATTATTAATGTCTAAAATATTTCCAGTCTTAATTTGATTACCTTCAATTTTCATAAATGCTTTAGTTTTTTATCAATTTTTTTAATATTAGAAATATCTAGTACATTAAAATCTGGATTTAATACAACTTTATTTTTTTTCGCTATTTCTTTAATCTTGTGTAGAATAATTTTATTAGATTTTAACTTAATATATTTTATTTTTTGTTTAATTAAATTAATACAAAGACCATAATCATATCCACTATCTACGTAATATTCAATTTTGTGATTTTTAAATTTTTTTTTCAATACTACTTTCATCGTCTTTAACCATTCAATTCCAAAACCTTTTATTAAATAATTTTTAATAAAAAATATAGTTATTGAGCTTTGATAATTTGAAGATAGTAATAATTTTTCTGCATCATTTATTTTTGAAATTACGAAACAAGTTTTTTTTTTTCACTAAATAAATTTTTTTAAATCATTAATTGTATCAATCATTCTATTTGAAAAACCCCATTCATTATCATACCAACACAGAACTCTACAAAATTTTTCTTTTATAACTTGAGTTTGAGTTAAATCAAAAATTGAACTACTGGAATTATGATTAAAATCTATCGATACAAGTGGATGATTATTTGTTGTAAGAATACCTTTTAGTTTTGATGACTCTGAAGCTTTTTGGACAATATTATTTATTTGTTTTGGATTTGTTTTAGTCTTACTCATAAAAGTCAAATCAATTAGTGATACATTAGGCGTTGGAACTCTTATAGCTGTTCCATCAAGTCTCCCCTTTAAATTTGGTAAAACTAAACTTAGTGCTCTTGCGGCACCTGTAGATGTAGGTATCATCGATACAGCAGCTGCTCTTGATCTTCTCAAATCATTGTGATTTTGGTCTACTACATTTTGATCACCTGTATAACTATGAATAGTTGTCATAAAGCCACTTTCTATTCCGATTTTTTTATCCAAAACCATAGCGATAGGAGCCAAACAATTAGTCGTACATGATCCATTCGAAATAATATTATGATTTTTTTTTAAAATATGGTTGTTCACGCCTTGTACAATTGTTGCATCTGCATTTTCTGCAGGAGCTGAAATTAAAACTTTTTTTGCTCCTGCATTTATATGAGCATAAGACTTATCCTTTGATGTGAAGGCACCACTGCATTCTAATACCACATCAACATTTAATTTTTTCCATGGTAGTTTGCCTGGATCTTTTTCAGAATAAAAATTAATATTAAATTTGTCAACTTTTATTCCTTTTTTTGTTTTTGTAATATCACTGTTTAATATTTTATGTGTACTATCATATTTAAGAAGATGAATTGAGGAGTCTAAACTACCTAACTCATTGATGGCTACAACATCAATCTTATTTGGTTTTTTTTCTATAAAAGCCCTTAAAGCTAATTTACCTATCCTACCAAATCCATTAATTGCAACCTTCATAAATTACTCCATTTTATAAATTTTTAATTATCATATTAATCAGGTTTGAAGACGTAATATCAAAATGTTTATACAAATCTTTATATGGGCCACTTGCTCCAAAACTTTTCATTCCAATAAAATTTTTAGGGTCAACATATTTTTCCCAACCATTAATTATTCCAGCTTCTATTCCAAATATTGGTTTTTTACCAAGAATTTTTGACTTATAATTTTCGATATTTTTTTCAAATAATTCAAAAGATGGAATTGAAACCACTCTAACATTTTTACTATGTATTGATTGAAGTTTTTCAGACGCTTCACAAGCTATTTCAATTTCTGAACCTGAAGAAAGAATTGTTGCATCATAATTTTCAAAATCTCTAATAATATAAGCCCCATTTTTTACTTGGTTATCATCTCTATGTTTATTTTGATTAATTTTTAAGTTTTGTCTTGTTAGAACAAGTATAGTGGGCCCATTGTTATTTAATGCTATTTCCCAACTTTCGATAGTTTCAATTATATCACAAGGTCTTATGACTGTTAAATTAGGAATAGATCTTAAAGTTGATAAATGTTCTACTGGTTGATGAGTAGGCCCATCTTCTCCCAGTCCTATTGAGTCATGAGTCATAACATAAATAACTGGTATATTCATAATCGCCGCAAGTCTAATGGAAGGTCTACAATAGTCAGAAAAAACTAAAAAAGTACCTCCATATGGAATTAATCCACCATGTAAAGAAATGCCATTCATAATTGCAGCCATGGCATGTTCTCTAACACCATAATATATATAATTTCCGTTACAATCATTAGCATTAAATGCTTTCATTTCTTTAGTTTTAGTATTGTTGGAACCAGTTAAATCTGCTGATCCACCAATTAAATTATGAATATGTTTTGATATTAATTCAATTGAATATTCACTTGATTTTCTTGACGCACAATTTGTTTTTTCTTTGAAATGATAAGACTTAAAGTCAATAATTTCTTGATATAGTTTTTTATTAATTTTTTTTTGGAAATAATGAGTAAATTTTTCAGAATTAAAAACCGATTTATTTTTGATAAGCCATTCTTTTTTGAATTCTAAATTTTTTTTAGAAAAATTTTTCCAACTTTCGTGGAATTTTTTAGGTATTTCAAAACTATTATAATTCCAAAAAAGTTTTTCTCTTGTAAGTATTATTTCATCTTCACCCAAAGGCGATCCATGTGAAGATGATTTGCCTTCCTTATTTGGTGAACCAAAGCCAATTCTTGTTTTACAGGAAATTACAGTAGGGCGATTACTGTTTTTTGCCTTTGAAATTGCTTTTGATATTTGTTCAAAGTTATGTCCATCTATTTCAAAATAATTCCATTGATATGATTCAAATCGTTTTTTAAAATCATCAGATGTAGATAAATTTGTTGAACCATCAATTGATATAGAATTATTGTCAAAAAACATAATTAATTTATTCAATTTAAGGTGCCCAGCTAAGCTACATGATTCATGACTCAAGCCCTCCATTAAACAACCATCACCAGCAAAAACATATGTGAAGTGGTCAATAAAATCCTTACCAAATTCATTAGAGAGTTTTTTTTCAGCTATTGCCATACCAACAGCATTTGCTAAACCTTGAGACAATGGACCGGTTGTAGTTTCTATACCACCAATTTCTCCATACTCTGGATGGCCAGCTGTGGGAGAACCTAATTGTCTAAAATTTTTTAAATCATCAAGTGTAATGTCTTTATATCCTAATAGATATAAACAAGAATATAAGAGCATAGATCCGTGACCATTTGATATAACTAACCTATCTCTATCAATCCAATCTGGATCAGATGGATCAAATTTTAAATGATCTTTAAAAAGAATAGTAGCAATATCAGCCATTCCCATGGGCATACCAGGATGACCAGAATTTGCTTTTTGTACTGCATCTATAGATAGAAACCTTATACAATTAGATAATTGCAATAGATTTTCATTTATTTTTGAGTTTTTTGTCAATTTACCTCAATTTAACTTATAAATTTAAATTAATTAGTTCATTACAGTGACATTTTTAAAATTTCAAACTATAAAATAAAAATGAATACAGAGGAGAAAATTGAAGAATTAAAGGAAAATATCAATTCTTTACAAAAAACCCTTGAGGATTTCATTGATCAACATAATTCAAAAAATAACAAAATAAACAAATTAGAGAATGAAATTGAATTTCTTAAAAAAACCATTTCATCAAATTTGGATGAGTTAGAAAAATTAGTGACTGAAAAATAATGCCTGTAATCAAAACTAAGATTTTAAATAAAGAAATTAATTTAAAATTTGAGAATAATGAAAGTGAAAGAATACACAAGGCTTTAGGTGAAATAAAAAAAAACCTAAAAAAATTTGAACAAACATCTTCAAATAATGATGAAACAAATATACTTATTCAAGCCTTACTTGAACTTCAAGATAAATTTTTTGAAACAAATAAAGATAATGAAACAAGTACAAAAAAAAATGAATTAAAACAAATTGATATTAGTAAATTAAAAAAAATTAATTTCAATCAAACTGATGAGATAAATTTACTCAAAGATAAAATTGAATTACTAGAAAAAAAAAATAAGCTTTTAGACAAAAGTCTTACTGAAATGGTAAATCAAATTAAACTAATTAGTAATCTTATTATTAAAAATTATGATTGATAACATTACTTCGCAGAAGAGGGAACTAAGAAAAATTTTACATACAAAAAGAATAGAGATTTATAAAAAATCAAAAAATGTATTTAGCAAAAAAATATTTAATGAGCTTTTTAATAATTTACCATCATATAAAATTAAAATTATATCTAGTTTTATTTCAATTAAGTCAGAAATTTCAACAAGTAAATTGAATCAAATAATATTAGAAGAAAAAAAAACTTTGTGCTTGCCAGTTATTGATAAACCAAACAACCCTCTAATATTTAGAGAATTTAAAAAAAACACAAAACTAGTAAAAGGTTTCATGAATATATTAGAACCTGCTCAAAATGAAAAAAAATTAATTCCTGATATACTTTTTGTTCCTTGTTTAGCCTTTGATGATAAAGGATATAGGCTTGGTTATGGCGGTGGTTACTACGATAAAACATTTGAATATTTTAATAAAACCAATAAGCAATATATTTCTGTTGGATATGCATTTGATGAACAAAAAATATTTAATCTTCCAGTCGACTCTCATGACATAAAATTAGATTTTATTATGACAGAAAAAAGTTTATATACTTTTTTATGAAGCTTTTATTTATTGGAGATATTGTCGGAAAAAAAGCTCGAGAAAAAGTAATAGAAAATATTACTAAATTAAGAACAAAATATTCATTGGACGTAGTAGTTGCTAATGCTGAAAACGCAACATCTGGATATGGCTTATCAAAAAAAGATGCAGAAGATTTGTTAAACAATGGATTGGACATATTAACTCTTGGCAATCATGCTTGGGATCAAAGAGAGATGTTATCTTACATAGAAGAAAATAACAAGATTGTAAGAGCAATTAATTATCCAGCAGACGTGCCTGGCAAAGGTTTTTGTAAACTTGAATTAAATGATGGAAAAAAAATAATCATTGTTCAAGTTATGTTGAGACTATTTATGGGTATGTTTATGGACGACCCTTTTAAAACTACAATGAATTTTCTCAAAACAGAAAAATTAGGCTCCACATGTAATGCAATATTAATTGATGTTCATGGTGAAGCCACATCAGAAAAAAATGCTTTTGGATTTTATGTTGACGGTTATGTGTCGGGAGTTTTAGGAACTCATACTCATATACCTACAAGCGATGAAAGAATTTTGCCTAATGGCACAGCCTATCAAACTGATGTTGGTATGACAGGTGATTATAATTCTGTAATAGGAATGGAAAAAGAAAATCCCATTCACGGTTTCGTGAAGGGTTATAGAGCACATGGGAGATTTACTCCAGCCAATGATAATGTAACGATTTGTGGAACAATTATAGAAATTGACGATAAAACTGGTAAAGCAGTTACAATTCAAGCAATAAAATATTATTAAATTTCACATATATGACATATTTTTTTATTATTTTAATATAATCTTTACTAACATCGTACTTAATATTTATAGATAGATAATTATATGGCAGGACACTCTAAATTTAAGAATATAATGCGCAGAAAAGGAGCTCAAGATAAAAAAAGAGCTAAAATTTTCTCTAAATTAGGAAAAGAAATAGCGGTTGCTGTTAAGGTTGGAGGTTTTGATCCTGAGAGTAATGTAAGATTACGAACGGCTATTTCAAATGCAAAATCATTGAACATGCCTAAAGATAACATAGAAAGAGCAATTAAAAAAGGTCAAGGCAATGATGCCGATAGTAATTATGAGGAAGTAAGATACGAAGGTTATGGGCCGGAAGGGGTTGCTATAATTTTAGAAGCACTTACTAATAATAAAAATAGAACTGCCGCAGAAGTTCGTTCAACTTTTGCAAAATATGGAGGCAATTTAGGAGAATCAGGTAGTGTGAGTTTTGGTTTTGAAAGATTAGGAAATATAACATTAGATAAAAATTTGGTTAATGAGGAGGAGTTGTTTGAATTTTTATTAGAAAATGAGACTGAAGATTACAGTGTTACTGATGATGAATATATATTATTTTGTGATCAGGATAAACTGCATATTTTAAATGATAAAATTAATAGTAAATATGGAAGTACAAATTATTCAAATTTAATATGGAGAAGTAAAAATTTTATAAGTTTAAATAAAGACAAAGCTGTGAAACTATTTAAACTATTAGAAGTGTTAGAGGAAAATGATGATATTCAATCAGTTTTTTCAAATTTTGAAGTTGATGATAGTGTATTAACTTCATTAACCGCCTAGTGAAAGGATTAAATTAATGCCTGATAAAGCTTGGAAGAAAAGAGAAAGAGATGTAGCTACTTATTTTAATGGAAAAAGAACACCACTTAGCGGAGGTAATGGCAAAGTAACAAGAGCTGATGTAATTCATGAAGATCTTTTTATAGAGTGCAAATTAAGAGCTAAACATACCGCAATTTCACTTTGGGATGATACAGCTAAATTAGCAAAAGAAGAAGGTAAAACTCCAGTAATAGCTTTATGTGAAAAAAATCGTCCTGGTTTTTGGGTTATGGTTCATAGTAATGATTTAGAAAAATTAAAAAAATAAAAAATGGAAGAAATTAATAATATAGATATCGTCAATCAAGCACCTGATTTCTCTATGCTAGCACTTTTTATGCAAGCAGATATTGTAGTTAAATCAGTTATTATAATTTTAATTATATCTTCTTTATATTCTTGGAATGTCATAGTTTCCAAAATTTTAAGAATTAGACAGCTTAAAAAACTTGAAAATGAATTTGAAGATATCTTTTGGTCAGGTAATTCGTTTGAAGATCTTTATGAAACTTTAAATTTTAATAGAAATGATCCAAAGTCTAAAATATTTTGTGCTGCAATTTTAGAATGGAAAAAGAGCAAATCACAATTTGATAATAAAAAAACAAGTATAAATTTTTTAAAAGATCGAATGCAAAGATCCATGACAGTTATTTTTAATAAGGAAAGTGAAAATATAGAAAAAAACTTAACTTTTTTAGCAACAGCAGGTTCAACAGCACCATTTATTGGTTTATTTGGAACTGTGTGGGGAATTATGAATAGTTTCAAATCAATTGCTATTGCTCAAAATACTAACTTAGCCGTTGTTGCTCCTGGAATTGCAGAAGCATTATTTGCTACAGCATTAGGCTTATTCGTTGCAATTCCAGCTGTTGTTGCATTTAACAAAATTTCAAATGATATTTCTAAGTATTTTACATCTTTAGAAACATTTATGGATGAGTTTACAACTATTTTTTTTAGACAATTAGAGAATAAATAAATTGATTAATTTAAATTCAGGAAAAAGCAGAAGGCGAAAGTATATTCCAATGAGTGAAATAAATGTAACGCCTTTTGTAGATGTTATGTTGGTATTACTTATTGTTTTTATGGTAACAGCTCCTCTGTTGACAGTTGGAATTCCTGTTGATCTTCCAAAAGTAAAAGCAAGCGCCCTAACTGATCAAAAAGATCCTATTGAAATTACAGTTAACATTGAAGGTGAAGTATATATTGGAGAAACTCAAGTTGAAATTGAAAATTTGATACCTCGAATTAATGCTATTACTGAGCAAAACACCGAAGCTAGAATATATATAAGGGGTGATAGAGTTGTGGCTTATGGTAGAGTTATGGAAATAATGTCAATTATAAATTCAGCTGGTTATATAAAAGTTGCTTTAATTACACAAAATTTAAAATAATTAATGGAAAGAATTAATTATAATTCTTTTAAGTTTTTAGAATTTTTGGATAATTTAAATCCTCAAAATTCTGGAATTTTATTTTCTACATTACTACATTTAATTATTTTAGTTTTTGCATTAGGGCTACCAAATTTTTTTGGTCCTAAAGATATTTATGTTCCTAATATTATACCAATTGAAATTTTAAATATTTCAGAAACAACAAATATTGAAAAAACTGATACTCAAAATGAAAAAAACAGCAATGTAAACGCAAAACAAAAGAAATTTAATTCTTCTGATAATTTAGAAATACAAAAACAGATTAACATACAGCAAAATATAAAAAGTATTAATGATAAAGAACAACCTACTTTAAAAATTAAAGAAAATAATAACTTACAAATTCAAGAAAAAAAAAATGTTGAACCAATAAAAATCGAAAATAAACAACTGAACACAGTAGAAGAAGTTATAAAAAAAAATCAAATAAAACCAAAACTTAAACCTAAACCTAAAAAAATTGAAATTACTAAAAAAATTTCTGACGTTCAAATTGAACCAAAAACTAAAAAAGAAGTTAATATTAAAAAAGATACAATTGTAAATAAGCCAAAACAAAAACCAGAAGAAGATTTTAGTATTGCATCGATGTTGAAAGATTTAAGAAATGAGAAATCAAATAATATTGTTGAAGATATATTGACTGAAGAAAATGATAATCAGACTGGTAAAGATCAAAAAAATGAAAATATGATTTTATCAATCACTGAAATAGATCTTTTGAGGCAACAGCTATCAGCGTGCTGGAATGCTCCAGCTGGAGCAGTTATTGAAAGAGGTATGAAAGTTACAATTTCTGCTAAAGTTCAGCAAAATATGAGAGTTTTAGAAAATTCTGTTCGTATTATTGACACAAATATATCTAAGAGTAACACTTTTTATGGACCGATAACAGATAGTGCTATGAGAACTCTTTTAAATCCAGAATGTACACCTCTTAAACTGCCAAAAGATAAATATAATTTATGGAAAAATCTTACAATTACTTTTGATTATAGTATTATGAAAGGATATTAATGAGTTATTATCTTGCAAAATTAATTTTTATTTTAATAATTATTATTAATTTCAAATCTATATCTCTTGAAGTTACACTAACTGAAGGGTCAGTTAAGCCAACACCAATTGCAGTTACAGAATTTTTTTCAAATACTTCAGACTTAGAGAAAATTGGAAAAAATATATCAAATGTAGTTTCAGACAACCTTGAAAGGTCTGGACTTTTTTTACCATTAGATAAAAAAGCATTTATTCAATCAAATAAATCCCTTTCAGAACAACCAAGATTTGAAGATTGGAAAATCATAAAAGCTCAACATTTAGTTGCAGGAAAAATTAGAGGATCAAATGGTAAAATTACTGTTGAGTTTCGTCTTTTTGATGTTTTTCAACAAAAACAAATTATTGGAAAAAAATATGAAACAAATGAAAAAAATTGGAGAAGAGTAGCGCACATTGTTTCTGACTCAATATTTAAAACAATTACTGGTGAAGGAGGCTATTTTGACACAAGAATTGTTTATGTTGCTGAAACAGGTCCAAAAGATAACAAACAGAAAAGACTTGCGATAATGGATCAGGATCAATCAAACCATAGATTCTTAACAGATGGTTCGTATCTAGTTTTAACTCCAAGGTTCTCACCAAATTCTCAAAAAATTACTTATATGTCATACGTAAATCCAAATCGCCCAAGAGTATATATTTTTGATATTGAAACAGGAAAACAAGAAATAGTTGGTGAATTTCCAGGTATGACATTTGCACCTAGATTTTCCCCTAAAGGTGATATGATTGTAATGTCTTATACCGATCCAGAAGTTGGTAATTCTGAAATTTATCTTTTAGATTTAAACACTAGAATATCTAAGAGAATTACAAATAATTCAGCTATTGATGTTTCTGCAAGTTTTTCTCCTGACGGTAAGAAAATTGTTTTTAATTCTGATAGAAGTGGAAGAAGGCATTTATACATAACAGATATAAATAGTAAAAATGTTAAAAGAATAAGTAGACAGGCAGGAAGTTATTATACACCTGTATGGTCTCCTAGGGGAGATATGATAGCTTTTACTAAGCAAGAGGGGGGTCAATTTTACATAGGGGTTATGGAGATTGATGGCTCTAACGAGAGAATGATCGCAAAATCTTTTCATGTAGAAGGCCCTACATGGGCTCCAAATGGAAGATTTTTGATGTATTTTAAAGAGGAAAGAACAGCTGAAGATGGTTCTGGAGGTGAATCAAGCCTTTATTCTATTGATTTAACCGGTTTTAATGAGAGAAAAGTTATCACTCCTCTGGGTGGCTCGGATCCCGCCTGGTCCCCACTAATGCATTAAATATATTAAAAAATATAAAAAAATATATGAAATATTTAAAAAAATGTTAAGACTTCTCGATATATTTAGTATAGGTAACTACGTCTTAAGGGAGCAAATTTTATTATGTTTAAAAAGTTTTTAATATTGGCCTTTTTGTTTTTCTTTATTACTGCATGTGCAACAAAACAAAATGAAACGGCTGACACTTCAGGATCAGGTTCAACTACTTCAGATAGTTCAGTCGATGGCGGTAACATTACTGAAACTTCAGGAAGTGGAATTGTTGCTGGATCTCAAGAAGATTTAATTGTTAATGTTGGTGATAGAGTTTTCTTTGGATATGATAGCTCAGACTTAGATTCAGATGCACTAGAATTACTTCAAGATCAAGTAGCTTGGTTAAAGCAAAATAGTGATGTTTCAATAACTATTGAAGGTCATTGTGATGAACGAGGTACTAGAGAATATAACCTTGCATTGGGTGAAAAAAGAGCGCAAGCTGTAAAAAATTACCTTGTAGGACTTGGTGTAAATCCAGATAGAGTTTCAACTATAAGTTATGGAAAAGAACGTCCTGCAGTAGTTGGATCAAATGATGGTGCATGGGCTCAAAATAGAAGATCTGTTACTATTGTTAATTAATATTAAGTTTCAATATTTATGGCGCTGAGAAAATTTTATACTTAGCGCCACAATTCCATCTTAATTCAATTTTATTAGTATAAAATTATGCTTAGAGTACTAGTATTTTTAACATTTTTATTCTTCACATTCTATTCATATTCAAATGATAATCTATTAACAATTAAACAACAGTTAGATAGATTACAAAGAGAAGTTTCAGATATTTCTAAAACTATTTTTTCAGAAGAACAAAAAGACATTTCAGTAGATGAAAGCAGTCTTGTTACGAACTTTTCCGCAATTGATATAAGGATATATGACTTAGAAAAAGATGTTAAAAACCTAAATGCAAATGTTGAGGAATATCAATTTCAATTAGATGATTTATCGAAGAAATTTGATCAATTTGAAAAAACTTTGGAAGTTTTGAGTAAAAATATTAATAATCTACAAAATGCAAAAATTAATGAAAGTAATTCAAGCATTAGTGACACTGAAAAATTACAAATTAATAAAGAAGATAAAAATTCATTAGGTCAATTAAAAATATCTTCAAATGATGCAACTATCAATGAATTAAGTGAAAATGAAGCACTCTCTGAAATATCAAATGAAAATAATTTATCTCCTGAAGATCAGTTTCAATTAGCCTTTGATCATATTAGAAATAAAAAATATGAAGAAGCAAAATCTTCATTAAAAAACTTTATCAAAAAAAACGAAAGTAACCAATTATCAGGCTCAGCTCATTATTGGTTAGGTGAACTTTTTATATTAGAAAAAGAGCATAGAAATGCGGCTTTAATTTTTGCTGAAGGATTTCAAAAATATCCAGAAAGCATCAAAGCGCCAGATATGTTATTCAAACTTTCCCAATCTTTATTTGAAGTAAATAAAAAAAATGAAGGTTGTAAAACAATGGAAAAATTTTTAATAGATTATCCTAAACATAAATTATTAAAAAAAATAAAAAATGAAATAGTTAATAGAAATTGTCTACAAGATAATGAATGAAGTTAAATAATAATAATTTTGCAAACTTTATAAATAAAAATTATTTATTTGAGAATAAACCACAAATTGCTCTTGCAGTTTCAGGTGGGCCAGATAGCATGGCATTGGCACATCTTTTAAATAAATGGGTAGAAAAAAATAATGGTAAATTGTTATGTATAATAATTGATCATAAAATTCGAGACAATTCTCTGGAAGAAGCCTATTGGACTCAATATGAATTAAAAAAAAATAAAATTAAATCTTACATTATTTCATTAAATAAAAATAAAATAGATAAAAAAAATATGGATGAAGCAAGAAATAATCGTTTTAATGCATTAATAGATTTTTGTAAAAAAAGAAATATTCTTCATTTATTTTTTGGCCATCATTATGATGATAATATTGAAACTTATATTATTAGAAAGGTAGCGGGAAGTGATTTTCAGGGTTTACAATCAATTAGTGACATAAAGACTCTAAATAAAATTAACATTTTGAGACCATTATTAAAATTTAGTAAAAAAAATATTCTTGAGTATAATTATAAAAATAAAATTAATTTTGTTGAAGATCCATCAAATCAAAATAAAATGTATACAAGAGTTTGTATTAGAAGTTTTATTAACGAAGAGGATAAAAGTGTTTACGATTTTTTCCAAAAAGAATTTAAACATATTTCAAAACAAATACCTTCTTATAATTATATGATATGGAGTAATGTCATAAACATAATTAAGTTAATCAGCTCAAAAAAGATTGCAGTTAATTTTACAGAATTTCTAAAATTAGATAATATAATTGCAGAAAAACTTGTAAGTATTTTTTACGTTTACTTTTATGGTAATAAAAAAAGATTAAGAAATACTAAAATACTTAAATTGCTAACAATCATAAAAAAAAATAATTTTAAATTTTACAATATCAGGAGTATGATTTTGAAAAATGACAACAATTTGCTTGTATTTTCTGCAAAAAAATAAGTAAATTGAAACAAAAGTATTGTGTTTTTCCAATTAATTCCTATTTATTAGTTATCTAATGAAAAATATAAGCAAAAATGTAGTACTTTGGATTATTATTGGGCTATTATTAATAGTCTTATTTAATATTTTTCAAGGTTCCTCTACTAATAGAAACAGTTCTAAAATCTCATTCTCTGATTTTATATCTGCTACAGAAAGCGGTAATGTATCAGAAGTAAATATTAGTGGAAATAATGTTACAGGATTTTTGGATGATGGGCGAGCTTTCAATACATATGCTCCAAATTATCCTAATCTGGTTGATATGTTGAACGATAGAGGTGTTAAAATTACTGCTGAGCCATCCGAAAGATCGATGCATCCTATATTAGGTGTACTTCTCTCATGGTTTCCAATGCTTCTTTTGATTGGAGTTTGGATATTTTTTATGCGTCAAATGCAATCAGGTGGTGGAAAAGCAATGGGTTTTGGTAAATCAAAAGCAAAGCTTTTGAATGAAGCAGTAGGAAAAGTTACATTTGATGATGTTGCAGGTATAGATGAAGCTAAACAAGAATTAGAAGAAGTTGTAGAATTTTTAAAAGATCCTCAAAAATTTTCAAGACTTGGAGGAAAAATTCCAAGAGGAGCATTATTAGTTGGACCTCCAGGAACAGGTAAGACACTTCTTGCACGAGCAATTGCTGGTGAAGCAAATGTTCCATTTTTTTCAATTTCCGGTTCTGATTTTGTAGAAATGTTTGTTGGTGTTGGAGCAAGCAGAGTTAGAGACATGTTTGATCAAGGTAAAAAAAATGCACCTTGTATTGTATTTATTGATGAAATAGACGCAGTTGGACGTCATAGAGGTGCAGGTCTTGGAGGTGGTAACGATGAAAGAGAACAAACTTTGAATCAATTGCTAGTTGAAATGGATGGATTTGAAGCAAATGCTGGAGTAATTATTATCGCTGCTACAAATAGACCAGATGTTCTGGATCCTGCATTATTAAGGCCTGGAAGATTTGACAGACAGATAACTGTTTCTAATCCTGACGTTATGGGTAGAGACAAAATCCTAAAAGTTCACATAAAAAAAATTAAAGTGTCTCCAAAATTTGATGCTAAAATAATTGCTAGAGGAACACCAGGTTTTTCTGGAGCGGATCTTGCAAATTTAGTTAACGAAGCTGCATTACTTGCAGCTAGAAAAAATAAAAGAATGGTCACCCTTGAAGATTTTGAGAACGCTAAAGATAAAGTCATGATGGGTGCTGAAAAAAGATCAATGGTAATGTCCGAAGATGAAAAAAAACTTACTGCTTATCATGAAGCTGGACATGCTGTAGCAACTATTCATTCACCAGCCTCCGACCCAATTCATAAAGCTACAATTATTCCAAGAGGAAGAGCATTAGGTATGGTTATGAGGCTTCCTGAAAAAGATCAGCTATCAATGAGAAAAGATCAAATGAAAGCTCATCTTCTAATAGCAACTGGTGGAAGAATTGCTGAAGAAATGATTTTTGGTAAAGATAAAATAACAAATGGTGCAGCAAGTGACATTCAAATGGTTACAAATTTAGCAAGAAAGATGATCACTGAATGGGGTATGAGTGAAAAACTTGGCAGACTAAGATATAACAACGATAGTGAAGAAGTTTTTTTAGGCCATTCCGTTGCTCAATCTAAAAATGTTTCTGACTCTACAGCAAAATTAATTGATGAAGAAGTTAGAATGTTGGCTGAAGAAGCTGAAACTAATTGTAAAAAAATATTACAAGATAATATTGAACAACTTCATATTGTGGCCAAAGGTCTTTTAGAATATGAAACTTTATCTGGAGATGAAATTAAAGATTTAATTAAAGGCATCAAACCATCTAGAGATGAATTTGACAATGATATAGATTTACCTAAAAATACTGCTCCTTCAGTACCTAAAACTGGTGGTTCAGCTACTGCTCCTGCAAACTAAATTTAAAAGACTTCACATTATTTATTTTTTTCAATAAAAGACTTTAATGTCTAAAATATTTGGCACTGATGGAATAAGGTGCTTAGTTAATAAAGAGCCACTTACGGCTGAAACTTGTCTTAAAATTTCAAAAACTGTAGCTTATGTTTTAAGAAAAAAAAATAATAACAATAGTAGAGTTGTAATTTGCAAAGATACTAGATTATCTGGATATTTGTATGAGCCTTTAGTTACTGCTGGTTTTATTTCTATGGGCATGGATGTAATTTTAGTTGGACCGCTTCCAACACCGTCTGTACCTTTAATGATTAAAACATTGAGAGCAGATATAGGAGTTATGATTACAGCTTCTCATAATACTTATGAATATAATGGTTTAAAATTCTTTGATAACAATGGAATAAAACTGAATACAAAACTAGAAGAAAAAGTAGAAAAAATTGTATTAGATAAAAAAAAGTATTCAAAAATAACAAATAATACGATAATTTTAGGAAAAGCTAAAAGGCTTGAAGATGCTCCTGGAAGATACTCAGAATTTCTTAAAAGTTCATTATTAAAAAATAATTATAAAAAAAAATTAAAAATAGTTTTAGATTGTGCAAATGGAGCTACATATAATATAGCTCCAAATTTATTTTGGGAATTAGGCCATAAAGTTATTTCCATTAATGATAAACCAAACGGTTTAAACATAAATCAGAAATGTGGTGCAGTTGATACAAAACAATTATCTAAAAAAGTTGTTTTACAGAATGCAAATATAGGTTTTGCATTTGATGGTGATGGTGATCGAATTATTGTAATTGATGAAAAGGGTAGAGAAATTGATGGTGATAAAATAATTGCTCTATTTTCAAAACATTTTTTAAAGCCAAAAAATAAACCGAATCAATCAGATGTAATTATAACAGTAATGTCAAATATGGGTTTAGAAAACTACTTAACGAAAAAGTTAAAATTGAAGATTAAAAGAACAGCTGTTGGCGATATTAATGTCATCAACCAGATGAAAAAATCGAAATCTTCTCTGGGTGGAGAACAATCAGGCCATATAATTATGTCAAATTTTTCAAATACGGGTGATGGTATTTTAGCAGCTTTAAAAATTATTGAAATTATGTCTCAAAATAAGTCTAGAGCTAGTAAACTTTTCAATCTTTATAAAGATTATGCACAAGAAAAAATTAATTTAGTTTATAAAAATAAAAATAAAAAACTATTAAATATTCTAGACAATATAAAGAAAAATAAATTATTTAATAATAATAATGTAAGATCCTTGGTTAGATTATCAGGCACAGAACCTTTAGTTCGTATTTTGGTTGAGGGACAAAATAAAAAACAAGTAATAGAAAATTCGATTAAAATTAAAAATTTAGTTAGGCCTTATCTTGGTTAAAAAATTTCTTGTTCCACCTGGCTTTCAAGATAGCCTGAGTTTTGATGCTTTTGTTGAGCATCAATATAAAAATTCAATAATTAATTCATTTAGAGATAATGGATTTAGTTTAGTTAAAACTCCTTTGATAGAGTCTAGAGGTAATTTTGATAAAAATACATTAGAAATAAAATCAAACACAAAAAAGGAAATATTGAGCATTCGAAATGATATTACACCCCAAATTATAAGAATTGTTTCATCAAGATTGGCTAAGAAGACACGTCCTTTAAAACTTTGTTATTATGGTGAAGTAGTTAGACGAAAAGGATCTATTTTAAGACCAGAAAGACAATTTCAGCAAGTAGGAGCTGAAATAATTGGTTCTGAAAGTTATAAAGCTGATGTTGAAATAATAAATTTAGCATATGAAACATTAAAAAATATTGGCGTAAAAAATATTGTAATTGAAATATCAGCACCTTTTTTTTTAGATAGTCTGTTAAATAAAATTAATGACTCAAAATTAAAAATTAAATTAAAAAAGTTAATTGAATTTAAAGATCTAAATAGTTGTTTAAAAATTCTTAAAGATGAAGATATAATTAAAAGCTTAAGAGCGTTATATTCTTGTGTTGGTCCAATAAAAAATAAAAAAAAACAAATTGCTAAAGTTAGTGAATTTATTGGTTTTAGTGAAGAAGTAACAAGATTATTAAAAATATCTAATTTAATTAAAGTTTCAAAAAATGATTCAATTAATATTGATTTATTTGAAATTCATAAAAATAAAAAATATTATCATGGTATAAAATTCACATTTTTTGCAAAGGGAGTTAGGGGAGAGATAGCAGGTGGGGGTAGATATAATATAAAATATGAAAAAAATTTAGAAACAGCTATAGGTTATACATGTTACATGGATACCATTTTACGTGCTTCATCCTTTGATAATAAAATTAAAAAAATTTTAATCCCATTTAATACAGATGAAAAAACCAAAAACTTTTTAATAAAAAAAGGTTTCACTATATTTAAGATTTTTGAAAATAATATTGATATGAAGACTCAATCAAAAAAATTTGGAATAAAGTATTTTCTTATCAATAAAAAAGTTAAAAGATTATAATGTTTTATACTATATTAGGTACTCAATGGGGTGACGAAGGTAAAGGTAAAATAGTAGATTGGATTTCATCAAAAGTAGATCTTATTGTTAGATATCAGGGCGGTAATAACGCTGGTCACACTATAAAAGTTGATAATAAGGTTTATAAATTAAATTTATTACCGTCAGGAATAATAAACAATAAAAAATGTGCAATTGGTAATGGTGTAGTTTTAGATCCATGGGCTTTAATAAACGAAATAAATAATCTTAAAAAAAATGGAATAAATGTTAATACTAATAATTTATTTATTGCAGATAATATTTGTTTAATTCTACCCATACATAAATTGCTTGATGAAATTAATGAAAAAAATAGAGGTCAAAACAAAATTGGAACAACTAAAAAAGGAATTGGTCCTGCATATGAAGATAAAGTAGGAAGAAGAGCAATTAGAATTTGTGATCTAAAATATCCAAGTTTACTTAGGAAAAAAATAGATATTTTGCATGCATACCACGAAGATAAATTAATGAAATATAACTTTCAAAAAACAACAAATTATTATGATGAATTATTATCTATCTCAGATTATCTGAATTCATTTACAGTACCTTTATGGAAAATGATAAATGATTTAGGTCAAGAGAACAAAAAAATAGTTTTTGAGGGAGCTCAAGGATCAATGTTAGACATTGATTTTGGCACATATCCATTCGTTACTTCTTCAAACACAATTTCAGGTCAAATATTCTCTGGCACAGGTTTCAGCAATAGAAATAATCATAAAATTTTAGGTATAACTAAAGCTTATACAACTAGAGTAGGATCTGGTCCCTTTCCAACTGAATTAAATGACAAAATTGGATTATATTTAGGAGATAAAGGAAAAGAATTTGGAACTGTCACAAAAAGAAAAAGAAGGTGTGGTTGGCTTGACTCAGTTTTATTAAAACAATCAATAAAATTAAATTCAATTACAGATATTGTTTTGACAAAATTAGATGTCTTAGATGGTTTAAAAGAAATTAAAGTTTGTATAGGATATGATATTGAAGGTAAAAATTATGATTATTTACCTAATGAAGAATATTTCTATAATAAAATAAAGCCTATATATAAAACAGTTGATGGGTGGCAAACTTCTACTGAAGGTATTAGTGAATTAAATAATTTACCTGATAATGCAATAAAGTATATTAAGATTATTGAAGATTTAACTGAAACTAAAATATCCATTGTTTCAACGGGACCAGATAGAAAAGAGACAATTGATATTAATGGAACTTTATCGAATATTTAAAATTTCTTTTTGGAGCTTTTCTAACGCTTTTTCCTCAATTTGTCTTACTCTCTCCCTACTAATTTTATATTTTTTACTTAATTCTTCTAACTTAAGTGGTTTATCTTTAAGTTTTCGTAATTTTATTATTTCTTTTTCTCTATCATTTAAAATATTTAAAGCTTTTAAAAAAAGATTTCTTCGATGATTAAGTTCATCTTTCTTTTCTATAATTTTATCATGAGTATCATTTTGGTCTTCAATTAAATCTTGCCACTCAGTGTCATTTTCTTCACCAAGTTTTACATTTAGAGATTGATCTGAAGTGAAAAGTCTATTTTCCATATCTACAACCTCACCTTCTTTAACATTAAGCCTAGTTGCTATTTCTCTAACATTTTCTGGTGATAGATTTCCAGACTCTATAGATGCAATTTGATTCTTAATTTTTCTTAAGTTAAAAAAAAGTTTTTTTTGAGCAGCTGTCGTACCTATCTTTACTAATGACCAACTATGCAATACATATTCTTGTATTTGTGCTCTTATCCACCACATTGCATAGGTAGCAAGTCTAAATCCTTTTTCAGGATCAAATTTTTTTACAGCTTG
>MDTA01060036.1_pt1 | contig 21225 bp, 17 predicted proteins | sample 811151 | NCBI WGS metagenome assembly MDTA01 (sample SAMN05326648, study PRJNA326480) | marine metagenome | isolation source: seawater | place: Indian Ocean: South | collected 2010 | reverse complement strand
TTGTTGACAGGGCAACCATTATGGCAAAATGGAATTCCACAGTCCATGCATCGTGCACCCTGGTTTTTTATTTCATTCTCACTGAGTGGAACCATCATTTCATCATGGCTTTTCAGGCGTTCAACTACTGAGGTGTATGAGCGATCTTGACGCTTAAATTCCATAAAACCAGTTGTTTTTCCCATTATTCGGCTCCTACTGCCATGTCAACATCATCTTGCTTTCTTGCCTTGGCCTGTATTTCAAGTAATGCACGGCGATAGTCTTTTGGCATGATCTTAATAAATTTGGGAAGAAAACTCTTCCAGTTATCGATAATAGTTTTGGCTCGTGGTGAGTTAGTGTACTCATAGTGCTTTTTTATAAGTCCACGTAAACGTTGTGAATCGTGATTAATCATATCGCCCATTTCTTTATCTGAAACATAATTGTTGTTGTCTTCTATTCGTTCAAGATCTACCTGAGCCATATTGCAACGCTTTGCAAAAATACCCTTCTCATCTAGAATATAGGCGATACCTCCAGACATTCCAGCAGCAAAATTTCGACCTGTTGACCCTAAAACAACCACACATCCACCAGTCATGTACTCACAGCCATGGTCTCCAACCCCTTCGACCACAGCCGTAGCACCGGAGTTTCTGACAGCAAATCGCTCGCCAGCAATTCCACTAAAGTAACACTCACCTGAGATTGCTCCATAGAGAACGGTATTTCCAACTATAATATTTTCCTCTGGTATGATGGGGCTTTCTGAATTCGGGTATATAATAATTTTGCCACCAGAGAGGCCCTTGCCAACATAGTCGTTAGAATCGCCTGCTAACTCGAGGGTGACGCCCCGGGACAGCCAAGCACCGAAACTCTGTCCTGCAGTTCCAGTTAGTTTAATGTGGATGGTGTTTTCCTCTAAACCACCGAAGCCGTATCGTTCTGCAATTCGACCAGATAACATCGCTCCAACTGATCGATTAACGTTATGGATTTTGCTCTTTATGGTCACAGGTTGACCACTTTCGATAGCCCCTTTCGCTTGTACTAAGAAGCTATTATCTAAGCCTCTTTCTAATTCGTGATTTTGGCTTTCACAGTTAAAGATAGCTACGTCTGGCCCTGGATTTGGTGTTGCAAGAAGTTTAGAGAAGTCTAGCCCTTGCGATTTCCAATGCTTAATTGCTTCTGATTTTTCAAGACGTTCGGAATGGCCCGTCATTTCCTGCATAGTTTTAAATCCCAATTCAGCCATTAACTCTCGAACTTCTTGTGCGATGAAGGTGAAAAAATTTACAACGTGTTCAGGTTTTCCTTTAAAACGCTTACGCAGTTCTGGATCTTGCGTTGCTACACCTGTTGGGCAAGTATTAAGGTGGCACTTCCGCATCATAATGCAACCCTCCGAGACTAACGCACCAGTAGCAAAACCAAATTCATCAGCGCCGAGAAGTGCACCAACTACTACATCACGACCGGTTCTTAGTCCTCCATCTACTTGTACTGCTATACGTCCTCGTAAGTTGTTCATAACCAATGTCTGTTGAGTTTCGGCTAGGCCAATTTCCCATGGACTTCCTGCGTGCATGATTGAGGTTATCGGGCTAGCTCCTGTGCCACCTTCAGCCCCTGAAATGGTGACGTGATCAGCATGTGCCTTTGATACTCCAGCTGCTACTGTTCCGACCCCAACTTCTGAGACAAGTTTTACCGAGACACGTGAATTTGGATTTACGTTCTTTAAATCATGAATTAATTGTGCGAGATCTTCAATAGAGTATATGTCGTGATGTGGTGGTGGAGAAATTAGACCAACACCTGGTGTTGAATGACGGACACGGCCAATCCATTCATCAACTTTGTGGCCGGGCAATTGCCCACCTTCACCGGGCTTTGCACCCTGCGCCATTTTTATTTGAAGGTCATCTGCATTAACCAGGTATTCGCCGGTAACACCAAAACGTCCCGAAGCTACTTGCTTAATTGCGGAGCGCATGCTGTCTCCATTCTTCATAGTTTTAAATCTTACAGCTTCTTCACCACCTTCGCCTGTATTAGATTTTCCTCCCAAACGGTTCATGGCAATAGCAATGGTTGTATGGGCCTCCCACGAAATAGAGCCAAAGGACATGGCACCACTTGCAAAACGCTTAACTATTTCAGAAACCGGTTCAACCTCTTCAATTGAAATTGATTTACCCTTGGTAAAACTGAAGAGGCCCCGTAGGTTCTTGAGTTTTTGATCGTTGTCATTGATCATTTTAGAATATGTCTTGAAACGAGTGTAGTCATTGCTGCGCACTGCGTGTTGTAGAGTTGATATAGTTGATGGTGTCCATACGTGTTCTTCGCCACGAGTACGGTATGCAAGCTCACCGCCAACATCTAATGCATTGGTATAGATTGGCGCAGTTCCATATGCATCGCAATGGCGAGAAAAAGTCTCTTCAGCAATTTCGTTGAGGCCGACACCTTCTATTGTGGTTGAAGTGCCAGTAAAATACTTGTCTACAAAAGAACTTGATAGGCCAACTGCATCAAAAACTTGGGCTCCACAGTAGGACTGGTAAGTAGAGATTCCCATCTTTGACATAACCTTCAAAATACCCTTGTTGACGGCCTTGACGTATCGTTTATGGGCTTCAGCCTCACTAATATCTTCAGCAAAGTTGTGACGCATGTGAGAAAGTGACTCAAATACTAAGTAAGGATTAATGGCTTCTGCTCCATAGCCAGCCAATAAGCAGAAGTCATGAACTTGGCGGACTTCGCCACTCTCAACTACTAATCCGACTTCGGTACGCAGACCTTCTCGGATTAGATGGTGGTGAACTGCTGCAGTTGCTAGCAGGGCTGGAATAGAAACTCTATCCGCATTTACGCCACGATCGGACAAAATTAAGATGTTATGGTCTTTGATTACAACTTCTTGAGCTTTTCTGCATAATTGATTGAGAGCTTCTTCCATGCCTTCAGCACCATTAGCTGCAGGATAGCAGATATCTAATGTGTAGGTGATAAAGGCTTCTTTTACGTTGTTTCCAATGCGACGAATTTTTTCTAGATCAACATTAGAAAGAATAGGTTGTTCAACCTCCAAACGCATGTGATTGCCACCAGTTTCCATATTAAGGAGGTTCGGCCTCGGACCTATTAGAGATACCAAAGACATAACTGATTCTTCGCGAATTGGATCTATCGGAGGGTTGGTGACTTGGGCAAATATCTGCTTGAAGTACGAATAAAGCATTCTCGAGCGACTTGAGAGAACGGCTGGTGGAATGTCGCTTCCCATGGAGCCTAATGGGTCAGAGCCTTCGATAGCCATAGGAGTAATATAAAATTTTACATCCTCTTGTGTATATCCGAAGGCCTGTTGTCGATCTTGAATGGTTTCTTTATTTGGTGGCATTGGTGAGACTTCGTCTGGAAGATCATCTAGTAAAATTTGGGTTTTGTTGAGCCATTTCTGGTAGGGCTTAGCCTTGGACAAGGTTTCTTTTAATTCAGCATCGTCCACGATTCGACCTTCTTCCAAATCTATCAGCAACATTTTGCCTGGCTGTAAACGCCATTTTTTTACAATTGCGCTCTCCGGTATAGGTAAGGCCCCAACTTCTGATCCAACAATGACCTTTTCATCATCAGTAATAATGTATCGGGATGGGCGTAAGCCGTTTCGGTCTAGAGTGGCCCCTATTTGACGGCCATCTGTAAAGGCCATGGCAGCAGGTCCATCCCAAGGCTCCATTAAAGCTGCATGATACTCATAGAAAGCCCGACGTTTCTTGTCCATCAGAGTGTTGCCAGACCATGCTTCAGGTATCATTATCATCATCGCGTGGGCTAAAGAATAGCCCCCAGCTACAAGTAATTCTAAAGCATTATCAAAGGTAGCTGAGTCAGATGCGCCATCACCAATCAAAGGCCATAGTTTTTCAAGATCTGGACCAAGAACTTCTGAACTCATACCATGTCTACGGGCATGCATCCAGTTGATGTTTCCGCGTACTGTATTAATCTCACCATTGTGGCACAAATAGCGAAAAGGCTGAGCTAATGGCCAGGATGGGAAGGTATTGGTGGAGAATCTTTGATGGACAAGCGCAAGCGCAGACTGGCAACGATCGTCGTTTAAATCTGTGAAATATTTACTGACGTTACAGACTAGCATCATCCCCTTGTAAACTACAGTCCTAGATGACATTGAGGGTATGTAGAAGTCTTCCCTGTCCTCTAGTTCAACATCCCAGACTTTGTGGTGGACCTGTTTGCGAATGACAAATAGCTTACGTTCAAATGCGTCGGCATTGGTGCAGTTCCTGCCACGACCAATAAATATTTGCCGTATGACGGGCTCAATGGGTTTTACGCTCTCGCCAAGAACACTATTATCAACTGGTAAATCTCGCCAACCGAGAATATTCTGCCCTTCTTCTGCGACGACTGCCTCAAACGCTTTTAAGCAAGCCGTTTGGGTTTTTTGATTTTGCGGTAAAAACACCATTCCAACGGCATAATCACCAACTTTGGGTAGGTTAAACCCCAATTGGGCACATTCTTCGCGGTATAAAGTGTCGGGTATTTGTAACAGGATGCCAGCACCATCACCCGCTAATGGATCTGCACCAACTGCTCCACGATGGTCCAAATTGATAAGAATTTGTATACCTTGCTGTACAATTTGGTGGGACTTACGGTTTTTGATGTCTGCGATAAAGCCCAGACCACAGTTGTCATGTTCATTTCTGGGGTCGTAGAGCCCCTTTTTTTGTGGCAACCTGTGCGCTTGGGGCCAAACTGGTTGGCTCATAGGATAAATCTCTTACTATTTAGTGCAAATACAATTTGGAGCATTAATTATTATGATTATAGTATAGCTTTTCAATTATAAAAAATGAAATTTTGTTCGCATTGCGGTTATGCAAAAAACGCATAATATAATATATGATTTAAACAATCTTTTGTAGAATTTGTTCACAACTGGGTGTTTTAAGCCTAATTTATTTGAAGCTCAATACATAGAAAGGTATAATGTGTCGATACTACATATTGTGGTTCTAGCACTTGTTCAGGGCGTTACTGAATTTTTACCAATAAGCTCTTCGGGGCATTTAGTACTTGTGCCAATTTTTACGAGTTGGCCGGATCAAGGTCAAATCATTGATGTTGCAGTGCACCTAGGCACGTTAGGTGCAGTTCTTTTGTACTTCTGGCGTGATGTATTTGCTATGTTAAGGGGGATAGTGATTGCTGCACGGGGACGCAAAGATCCCCATGCTAAGCTTGCTGGACTGATTGTGTTGGCGACAATCCCAGTTTTTTTAGTTGGTTATGGTCTCAAGCACTACGGTGTGGATGGATTGCGTTCTTTGAATGTAATTGCTTGGGCCACACTGGGTTTTGGTATTGTTTTGTGGCTCTCAGATAAGGTTGGTATGACCTTACGTCGGGTAGAGCACATGGGGGTTAGTGATGCAATCATAGTTGGTTTTGCTCAGGTTCTTGCATTAGTGCCTGGAACTTCACGTTCGGGAATTACAATGTCTGCCGCAAGAATTCTTGGCATGGAAAGAAGTGCTGCAGCCCGTTTTTCGATGTTGTTGTCCATACCAACAATTATTGGAGCAGGCACCCTTTCAGCATTAGAAATGTATCGCATTGGTGACATATACTTAACAGTTGATGCCTTCTTCGCTGCAGCTCTCTCTTTCTTATTTGCGATGGTTGCTATATCTTTTTTGATGAGTTGGCTCAAGAGGTCTAGTTTTGCTCCATTTGCAATCTATCGAGTCCTTCTTGGTGGCGGCTTGCTCTGGCTTTCGTATGTATATTTAGGTTAATAGCCTGAGTTTAAATCAACTAAATTGTCTGGTTTCTCACTACGGCGTATTCGGCGGATATTCTCAGCAATTTGTTCTGCAGCTGATCGAGCTGATGTGATGCTTGCAATGTGCGGTGTGACTATAATTTTTGGGTGATCCCAAATTAGACTATTTGTGGGTAGTGGTTCTGTGTAAAAAACATCTAGTGCCGCACCGGCAATATGACCACTATCCAGCGCCACTAGTAAATCGTCTTGATTGATTAGGCGTCCCCTTCCAGGATTGATTACATAAGCGCCAATCGGTAACTGGTAAAGTGTTTTTTTGTTAATTATTCCCTGCGTCTCAGCCGTTAACGGCAACAAGCAAATAAGAATATCAGTACGTTTGAGAAAATCCTCAAGGCTATTTTTGCCATAGAAGGACTCAATGTCTTTAACGTGTTTCTTGGTGCGACTCCAACTAGCAATTTTAAATCCAAAAGGAGCAAGGTGATTCGCCGCATCACTACCCAAGGTCCCTAGTCCCATGATCCCGACACGCTTTTGTAGGGTATCTTCTTGATCTAGTTCTTGCCAATTGTGATTGCGTTGCATCTGGTCGTATATGTGGAATTTGCGGTGAAAGTGGAGAACTCGGTGAACGACAAATTCACTCATGTGTCGAGTTAAGGTCGGGTCAATTAAACGAATTAGAGGAATATTTTTGGGGTATGTTCTGTCGGCCAGAACAGCATCGACGCCAGCTCCTAAGTTAATAACAGCTTTAAGGTTGGGAAAGTGATTTAGGCTCCCCGGCTTCGGTTTCCATACTAACGCAATATCTATATCTCCAAGTTTATCAAGTTCGCTTAAGCAATCGGGCCAAACATGGAAATCATTGCTAAAGTCTACCTCCGGTAGAGCTGGTATTAGTGCGTCACGCCAGCGATCTGCTGGGTCAGAAGGGCTAATGTAAACTAGGGCATTAGTCATTTTTATATCTCAATTACCTATTTATTGTCGGCTTTTATTTCAAAAGCTGCAGCCATTAGCGCACGTGTGTAAGATTCTTTAGGATTGGTAAAAATTTCTGCTGTTGGACCATGTTCAACAATTCTGCCCTTTCGCATGACGGCAATGTCATGTGAAACCGCACGGACTACCTTTAAATCATGGGAGATGAACAAGTAGGTTAGTCCGTGGCTCTTCTGTAAGTCGCGCAGTAGTTGGACGATTTGTGCCTGCACAGACATATCTAGTGCACTTGTAGGCTCATCTAAAACAATAAAATCTGGATTAAGAACTAGGGCACGTGCAATAGAAATACGTTGACGCTGGCCACCAGAAAATTCGTGCGGGTAACGGTTAATCATGTGTGGTTCTAGTCCTACTTCAACTAGAGTTTTAACAATTAATCGGCGGCGTTTATTTTCGTTTTTAACTAGTTTATGCGCATTTAGTCCTTCACCAATTATTTCACCAATAGAGAGCCTTGGGCTCAGGGAACTAAAAGGGTCTTGAAAAACAATCTGCATGCGCTTACGCAGAGGGCGAAGAGCTTTTTTTGACATATTATTTAAATATTTATTATCAAATTTTATTTCACCTTCGCTGTCTTCTAGCTTGAGCAAAGCTCGAGCCAACGAACTTTTACCTGAGCCTGACTCGCCGACCACACCAAGGGTATGCCCTTTTTTGATGGATATTGTGACACTATCAACTGCTTTAATGTGTCCCGTAGTCCGCTGCAGCAAGCCTTTCTTGATGGGGTACCAGACTTTAACATTTTTACTGCTTATCAGGACTTTTGCATTCGGGATTGCGCTTTCGGGTCTCCCTTTGGGTTCAGCGCGTAGCAGTTGTTTAGTGTAAGAGCTTTGAGGTTTCTCAAAGACTTCTTTAAGAGGGCCTTGTTCAACTATCTTACCACTATTCATAATGACAACTTTGTCCGCCATTTTGCGAACCACGCCGAGATCGTGGGTAATTAGTAATAATGCCATGCCAAGCTCATTGCGTAGTTTATTCAATAAATTAAGCAACTGTGCTTGAATTGTTACGTCGACGGCAGTAGTGGGCTCGTCTGCAATAAGAAGATCAGGTTCATTTGCAAGTGACATTGCAATCATGATCCGTTGCTGCTGTCCACCTGAGAACTGATGTGGAAGATCGTTCAGCCTTTCAATTGCTTCCTCGAGCCCAACCAGATTAAGTAGCTCTATAACCCGAGCATTTGCTTGGGTTTTGCTCATCATTTTGTGAACTAACAATACTTCACTAATCTGCTTTTCTATAGAATGCAGAGGGTTCAATGAGGTTAGTGGTTCTTGAAAAATCATTGAGATTTGATTTCCTCGAATTTTGCGCATTCTTGTCTCATCTGCATCAATCAATTCCTCACCGGCAAAAATAATTGAGCCAGACGGATGGTGGGCTATCGGATAGGGAAGGAGTTTGAGAATTGACAAGGCGGTCACGGACTTACCTGACCCCGATTCACCAACTAAGGCGACTGTCTCACCTTTGTTGATCTCTAGTGATGCGCCTTGCATAGCCTTAATTTCTTGTGTACCCACACCAAAGGACACGCCTAAATTTTTTATTTCAAGTAAACTCATTTAAAAGTTTTTCTTGGATCAAAAGCATCACGGACTGCTTCACCTATAAAGATTAAAAGACTCAACATTACTGCAAGTATAAAAAATGTAGTCAAACCAAGCCAGGGTGCTTGTAAATTGGCCTTTCCCTGGTTGAGCAACTCACCTAGTGATGGCGATCCTGCAGGTAAGCCGAAGCCTAAAAAGTCAAGTGCCGTAAGTGTTGTTATTGAGCCGTTCAGTATAAAAGGTAAGAATGTTATGGTTGCAACCATTGCGTTTGGTAAAATATGTTTAAACATGATAGTCCAATCGTTAACACCTAAGGCTTTAGCAGCGCGAACATAATCAAAATTTCTGGCGCGAAGAAATTCAGCACGTACTACACCTACTAGCGTCATCCATGAGAATAATAGCATTAGTCCCAGTAACCACCAGAAATTGGGTTAGACTATACTGGCAAGAATAATCAAAAGGTAAAGAGTTGGAAGGCCAGACCAAATTTCAATGAAGCGTTGAAAAAACAGATCTGTTAAGCCACCAAAGAAACCTTGTACTGCACCAGATGCGATGCCAATAACAGAGCTAAAAAAAGTTAGAGTTAACCCGAAAAGCACTGATATACGAAAACCATATATTAGACGTGCAGCAACATCACGACCCTGATCATCTGTGCCTAACCAATTTAGATCTGATGGAGGCGCAGGAGCAGGTAGCGTTAATTCGTAATTGACTGTGTCGTAACTAAAAGGAATTAAGGGCCAGATGATCCAGCCCTTTTCCTCAATCATTTCACGCACTTCAGGGTCTGCATATTCTGTAGCAGTTTCGAGGAAGCCACCAAATACTGTTTCAGGGTAATCAACAATTATTGGAAAGAAAAACGTGCCTTCAAACCTAACTAGAATGGGTTTATCGTTGGCAATGAATTCGGCAAACAAGCTTGTAAAAAAAAGGCCTAGAAATATCCATAAAGACCAGAAGCCACGTTTGTTTGCTCTAAAGTTGGTAAGCCTTCTTTTGGTGAGTGGGGACAATTGCATGTTGCTCAGATCTCACGCCTATCAAAATCAATACGTGGGTCAATAATGTGATACATGATATCACCAAGTAAATTCAGCAGTAGTCCTAGTAGGGTAAAAAAATAAAGAGTTCCAAACATAACGGGATAGTCCCGATTAATTGCCGCTTCAAAACCTAATAAACCCAGTCCATCAAGAGAAAAAATTATTTCAGTCAATAGAGCGCCGGTGAATAAAATGCTTACAAATGCACTGGGGAACCCTGCCACAACAATGAGCATAGCATTTCGGAACACATGTCCATATAAAACTCGGTTTTCCCCCAGGCCCTTAGAGTGGGCGGTGATCACATATTGCTTATTAATTTCATCTAGAAAAGAGTTTTTGGTTAGCATAGTCAACCCAGCAAAACCGCCAATAACCATTGAAATTATAGGAAGCGCCATGTGCCAAAAATAATCTGTTATTTGTCCGAGTGTTGAAAGCTGACTAAAATTATCAGATGTTAAGCCGCGAAGCGGGAACCAATCGAGGTAGCGGCCACCAGCAAAAAAAACAATTAATGCAATGGCAAATAAAAAAGCGGGGACCGCATTGCCTACAACAACAATAGCACTAGACCAAACATCTAAGGCTGATCCGTCGCGCACAGCCTTTGCAATACCCAGAGGAATGGAAATTAAATACACTAATAAAGTTGTCCAAAGCCCAAGTGAAATAGAAACGGGTAATTTATCAACCACCAGCTCAAAGACACTTCGATCACGAAAAAAACTGTCTCCAAAATCGAAGCGCAGGTAGTTGCCCATCATCAAAAAAAAGCGCTCATGAGCAGGTTTATCAAAACCAAACTGCTTCTCAATTTCCTCAACGAATTTTGGATCTAAGCCCCGAGCACCTCTGTATCTACTTTGTTGTGAAGTTGCAGTTGTTAAACCAGATTTCTCAGGGTTGCTTATCTCACCACCAGTCCCACTAACTCGTGCTGTTGCTTCTACGCTATTACCTTTTATTTTTGCCAAAGCCTGTTCTACTGGCCCTCCAGGAGCCGATTGCACAATAATGAAGTTAATTACCATTATGCCAAATAGGGTTGGGACTATTAAAAGTAAGCGACGTAAGGCATACGATAGCATGAGTTAATTAGCCTTAGTAAAATTTTGGTTACTCTTTGTTTTCTCATTTTTTTTAGCGTCAACCCACCAAGTATCAAACTGTGTACCTTTCATCTGGATAATTTTTGGATGTTTTAGTTTACTCCAATATATAAGGCGATCGTAGTTGAGATGCCAATGTGGGATAACATAATGCCCCCATTGAAGGACCCTATCTAATACTTTAGCTCGAGTTACTAGGTTTTCTCGATCAGGCGATGCTATTAAGGACTCTATTAATTTATCAATCACAGGTTCACTGATACCAATAAAATTGCGACTGCCATTTTGATTTGCCGCTGCAGTACTCCAGTAATCTCTTTGTTCATTACCAGGCGATAGAGAGGCACCCCAAACTGATACTATCATATCAAAGTCAAAAGTTTCCAAACGCCTTTGGTATTGCGAGGAATCTACAGTTCTGACCCGGGCTTTAATACCCAGACGTTCTAAATTTTTGGTGAAAGGCAGAGCTATACGTTCAAACATAGGGCTGACCAATAGGATTTCGAATTTCATGACAGTTCCTGTTTTCATATTAACTCTTTTTTTGTTTTTTATGGTCCAGCCTGCTTCCTTCAAAAATTTGTCACCGATTTTTAAGTTGGCACGTATACGGCCATCACCATTGGTCTTTGGTGGTTGGTATTCATCGGTAAAAACCTCTTTCGGCAATTGATCGCGGTGTTTTTTTAAAATAGCGAGTTCAGTTTTGCCTGCAAGACCAGTAGCAGCCATTTCTGAATTACCAAAGTAGGAGCGTGAACGTGTATACTGTCCATAAAAAAGGTTACGATTGGACCATTCAAAGTCAAAAGCGTATGCCAGAGCTTGCCGTACTTTGGGGTCTGAAAAGATTTCTCTGCGAGTGTTAAATACAAATCCTTGCATGCCTGCAATACGGTCATGTTTGATTTCTTCCTTTTTAACTAATCCTTTTTTTAAGGCAGGGAAGTCATATGCCGTTGCCCACAGTTTTGATGAATTCTCAGCCCTAAAGTCAAATTCTCCAGCTTTAAAAGCCTCTACCAGAACAGTTGCATCTCGGTAATAATCGTACCGGATAGTATCAAAGTTATCGAACCCCTTTTTCACCGGAAGATCTTTTCCCCAGTAATTACTGATGCGTTTAAATTTTATAAATCGTCCCGCCTCAAAAGTTTCAATCATGTAAGGCCCGCTCCCCAAGGGTTTTTTCAACGTAGTTTTAGAAAAATCCCTGTCCTGCCAATAGTGTTTTGGTAAGATTGGTATTTGACCGACAATTAGAGGGAGCTCTCTATTCTCTCCGGGTTTAAAGGAAAAGCGAACTGTAAGAGTGTTAATTTTTTCAATTTTAGCAACACTACTGTAATAATACCGGTAAAATGGCTGACCTTTCTCGATTAAGGTATTAAAGGACCAGATAATATCGTCAGCAGTAATTGGTTTGCCATCGTGCCAGCGGGCCTTTTTTCTAAGCACAAACTGGACCCATGAACGATCTTTTGGGATTTCTATGGTTTCAGCTAGAAGGCCATATACAGAAAAAGGCTCATCTGCACTAGGCACCAGAAGTGTGTCGTATAGCTTGCTTAAACCGGCTGCAGCCTCGCCTTTAATAATAAAATTGTTGAAGCTATCAAAACTTCCTATCGTGGCTAATTTGACATCACCACCTTTTGGTGCATTTGGATTCACATAATCAAAGTGTTTAAATCCGGTGTTATATTTTATTTTACCATGCATTGCCTGCCCATGGACGGGTATCGCAATAACTGGATTAGTTATTGTTAAGAAAAAAATAGTGCTTATTAAAGCGGTGACGATACTTATCAAGTGTGATGCTCCTAATTTTTGTACAAGGAAGATTTTATAATCCTAACACAGGTATAATAAAAATTTGTAGCTTTGCTCAAAGCACTATCCAAGTTCCAATTTACCAATATTCTATAAACACCTTACTTGGGCCGTGCAAAAAGCTCATTTACTTTCATGAAAGTGAAGTTAAAAGGTGAAGGTTATAATTCATAATTTTGTATAGTTTTGATACTTTAGTCCTATAGCTGTGGACCATTTATGACGTCTATTATTTTAGAAGCTGTGAATTTGTTTTGCAGTATATTGATTAAGGATCCGTATCTTTTTCGCAGGGATAGTAGTGAAACGATCTTCCAGAGATTTACATAATCATCAGGGTTTATCTATTAATTAGAATGCGAACTTCTTCAGCTAGGGCCTGCCCACAAGCCGCAATAACACGGCCATCTGATTGCATACTAAGAGGCTTTCCCTGCCAATCGACCATACAACCTCCAGCACCAATTATAATGGGAACTAAAGCGCAAAAATCGTAAATTCCCATATTAGCTTCAACAACTAAATCACAAGTGCCATTTGCAAGAAGGCCGTAGGCATAGCAATCTATTCCATAAAGTGTGCAATATGTCTTTTTTCTTACTCGTTCAAAGGCTTTAAAGTCATCTTCAATAAACATTTGTGGTGATGTTGCATATAGCCAAGCCTCTCCAATGTTTTTACATGAACGAACCTGAACGCTTCTGTCGTTGAATAAAGTTGTTTTGCCCTCGCATCCAACCCACCGCTCATTTAGTGCGGGCATATCAATGATGCCTATTATTGGATAACCATCTTTAAGAAGAGAGACAAGTGTTCCAAATAGAGGCATTCCTGCAACGAAAGACCTAGTTCCATCAATTGGGTCTAGTGCCCAAACATATTTGGCATTGATGTTTTTGTCTTCAAATTCCTCACCGATTATTCCATGCTTAGGAAAAGTCTTTTCAATTAGGGTGCGCATGGCTTTTTCAGCTTCCCTGTCCGCAATAGTAACAGGAGTTAGGTCCTTTTTTGTGAAGGCTTCCGGGTTTTGCCTGAAATATGGCAATGTGATAGCGCTTGCGGTATCAGCTAGTTTTTTGGCCAATTCTATTTCTTTACAGTACATTACTCAGTCTTCCGAAGTTTTGTGTTATCGCTTAAGGTCATCGAGCAAGCTATTATGTTCGTATGCTTAACTGGACTTTTGTGCCTCTAATAGACATTCGTGTTCCCGTTATAAATACTCTTTGGTTTTTTTTAAAAGTTATCTAAAACGGCAAAAGTCCGAGTGCCACCCTTTTCGTGGCATAATACATACCATGAATTTGGACTATCCCTGTGTTTAGCTTTTTTGTGGCATGACAGGCTTGGCAATTGCGAAATGCCTTCTTGCCTGCTTTTGGGTAGTATAAAGCCAAAAGACGAATGGTATTCTTGTTGGATAATTTTTTCGAGGACAAAGTTTTTTTACACCTTGCGTCATAGTTATAATATTTGGTTGAATTGCAAGTTCGTCAATAATGTTTACTATTATAATCACCCCCCCTTGCAGTAATGGTGGAAAGGAAAATTTTTTTACAAATCCGGAATTCATAAAAGGCGATCCTTTGATTTCTTTCCGGCTACTGCAAATCCTAATTTTAAAAAAGTTTTAGTATAGCACGTAATTAATATACTGAGCTTCAACAAATTCAGAAACTGTGGCGTTTTTTTAAAAATGACTGAAAATGAAGTATTGCACAGTAGTCCAATTAATCCGCTGGTTGTTATCCCAGCAAGGATGTCATCAACAAGGCTTCCGGGAAAGCCTCTTGCTGACATAAATGGTATACCCATGATTGTGCAGGTCTGGCGACGTGCAATTGAAGCAGATGTTGGGCCCGTGGTTGTAGCTTGCGCCGAACAGGAAATTTATGATGCCATAAGTGACGTGGGTGGGGCCGCAGTTTTGACAAATCCCAATCATCCCTCTGGCTCTGACAGGGTGTATGAAGCTCTCTGTGCTTATGATACTGGTGTTGACTTTGATGTTATAATTAATATTCAAGGAGATTTACCAACAATTGAGCCTAGTGCTGTACGTGCAGTTCTTCAGCCGCTGGTTGATATTGAAGTAGATATTGCAACTTTAGTTTGTGAAATCACAGATGAAACAGAAAAAAATAATCCAAATGTGGTTAAGGCGGTGGTATCATTCCCTCACAACACAAAAATTGGCCGTGCCTTATATTTTTCCCGACAGCGTGTCCCATCGGGGGAAGGCCCATTATTTCAGCACATTGGGCTCTACGCTTTCCGTTATGAAGGACTTAGACGTTTTATTGGTCTCAAGCCGGTGCCACTAGAACGCCAGGAAAGGTTGGAACAACTGCGAGCCATAGAAGCTGGTATGCGTATAGATGTGGCACTCGTTGACACTGTGCCACTTGGTGTCGATACTCCAGATGACCTTGAGCGAGCGCGTCAGATTCTTTCGAAAATATGATGATTAAGGGCTGATAATATGACTGCTTCAAATAAAAATATTGCTTTTCAAGGGGCACCTGGAGCCTACTCAGACTTGGCTTGCCGGAGTGTACGCCCTGAAATGGAGTCTCTTCCCTGCCATACTTTCGAGGATACCTTCGCCGCTGTTCATGAAGGACGGGCCAAACTTGCAATGATACCAATTGATAATTCTGTTGCGGGTAGAGTTGCGGATATTCATCATTTGCTACCTGAGTCAAATTTACATATCATTGGAGAGTATTTTCAGAGGGTAGATCACCACCTGCTGGCTATTCCAGGAACAAAAATTCAAGATTTGACCCATGTCCATTCCCATCCACATGCGTTGCCACAGTGTCGCAATGTGATACGTGAGCTTGGCCTTGAGCCAGTAGTTTATGCTGATACTGCCGCTGGGGCAAAAATGGTTTCTGAAAAACTAGACCATTCCCAAGCAGCAATCGCCTCAGAGTTGGCAGGAAAAATTTATGGTCTTGAGTCTCTGCGTGCAAATATTGAAGATGCAGAACATAATACAACACGGTTTTTATTAATGTCTCAAGAAACTGATTTTCCGGAACTTGATGAAAGTGATTGGGTTACTAGCTTTATTTTTAAAATACGTAATGTGCCCGCAGCCTTGTATAAGGCAATGGGTGGCTTTGCTACTAACGGCGTAAATATGACCAAATTGGAGAGTTACATGGTCGATGGGAATTTTTATGCTGTTCAGTTTTATGCTGAAATTGAAGGCCATTTGGATGAAAAAAGTGTTCAGTTGGCAATGGAAGAGCTTAATTTCTTTAGCACTTGGGTAAAAATTTTGGGTGTTTTTCAGGCAGATACTTTTAGGCAGCTTCAAAAAGACTAGTTGTCATTTAGCCAGTCATTGATTAGCCAGAATGCAATTGAGTCCCTGCGGGGTAATTGTAAACCAGAAGATTCAGCATTCTTTACGACACTTTTTGGAAACCAACGCGCATCCTCAAGTTCATTGGTATCTATATTGATTTTAGTTGTTGTTGCTCGGGCTCTAAATCCCAACATTAGTGAAGATGGAAAGGGCCATGGTTGAGAAGCTCTATACTTTATATTATCAACACTAATGCCAGTTTCTTCATAGACCTCTCTTGCAACGGCTTGTTCTAAGCTCTCACCTTGATCCACAAAACCGGCAAGTGACGAGTACATACCTTTCCTAAAATTGTGGCCACGTCCCATAAGGCACGCCCCTCCATCAGGCCCAGGTCTGGTTACAAGCATGATTACTGCAGGGTCCATTCTTGGGTAATGCTCACGTCCACAATCGTGATTGGTGCATAGACGTAAACGTCCTCCTTGTACAGATACGCTGGATGACCCACAATTGCTACAAAAACGATTGTTGTAGTGCCAGAACATCAACCCGCGAGCAAGGGCTAGTAACGATCCTTCACGTTTGTCCATGAGCATACCAACCTGTCGTAATTCAATAAACTTGGCCTGACCCATAAAGGCAGCTAGAGAGGGAAGCGGACATTTAGAGAGGTCAATTGCAAAGTACGCACTGTTATTGTCGTCGCTGATATTGATACTATCCAATCCCAGAAATACAATTTCGTTGGAAATTTCAAGTAATGCGTGGGCATGGTTGCCTGTGAATATTACAGCTGTTGGGTTGTTGTGATCCAATACTAGGTTTTGATTTTTCCACACTGGAACGATGCGAGTATTTCGATTAAGTAGGCGTGCATTGAACCAACTATCATCAGTCAAATATCCTGGTGGCCTAAACAAGTCTGTCTTTGAGTAATACAATAAATCTAACATACAAGTGGTCTAAATAATAACGGCTTTATTTCATAAGAAGTTGAAGATTAAGAAAAGAACCAATAGCAAATTTTAACGAGTTTAACTTTTTAAAAACATTTTTGCACCACATATAGTATTGAGATATGTGTATTTATACATATTATGTTGATATAATTGCCTGAGTTGATAGTTTTGGGTGATAGGCACTGCGCAATTTCAAGTTTTTTGAGGGTGCGCTAACGGGGAAATGATTTTTACGTATGCTGGCTTTCCGGCCATCTGCACTTGCTCTTGTTTTGCTCGCCTTGTCTTCGTGTGCGTATGCACCAGGTAGCAAAGGGTTCCCTTGGGACATTAATTTCTCGGGTTTTGTGTGCAATCAGAATCCAACTCAATTTATAGAGGGTGTTGACTGGAGCCAAGCCAAAACAATAGATCTTAGGATACGTCAGGGTCATTTTTCCCCCACTTATTTTAGTTTATACGTTGGTCAACCCTATCTTTTAAATATTGAAAATGCTGACGATGTTGATCATACATTCATGGCGTTTGACTTTTTCCGTGCTATTGCTGTTGCGGGTGTAGGTACTCAAGGGGCTGATTTTAAAGAAATTAAGTGTTTGGCCGGAGTTACAGTTCCACCACAGACGAAGACTTCACTACGTCTCGTCCCAATTAGAGACGGCACCTATGAATTTGATGATGAATCTATCATAAATTCCTTGGCAATGACAGGTGGCAGCGGGGGTTTTGTTTCCATAGAACCTCGCAGAAGGAACTTGAAAAGTTCACTTGAGCACTCGGCTTTGATTAATTATGAACGTGTTTTTTCTCAGAGGGAGCAAATTAAATTAAATGGATTAGATAGTAGCATTAATCCTAGTTATACTCCGAACTCTTCTTCTAAAAAGCCTTCTGCAGGTAAAAACACTCCTCAATTCAAACCACCGTCTAAACCGTCTAAGGATGTAAAAAATAAACGATCAACAGATTTAAATTCTTCTACTAGAAAGCCATCTAAAAAACCAGAGAGTCTTGACGATGAAAAGCCTTCTAAGTCATCACAAACTAAAACTAATTTTGTGGCACCAGAAATTCCTCAACCGAAAAAGAGTTCGAGTGAGAAGCGAGATAACTACGTGCGTGATCAAACACAAGATGTTTCGACTGATTTAGAAGGTGGAATAGGTGCAAAAAAGACCTTTGAGACAGTACCCGAAGTTGAAAAAGCTTCCATAGACCCTGTTAAGAATAAAGATGTTTTAAAGTCTAAACTTCCCCAGGCTAAGCCAGCAGAGGATCATTTTTTTGAGGGCCCTTCTGCGGATATTTTTTCGGATCCTCCAGATAGTGTTGGAATTCGGACAGACACAAAAAATAATAGTGGTGATTCTGGAGAAGATAAGAACGATAGTTCGAGCTAAAAAATCTTTTAAGTTGGTTTTTTCCCCGTTGCCAACTTAGAATTTATTGACGGACCCTTCCGGTGAACTGCTATAGTACACGCGGAAGATCGGTGTTGGGCGAACTGTTCGTGAACCCGGTCAGGTCCGGAAGGAAGCAGCCGTAACGAGTTCTGTTTCGGGTCAATACTCGGTCTTCCAACTTTTTTTCTTCGTTCCCGCTTTTTCTGGGTTATTCTGGTCGAATCATGACTGAAAATACTAGACTTCAGACACAAAAAGATTACACGGTGCTTGCACGCAAGTATCGCCCAGGATCATTTGATGGCTTAATTGGTCAAGAACCAATTGTTCGTACACTTACCAATGCTGTCGAGGCAGGACGTCTTGCTCAAGCATTTATTCTAACCGGTGTTAGAGGTGTTGGTAAGACAACAACAGCGCGCATTATAGCTCGGGTTCTAAATTGTATTGGGGAAGATGGTAATGGTGGCCCGACTGCGACACCGTGTGGAATATGTGAGCACTGCATTGCTATTGTCCAAGACCGTCACGTGGATGTGCAAGAAATGGATGCAGCAAGTCGTACTGGCGTTGATGACATTCGCGAATTAATTGAAAGTGTTCGCTATCGGCCGTCTATGGCTCGATATAAGGTATATATTATTGATGAAGTACACATGCTCTCCAAAAATGCCTTCAATGCGTTGTTGAAAACGTTAGAAGAACCACCTGAGCATGTAAAATTTATTTTTGCCACAACTGAAATTCGTAAGATCCCAGTAACAGTACTTAGTAGGTGCCAGCGTTTTGATCTTAGGCGTGTTAATGAGAAAACACTATTTGACCATTTTAGAAGCGTTGCAGATAGTGAAGGTGTGGAAGTCAGTGAAGCAGCTCTGGACCTAATTGCGCGAGCGGCCGATGGTTCTGTCCGAGATGGTTTAAGTCTTCTTGATCAAGCTATTTCCCATAGCACAGGATTGGTTGATGACAGGCAAATAAGTGAGATGCTGGGCCTTGCCGATCGCTCACAAACATTTTTGTTATTTGAAACAATTTTAATGGGCAAAATCGGTCCTGCACTTAAGATATTTGAACAGCTTTACACAAGTGGTGCGGATCCTTCTAGGGTAATCGAAGACTTGCTAGAAATTACCCATTTACTCACCCGCATAAAAGTTACCCCCAGCTTAGCTGAAGATCCTGGAATTCCAGAAATAGAGAGGGTTAAAGGTAAAACTATCACTAGTAAACTTACTATGGCTTCTATTGCTCGAGCATGGCAAATGCTACTTAAGGGCTTAAGTGAAGTTCGTGTTGCTCCTTCACCAAAGCAGGCAGTCGAAATGGTTTTGGTGCGACTTGCCTACTCAAGCGATTTGCCAACCCCAGCTGAAGCTTTGAAGGCTATGCAACCCAACTCAATAGGTCCCTCCTCCCAAACAAGCATGAAGCAGTCTGCGTCGTTATCTTCAAGTCAAGGGCAAGAGCATTCACATACTGCTATCAAAGGTGTAGACACACACCAAGCACCTCAATCTAATTTTATTGCGGAGTCGAGTTATACTTCATCTGTTGTGGTAGCACTCCCCAAGTCTTTTTCTGATGTGGCTGAGCTTGCTGGTGCAAAAGGGGAGGCTTTATTGCGTTCTGAAATAATCAATAATATGCATCTAGTTAGCTTTGAGAAGGGCCGTATTGAGGTTGCCCTCGGCCAGCATGCAAAAAAAGAATCACCTTACAAAATGGCTAAATTTCTTAGTGAGGCGACTCCAATACGGTGGAAAGTAAGTATCTCTAACCAGAGGGGTGATCCGCCTCTTCAGCAACAGTGGGACAGGGATAAGGAATTAGAAAGAAATAGCGCTGAGGGCCATCCATTAGTTGAATCAGTACTTAGAACGTTTCCTGGCGCAACTGTTGAGTCAGTACGTACTACAGATGATCGTTAAGTACTTAAATTATAAACCACCATGTATCAAAATATTGTATTTGTATAAAAGATTGAACCGCGTTTTTATGAATTTTATCTAGAGTAATAGAAATATTATCTCTGATTATTTGGGCTGTAGAGGGAAATTTGATGAAAAATCTTGGCGAAATGATGAAATCGGCACAACAGATGCAGGATAAAATGAAGTCCATGCAGGAAACTTTATCTAAAATGGAAGTTACTGGGGCGGCTGGTGGTGGCATGGTCGAAGTAATTCTGTCTGGCAAGCACGAGACTAAAGGCGTCAGAATTGATCCTTCCTTAATTGTTGCTGAAGAAGCTGAAGTTTTAGAGGACTTAATTGCTGCTGCTTGTAATGATGCAAGGATTAAAGTAGAGAAGTTAATGCAAGAAAAAATGAAAGAGCTAACTGGGGGCTTACAACTTCCACCTGGATTGTCTTTGCCGTTTTGATACTATGGCTGAAAATCAAATAAAAAGTCTTATTCAACTCCTTGCAAAGCTTCCAGGCCTCGGACCACGCTCATCCCGACGAGCTGTATTGCATTTAATTAAAAATCAGGAAACTTTGCTTTTCCCATTGATGCGGGCACTAGAAGATGCTGCACAAAATATTACTCAATGTTCGGTATGTGGTAACATAGACACGTGTGACCCTTGCAATGTTTGTAAAAATCCAAAGCGAGAAGACGCTCAAATTTGTGTTGTTGAGAATGTCTCTGATTTGTGGGCTCTAGAGCGTAATCCATCTTTTAGTGGACGTTTCCATGTTTTAGGCGGAACTTTGTCAGCTATTGATGGCGTAGGACCAGAAGATTTGAATATTCCTGCCCTAATTAGAAGGGCCAAGAAAGATATTGTGATTGAGATTATCCTTGCTACTAGTGCTACCGTTGATGGTCAAACTACAGCTCATTACATTGCTGAGCGACTGATTGGCTCAAACGTAAAAATATCAGGACTAGCCCATGGCGTCCCCGTCGGTGGCGAATTAGATTATCTGGATGAGGGTACTTTAAGTGCAGCTTTGACTGCGCGCCAGCCCGTATAGAAATACCATTAGGATGCATTTTTTGCTAATAAGTCATCGCCCTGGTAATTTGGCTTTATTTTGCCCACCGGGTATAGGTAACAATTGGGGCGAGGTGTTGTCTGAGTTGGATAAATTACAAGCTGTATCTTCACCGAACTGTATT
>MDTA01136750.1_pt1 | contig 21236 bp, 20 predicted proteins | sample 811151 | NCBI WGS metagenome assembly MDTA01 (sample SAMN05326648, study PRJNA326480) | marine metagenome | isolation source: seawater | place: Indian Ocean: South | collected 2010 | reverse complement strand
TTAAAAAAACACTTAATACTAAAAATAGACCAGCTTCTGAACCTGACTCTAAAAAGTTTTTGATTAAACAATTTGATATTAAAAATTTAAACGTCACAGCAACATCGAATGAGCTGGATATTACTAAGAAAATAAAATTGAACGATATGAAATTTACAAATTTAGGTAATGCAAAAAATACTAAAAATTATAAAATCCTGACCAGAGAAATTTTGGATATATCTTACAAAGAAATAAAAGATAAAATCGCGTCTGGTATGATTGATGAAGAAATTATAAAAGATAAAGTTAAAGAGAAGCTAAAAAGTAAGTTTAAAAAATTATTAAAATGAAGAAAAGATTTACATTAATATAAGTTTTAGTTGTTGTAACCTTACTTATAATTTTAATGGTAATATCTGTGAAATTTATGCAAAATGTATTACAAACTCATATTGGTTATATTGGTGTAGCTGGAAAAAATCCCTATGGGAGTGTTGGATATTCTCAAAATCAGGATCTAACGATATTTTAAGTACGAAAATAAGTACGAAAATATGTGTTGTTCATAAATAAAATTATAGGTACAATCAATTAATGGTTGAAACAGTTGTAGCATTATTATTATTTTTAAATGGGAACATGGTTGAGCATGTTTACAAAGATAATTTAGCTCAATGTAACGAGTCTAAAAATATTGCTGAAAAAGTAGTCAATCCATTAAACGTCACTTTTGTTTGTAAAGAAGTTAAAGCGAAAACAGAAATAGATAATGACACCAAGATGAAAAGAATTGTTAAAGTTTTTGATAACAATATTTTTACAGGATCTGGATCTGGATTTTTTATTTCAGATGAAGGTCATATAGTTACTAATTATCATGTAGTAAATTATTGTAATATTAATCAAATAAATTATGCCGGAAAAACTAGTAAAGCAAAAATTCTTGCTTATGATAGGATGAATGATTTGGCTATATTGGAAACAAACATCAAACCCAAGGACAAATTTGATATCGCTACACAGGATGCTAAGCTCTTAGATGATATTTATGTGGCGGGATATCCCTTTGGTAAAGCAGTAAGTTCATCGGTCAAGGTCACTAAGGGAGTTGTAAGTGCGTTAGCAGGTTTGCAAAATAATTATGCTTTAGTGCAAATAGATGCTGCGATACAACCAGGTAATAGTGGTGGGCCTATAGTAAATACTAATGGCGATGTGATAGGAGTGGCAGTCGCAAAGTTAGATTATAAAGATGCACTCGAGTCCTATGGAACAATACCTGAAAATACAAATTTTGGAATTAAATCATCAATTTTAAAAAACTTTACATCAGCAAATAATATTAAAAATTCAAATGAAGAAACTAAAGAGATGACCAAAGATAAAGTTGGAGAAAAAATTTTAAATGCAACAGCATATGTTGGTTGTTATACATCAGAAAATAAAATTTCTGCATTAAAGACAGTAGAAACTGCGTTTGGCCAACCTAAATTAGCATTTGATTTTGTTTGCTATAATGAGTGTAAACAAAGAAATAGTGATAGTATGTGTCAACAGCAATGTGCACTCAATTAGTCAATTTAAAATTGCTATGGTTTCAAAATTATTAAGATAATTTAATCTTCGCATTATGAGAAAATTATTTTTATTTTTTTTTTATTACTCTTTCTTCCAGCACAAGCCGAAATAGTTAAACCAATATATAAACAATTCAAAGGCACAAATTTAGCAGGTGCTACTGAAGTTCCATCACCAACCGGAATAAGTATATCTGCTGACGGAAAAAAAATGTTTGTGGTAAGTCACTTTGATAATAAGGTATATATTTATGATCTAGCAACAGCTTTTGATATAAGCACTATGGATGTTGATAATAGAACAGCTGTAGACACAAACAGTCTTGGAGATAATTTGAATACTAATAATTCAAATAATAAAATTAAGCTTAATAATGATGGTACTAAGGTTTTCTTTGTTAGTGGGTCAGGCCAAGCTCAATTTCATAATTTAGCAACTCCATATGATGTAGCTTCAATTTCTGAATCAACAATAATTGATGATGACAGTATTGATTATAGAACGGAATATTCAGCTACTATTGGTAATATGAAAGGTTTTGCATTCAATAATGATGGATCAAAAATGTACCTCAGTGACGGAAATCAAAATACAGGTAATATAGTTCAAGTTAATCTTTCCACACCCTATGATCCAAGTTCTGGGACTTTCGAATATAATCTTGATACAAAATCGAGTGTAGGCAATGTATTTACAGGGGACTTAGCTTTTGATGATGATGGTACCAGACTTTATCTGACTAAAATTCATAATAACAGCACTACCACCCCTGCCTTTATTTATGTTTGGAAATTGCGTAAGCCATTTGAATTAAGTTCTGCAACTTATGTTGATAAATATTCAATAGATGCGAATGGAAGTAATGTTTCACCCTATGGATGGACTTTTGGAAACGATGGAATGAAACTTTATGTTTCAACCGAAGACGCAATTAGTGGTGTTGGAGACGATCTTATCTTTGAATTTGATTTAATTTGTCCTTATGGGGTAGTAATTTGCGAATTGGATGAAACAAAAACAAGTGTAGAGACAGATACTGCATCACAGATAGAATTTGCAAAAGATGTTATTAAATACAATACTTCAACAATATTTAGAAGATTTGATTGGTTAAGGAGGAATGAAAACAGCTTAAGATCATATTCTAACAACATTAATTTAAATTTAAGTCAGATTTTTGGTCCTTTACCGGATGAAATTCAAAAACCTTTAACAAATGCAATCTATTCTAAGGTTAATGCGTTAATCCAAAAAAATAAAAAGGAAAGTAAAAAATGGTCTTTTTGGTCTCACGGTGATTTAACAATTGGTAATCGAGATTCTAATAATTTAAAACCAAGAGAAATTCAAACAAAGGGTTTAACCCTAGGTGCAGATCGTAAATTAAATAATGATAAGTTTTTTGGTTTAGCTTTAAGATATGGTAACGAAGATACAAATGTTTTAAGAAGCGCAAATAAATTTGAAACAGAGGCTCTTTCTTTAAATTTGTACAGCTCAATAAAATTAAATGAAAAACTTGACTTAAATTCTTTAATAGGAACAAGTATTTTAGAAATTAATAAACGCGATTCTGATTCAAATAATACCGGAGTTCGAAATGGTAAACAAATTTTTTCAGCCATAAGTCTTCAAACAAATAAAGGATTTACTAACTTTAACATTATGCCTACAGCTAAAATTGACTTTGGTATCTCAGAGCTTGCTGAATATAATCAATTTCATACAACTCAAAAACTCTTAGCGTCTCATGATTTGACTACTTTTGAAACTGGAAATTTAACTGCAGGATTAAAGTTTGATAATCTAAGAAATATCACGAATGGAAAAAGAAGTATTAATGGTAGTCTTGAATATGTTAACGATTTTTCCTCTGATGTAGATTACGAGTTTAAGAATGCAGGAGACACAGTTTATCAATCTAAATTTTATAATTCTAATTCAATTCATAATTTAAAAAGTAATATAGGATTTGAGAGAATATTAGATAATGGTTATACTTTTGGATTTAATTATGAAAATTTTAGCAGTTTTGAAAAAAATACCGTTAATCAAGATAGTTTATATTTAAAATTGAGTCATGTACGTGACAAACATACACAAGTTGCTTTAGATTATGATCCCCTTCAAGACCAAAATCTTAAATTTAGTTATGAATATGAAATAAATGGTATTGATGTTTTGATAAATTCCAATTACGATTTTTCTGGAGAGGACAACTTTAATACAGAACTAAATTTTACTAGTAAATTTTAATCAATAAAAAATCTATAATAAACAACGTTTATAAGCATTTGTAATTGTAAATTTTTTTTGTATTTTCTTTAAAATATGAATAAATTTCTTTTCTTAGCTGTAATCGTATTTATTGTTTCTTGCAATAGAGCTGAAGCTAATTGTGAAGTTACATATTCCTCTGACACTGCAATATCTAATACAATTGAATGTGCTGATGATCAGACTATGACAGTAAATGAAGGCGTAACTATAAGTCAAGCTTCAGGAGCATCTGGTATGATTAATGTAGTTGGTGAAGAAAATTTTACACTGGTAAATAATGGTACAATTGATCCAGGACAAAGCAATGCTTGGCAAGCAATTTATTTACAAGATGCAACTAGTTTTGATATTACAAATAACGGCACAATTAATGGACCTGGTCAAATGATTGAGTTTATCGGAAATAAAGGAACTTCAACTATTACAAATACTGGTACAATTTCCACAACTTCACATGCACCAATTACTAATTACGGACTAGGTTTTACTGGAAGTCTTACAATTAATAACAGTGGAACTATTAGTGCTTATGGAGTTCTTTCTAGTGATCAAACAAGTCACAACCCAACTCACCAAGGAGCCATAAGTCTTGGACAATGCTCGTCAACAAGTAGACACAGTTCATGTTCAGATGAGAGTGATGCTGGATCTGCTGGTGGTTATACCATTATTAATTCAGGGATAATAAAAGTAACTGATAAAGGAGCGAATGCAATTAGGTTGAATAACAAAGTTAATAATACAATAACTAATACAGGCTCTATATTGGGTGGACCTGAACAATCTTTTAGTGTGGCAGGTTCTGGTAGTTCGTTCAGAATTGGTATGGATATAATGGTTGCTGAATGTCATGAAACTTCAGATAGCAATGATCCATGGGGAGCTTGTGGAGCCTCAGGCAGTGGTAAAACAACTGTAAATATAGGAAAAGATGCGATATTTAAAAATGGTATAGATTTTAATTCTACAACAAGTGAAATTGTCATCAGAAGTGATGTTAATAGAGATTATGAGTTAAGAATATTTGATTATTCTGATGGAGAAGGAGGTAGTGATAAGATAACTATTACAAACAATTCTGAGCATGAAGTTACCTTTAAGAGACAACAAACATTAACTTTTTCGGATGGAAGCACTAATAGCTGGGGGAGTATTACACCAGGTAGACCTGCAAAAACTTCGGGTAACTACACCTATCAACATACAGGCCAAGGTGATGAAGCTTTAAATGTAAAAGGTGAATATTTTAATGCTGGGGATGACGGAATTTTAGTTATTAAAGGTGAAAGACTTGAAGTAAATCAAAATAGTCACAAATATCGAGCAGAAAATACTCTAACTAAATTCAAAAACTTTTATGATGCTACTAATCATATTGGTTTTAATAAACAAAGATGTACTACATTAGATGAGATAGTAAATAATGAAGAATTTAAAGATTGTAATACTGGATTTGTAAAAATATTCAATAGCTTTCAAACAAGAGAAGACATTTATAAAGGCAGGAATTATGGAGGTGTTGGTATGTATTCTCCGATTATCCTCACTGAGAATGCTGTTAGTAATCTCTTTTTAGGATACTCAAAACAAGATAGTGATTTTAATGATAAAACAAAATCGAATAGTGATAATCTTACCTTAGGATTAAAAAATACGTATCAAGATAATAATATTAAAGCTTCTTTGACACCAATTATCGGTTTAAGTCTTCAAGAACAAACTGACTATGATACAGATAAAACAGAGATAAAAAGTAATAATTATTTAAGTCAATTTTTGGGACTAAACCTCAAGTTAGAAAATAATAATCAAAAAGATGCCGATCAATTCTTTACAGTGGGCCTTGAAAGCTCATTTAGTGCACAGAGATATCCAGAATATTCATCACAATTTACAGACGGTGCTTTAATAGTCAAAGAAAGCATTGATCAGTTATTAGCTAACACTTTAGAATTATCTTATACGACAAAAATACCAGGAAGAAATATGTCGAAAATTTATCTTGGTGGAAGTAGCTTTAAAAACTACAATGATAAAATAAAAGTTTCAGCGAGAGGTTTCAACTCAGATGTGAGTAATGAGGGAAATCAAGATTGGTCAGGTTATCATTTAGGGTTAACTTTAGGAAAAAGGGCTTTTAAATATGAAGATTATAATTATGAACTTGATTTACGATATGAGGATCAGGAAGGCCTTGTAGATAAGTCAGTGAGATTTACAATTAATAAAAAATTCGAAAATTTAAGTAATCTATAAATTTTACTATTCACTCGATAAAAAACCAAATATTATATATTAAGTTATGAAGTTTCCAGTACTTTTGCCCAACATATTTGACTATCCATTTACATACGAAAGTGATTTAAATTTAACTACTGGTGATTTTGTTGAGGTTCCATTTGGTAAATCAAAAATATTTGGAATTGTGTGGGGCGAATTTGAAAAAAAAAACAATAAGAAATTCACAATAAAGAAAATTGTTAAAAAATTAGATATTCCTAAATTAAATAGAGGTTTTATAGATTTTATCAGTTGGTTCGCTAAGTATAATCTTGTCCCTAAAGGCATGGTTCTAAAACTTCTGTTTTTAAGTGGCAAACCTGTAGAAAAACTAAATACCAAATTTTATGAAAATTTTAATTATCAATTAAAAAGAAATTCTATTAAATTGACGAACGAACAAAGGAATTCTTTAAGTCAAATAAATAATTCGAATAAAGAATTTAATGTTCATGTTCTACAGGGGACCACTGGATCTGGAAAAACAATTGTATATTTTGAAGCTTTAAAAAAAAAATTAGAAAAAGGCTTTCAGATACTTATTATGTTACCTGAGATTGGACTCACGAATGATTTTGAAAAAAAATTTATCAATTTTTTTGGTTTCAATCCTGCGCTTTGGCACTCCAATGTATCAAAAAAAAAAAAAGAAATAATTTGGAGTGGAATAATAGAAAATAAAATTAAAGTTGTTATTGGAGCAAGATCATCTTTATTCTTACCATTTAAAAAATTGGGATTGATAATTGTAGATGAAGAACACGATCAATCTTATAAGCAAGACGAAGGAATAATTTACAATGCGAGAGATATGGCAATAGCAAGAGCATCATTTGAGAATGTTCCAATAAATTTAATTACAGCTGTTCCATCCGTTGAAACTTATGAAAATGTTAAAAAAGGTAAATATAACATTTCGAAATTAAAACAGAGGTATATGAACGCTTCATTACCGAATTATGAAATAATAAATTTAAATAATGTAAAATTAGATAAGCAAACTTGGATTTCAAATGAAATTATTCAAAAAATAAAATTTCATTTAGAAAAAAAAGATCAGGTTTTATTCTTTTTGAACAGAAGAGGATTTTCACCAAATGTTTTATGTAAAAAATGCATTAACACTTATTCATGTCCAAATTGTTCAATTAATTTAGTTTATCATAAAAAAAAAAATAAATTATTATGTCATTATTGTGGTTTCAAAACATCTCTTATAAGAGATTGTAAAAAAGAGGGAGTATGTGATTTTATATTCAGTGGCCCAGGTGTTGAAAGAATTTCTGAGGAAGTAAAAAAAATTTTTCCCAAAAAAAAAATTGAGATTTTTTCAAGTGATACAATGAATAAAAAAAAATCAAAAGAAAAGTTAGAAAGAATAATCAATAATGAAATTGATATATTGGTGGGAACACAATTAATTTCAAAGGGATTCCATTTCCCAAGTCTTAATTGTATTGTTGTTATAGATATTGATTTATCAACTAATGGTCACGATCTGAGAAATACTGAAAAAAATTTGCAGCTTTATCATCAACTTTCAGGGAGAGCTGGACGTGCTGGAAAACCATCTACAGTTTATTTTCAAACTTTTAATAGTAATACCAAAATGATTTCTGATATTACTAATAAAAATCCAGATATTTTACTTGATAAAGAAATACAAATAAGAAAACAAAATAATCTTCCACCATTTCAAAGATTTATTTCTTTAATTTTAACTGGTGATAATGAAAGTATTTTAGAGAAAGAAGCTATAAAATTTAAAGTATCAATTGAAAAAAAGATAGTTGGAAAAATTTTGGGTCCTGTGGAAGCACCCATATTTAGAATAAAAAAAAAATATCGAATGAGACTTTTAATCAGGGGTCCAAAATCTCTAAAATTACAAGATTCTTTGGCAACCATTATTCCAAATTATAAATTTCCCTCTGGAATAAAACTGTCAGTTGATGTTGATCCAATAAGCTTTAATTAAACCCATAAAAAACTCATTTTTAACAAATGTGATACTTGAAGAGTATTAGGTCATATGTTAATTAAATCGTGAATTTATAATTTATCATAAACATAGTTAAGGAAAAAAAATTGAGCATTAATAAAGGATTTTCAATAACATCAGCTAGCAGATATTCATTAGCACTGTATGAGCTTGCAGAAGAGTCTAAATCACTAGCTCAAATAGAGTTAAATTCCTCAATTTTTTTAGATTTGATAGCTAGTAATGAAAATTTTAATAATTTTATAAAAGATCCTACAATCAATAATGAAACAAAATTAAATATTATAAAAAAAATATCCGTAATTTCTAAATTAGATCATTTATTTTTAAATTTTCTAAATTTTTTAATTACAAAAAGAAGATTTTTTTTTGTCGAACAAATTCTTAAAAATTTTAGAGAAATTTGTTCTGAAAAAAAAGGTGAATTAAAGGCGGAGATAAAATCAGCCAAAAAATTGTCCCAAGAAGAAATTAATAAGATTACAGAAGAATTATCTAATACATACAAGTCAAAAATAAAATTAAATTATAATCATGATGAGAGTTTAATTGGAGGTTTAATTGTTAAAGTTGAAAGTATAATGATTGACACCTCTTTAAAAAATAAATTACAACAAATTGAAAATAGGATGATAGAGGCATAATATGGAAATCAATCCCTCAGAAGTAACAAAAATTTTAAAAGAACAAATTAAAAATTTTGGTGAAAAAGCAGAAGTATCTGAAGTAGGACAAGTTTTATCGGTTGGAGACGGTATAGCAAGAATTTATGGTCTAGACAACGTTCAAGCAGGGGAGATGGTTGAGTTTTCTGATGGATCAAAAGGCATGGCTTTAAATCTAGAAAGTGAGAATGTTGGTGTTGTGATTTTCGGAGACGACAGAAATATCAAAGAAGGAGACGTTGTAAAAAGAACTGGTAGCATAGTAGATACACCAGTTGGTAAAGAGCTATTGGGAAGAGTAGTAGATGGTTTGGGTAACCCAATTGATGGAAAAGGTGCTCTAGATAAAGGAATAAAAAAAAGTAGAGTGGAAGTTAAAGCCCCTGGAATTATTCCGAGACAATCAGTAAGTGAACCAATGCAAACAGGTCTTAAATCAATTGATAGCCTTGTTCCAATTGGAAGAGGACAGCGAGAATTAATTATTGGTGACAGACAGACTGGAAAAACGGCAGTAGCTGTTGATGCAATTATAAATCAAAAGAAGATCAACGAGTCTGGAGATGAAAAGCAAAAACTCTATTGTGTTTATGTTGCTATTGGACAAAAAAGATCGACAGTCAGACAAATTCAAAAGACATTAGAAGAGGCTGGGGCAATGGAGTACACAACTATTGTAGCTGCAACTGCATCAGATTCCGCGCCACTTCAATTTTTAGCTCCATATACAGGATGCGCAATGGGAGAGTATTTTAGAGATAATGGAATGCATGCATTAATAATTTATGATGATTTATCAAAGCAAGCGGTAGCTTATAGACAGATGTCTCTTATCTTGAGAAGACCTCCTGGAAGGGAAGCATATCCAGGAGATGTATTTTATCTTCATAGCAGATTATTAGAAAGAGCGGCAAAACTTAGTGATGATCACGGTGGAGGTTCTTTAACTGCTCTACCGATTATAGAAACTCAAGGTGGAGATGTATCAGCTTATATTCCTACTAATGTAATTTCTATTACAGATGGACAAATATTTTTAGAAACAGAATTATTTAACCAAGGGATAAGGCCTGCTATTAACGTTGGATTATCAGTTTCAAGAGTAGGTTCAGCTGCCCAAACAAAAGCAATGAAAAAAGTTTCAGGTTCAATGAAACTTGAATTAGCACAATATAGAGAAATGGCAGCATTTGCTCAATTTGGTTCAGACTTAGACGCTTCTACCCAGCAACTTTTAAACAGAGGTTCAAAATTGACAGAGCTTTTAAAACAAAAACAATACTCACCTATGACAGTTGCAGAACAAGTAATCTCAGTCTTTTGTGGTGTCAAAGGATATTTAGACGATATTGATCTAAAAGATATTGCTGATTTTGAAAATCAGATAATTAATAAATGTAAATCAGACAATCCGCAAATAATAGACTCTATTTTAAGCTCAGGGAAATTAGAGGAAGATACAGAAAAAACCTTGATAGGTGTAATTACTAATTTAAAAAAAACGATTAAATCATAATTTTAATATGGCTAGTTTAGACGATCTAAAAAAAAGAATAATCAGTGTAAAATCTACACAAAAAATTACTAAGGCTATGAAAATGGTAGCTGCAGCGAAATTGAAAAGAGCCCAAGATAGTGCAGAAAAAGGGAGACCATATTCTGAAAAAATGAATAATATCATATTAAATTTGTCAGAGGGGATCTCGGAAAAAGATAATGCGCCTAAGTTACTGTCCGGTACTGGTAAAGAACATGTACATCTTTGTGTAATCTTGACTTCAGATAGAGGTTTATGCGGTGGTTTTAATTCGAATATTATAAAAAAAGCAAAAAATTATTTTGCTAAATTAAATAATGAGGGTAAAGAATTAAAAATTATCACTGTAGGATCTAAAGGAAATGATCAATTAAAAAGAGTTTATGGTAATAAGATTATAGAAAATATTTCGTTTAAAAATTCAAAAAATGTAAATTATTTTGATGCAGAAAAAGTTGGTAAATTGATTATAGAAAAATTCGAAAAGGGAGAATTTGATGTTTGTACAATTTTTTACAATCAATTTAAAAATGTGATCACACAAATACCTCAAGCCCAACAAGTTATTCCACTAAATACTGATGATAGTGAAAGTGAATCAAATGAAATTTATGAGTTTGAGCCAGATGAGGATGAAATTTTGAATAATTTACTACCTAAAAATATTTCTACACAAATTTTTAAGGCAATGTTAGAAAATTCAGCTAGCGAGCAGGGAGCAAGAATGAGTGCAATGGATAATGCTACTAGAAACGCAGGTGAAATGGTTGATAAACTTACTATAGAATATAATAGAAGTCGTCAGGCAGCAATTACAAAGGAACTAATAGAAATTATATCAGGAGCCGAGAGTTTATAGTTATGAGTAAAGGAATTATAACACAAGTTATAGGTGCAGTAGTGGATGTGAAATTTGATGGAGATTTACCAGAAATTTTGACAGCGCTAGAATGTAAAAACGGTGGTAATAGACTTGTATTAGAAGTTGCTCAACACTTGGGTGAGTCAACAGCAAGAACAATTGCAATGGACGCAACAGAGGGACTAAAAAGAGGTGATGAGGTCATTAACACTAACGCACCAATTAAAGTACCAGTTGGACCAGAAACACTAGGAAGAATTATAAATGTAGTAGGAGAGCCGATTGATGAGAGAGGAGTTGTAAAAACCAAAGAAAGTTGGCCAATTCACAGACCCGCACCTGAATTTAATGATCAATCAACTGAAACAGAAATACTTGTAACAGGTATAAAGGTAATCGATTTATTAGCTCCTTATGCAAAAGGTGGAAAAATTGGTTTGTTTGGAGGAGCGGGAGTTGGTAAAACCGTTTTGATTATGGAATTAATTAATAATGTTGCAAAAGCACATGGTGGTTTTTCTGTTTTTGCTGGTGTTGGAGAGAGAACCAGAGAAGGAAATGACTTATATCATGAAATGATGGAGTCAGGGGTAATTAAATCCGAAGGTCCTGGATCAAAAGCAGCATTGGTATATGGTCAAATGAATGAACCTCCTGGTGCAAGAGCGAGAGTAGCCTTAACAGGTTTAACTGTTGCAGAATATTTTAGAGATCAAGAAGGACAAGATGTTTTATTCTTTGTTGATAATATTTTTAGATTTACTCAAGCAGGTTCAGAGGTTTCGGCACTTTTAGGAAGAATTCCCTCAGCGGTTGGTTATCAACCAACTTTAGCAACTGATATGGGAAATTTGCAAGAAAGAATAACAACTACGAATAAAGGATCTATTACCTCTGTTCAAGCAATTTATGTCCCTGCAGACGATTTAACAGATCCAGCACCAGCCACGTCTTTTGCTCACTTAGATGCAACAACTGTACTTTCAAGACAAATTGCTGAAATTGGAATATATCCTGCTGTAGATCCTTTGGACTCCACATCTAGAATTCTTGACCCAAGAATAGTTGGAGATGAACATTATAGAGTTGCCCGTGAAGTTCAAAAAATATTGCAAACTTATAAATCCCTTCAAGATATTATTGCAATTCTCGGAATGGATGAATTATCGGAAGAAGATAAATTAGTAGTTGCAAGAGCAAGAAAAATTCAAAGATTTTTATCTCAACCTTTCTTTGTTGCAGAAGTTTTTACAGGTTCTCCCGGAAAGCTAGTAGATTTAGAGTCTACAATCAAAGGGTTTGATGCGATTTGCAAGGGCGAGTACGATCATCTTCCAGAAGCTGCATTTTATATGGTTGGAACAATTGAAGAGGCTATTGAAAAAGCTGAAAAAATCAAAAAAGATGCTGCTTAATGAGTGAAGAATTTAATTTAGAAATTATTAATCCAGATAAGTCATTTTTAAATAAAGAGGATGCAACGGAGGTTGTTGTTCCAGCATTAGAGGGTGAAATGGGCATTTTGAAAGATCATATTTCAATTATTTCATTCTTAAAACCAGGCATAATTAAAGTTTATTCAAAATCTGGTGAGGATCAGTATTATATAGAGGATGGAATTTTAGAATTTAAGAATAATAACTTGTCTGTTCTAACTAGTTCAATAATAAATCTTAAAAATTTAGAAAAAAACAAAATACAAGAATTATTAAAATTAGCTGAGGAAGATATCAAAAAACAAGATATAAATGATCAATCAAGATATCTTGTAGATCAAAAAATTGAAGTTTTAAAATCTATTAATTAATTGTTTCTTTTATTTGAGTCTTTAATTTTTTATAAACTTCAAGTTTAAAATCAACTACAACTTCGGTGATCATTTCTAAATCTATCCATTTCCATTCCAAAAATTCAGGTTTCTTTGTATTAATATTTATTTCATCATCAGTTCCTAAATATCTCATGATGAACCATTTTTGTTTCTGGCCTTTATACTTTCCTTTCCATATTATCCCAAGTAAATGGTTTGGTAATTCATAGGTAAGTATTTCATTAATCTCTTTTATCAATTTTACTTCTTTAATACTTGTCTCTTCCTCTAACTCTCTAAATGCTGCAGATAAAAAATCTTCTCCATCATCTATTCCACCTTGTGGCATTTGCCAAAAATTTGCAGGATTATCAATCCTTTTGGCAACAAAAACTTTATTTTCTTTATTTAATAAAACTATACCTACACCTTTTCTAAAAGGTAGATTATTAAAATTTTTTTTCATTCTAACCGTTGAGAAGTTTGATAGCGTAATTTAATTGATTATCGGTTTCTGTTTTAATTTTGAAGTCATCATTTTCCTCATTAATCTCTATATCTGGTGAAACTCCAACTTCAGAGATTGATTTTCCTGAAGGAAGGTAATATTTTGCTACAGTCAATCTGATTGCACCGTCATTTTTTAAAGGTATTATTGATTGGACTGAACCTTTTCCATAACTGTTTTCTCCAAGCAAAATGGCTCTTTTGTGATCTTTTAGTGCTCCAGCCACAATTTCGGATGCAGAGGCAGATCCATAGTTTATTAAAACAATCAAAGTCTTACCATTTGTAATATCTCCCTTTTTAGCAAAGTATTTTCTGTTTTCTGATTGTTTCCTACTTTTGGTAGAAACAATTTCACCATTGTTTAAAAAGAAATCGGAAATTTTTACAGCCTGTGAGAGGAGACCCCCAGGGTTATTTCTTAAATCTAGTATATATGATTTTACATTTTTATTTTTTTCAAACTTTTGAATTTCTTGTTTGATTTGTTTACCACTATTTTCGTTAAATGAGGTTAGTCTTATATATCCAATATTACTCTCTAATAAATCAGCCTTGACTGATTTAATCTGAATGATTTCTCTTACTATATTAAATGTGAGTGCTTTTTTTTCTCCACTTCGTCTAATCGTAAGATCGATACTAGACCCAACTGGACCTCTCATTAAATCTACCGCCTCACTTAATGATTTTCCCTGCACCTGTATGTCATTAATTTTAACTATATAATCGCCAGCTTTAATACCAGCTCTAGATGCAGGTGTATCATCTATAGGAGAAATTACTTTTACAACTCCAGACTCCATACTGACCTCAATACCGAGTCCGCCAAACTCACCACTCGTTTCAGTTTGCATATCATTGAATGATTCAGGAGACATATATGCAGAGTAGGGATCTAAAGATTGAAGAAGTCCATTAATAGCAGAGTCCATACTTTCTGCTTGATTAATTTCATCTACATATTCTTTATTTATTTTTTCAAGAACTTCCCCGAATAAATCAATTTTCTTATAAATATTATTTTCTAATGAAAGAACATTTCCACACAAGATAATGTTAATTACAAAAAAAATAAAAAGGATTTCTTTTCTAATCATATAATTAACTTTTCCTTAGGTATTAGCTCAGACCACATTTTTTCAAGTTCATAGAACTTTCTTTTTTCTGGATGAAAGATATGAACAATTAAATCGATTCCATCTATTAATTTCCATTCACTACTTTCCTTACCTTCAATTTTAGGATTTTGTACACCGTTATCTTTGAATTTTTCAAAAACTTGTTCAGATAACGACTGAATATGTCTTGAGGATGTACCACTTGCAATAATCATAAAATCAGCCATTGAGCTTTTGTCCTTTAAATCGATACTTACAATATTTTGAGCTTTGTTGATATCCAGGGTATTGATTACAATATCTTTCAGATTTGAAATTTTATCCATTAATTATGTTGAGATTATCAAATTTTTCTTAATTGAGAAGATGAAATATTAACTTTATTAAATTTTATAAACCTTAATTGTTTTTTACTGAGTTTTTTAAATGTTATCGAATTCAATGATTTTTTTTTATACCCGTGCCTGTCAAAAACTATGATTTTACACTTTTTTGGAATTTGTTCAGATTTATACCATTTGTGAAAATTAATCAAATTATCTGCACCCATTAATAAATAAATTTCATTTTTTTTACTTTTATAAAGGTAGTTAATTAAATTATAGGTCCTATTTGATCTAATCGTTTTTTCGTAAAATTTCACTTTAATAAAATTATTCTTACCAATAATTTTTTTGCAGTATCTTATTCTATCTAAAAGTTTATTTTTGCTTTTTTTTTTAAAAGGGTTTTTTTTTGTAATAGCCCACATTATTTTTTTTAATTTGAATCTTTTCATAGCATCTTTAGAAACCGCTATATGACCTTTGTGTGCGGGATCGAAACTACCACCAAGAATTCCAATTTTATTTTTTTTAAAATTCAAATTATTTCCTTATTCTCCCTTTACTAGTTATTTGGTATTTATAAGAAACTAATTGATTTAATCCTACTGGCCCCCGGGGTGGTAAGACACTAGTTGAAATCCCAACTTCTCCTCCAAAACCAAATTCACCTCCATCTGCAAATTGTGTTGAAGTGTTATGCATAGCAATTGAACTCTTTACCTCATCTAAAAATTTTTTTGCAGATTTTTTATTTTGAGTGATTATACAATCAGTGTGCATTGTCCCATATTTATTAATATGATTAATTGCATCCTCTAAATTTTTAACTGTTTTTACTGATACAACTGATGATAAATATTCTTTAGACCAATCTTTCTCAGATGCCTTCTTAACGTTACCAATATAAGATTTAATAATGCTCTTATCTCCAATAATCTTACATCCATTATTTTCTAGATTATTTAAGATTGGATTAACAAACTTTTTGACTATCTTTTTATGCAATAAAATTGTTTCTGTTGCGCCACATATAGCTGTATTCCTTAATTTAGCGTTATAAATAACTTTTTTTGCAATTTTAAGATTTGCGTTTTTATCTACATAAGTGTGACATACACCCTCTAAATGTCCGATGGTTGGTATCGAGGATAGTTCATTTACTTTTTTAACTAAACTTTTTCCTCCTCTTGGAATAATTATATCAATAAAATTATTCATTTTAGTTAAAAGAAAATCGACTACTTTTCTTTTTTTTATATCTATGAATTGCACATAATTTTCATCTACTTTGTTTTTTTTAAGAGATTTTCTGAATAATTTTGAAAGTATACGATTTGAGTAAAAAGCCTCAGATCCTCCTTTCAAAATTACTGAATTTCCTGATTTGAAACACAAGGAGGCAACATCTGATGTAACATTAGGTCTACTTTCATAAATTACACCAATTACTCCAATTGGGATTGATACTTTAGAAATTTTTAAACCATTTGGCTGTTTCCATTTCTCTAGAATTATATTTGTTGGATCTTTCAATTTTATAATTTCTTTAATTGAACTAACAATATCAAAAATTTTTTTGTCATCTATAATTAATCTTTTAATTAAATTGTCTTTTAATTTTTTCATTTTTGCATTCTTAATATCTTTAAGATTTTCACTTAAAATTAACCTTTTACTTTTGATGATCAAAGTAAGGTAATCCTTCAAAACTTTATTTTTTTTTTTAGTTTTTAATTGAGTTGAAAATGCTTTTTTTGATTTCTTACCAATTTTTGTTAATAAATTACGCATTAAACTGCTACCATATCGTCTTTATGAACTACTTCAGATTTTGAAATATACCCAAGAATCTTTTGAATTTCATTTGAATGACATCCCATTATTTTATTGATTTCTTCAGATGAGAAAGAGCTAAGTCCTCTAGCAAATTCTTTTTTCTTATAATCTAAAATTTTTATATGGGCACCTTTATTAAATTTTCCATAAACTTTTTTTATACCTGCAGCTAATAAGCTTTTTCCACTTAGGAGTGCTTTTTTTGCTCCTTCATCTATTATAAGTTCTCCTTTAGGGGAAATAGAACTTATTATCCATTTTTTTCTTGCGTGTAGTTTAGATGTTTTTGATTTAAAAAAAGTACAGTTATTATTTTTTTCTATTTGATTAATTGGGTTAAGATATAGACCATTAGCAATAATCATATTACATCCTGCTAAGTTGCAAATTTTAGCTGCTTCTATTTTTGTATTCATTCCACCACTTCCGAGTTTTGTCATGCCTTTAATATTTATATTCTTAACATCTTTGAGTAAATTATTGACTCTTTTAATAAGTTTAGCATCCTCGAAAATTTTAGGGTTTTTCGTAAAAAGCCCATCTACATCAGATAACAGTATTAGTGTATCAGCATTAGTTATTTGTGCAACTCGTGAGGCTAGTCTATCATTATCACCATATTTAATTTCTGAAGTTGCTATAGTATCATTTTCATTTACAACAGGAATATAATTGAGCCTAAATAAATTTTCGAAAGTTCTTTTTGCGTTTATTGACCTTCTTCTTTCTTCAGTATCCTCTAAAGTTAATAAGACTTGTGAAATATTTAACTTAAATCTTGAAAATGTTTGTGAAAATAGATTCATCAATTCTATTTGACCAACAGATGCAATAGCTTGACTTTCATCTAATCTAAGATTTGTTTTATTAAAATTCATTTTTTTACAACCAAGTGCTATAGCACCGGAACTAACAATTATGATTTTCTTTTTCTTTGAATTTAGTTTTTTTATATCTTTTGCAAAACTTATTAACCATTTTTTTCTAATTTTTTTGTTTTCATCTACCAACAAAGATGAACCGATTTTTATTACAATAATTTTTGAATTTTTAAGATACATACGATATCAATTTAGCTTTTATTCTTGAAATAGATTTTTTTTCAAGTGTTGTCAGTGTTATTATTTCAGATTTTGTGTATTTTGAGAAATCCTTGATTATTTTTTTTACATCATCATTTTCAATTAGATCAGTTTTGCTTAAAACTATCAATTCTCTTTTTTTTACTATTTTAGAGCTATAACTTTTTAATTCATTTTTAATTTGTTGGTAACTTTTTTTTAAATCTTTATTAGTAATATCAATCATATGTAATAGTGATTTACATCTTTCTATGTGTTTTAAAAATTGTATTCCAAGACCAGTTCCTTTATGAGCTCCCTCTACCAAACCAGGAATATCTGCAATAGTAACCTCTTTGTCATCATAATTCGCTACTCCAAGATTAGGATTTAAGGTGGTAAATTGGTAATTTGCGATTTTAGGATTTGCATTAGTAATTGCTGCTAATAAACTTGATTTACCTGCATTAGGTAGTCCAATTATTCCAATATCGGCAATTGTTTTTAATTGAAGCCATATTACAAATTCTTCTCCTAATGTTCCTTTTGTAAATTTTTTTGGTGCCCGATTTATAGAGCTTTTAAATCTTGTATTTCCAAGGCCACCTTTACCCCCTTTTGCAACAACAAACTCATCTCCAATTTTTACAAAGTCATAAATTAGTGTTTTGTTGTCTTCTTCAAATACTTGAGTGCCTAAAGGAACTTTTAATGTCAAATCATCTCCGTTTTTACCAGTGCGTTTTTTTCCAGACCCATTATCACCTCTTTGTGCTTTGTGATGTTGTTGATATCTATAATCGATTAAGGTATTAAGATTTTGCACAGACTTTAATACGACAGAACCCCCAGAACCTCCATCTCCTCCATCTGGTCCTCCATACTCAATAAATTTTTCTCTTCTAAAGCTTGGAGATCCATCTCCACCATTTCCTGCTTTAACATAAATTTTTACTTGATCTAAGAATTTCATTATACAACGCTAGTTATTAGTTGTACTGTTAGTTGGGCTTTACTGAAACAAAAGTTCTATCTGATTTGGTCTTTTTGAAAACTACTTTACCTTTTATCACTGAAAAAATTGAGTGATCTTTACCCATTCCAACATTTTCTCCAGGAAATATTTTAGTACCTCTCTGTCTTACAATTATATTTCCAGGTATCACAGTTTCACCACCATACTTTTTGACACCTAATCTTCGGCCCGCACTATCTCGACCATTTCTAGATGATCCACCTGCTTTTTTTGTTGCCATAACTTTTTCCTACTTACTCGTTTCTTTCTTAGGCGCCTCTTTTTTGGAAGGCTTAGAAATTTTTTCAGCTTCAGATAGGACTTTCCCATCTTTTGAAAAAATTTTATTTATTTTTATTAAAGAATATTCTTGTCTATGCCCATTTTTTCTTCTTGAATTTTGTCTTCTTCTTTTTTTAAATATTAAAACAGTTCTGTTTTTGGTATTTTTAATTAAATTTGCCTCTACTTTTGAACCTTGAATAAGTGGCGTCCCGATTTCTATTATTTTATCATCTCCATAAGCTAAAATATCTTTGAATTCTATTTTTGAATCAGGTTTAGAATCTGGTAATTTTTCAACCTTTAAAATTTCTCCAGATTTTACTTTATACTGTTTTCCACCCGTTTGAATTATTGCGTATGACATAATGTAGTGTAATTTTAATTATGGCAATATAATCCTGGCGAAATTTTAGTCAAGCTCTATAAATTAAGAATTATCCTTTAAATTTCTCAGTTTTGTGAATGTCTTTATATTTTTTGCTTTGAGAAATACATTACATTCTATCTCTTCATTTAAAACTGTAGGTATTGTGGGCAAACCATTATCTAGTTTTTTTTTGATTTTTGTTATCTTATCTTTAAGTTTGATATTTTTTGAGTCGTGTTGAATACAAAAATTTGAATTTTGAAGAGTATATTCGTGCCCACAATATATTTTAGTTTCTTTATCAAGTTTTTTAATTTTTCTCAAAGAATTAAACATTTGTTCAAAAGTCCCCTCAAAAATTCTTCCACACCCTAGAGAGAAGAGTGTATCTCCAGTAAAAATTTTTTTTTCATTAAAAAAGTGAAATGCAATGTGTCCATTTGTGTGTCCAGGAGTATGGTAAATTTTTGCTTCAAAATTATCTGCTTTCCAAACTTGATTGTCTTTAACTAAAATATCAATCCCTGGTATACGATCCCTGTCACCTTCAAACGCAACTATTTTAGATCCATATTTATTTTTTAATTCTAAATTTCCTCCGACATGATCATAATGATGATGAGTATTGAGAATATATCTTAATTTAATACCGCTATTTTCAATGAAACTAATTATTGGTCTCGACTCTCCTGGATCAACAACACAAGCATATTTATTGATATTATCAATTATTAAATAACTGTAGTTGTCCTGAAGACACTTTATAATCTCAATTTTCATTTGATTTTTTCAATTAAAAATATCCCAAGTTCAGAAAAAAAGTTTTTAATAAATAAATTAGAATTATTAATTTTTGATACATCTTTATTTGTAAGTGCTAAAGAGTTAAAGATTTTAAAATTTAATATTTTAGAAAATTTAAAAAAATCCTTAATGGTACACATATGAATATTTGGTGTATTATACCAATCATTGGGTAATGTTTTAGTTACCGGCATAGTTCCTTTAAATAATAGACTCAGCCTTACTTTCCAGTGTCCAAAATTTGGGATAGTGACGACTGCTTTTTTTCCTACTCTTAAAAGCTCTTCGATAACTATTTCTGGATTTACAAAAGCTTGTAATGTTTGACCCAGAATAACATAATCAAAGGATTCATTTGGAAATTGTTTTAGATCGAGTTCCGCGTTACCTTCAATAACTGTCAATCCTTTCGATATACAAATTTGAACTTTTTTTTTTGATATCTCAATACCTCTAATATCCACTTTTTTGTTTTGTTTTAGAAATTCCATTAAAGTTCCATCATCACACCCAACATCTAATACTCTAGAATTTTCAGTTATTATATTTGAGATTATTTTAAATTCTGGTTTCATAATTATTTTTCAAGATATGATTTATCTAAAAAATTTTTAAGAGTTTTCAAAAAGTCAGGAACATTTAGTAAAAAGGAATCATGACCTTTATCTGATTCGATTTCTACAAATCCAACATCTGCTCCAATTGCATTTAAAGCTATAACTATGTCTTTATTCTCTTGAGTTGGATAAAGCCAATCAGAGGTAAAAGATATTACAAAAAATTTTGCTTTTGAATTTTTAAATGCATTAGATAAATTACCATTAAATTGTTTTACCAAATCAAAATAATCCATGGCTCTGGTAATATATAAATAGCTATTTGCATCGAACCGATCTACAAATACTGAACCTTGGTATC
>MDTA01043564.1_pt1 | contig 21252 bp, 20 predicted proteins | sample 811151 | NCBI WGS metagenome assembly MDTA01 (sample SAMN05326648, study PRJNA326480) | marine metagenome | isolation source: seawater | place: Indian Ocean: South | collected 2010 | reverse complement strand
TCTTCTTCATCAATCTTCGGGAACTGAAATCGGAGTAACTTTTACAAACCCAATTTTTTGGCTACAGGTGAGTATTATTATTTCAACTCTTTTTATATACGATAATTTAACATATCAACAAAAGAAAGGTTTCCATCTGATTTTATTAGGTGCCGCGACATATGTTTTTTTTGCAGATACTCCTGTTATCGCTCATAGGATAAGAGAACTTTCTCTATTAGGACTTTTTCCTTTAATTTTTACAAAGCCCAAGGATATTTCTTTTTCAAGTATTTACAATTGCCTAAGCTCTTCATTAATTGCTTTTTATACCTTCTCATTTACTTTTGGAGAAGTGTTGAGTTTCTTCAAAGTCTTTTAAAAATGTCAAAACTTGATGTGATCATTGTAAATTGGAATAGTGGACGTTTTCTGTCCGAGTGCATAAACTCAATTTTAAACTCTAATCATGAGGATATAAATAAAGTTATTGTTATTGATAATGCTTCTGAGGACGGTTCATCGGATCACTTACCAATATTTGATAAATTGGAGATCCATAAAAATCGGTCAAATCAAGGCTTTGCAAAGGCATGTAATCAAGGAACAAAATATGCTGTTTCAGAGAACATACTGTTCTTAAATCCTGATACAAAATTATTCGAGAATACTATTTCTGGTGCTCTTGAAAAATTTAAACAAAATATAAATATTGGAATTTTAGGCATTAGCTTAGTTGATGAAAAAAGTAATGTTGTAAAAACATGCTCGAGATTTCTTTCAGCTAGAAGAGTTTTTTCCCACTCAATCGGACTTACTAGACTATTCAAGTCTACAGGCATGGCAATGCATGATTGGGATCATAAAATTTCAGGTGAGGTTGATCAAGTTATGGGTGCATTTTTTTTAACGCGTAAAGAACTATTTAATGATCTGCAAGGGTTTGATGAAACATTTTTCGTTTACTATGAAGAAATGGATTTTTGCTTTAGAGCCAAACTTAAGGGATATAAAACTTTCTACGAAGCGTCTGTCCAAGCTTATCATTATGGAGGAGGCACCACAGAAAATATCATATCCGAAAGACTTTTTTATTCTTTAAGAAGCAGGATCCTTTATTCCATCAAGCATTTGAACTTTGTGAGTTGCTTCATTTCTATCTTTTCAACGTTAGTAATAGAAATGATTTCAAGAATTTTTGTATTATCTATTTTAAGATTTTCCTTTGTAAATTTTATAATTTCTTCTGAAGCTTTCTTGAAATTAATTGCCTGGCTTCTAAAACGTCTTTATTTAAATATTAAATTCTAGCCTTATAAGTTTGTTTTTAGGGTTTGAACAAGAACAATATCTCTTGAAGAACCCGTCTCGAAAGATTCCCTTCCATGTAAAAATCTTTTGTTATCAAGCATCACAAGTTCACCTTTTTTCCAGTTTGACGCAAAAGTCAATTCAGCCGCCTTTTCCTTTATTTCATTCATAATATCTGCTGGTATCTCTTGTCCATTACTCAATGTTCGGGAAAGAATTTGAGGTTCTGATTCAAGATCAACAAGTAAATGATTGCTGAAACTTAATTTATTAGAGAATCTACACTCTGTAACAGCAAATCTTAAAAGTTCAAGTTCTAAGGAGCTAGTCTCCCAATTTATGTTTACATTTGAAGCTCCTATTTCTTCAAGGAACCACCTTTTCTTACCTTTACTTTTCTTTCTAATATCAATAGGCAAGGATAGTAAGTACTTTATAGGATTCCCAAGGAAGAAACTCTTCGTATCCTTCTCAAGGGATTTCCAAAGCTCTAGAGAATTACAGAATGTGGTATTTCCGCCATTAGAACAGGGACTCTTGCAAAAGAACCACAATATTTCCGGCCAAGAAGGAGCAAAACTAGCTTCGCTATGCAATTTAATTTCATTGGTTCCTGAATCCACATTTTTTATATTTTCATTACCTAACCTAGCCTCTCTTCTATTTGTGTCTTTAGCGTAGCGATCAGTATACTGGTCAGTGAAATCAATAAGATTACTCTCAAGATTTTCAAATCCAGTAAAAAGGACAAAACCAGTATTTGAAAACTTTTCAGATATTAAATCCCTCTGTATGCTTTTAATGCTCGCATAATCTGAGGCTTCAAAAGTGTAAACTTTGCTATTGGTCATTCTATATACAAATATTATACTAATTTTATTTTTTAATTATCCAAAAGGTTAAATCTTGAAAGCCTATATAGACGAAATACAGTACTACTTGCCTCCAAATAAACTTAGCAACGAAGATTTGAATGCTGAAAATCCTGAATGGAATGTAAAAAAAATCTCAGATCTTACAGGCATAAATAGCAGACATATAGTTACAAATGAGACAGCACTAGATCTAGGATTTTGTGCTGCAAATAAGCTTTTAAAAAAAGCACCAGAATTAAAAGATAAAATTGATTACCTCATTTTTTGCACTCAATCTCCAGATTATTTTCTTCCAACTTCAGCTTGCATTTTGCAAGATAAGCTCAATCTTAATACAAAAATTGGAGCTATAGATGTAAATCAAGGGTGTAGTGGATTCGTTTACTCACTCGGTTTAGCCAAAGGTTTAGTAGAGTCTAAACAATGTCAAAATATCTTGATTGTTACTTCTGAAACATATACTAAATTTATTAATCCCAAAGACAAAAGTGTAAGAACGCTATTTGGGGATGGTGCTTGTGCAATTTTAGTCTCTGCTCATGAAGGCGAAGAAACTGCAATTTTTCCTGTATCACACGGTACAGATGGCAGCGGTTATGATCAATTAATCGTTCCTCATGGTGGAGCACGAAACCCTCTATCTAATGAGTCTTATGAGGAGACAATGGATGAAAGCGGTAACTTAAGATCGCAATCCAATCTCTATATGAATGGAAGAGCTATACATAATTTTACAATTAAAAAAATACCTAAGGTATTCCAAGAGACTCTAGAAAATTCTGGATTGGAACTAGACGATATTGATTCGGTAATCTTTCATCAGGCAAATAAGTTTGTACTAAATAATCTCCAAAAGAAGATCAATATTCCTAATGAAAAAATACATAGATCTTATGAGTCTATAGGAAATACTGTTTCTTCAACCATACCTATTGGTCTTGCAAAGGAAAAAGAAAAGAGAAAGTCAGTTTCAACCTATTTACTTCTTGGATTCGGTGTAGGGTTGTCTTGGGCGGGATCGATAGTTAGATACTAATTTTTAATTAAGTCGTTAATATCGCCTATAGTTTTGCAATCCAAAAGAGCGTCATCTTCAAGCTCTATCCCATACTCGTCGTCAATAGCTGTCATAATGCAGATCATCCCCATGGAGTCCCAGGCTTCACAATGCTCCAATAAAAAATTTTCAGCTATTTTTTCTTTAGGAATTTCTAGTTCAGCATTTATTATATTTATAAAAGTTTCATCCATCATACAATTATAGCATTCTCGGCTTGCTCTAGCTCTTTGAAAGTAACATCTACAAGTTTACCTTCCTTTTTAATATCTCCGATCTTTTTGCATAGATCCACAAAAATTTCTTTTGTTTTTTTTGAAGTTATTAGGTTGTGGGGATGTAGCCATAGATGAGCAACTTTATTTTTATTTATTGCATCATTCAAAAGATACTCATATTTTTTAGACAATATACTCATTGGAATCAACTTCCTATAACCGTAAAACCAATGAATCATTATTCCTCCTGGAACACAATTTTTGTGAGTACCCTCTGCCTTTTTGAAAATAATCAAATTTTCCAAAATAGAGTTAATTTTTTTTGGTAGATATTTAAGCTCCAAATGATTGGGAAAATCTCTATATCTTTCAAGTCCAAATATTTTCAAGATACTTGAGTGAGCAACTCTATTTCTTGGATATATGAGTGATGAGTAGCTAATACCTGAACTAAGCATATGAGATTGTATAAGTTTTAGTTCATTAAACGCTTCATCTTCTGAGAGTCGATCAAAGGGTATGTGGCAATATCCATGGGTAGCCAGCTCATGCCTGCAATCTTTGAACATAAACTTTAATTCAGGAATGAAGTAGCCTTCTGAACCTCTTTCATACTTTCTAAAAAATTTTTCAAGCCAGATTCGATGATTCCCTTTTTTTTCAACATCTTTAATTTTGCTTCTAAATTCTTCTTCACTCTCAAGTAGGGCCCCTACGAAGCCAAAAGTAGCTTTAAGATTATTTTTTTCAAGCACTTCTAAAATGAACTCGTAAATTTCATATAGATTTTTATCTGATAGGTTTTCTATCCATGACTTATTTTCGTCAATCATTCCCCATTTTCCTTCGCAATCAAAGGAGATCATGACTTTACCTATATTCTTCATTTAATTAAAAATAGCTATTAAAAGCTACATCTGTAGCAATACCGTCAATTTCACAATTGCTTATGAGCCTTTCTGACGAATGGCCATAGGCTTGGGGCATGTCTCCATAACTTATATATTTGTATCTATTGAGCTTTATATCTGTTGTAACAGAAATAATAATAACTGGAATTCCAAAAGAAGAGGCGAAAGATTCTACACATTCCAATAATCTAAATATTTCACTGCTCTTTTTTAGTCGTAAAGAGTAAATTCTTAAGTAAGGAATGAGACCTTTCTTCGAGATTGAGAAAAGAAAAGAGTTATCATTTAGGGCATCATTTACCAAATATGAGACAGGACTATTTTGATGAAAAAAACGCCAATCGATGAAGTAATCTGTCTTTTTCTCCTTTAAGATTTTAAATTTTTTAAGACTATCTTTAAAAAGGTTTCTATCAGTAAGATTTTTATTATTAATAATAGAAAATCCTTCTTTTGAAAATTCCTTATGTAGAATGTTACGTTTTATCCTTTTCTTAGAATAGATATTTTTAGGAAAAATTAGCTTCTTTGCCCAATAGGAATTAACTTTCGTTGATCCGATTTTTTCATAGGTAAGAGCTAATTTTCCGGTTGCGTGAGCAAGGATTTTTAGATCTTCTTCTCTCACGGTGCGCATTAACAATTTCATTCCTATACCTTTAAAGGCTGGATCTGAGTAAAGATTATGAAGATTCATGGCCATCTCGGTCTTCCCGTTTATTAGTAGTGGAGACCTAAAACCATGGAGACAGCCCACAATTCTCGTCTTATTTATAGCCACTTTGAAGAAACTGTTTTCGTTAGCTCTGAGCCAGCTTATATGCGATGGATGACTCTGATAATTAAAAAAGCCAATGTGTTTTTTACAAAATTTATAATATTCCGTATGTAGTTCGTTCGAAAATTCTCTAATTTCCAGCATTTTTAATTTCTGAATATTACTAGATAGTCTATATTGTTCTCGTTTTCATAAATAACTTCTTTTCCTAGGAATTCGATCATTTGATTAAGCAATTTTAGATCGTAAACATGATGATGCAGTGCTCGATTTTCAAAATTATTCAACGATCTTTCTTTGAAACTATCCAAATCTTGAATACCGGAATCTCGTGAAAAATCATGCAAAGATAGAATTTCATCCAAGTGAGATAGATCCTTTTCAGAAGTGTTATTTTTAAAATCTTCAAGAATATGATCAAAATTAGATACAGATCTTTTATGATCAAAATTATTATCTTTTTTTGGAAGTACTAAAACTATAGGTCCGTCTTTTTTAACCACTCTAATCCATTCTTTTAGAGCTTTTAATGGATTTGCTATATGCTCAAGACAATTGCATGAAAGTAAGAACTCATACTCTTGAGAGCTTATTTTTTGCAAATTCACAGCATCTTGTACAATTATCTCAGCTGATTTATGTCCAAAATAAAAAACTTTCTTATCGTTTTGCCATAGTGTGTTGGTTGAAAAATTAACAATGTGTAATTCCGAAATTAATTGATACAGAGGATAATTGCGTTTAAAAAAATTACTCGGACCACCAATTTCTAAACCTCTTTTATCGGTAAATTCACGCTTAATTTTGTCTTCTAATTTAATACATAAGTGTCTTCTTACTAAGGGGTAAGAATAATTTTTCAGTCTTTCTAAGAGAGGTTCAGACATTAATATGTAATAAGGAGGCGAAAAAAATATCTAAATTACTTATGGTCTATAATATCACGTTTCATTTCCGATAATATCTATGAAAATAATTGCACTGACACGATATTCACGAAAGGGTGCATCCAGCCGCATGAGGTTTCATATATTCTTTCAGGAATTATTGAATCAAGGTTTCACCATACAAGAAAAGAATCTTCTTGATGACGAGTATCTTAAAAATATGTACTCAGGCAATAAAAAGAATTTTATTTATTTATTTCAAAGATATCTGAGAAGATTGTTAATATTAGGTAAAGTTTTTAACTATGATTTGATTTGGCTTGAAAAAGAGCTGTTTCCAAACTTTCCTGCGATTTTCGAGAGGGTTCTTAGCATGATAGGAATAAAAGTAGTTGTAGATTTTGATGATGCAGTTTTTCACAACTATGATCAGATAAGAACTCTTAATCCTATTAAATTAGCACTTAAGAATAAAATTGACGTCGTGATGCGAACTAGTAATCTGGTTGTTTGCGGAAATTCTTATATTGCTGAAAGAGCTAAGGATTCGGGGGCCCAAAACGTTTGCGTAATTCCTACTATAGTTGATATTGATAAATATAGAGTAAAGCTTACCAATAATGATAAGCCAATTATAGGGTGGATAGGAACACCTGTAACCGATCATTCTTTGGATATTGTCATCCCAGCTTTGGAGGAATTATCACTTAAATATGATTTTTCAGTAATGCTAATTGGTAGTGATCGAAAGATCAGTAATATCAATACCATCAACATACCTTGGTCAGAAGAAAACGAAGCTAAAAACATTGAGAATATAGATATTGGAATCATGCCGTTAAAAGACCATCCTATGGAAAAAGGTAAGTGTGGTTACAAACTTATTCAATATATGGCTTCTGGCAAACCCGTAATAGGCTCTTCAGTTGGTGCTAATAAAGAGATTATCAGGGACGGAGTTAACGGATTTTTGGTCACTGAAAATAAAGATTGGGTAAGAAAACTCGAAATTTTGATAACAGATCAACAAACTTGTTTATCTTATGGTAACGAGGGAAGAAAGTTAGTTGAAAAAAAGTATAACTTGAATATAGCCCTTGAACTTCTCGTAAAAGAGTTTAATAAACTGAAATTACAAAGTTAAAGATGTGCGGCATAACTGGTTTCTACACTAAAGAAGATTACTCTGAAGACAGTTTCAGAAATATTCTTTTAAACATGAGTAATGCTCTATCTCACAGAGGCCCTGATGGGGAGGGAATTTGGCTTGATGCGGTCTCGGGGATAGGCCTAGGACATAAGAGGTTGTCTATCTTGGATCTATCAGAACACGGACATCAGCCTATGAAATCTAAAAATGATAATTTAGTCATTATATTTAATGGAGAGATTTATAATCATTTAGAATTGAGGAGACAACTTGGCTCCGTTCAGTGGTCTGGTACTTCTGATACAGAGACTTTAATTGAATGTATTTCGATCTATGGCCTAGATAAGACTCTTTCCCTTGTAAGAGGTATGTTCGCATTTGTTCTTTGGAACAAAATTTCTGGTGAAATTATTCTTGCAAGAGATAGATTTGGTGAGAAGCCACTATATTATGGAATGATAAATAAAACCTTTATGTTTGCATCAGAGCTTAAGTCTCTCACCTGTCATCCTCGATTTTCCAAAGAAATTGATAGTAATTCACTTGCCTCCTACTTGAAGTATAGTTATGTGCCTACGCCTAATTCTATCTATCGAAATATTTCAAAATTAGAGCAAGGCACATACCTCGTCTTTGATACTAAGACTCATCAGCATAACAAATATAAGTATTGGGAACTCAAATCGCTTGCAAAAAAAAGTATTAGTCAAAAAAAAGGAATTTCTGAAGAAATTGAAATTGAATCTTTAGATTCATTATTAAAAAATGTTGTAAGCGAACAAATGATTTCTGATGTACCACTCGGAGCTTTTCTGTCGGGGGGAATTGACTCAGCGACTATCGTCTCGCTGATGCAAGCACAGTCAATGAACAAGGTTAAAACATTTACAATAGGGTTTGAAGACAAGGCTTTCGATGAAAGTCATGGTGCAAAATTGATTTCTGAGCATTTAGGCACTGATCATACAGAGCTTCAACTTTCATCCGAAGACTTGTTATCAGTAGTGCCTAATATTCATAAGATTTACGATGAGCCATTTGCTGACTCTTCTCAAATACCTACTTATCTAGTCTCCAAACTTGCAGCTCAAGACGTAAAAGTAACCTTGTCAGGCGATGCAGGAGATGAGATATTTTCGGGTTACAATCGTTATAGATTTGTAAAAAATGCTTGGCCTAATATTCAAGGAATACCCTATCCATTGAGATCAAATCTTTCTAAATTGATATCTAAATTTTCAGCAAGAAAAGTTGAAAAACTTATTGGTCTTTTTCCCTTTTATACAAAGAATCACAGCTATGCTCTCCAGAAACTCTATAAGATCACCGAGGTGTTAGGATCAGATTCTCTTGATTCATATTATGAGAGGGTTATTTCTCAAACCAATACTATCTCGGAATTTCTGAGAGACTGTCCAAAATCTATGAGTGATAAAAGATTCACTGAAAACTTAAATGGCTTTTTGGACTTCGAAAAATTAATGATTTACGATTCCATGGGATATTTGCCTGATGATATCTTAGTAAAATTAGACAGAGCGTCGATGAATGTATCGTTAGAAAGCAGAGTCCCTTTTTTGGATCCTAGAATTTCTGAGTTTGTGTGGAAACTTCCCGAAAATATGAAAATTAGAGGTCCTAATACGAAATATATTTTAAGGCAAGTGCTAAAAAAGTATTTACCAGAGAATTTAACTTATGGTCCAAAGATGGGATTTTCTATTCCACTTGATTCGTGGCTTCGAGGGCCTCTTCAGGCCTGGTCAGAAGATTTATTAGATAGAGATACAATAAAAGCTAAGGGTTATTTTGACTACGATCACATAATCTCAACTTGGCGTAAACATAAAGCTGGAGACATTAATGCAGGACCAATTTTATGGAACATATTAATGTTTCAACTCTGGATTGAAAATCATTAAAATCAAATTTTGAAAATGAAAATTGCAGTAATAGGTTTAGGTTATGTGGGGCTACAAGTAGCTACTGCATTGGGCAAACTTCAAAAAGTGGTGGCTTTTGATGTAAATGCAGCAAGGCTTGCGGAGCTTAAAAAGGGGAAAGACATCACGGGAGAGGTTTCTAAAAAAGACTTATTAACCGCTAATTTATTTTATACGAATAGTGAGGATGATCTGAGAAATATTGATTTCTATATTGTTGCGGTTCCTACTCCAATAGATTCTCAAAATACACCTGATTTAAGCCTTTTAGAAGAGGCAAGTGAAATGGTATCTAAATATCTATCTTTCGATAATATTGTAGTTTATGAATCCACAGTTTATCCTGGAGTTACTGAAGAAGTTTGTCTCCCAATACTTGAGAGAGGATCGGGACTAAATTTGAATAAAGATTTTTCTCTTGGATATAGTCCAGAAAGGATTAATCCTGGGGATAAACAACATACTTTTCAGAAAATTAAAAAAGTTGTGTCTGCATCAAATGAAAAAGCATTAAATGTTATCGATAATGTATACAAATCAGTTGTGTATGCAGGAACTTTTAGAGCCAAGAATATCAAAACAGCCGAAGCTGCTAAAGTAATTGAAAATACTCAAAGAGATTTGAACATAGCGCTCATAAATGAACTTGCTATGTTATTTAAAGAACTTGATTTGGATACAAGTGAAGTTTTAAAGGCAGCGTCTACAAAATGGAATTTCTTAGATTTTGAACCAGGATTGGTAGGAGGTCATTGTGTAGGTGTTGATCCTTACTATTTAACTTACAAAGCTGAAAAGGTTGGTTTTAACCCAGAAGTAATTCTATCTGGCAGAAAAATAAATGACTCTATGCCTCTATTTATCGTTAAAAGTTTAGAAAAAAAACTTAATGAGATTGAATTGCCAATTAATAAAGCAACTATAAATTTACTAGGTGTTACATTCAAAGAAAACTGCTCTGACATAAGGAATTCTAAATCCCTAGAAATATATCATCTTCTTAATGAAAAGGTGCATAGTATAAACGTATGTGATCCTTGCGCTTCATCTGAAGAACTTTCATCTAAGTATGATATTTTTAATAAAGAAATAGAAGAACTCCCCCAAGCTGACGTCACTATAATTGCGAACAAACACAATCAATTCTTAAGCATTCCTTACGAAGATCTGATCAAAATTACCAGGCCTGAAGGAATTTTATTTGATATCAAAAACATCCTTAAGAATGATTTGGAAGATAATTCTATAAAAGTTTGGAAACTGTAGTTGGAATATAATAAAAACAAAACTCTCCTGGTTGTTTGTGCTCACGGAGATACTCTAATAAACTTCAGACTCGACTTTTTGAAATGCTTCATTACAAAAGGATATTCCATCTACGCTATTGCTCCTGAAATATCTCTTTCTAAAAAAGAGGAGTTAAAATTTAATAACATTTCATTTATAGAATTACCTTTTGAGCGAAAGGGCAGTAATCCATTTGAGACGGTAATGAGTTGTTTTCGACTTTATAAAAAGACTTCTGAAATAAGACCTGACTTAATTTTTAGCTACAATCACAAAGCAGTTTTGTTAGCATCCATAGCTGGTTATTTTGCAAATGTAAAAAATATATATTGCATGATTACAGGAAGAGGCCACGTTTTCGATGACAATGAATATATTCATCGATTAAGAAGATTTTTCGCCGTGATAGCTCTTAGATTTTCTTTAATTTTGAACAAGAAAGTATTCTTTCAAAATCCTGACGATGTAGATTTATTTGAGCAATATAGGTTAGTAAAGCCAGATCAAGTGGCCATTGTAAATGGGTCCGGGGTAAATGTAGAATTCTTTCAAGAAAGTCCTTTGCCAAAAGGATTGATATTCTTGACAGCAGCAAGACTTTTAAAGACTAAAGGACTTTATGAATTTGCTAAGGCTTTTAAGGAATTTAAAAAAAATTATCCAGAATCGAAGGCCTATGTCGTGGGTTCTGAAGACAAGCATAGTGACTCTATATCTTTAGAAGAAATAGAAAGTTGGAGTTCAAAGTATGACGTTGAATATTTAGGTTATTATAAAGACATACGCAAAGCCATAGACTTATGTAGCGTCTTTGTCTTACTTTCTTATAATGAAGGTACGCCCAGGAGTGTTTTGGAAGCTATGGCTATGGGACGACCTATCCTTACAACAAATACTTCGGGCTGCCGAGAAACTGTTGTTTCAGGAAGAAATGGGTTTTTGGCTGAGGTAAAAAATATTGAAGATTCTAAATCTAAGATGGAAAAGTTCACAAATGAAGATATCAGAAAGAAGCTTGGAAGGGAGTCAAAGAAAATATGTTTGGAAAAATATGATGTTCGCAAGGTGAACAAGGTTCTTTTAGAGGAAATGAACATTCTATAGTAATGAATATATTGGTAACTGGTTCGGCTGGATTTATTGGATATCATTTGTCCAAAAGGTTATGTTCTGAGGGATTCTTTGTAACAGGTATAGATAATATCAATGAGTATTATGATCCTTCGCTCAAGCAAAGTAGGCTTTCAAATTTAGAAGATTTAGAGAACTTCAAATTTCATAAAATCGACATCACAAATTCTGAGGATTTGTTAGAAGTTTTCAAAAAAGGTGAATTTCAAAGAGTGATACATTTAGCCGCTCAAGCAGGAGTTAGGTATTCTTTAGAAAGTCCGCACACCTATGTTCAATCAAACTTAGTAGGTTTTTTGAACATATTAGAGGCTTGTAAATCTTTTGAAATAGAACATCTTGTGTACGCTTCCTCAAGTTCAGTTTATGGTTTAAATACTCAGTTTCCATTTTCTTCGAAACACACTACCGATCATCCTGCCTCATTGTATGCTGCAACAAAAAAATCTAATGAGATGATGGCACATTCATACTCTCATCTTTTTGGAATGCCTACAACTGGTCTAAGATTTTTTACTGTTTACGGACCTTGGGGAAGACCTGACATGGCACTTTTTATATTCACTGAATCAATCCTTAAAGGAAAAAAAATTCATGTGAATAATAATGGTAATATGAAAAGAGACTTCACTTATATCGACGACATAATAGAAGGTATCAACAAGATTCAGAATATAATTCCTGAACCTCAAATCTCAAAATCCTCTTTATTGAGCGATCAAAGTAGCGGTCCTTACTCCTTGTATAATATTGGGGCAGGAAATCCAGTAGATCTTATGGATTTCATAAGAGTGATTGAAGATAATTTAGGAAAAAAAGCAAAAATTGAATTTAAGTCTATGCAACTAGGAGACGTTGAAAGTACTCATGCAGATATCTCCGAGCTGTTTAAAAAGACAGGTTATACTCCTCAAAATACACTTACTGAGGGAGTTGAAAGCTTTGTTTCTTGGTTCAGAGATTACTATCGTATTTAAGGAAAAATGAAAATATTTATAACAGGTGGTGCAGGCTTTATCGGCAGCGCTTTAGTAAGGAAACTTGTAATCGAAGATAAGCACTCTGTTATTAATATAGATAAACTAACTTATGCAGGAAATCTGGATTCATTGAATTTTAGTGATCAAAATAATAAATATAAGTTCCATCAAATCGATATCTGTTCTTACAAAGATATGAAGGACTTATTTGATCTTTACAAACCTGACTGCATTATGCATTTAGCTGCAGAAAGTCATGTGGACAAATCAATTGGAGGTCCTGGAAGTTTTATTCAAACAAATATTTTAGGTACATTCAATTTGCTAGAAGTTGTTAGAGATTACCTAATTAATAATAAAAAAGAAAAGAAAAACTTTAGGTTTTTACATGTTTCAACAGACGAAGTGTTCGGTGACCTTGCTATTGGAGAAAAGCCATTTGATGAAGAATCTTCTTATGCACCTAGTTCCCCTTATTCCTCTAGTAAGGCCAGTTCTGATCATCTTGTTAGAGCTTGGCATAGGACTTATGGACTTCCTGTTATTATTACTAATTGTTCAAATAATTATGGACCTTATCAATTTCCTGAAAAGCTAATACCAAAAACAATAATTTCTGCAATACAAGGCAAAAATATCCCTGTTTATGGGACTGGTGACCAAATTAGAGATTGGTTATATGTGGAAGACCACACTGAAGCCCTTTTAAATGTTCTTGAAAAAGGAAGGATAGGACAAACTTATAATATCGGGGGAAATAATGAGATCACAAATATTACTGTTGTGGAGTTAATTTGCAAATTATTGGACAATTTTAATCAAGATAAATTTGATCACATTAGTTCACACAGGGATCTCATAAAGTATGTTCAAGATAGACCAGGTCATGATAAACGTTATGCTATAGACAATACAAAAATTAAGAACGAATTAAACTGGTCACCGGTGAAAAACTTTAGTGAAGGGCTTGAGGAAACTGTTTTATGGTATTTGAAAAACTTCAAATGGTGGAAAAGAATACTTTCAGGGAATCACAAGGGCGGAAATAAAAATGAATTATAAAGGCATAGTCTTGGCTGGAGGCACTGGTTCTAGGCTCTTCCCCATAACAAAAGGTTTATCAAAACAACTACTGCCAATTTATGACAAACCAATGATCTATTATCCTCTGTCAGTATTAATGCTTTCAAATATAAGAGATATAGCAATAATTACAACACGAGAAGATCTTGCTTCTTACAAGAAATTGCTAGGCGATGGTTCAAATTTTGGCATAAATCTCTCATTCTTTATTCAAGAAAAACCTGAGGGCATAGCCCAATCTTTTCTTATTGCAAAAGATTTCATTCAAAACTTTAATGTTTCATTAATTCTTGGAGACAACATCTTCTATGGTCAACATTTTACGGAAAAACTAAAAAAAGCAACACAGAGAGATAATGGTGCGACTATATTTGGTTACCATGTAAATGACCCTGAAAATTTTGGAGTAATTGAATTTGATAAAGAAGGATCAATTTTAAATATTGAAGAAAAGCCAACTCATCCTAAATCTAATTATGTTGTAACAGGCTTATATTTTTATGACCAAGAGGTGACCTACATAGCAGAGAGTATCAAGCCTTCTAATAGAGGTGAGCTTGAAATTACATCAATCAACAATGCTTATCTCGAAAATGACAGCCTAAATGTTGAGACTCTTGGTAGAGGTTTTTCTTGGCTCGACACAGGTACTCACGATTCATTAATTGAAGCAGGAAAGTTTGTTCAAACAATTGAACAACGACAATCTCTCAAGGTGGCTTGTTTAGAGGAAATAGCATTTAACAAGAACTGGATAACCGAACAAAAATTATTAGAGAGTGCTGAAAACTTTAGCAGTACAAATTATGGAAGATACCTTTTCAATCTCGTAAACCGCTCTTAAAGTGAATATTGTAAAAACCAAACTCAATGATTGTCTTATAATCGAACCTGCAGTATTCGAGGATGAGAGAGGTTTTTTCCTAGAAACTTATCAAAAGGAAAAGTATTCTTCTCAGGCTGAAATTAATTTTGAATTTGTTCAGGATAATTTTTCAAGATCTAACAAAAATGTCTTGAGAGGATTGCATTTACAGGTCAAAAATCCTCAAGGGAAGCTAGTTAGAGTTGTAAATGGTGAAGTTCAAGATATTGTGGTTGATATGAGAAGAAACTCTAGTACCTTTGGAGAGTACTTGTCTGTAATCTTGTCCGGAGCAAATAAGAAGCAGTTGTGGGTCCCTCCTGGATTTGCACATGGTTTTTTAGTTCTCTCGGACATAGCTGATTTTGAATATAAAGTTACAAATTATTATGATCCTTCCGATGAGGTAACAATTTTATGGAATGATCCAACAATGAACTTACCATGGAAGAGTAGGCACCCTTTGGTATCCCAAAAAGATTCTCGAGGAAAAAAATTCAATGATTTTTTGAAATGAAAATCCTAGTTATTGGAAAAGACGGTCAGCTTTCAAAATGTCTCCAAGAGATAACTGGAAAATTTCCTTATGAAGTCTTATTCACAACTAAAACTGACTTAGACATTACAAAAATCTCCCTCATTGAAAGTAAGATATCGCAATATAGACCCCAAGTTGTGATAAATTGTGCTGCTTTTACAGAGGTCGATAAGGCTGAAGAATTTAAACATGAGGCTTTCGACCTTAATTCTCAAGCTGTAAGAAATCTAGCGAAAGTTTGCAAAAAAAATTCGATTAGCTTGGTTCATATTTCTACGGATTATGTTTTTGATGGCGAGGGGACAGGATTTTACAAAGAGTCCATACCTCCTAATCCTTCCACTACCTATGGAAAATCTAAGCTATCTGGAGAAAAAGAAATTATAAAATCTAATTGCCAACATCTAATCATTAGAACCTCATGGCTATTTTCTCAACATGGGAAAAACTTTCTCACTACTATGATTAGGTTAGGTTTACAGAAAGATAAGCTAAAAATAGTATCTGATCAGTTTGGATGCCCTACCTATGCACCTGATTTGGCGCATGCAATATTTTCTAGCGTTAAATATTTTAAAGAAGGAGAAAATTTGGGTCTTTATCATTACAGCGGCGATACATCTTGTTCCTGGAGTAATTTCGCAGAAGAAATTTTTAAAGAGGCTTACGACTATGGGATAATAAAAAAAATTCCCATCATAGAAAAGGTGACTTCTATGGATTTTGTGACTCCTGCAAAAAGACCTATTAACTCGCGATTAGATTCCTCTTTATTTCAGTCAACTTTCAAAATCAAACCATCAGACTGGAAACAAGGGATTAAAAAAACCTTAGAAGCTAGACTGTAAAATTTTTAGGATCTACCTATAGAGATGTATGAAATTTTTTCTTTGGACATTAATTCTTTATCAAAAATATTCCTACCATCAATAATTACAGGGTTGAGCATTAAATTTTTAAGCTTCTTAAGGTCTACCTGTCTATAAATTTTCCATTCTGTACATATGAGCAAAGCTTCTGACCTCTTCAAAATATTATAGTGGTCAGTGTAAACATTGAAATTTTTGTTAGCAGCATAAATTTTTTTACATTCTTCAGCAGCTTGAGGATCGTGTGCATAAATTTCTCCTCCAGCATCGAGAATCGAGTCGATTAATTTAAGACTGGGAGCCTCTCTTAGATCATCAGTGCCAGGTTTGAAGGATAAACCCCAGATGGATATTTTCTTACCGCTAATTTTATTATTAAAATGGCGCATAAGTTTTTCAAATAGAACTTCTTTTTGTTTGTTATTTACATTATCTACAGCTTTAAGAATTTCCATATCACATCCAGCATCTTCAGCTGTTTTGATGACTCCCCTGACATCTTTAGGGAAACATGAGCCACCGTATCCACATCCTGGATAAATGAATTGATATCCTATCCTGCTATCTGATCCAATACCTATCCTGACTTGTTCAATATCAGCTCCGAGGTTTTCTGATAATCTACTCATTTCATTCATAAAACTTATTTTTGTTGCCAACATTGCGTTAGCAGCATATTTCGTTAGCTCAGCAGACTTTATATCCATATAAATAATTTTATCCTTCTGTCGATTAAAAGAAGCGTAACATTGGCTCATGAGAATTTGGGTTTTGTCATTTTCGCAACCGATGATTATTCTTTCCGGTTTTATAAAATCTTGAATAGCATTACCTTCTTTTAAAAATTCTGGATTGGAACAAACATCAAACTCTATCTGTTTCTTTCTTTTCTTTAATTCCTTTGAAATAATTTCCTTAGTTTTTTCAGCAGAGCCCACCGGTACAGTAGATTTATTAACAATGATCTTATACTCATTAATTGACATACCAATTTTTTTTGCTAGTTCGAAAACATATTCCATATTTACCGTACCATCCTCGTTAGAGGGCGTACCAACAGCAATAAAACAAATTTCTCCGTGCTCAACTCCTGCTTCAATAGAAGAAGAAAATACTAGAGAGCTCCTATCAACATTCTTCTTAATGATATCTTCCAGTCCTGGCTCATAAATTGGGATCTTGCCTTTATTAAGACTTGCAATTCTTGGTTTATCGATGTCTATGCACATAACATCATGACCAACATTTGCGAAACAAGCCCCTGTTATTAAGCCTACGTAACCTGTTCCAAAAATTGTTATTTTCATTTTATAATTTCATGGTGCCCAGGGCCGGACTCGAACCGGCACGAAGTTTCCTTCGAGGGATTTTAAGTCCCTTGTGTCTACCAATTCCACCACCTGGGCTAATAGAAAACACTTGCGCATGATATTATAAGTTAACTGTTAACTAATCATAGCTATATAATCAAACACAATATACTCTTTAACAAGAAGACATGGTCGTAGCATACTTAATTACAACTTCATTAACCTTTCTATCTTGTTTTTTAACAATTTGGTGTTTCAAAAAATTAGGTATTGTTGATAAGCCTGATGGAGTAAGAAAAATCCATAAAGGAGAAATCTCTTTAGGAGGAGGAATTGCTATTTGTTTGACTTCTTCAGTAATTCTCGGCTTTCTTTTTTTTAATTTTGGTTTTGGTCAACAGGAAATTTATAAAACTTTAACCCCCATATGGTTTATATCTTTAATTATTTTATTCTTAGGATTATGGGATGACATTAGACCTTTACCCTTTTCAGCCAGACTAGTAATACAGATCTTTGCAAGTTGGTTGGTAATTATCGTTACTGATGTTTATTTAAGAGATTTAGGTAATCTATTTGGTGTTTTCGATATTCATTTAGGCAAGGTCGGTATACCCGTAACTATTTTTATGGTTGTAGGGGTTTGTAATGCCTTTAACATGCTTGATGGTATGGATGGTCTGGTGGGATTTGTTGTTTTTATAGCAAGCAGCGCTCTAGCCTTTATTGCTGTAAGTAATGGCCATACATCCTTTCTTTTTTTTGGATCTGTAATCTTAGGTATTTTTCTTGTGTTTAACCTAGGCCTGCTTGGAAAAAAATGGAAAATATTTTTAGGAGATTCAGGCTCTATGTGGCTGGGCTTCATCATTGCCTGGTTGCTAGTTGCTTTATCACAGCCATCTTCAGAAAGTTTTCTCAAACCTGTTACAGCACTCTGGATAATCCTTTTACCTTTGATTGATGCACTTTCTACATTTATGAAGCGAATTGTTTTGAGACAATCTCTGTTCTTAGGTGATCGTTCACATGCACACCATATGCTTTTAGATGCAGGGTATGAGAAATGGAAAGTCTTACTCATTTTTATTTTTGTAACAACACTCTCCTCTAGCTTTGCTGTTTATTTCATAAACAATAACACAGAGGAGTATATTCAATTTTATGGATTTATTATGGTTTGGCTTAGCTATTTTTTGATAATAAAATATCCTGAATCAAAAAAACGATATCCAGGCAACGATACTTTTAACTAAGTAACTCGAAAGTAATCAAATATAGAAAATCGAAAAAAATAAATGAATTTTCCAAACAAATAAATAATTTTGTACACATACATTAATTCAAAAGAGGATTTGAACTTTTTAAATCACGAGCTTCTTACCAAGCCTTTTTTGGGTGTAGACACGGAATTCCGAAGGACAAACAAAAATAATATGCAATTAGCTTTGCTACAAGTGAATGATGATGAAGAAACTTTTCTAATTGATACTCTGGCAATCGATAATCCTAAAGAGAGTGCCAGTTTTCTTTTTGCAGACACTGTGCTTAAAATATTTCATTCGTGCAAAGAAGATGTAGAGGCTATATATGCTTGGACCAATCAAGAGATGGTTAATATTTTTGACACCCAGATAGCAAATGCCTTTTTAGATAGTGATTTCTCTATAAGTTACCAGAGCCTTGTTGAGAAAGAGTTAGGAATCAATCTAGACAAGAAAGAAACAAGATCTAACTGGATGAGAAGACCACTTTCTGAATCACAACTTAAATATGCAGCATTAGATGTAGAATACTTGATTCACCTATATAGGTTACAAAAACAGCAACTATCTAATACTTCCAAGCTTAGCTGGCATGATCAAGATGTTAAACGACTTTTAGAGATGACCTTTATTGAGCGCACGAACTATGTTGAACTAGATAGAACTATTAGCAAGGTCCAAGAGGCAGAAATGTTAAGTAGGTTTAGTAAGGTAGTTGAAGAAATTTCACAACGGGAAAAAATTAATCCAACTTTATTTTTTTCAAAAAAATCCCAAAAAGATTTTTTAAGATTAGTTCTAAAGGTAGGATTAGATTCAGCCTGTAAAGAAATAACTTTATGGAGAAGTGAGTTAATCAAAGACAAGATGTTGAATATTTTGAAATAGTAAATGTTTTGGATAGTTTACCTAGTTTCCTCAATATTTATTTGTTTATCTCTTGCAAGAATTAGCACAAAATATTTTTACGAGATATTTTTTCTAATGTTGATATTCTTTATTACTCCAGCTCAAATAGAAGTTTCACTTTCAGAGTATGCACCTTCTATTTTTACTTTTATTTTTAATGTTATTTTTGAAAATAACTACTCAATAAGAGTCTTGAGGCCACTTTTCTTGTCGATACCTATAGGTTTCTTTTCTATAGTAATTTATCTATTTATCAAAAGAAAATTCTTCTAGCTTCTAGATTTTTCAAATCTAAAAAACCAATGGCATTGCTTCCTACGCGCATACCCGCACACTCCCCAGGATTAAAAAATAAAATCCCTTGTCTAGTTTCATTAGTATATCTATGAGTATGTCCATGGATAACGATATCAATATTTTTGTTTTTTAAAAGGAAGCCATCAATGGGATCAGGTTCATGAAATATAGCTATATTTTTGTGACATAGAGTTATTACATTGGGAGGTTCTTGAAATTCGAAATTATTGATGCTAACAATTTCTTTTATACCTGTTTCATTTCTATCATTGTTTCCGTATACGCCAATAAGCTTGCTGTTTAATTCAGAAAATATTTCTAATGATTTTGCATTAGCTATATCACCAGTATGAATTACATGAGAAACCCTTTCATTATTAAATAAAGAAATGATCTTTTTTATATTCTTTATATTGTTATGAGTGTCACTTACAACACCTATAATCATAAAGGTTAGACCTTTTCTAGAATATGTATTCCGCAAGCACTTCCCAGGCCTATAACATGCGTCATTCCTATTCTCGCATTATCTACTTGTCTTTCTCCTGCTTCACCTCTTAGATGAGTACAAACCTCATAAATGTTTGCTATACCTGTTGCGCCCAATGGATGACCTTTGGAAAGTAAACCACCTGAGACATTAACCGGTATTCTGCCACCCAATTCAACTTCACCTTCATCTATTAATCTTCCAGCCTCGCCTTCATTGCAGAGACCCAGATTTTCATAATGTAACATTTCAGCTGTAGCAAAACAGTCATGTAACTCCACTAAATCTATATCATTCGAGTCTAGACCAGCCATTTCATATGCTTCAGCTGCAGCTTTTCTTGTACATGAATTAACATCAGGCATGACGAGATCTCTTTCTTGATAAGGATCACTTGTCATAACCGAGGCTTTAATCCTAACAGCTCTTTGCATCCCTAGTTCTTTTGCTTTTTTCTCTGAGACTAAGACAGCTGCTGCAGCCCCATCAACATTAACTGAGCACATCAACTTTGTATTAGGATAAGAAATCATCTCAGCATTCATCACTTCATCTAGAGGGGTTTCTATTTGGTACCTTGCTTTAGGATTCATCGTTGAATGGTGATGATTTTTTACAGATATTTTTGCAAATTGCTCAAAAGTAGTACCATACTGACGAGCATGTTCCATTCCAGCTTCAGCAAATACAGCAGGCATAGTCCCCGAACCCAGTAAACCTTCTTTAGGTATTCCTGTTCCACCACCAGCTCCGCCTAAAAGCCCTGTACCCATTTGCTCTACTCCCACAGCTAGAACTACATCATATAAACCAGCCTTTATTGAGGTCCAGGCTTCTCTGAAAGCAGTAGCTCCTGTTGCACAGGCATTTGAACAATTAACTACTGGTATCCCAGTTTGCCCAATTTCTTGAAGTATTCTTTGACCAACCATAGCGTTGGCTTGACCAAGATTTCCGCAATAAAAAGCTTCCATATTGCCTATATTTAAGCCAGCATCATCTAATGCTAATAACGCAGCTTCTGCCCCGAGGTCTGGGACTGTTCTTTCTGGAAATCTTCCGAACTTGATCATATCGACCCCTAATACATAAACATCACTCATAATTTTCTCCCTTAAG
>MDTA01007106.1_pt1 | contig 21252 bp, 21 predicted proteins | sample 811151 | NCBI WGS metagenome assembly MDTA01 (sample SAMN05326648, study PRJNA326480) | marine metagenome | isolation source: seawater | place: Indian Ocean: South | collected 2010 | reverse complement strand
TCTTTAATATAAATTTTATTGTTTTCTTAAGCATAGGGTGAGGTAACTCATATAACTTCGTATAATATATATTATGTTACTCATTTATAGTTAGGATAAAATAATGTTTGATTATTGACTTTATAGTTTGATATGTGTTGCTGACCATCATGTGATGTAATCCATTCATAGAATAAATTAGCCTCTTTGTGATTGATATTTCTACAATGCTGATTATCAATTAGTACTATACCATATTGATTTATCATTGAATTATCATTATCGAACACAATTTTATGGTTTTGTTTATTTTTAAATTTTAACCAAGTTGCTCTATCTGTATAGGTATAAGCATTCATACCAACAGTAACATTGAGAGTTGCACCCATTCCTTGTCCGGTTTCTAGATACCATTGATGAATTGATGAGTTTGGTTTTGCATTTTTAGTCATTTTCCAAATACTTAGCTCAGATAAATGTGTACCACTTTTATCACCCCTTGATACAAATATAGGCATATATTCGTATATTTTTGAGAAAGCTTCATCAGCTCTAACAGATGTAGATATTTTTGCTGGATCAGATGACGGCCCAATAAGTACAAAATCATTATACATGAGATCAGATCTAATTTTACCATATCCTTTAGCTACAAATTCATCTTCTAATTTTTTTGCGTGCGTTATAAGTATATCGCCATTACAGTATTCAGCGTTTTTAATAGCATGTCCTGTACCAGTTGCAATCACATAAGAATCAATCGAATATTCTTTTTTAAATATTGGAAGTAAATGAGAATATAGACCCGAATCTCTAGTAGATGTAGTGCTTAAAATTCTTAGTTGATCAGCAGAAAAACTTATAGAAGGTATAATTAATAATAAATAAATAAAATATTTCATTCAATTCTACCACCTACAATATTTATTATATCATCAGAAAAAAAAGATGCATCCAAGATCGAATGAGTTATGAGAAAAATTTTTTTATCTTTAGAAATACGCATAAGTAGATCTTTAGAGAAATTTTTATAGTTCTCATCAAGATTGTTAAATGGTTCATCAAGAAATAGTATATGTGGATTTGTAATTAATGCTCTTATAAGAGATATGCATTGTTTTTCGCCAAGAGATAATTCATTAATGTTATAAGTTAAATACTTTAATAAATTAAATTCATCTAGAATATTTTTAATAATTTTTTTATTCTTATTTAATGTATTATTTTTTGCACATGATAAACAATGTAAAAGATTTTCCTCAATAGTTCGATTAAGGAATATGTGATTTTGAAATACAAAACTTGTACAGTAGTAATTAATTTTATTTGAGAAATAAATATATCCAGAAGTTGGCCTGATGATATTTGCTATTAATTTTAAAAGCGTCGTTTTACCCGCCCCATTCTTACCCATAAACACTGTAGTTCCATCAGATCTAATCTCTAATGATACATTATTAATAATATTTTTTTTATTGATATTAAAGCAGATATTACAAAGATTTATCATTTCCAAATTAATTTTTTAAATATAGTTTAAAGTAATAAATAATTAAATTTATTATTAGAGATATTAAAAGTAGTGTTATCCCCAAGCTTAGAGCTACTGCTAAGTCTCCTTTTGATGTTTCGACTACAATACCTGTTGTCATAGTTCTGGTTAAATAAGAAATATTTCCACCTACTATAATGATAGCCCCAACCTCTGATAGCGCTCTACCAAATCCGACTAAAATATTCAGCATAACGTTAAATTTACATTCTTGAATTATAGTTATTATTTTTTGTATTTTTGTTGCGTTAATTGAAATCAAATATTCCTGTAAATAATCATAAGAATTATCAAATGACTCTTTACATAAAGTAATTAATATTGGTGTAATCAAAATAGCTTGAGCAATAATCATTATAGATACTGTATATAGGAGATTTAAATCACCAAATAGACCATTAGTAGAAAATAGAATATACAAAATCAAACCTACTAAAACTGGTGGTAAAGCTAAAAGCGAGTCTACGATTATCATTAAGAAATTCTTTAGCTTAAAATTATGTATTGTTAAATATGTTGCAAATAATACTGAAAATAACGAGGCAAAAGTAACAGCACTTAAGGAAACAAATAATGATAACATTACGATATCTAAATAATTTGATTCCAGTGATAATATAATTTCAAAACTTTCACTAATCATATATTCAAAATGTCTATTTAAGTGAATAATATATTAATTTAAAAATTCTGTGAGGTATTAACAACGATATCATATAAAAAATAAGTTTTATTGAGAATTTTTTTTGTATTGCAATTTTATATGCTTTTAAAGCATCAATATATTTCCCATTTACTTGGAGTGTTTTTGCGGCATTAGTCCATGCTCTAGATATTGCTATTTCTTTTATGGAAGTGTCTTGTAAATTATTTTTTTTCAAGTGGAAATTTAACACATTAATAATGCTTCTGGTGTTAAATATAATATCACTACTTTGTGAGGTGTCATGTATACGAAAGACTCCAAGGGGTTCATTGATGAATTCAATATGATTGTCAATTTTTGAAACATTTAGCCACATATCATAGTCCTCAGCTGTGATTATGTTTTTCTCCTCTCTAAACATACCTGCTTTTACCAGCAGTTCTTTCTTTACTACGATAGCTGATGTAGAAACCGAACTTGATCCTAATGAGAGCATATTAAGATATTCAAAGTTTTTACTCGGTCCATATTTTTTATTAAAGCAATTATTCGTAGACAACCATTTTTCAGCATGACAAGCTATAGAAACATTGTTTTTCTTTATTATTTCGACACATTTTTGTAACTTATTTATGTCCCAGTAATCATCAGAATCTAGGAATGCGATGTACTCCCCTTTTGCTTTTGTGATCCCTAAATTCCTTGATTTGGCAATAATTCCATTATTATTAATTTGATAAATTGATATCTTTTTAGAATTAAAGCTGTTAACCAATTCAATTGTATTATCTGTAGAATAATTATCTATAATGATGAGTTCCCAATTTTCGTAGCTCTGATCTATAACAGAATTTATAGCTTCTCCTAAAAAGGATGCAGCTCTATTAAAAGTTGGAAGTATAATTGATATTTTCATTATTTATTAATAATATTATGAAATTTTAAAAATTTATCACATGACTTTATTTTTCTATCTTCAATATACTTCTCTGATAATTCAGAAATATCTTTACTAAAATGAGACATATAAATCTTACCATTAGTTATGCACTCAACTATAAGCTGACAAAGCTCATCATAAGTTTTTACTTCTTTACCTGGCAATATACTTTTGAAGTCCTCAGCAAATCCTTTTGTTTTTTTGACTTGACTATAATCTGGAATGACAAATATTTGTGGTTTTTCTAATATAGAAAAATCTGTAGATAGCGTGCTATAGTCACCTATCAATAGATCTACTTCCATCATTAATTGAATATTATCAAATAAATGGTCAGTTGAAATATCTATAAACTTTATATTTTTTGTATCTTTTAAGCCCTTCTTAAAATTGCTTAAAGAGTGATAACTATATAAAAAGCATAAATTATTTTTTTCTAAAAACGAATTAAATTTCTCCTCATTAAAATTCTCTATAATTTTTAAAGGTAATTCAGACTTATAACCCCTAAAAGTTGGTGAATAATATATAATTTTTTGATTGTTGTAATTGGAGCCAAAAAAATCTTTAATCATTGTTTTTTTACTATATCTTTTTGAAACTTCTAGTTTATCAGCCAATATATCTTGTTTTGGAGTACCTAATATTTTTATTTTTGATTTTGGTAAGACCAATTGATTCACTCCTACTATATTACCGGCGTATTTTGTACTAAAGGAAATATAATTATAAGAATTTATATCGGTAATAAACCTTAAAGTCTTTTTGATATCTTCACTTCTTTCAATTGTAAGTTTTGGGCCTGTACCATGCATCGTGCATATTTTAATTAAATTTTTATCACCAGAAATTAGGCGAAATGGGTTGTAATAAGATGTGCCCGAAGAGTATAAAGTGCGTGATCTAAGAATGATGTAGAGTTTATGTAGTATATTATCATTTGAAATATACTTATAACCTTCTGATTTTAAATGTTTTTTTACTTGTAATGATTCAGTTATCCAATAACAATCATCTGTTGAGTGTGAACTAAAGTATTCAAATAGATATTTTGTATTACCTGAATAACGATACATATCAGTGGAGCAAAATAGTGAAATATTACTTTTCTGAATAAATATGCGTAATACCGCAAATAAAGGTGTAAAAATTAGTGATATAAAACTCTTAATTTTCACTTAGATCATTTTTTCCTTATATTTTAAACAAAATTCAACTAAATCATCCATCTCTTTTTCATGATCAATATAGCTATTAAGCCAACCTTCATTAGTTATCTTGCTATTATCAACGGTAAAAACATTATGCTCCTTACCCTCCTCTAAATTTCCAGTTTCTATTGGTATTCTAGTTGATAATTTTTTACTTATTTTATCTTTAATTAACTTAATAAAATCAATTACTTGTATACTTTTTGAAGAAGATACATTAAAGATGTCAGATTTTCGATATTCTGTATCAGATATTATGCTTTTAATGACATTAGTAACTGCGCTTATAGGAATAAAATCTTTATAACCCTCTCCTTTTGATTTCAAAATTATTTTTTTGTTTTCAACAGCTTGCTTGCATACATTGAAAACAACTAAATCCCAGCAGTTAGTTATTAGACTCGCAGGAACTCCATATCCATTAGTAATGCGAAGTACTATTTTTGTCATATCTGTTTCATTTTTATCAATAAGCAAATTATGCTCAATTGAGCATTTTAATTTACCGTATTCAGAAGATGGATTAAGGTTTGTGTTTTCAGTTACTATTCCCTTGCAATTATCAGATACAGCTCTGATTGATGACAGAAATATGAATTTCTTCACACATTTAGACTTCGATGCTATATCAATAAGGTATTTTGTTTCATTATAATAAGCGCTAACTATATCGCTGTTATTACAGTCGCTAGCATTTGGTCCAGATGCATGAATGATAACATCAGAATCACCAATAACTTTTTCAAGATTTTTAAAAGATTTATACTTTTTTATATTAATAGATTTATTATTAAAAATATTATCTAGATTTTTTCTACTTAAAGTTGTTACAATATTATTTTCAGAAAGCAGTAGTGTCAATCTACCTGCTAATAATCCACTACCACCTGTAATAAGAATCTTCAAATTACTCTTTCCCGGTGTCATTTTTATAACAATAAATTAAGTAAGGCAAATAACTAATTATAAGCATTACTAAAGAATATTCACTATATAGTGAACATAAAAATGCTAACGGTAAGCACCAAAAATAATTGTACGCCATTAAAAATAGATTGACTTTATTATGACTTTTATATTTTTTTGTTATTATTTGATAGTTATGAACACTATGTGGTGTTGTAATATAATAACAAGATTCGATAAGACGATGAGATAATTGAAATTTATATAAGAATCTTGCTAAAAGTGTATATAACGAATCAGCAATAAAAATTGTCAATATTATTAAAGCGGATATTATATGATCAAATATAACTATATCGTTAGATGAGTATGTACTTTTAAAAAATAATATCAATATAAATAGACCAAGCATATAACTTCCTGCGTTGCCAAGGAATATTTTAGATGGGGATAAATTAAAAAATAAAAATACCGTCAAAGGAATTATAAATAAAATCAATGATCCTAGAGTATAAAAGTTTTCAAGGATAATGAATGATATTAAAACAAAAATTCCCTGATTTGTTGCTAAACCATTTATACCATCCATAAAATTATAAATATTGATAAAGAAAAGAAAAAAAATTAACCAAATAATTAATTCAAATATTTCTAACTGGCTCATACTAAGCAATACAATTAATGATATTATCGCTTGGGAAATAAATCTAAAAAACTTTGATAATTTAAATTTATCATCAGCATAACCAAGTAAAGATATTAAGATCAAACTAAATATTGGTGATGATATAGATAATGAATGATCATGAATCAAATATGCATATGAAGTCACACAGACATATGAGCCAAGTATTGCTAATCCTCCAGAAGAAGGAATACTAGTGTTATGCATTCCTCTTTTAGAAGGAGTTGCTATAGAAATAGGAAACTTAATTAATAAATTAATTAATATTATAGATATAAATACTAGTGATATAATCTGGATAAGAATAATCATCTTTTATTATAAAGAATATTTTTAATATCTTGATGAATTTTATTTTGTGGTAAATTATTAATATCAATGTTCATATACTGAGGAATATAATCTTTAATATCTTCATAGTAAGCATCGTATGGAATTGAAACTAACTCATCAATTTTTTTTTCTAACTCGCTATTTTTTGAATACATATGTACAAATGACTTATCAAAATCAAAGTAGGTATTATCTGTAGATGTATTAATCTGTAGTGCTTTAGATTTCAATGCGATAGATTCAACTAGAAGTGTTGAACAAAATCCAATTGTGACATTACTTTCTAAAATTGCTCTATAACTATCAAGATCAGTATTAATATCCGTAAATCTTATATGCTGAGTGGATATTGACCTTGTATATAGATATTTGAAGTATTCTTTTTCTCTTGATCCTCCACGACCAGAAAGAGCCACAATGATACGATAATTTTTATTTATTAATATTTCAGAGAGAATTTCTGAAACTTTTAACCAATGATCGTTCCAGTGATGATTATCTGGATCGTTTTTTTCTCTGGGTTCATACTCAGAAATGAGACATATATCATAAAGTTTATTATCTGACTTAAATTTTGATAATGCTATTCCAGCTCTTAGAGAACCTATTGGGCGTAAGTCTTTTACATGCCAATTTGAAGATAGATTTTTCTTTTCATCATTATATCCAAAACAATAAAGATATTTATGGTTTATCGTATGTTTTACTCTTTCTCTTATAAACTTTTCTCTTAATCCATTTTGAATTGCAATAAACTCAACACCTTTTAGGACATTTGCTAAATTATGGTAAAGAATATTATCGTCATTATATGTAATAATTATTTTTGGATTAATAAATTCAAGCTCAGTTTTAAGATATGTAATATATAATCTTCTCTTTAATGAAAAACCCATATAAGTCGTTGTTAAAATATTTTTTATGTAACGTATTAAAAAAAAAATATTAAAATATAATTTTATTTTATTTGAATCATAAATATAACTGTTACATATTTGTTTTATAACATATTTTTCTATTTCTTTTGAACCCTGAACATCAAAAATTAATATTTCTGATTTCTTTGGTAGTACCCAGTAAAAATTTATATTGAATCGACCTATTCTCATAATTATTTTTTCCAAGGTGCATTATTTTCGTTCCATAATGTTTCTAATAAATGATGATCTCTTCTGGTATCCATACATTGCCAAAAGCCTTCATGTTTATAAGCGTAAAGTTCTTTTTCATAAGTTGCTTTATCTAATGGTTGTCTTTCTAACATAACATTGTCATGCTCAATAAAATTTATAAATTCTGGTTCCATGACAAAAAAACCACCATTTATCCATCCAGTTTGTAATTGTGGTTTTTCTTTAAAAGATATTACTCGATCACCATTAAGTTGTAATTCTCCAAATCTTGCGCTTGGATGGACTGCTGATACAGTTATAACTTTCTTATTATTATTATGAAACTCAAGTAGCTTATTGATATCAATATCAGACAAACCATCTCCATATGTTAAAAAAACTTTTTCATTGCCTATCTTTTTCAATACTTGTTTACATCTCCCTCCAGTCTGAGTATCAATTCCTGTATCTATTAAGTTAATATTCCATTTAGAATTAAAATCATTAAAATATTTAATTATATAATCTGCTTTGTAACCTAGTGCTATATAAAAATCTTTATGTCCATAATGAGCATAGTGATTCATAAGATGGACAATAATAGGTATACCGCCAATTTCTACCATCGGTTTAGGTATAGTATCTGTGACATCACCTAATCTGGTTCCATATCCTCCAGCAAGTATTACTGTTTTAATCATTTAAATTGAAAACTATTTTCACTAATATTTTCACATTCACTATCTTCATGCACATAATTAGCGATATTTAACACCATATTTACGCTACTAGAAATTCCTTTAAATCCAAATATTATTAAAGGCGGAACAGTAATTCTACAATAATTAGATTGTCCAATTGTAAATTCAGATCTATTTTTTATTATCTTGCCATTTTCAACTTCAATAAAATTAAATCTAATCTCTCCTACGGGTACAATTAGATTAAGAGTCATTTTTTTATGCATTTTCCATGCTTTTATAACTCCTTCATTAATACATGAAAAGTAAACCTCTTTAAAGCCATTATACCCAACGTCTGTATTTCGCATTCCATGATACACAGAACCTTTTTCATTATTGATTTTTTTCAATTCAGTTATAATTAGTCCATCAATCAATTTTCATATACTCCTCAATTTGATGAATAGTTATAGATGACGCGTTTTCTGTAGCGTTATAATTTTTATACCATGAACTTGTCCACTCTGACATCATTTCTAGATTAAGTTTTTGTCTAAAATTCAGTAGCTTATGAGATTTATGACAATCTAAACTTAGGAGTTTTGCTTCGTGGAGATTGGAAATTTCTCTATCAATACTCCATTTAGCACCATCAAAATGCTTTGATAGAGATTCTACTAATGTAGAGACGGAATGTGATTCATTTGGGCCAAAATTAAATGATTCTCCATTTAAACTTTTATTTTCAGTAAGATGACAGGCTAAGCTTAGATATCCATTTAATGGGTCTAAAATGTGTTGCCATGGTCGTGTTGCATTAGGATTTCGCAATTTAACTTCTTTATCAAGAGACCATGACCTAAAACAATCTGGAACAATTCTATCTAATGCCCAATCTCCACCACCAATAACATTGCCTGCTCTAGTTGTACAAGCGCGAATATTAGAGTCTGAATTGGTAAAAAATGCGTTCTTATAGCCTTTAAATATCATTTCAGCAGAAGCTTTAGATGTACTGTATGGATCAATTCCACCTAGCATATCATCTTCTTTATAATCCACTTTATTATCTAAATTTTCATAACATTTATCACTTGTAATAATTATAGCAACACAGTTATTATTATAACGTTTCAGGCCTTCTAAAATATTCAATGTTCCCATTGCATTATATAAATATGTTGTATATGGATTTTTATATGATTCTAGAACTATAGGTTGAGCTGCTAAATGGAATAAATAATCTGGTGAGGATTTGTGAATAAAATCAAAGACTTGATTAGAATCAATCAGATTTATTCTAGCATCAATATTAAAATCAATTTTAAGATTATCATAATGAGATGGCTGAGTTGGGACATCTAAAGAGAAAGCACTGATGTTCGCACCAAGCATATACAACCACTGTGATAGCCAAGATCCTTTGAATCCTGTATGACCAGTTATTACTATATTTTTATTTCTAAAGTATTTCGAATAGTCCACTATTTATTTTTATCAAGAAATTTTTTAAGCTTATTTTTATAGATTTTAAGATTTTTAGAATTTACTTTATCTTTACTGGCAATAGAGAAATTAATTGCTCTACGATTATTTTTAGAAATATTAGATTTGCTTCCATGGACCACAAGTGCATCATGAATAACACAATCACCAGGATCCACATTAATAAATATTTTTCTATATTTTTTAATTTGATTTTTAAATCTTTCAGTTTTATTAATAGTCATTGAAGCTCCAAGATTACCTTCTGGTATATGGTTAAATAGGCCTAGAATAGATGATCCTTTATAATAAAATAAACCCCCATTTTCTCTATCTGTCTTATCTAATGCAACCCAACAAGTTAAAGCTTCAGCATTATTTAAATTAAAAAAAGCATTATCTTGATGAATTTTAGTTGATAATCCAATATCTTTAGGTTTAGCAAAAAGCGATGAATTGAATATTCTTTTACTTGTTGAACCAAATCGTAACTTAACAATATCTCTCAATTTACTCGTAAGTATCAAGTTCTTGTAATATGGAGAATACAAATGTATGTTATGCATGCTGCTTAACACATTTTTATTATTTATTTTGATATAATGTTTATCTCTTCGATTCATTTCCATTTTTTTAAGCAATTTAATTTCTTGTTTAATTTCAGCCAATGTTTTTCTATCAAAAAATTTCTTAATTACAACAAAATTATCTTTCTTTAATATCTCTACAATTTGGTTCAAATTTATCATTTGAATTTATATGGTGTTACTTTAGCTTTTATGCTCTCAACTGATGTATTCCACTCTCTTATTTGTTTTATGATGTCTACTCCTGTATTTTTTGACCATAAATTTATTAGAGCACTGAACGTCTCTCCAGGCTTACCATCTCCAATTTTAAGCGAATTAAGAGATGTGACTGGAAGCATACAAAACGGCGTCGCACATATAAATGCCTCATCAGCTTCATAAACATCATACGGCTCTATATTCTTTTCTACAGCTTTGATATTAAGTGTTTTACACAAACTGTTTATAATATAGTCTCTACTTATTCCTCGTAGCATATTTCTTCCTTGAGGTGAAATTACAGTATTATCCTTAACTATAAAAAAATTATCTCCACTTCCTTCAGCTATAAATCCATCTGTATCAAGCATTAGAGGCCAATTATTATCGCCTTTAAACAAAGATGCTTCAATATTAGCCATGAGATAAAATAATCTACTTCTATTTTTAATTTTCGGATCCATTAGATGAGAAGGAATCACTTTTTGGTTTGTTATTACATTGTTAATGCCAGTTGTAAATAATTTTGCCATACCCTGAACTGTCCATTTCAGTGGAAAATCTGCAATGATTAAATTATAACCTTGATGTATTCCATCTATACCTTCATATATTCCTAATACACCTCTTGATACGTCAATTAAGAGTCTATGCTCATCATCATCATCAAAGGCGTCCTTATTCATTTCCGCAGTTTTTATACATAAATCATATACATCTTGTTTAGTTTCTGGAATTTCTATTCTAAGAATTTTTAAGCCAGTAAATAATCTATCAATATGTTCTTTTAATTTAAAATGCTCACCATTAAATGATCTAGTCATTTCAAATACCATATCACCAAACATTAAAGATGAATCAAATATTGAAATTTTAGCATCTGCCTCATCAACAAATTTTCCATTCATATATATTTTTCTATTTGACATAAGTTATCCTACCATTTTTTAATTATTTGTTAAGATTTTTGTTTTCATAAAATAATCACAAATTTCTATATCTTCTTTATCATCTATTTCATATATCTTCCATGAATCCATTTCATAGAGGCCTATTTTCCCTCCGAACCTGTTATTATATTTTTTTAATATATCTGGTTTAAAAATATAGAAAGAACCATTCTCTGAAAATTGTGGCTCAATATTTTGTCTCATCAGACGTGATTTATAGTCAAAATTTATACTTTTTAATTCTTTATTAACTCTCCTCCATAAACATAAGTCTTTCATATTTGTTGCCGAAAAAAGTGAATCTAATTCATTTTTAATAAAATACTCTATCGCATTATCTATATCTCCTGATTCTCTTAATGGCGATGTACATTGTAAAAATACAACTAGATCTATATTAGTAGTTTTTTCAATATTATTAATAGCATGTAATAATGCTATCTCACTTGTAGAGTTATCAGTTGATAATTCTTCTGGTCTCTTAATTATACGTGCTCCGTAACTATTAGATAAATTTAGAATTTCTTCACTATCAGAACTAACATATACATTTTCATTGATATACTTACTTCCCAATGACTGCTGTATTGTCCAGTAAATCAATGGCTTATCACAAAAATTTATAATATTTTTATTTTTGATTCCTTTACTATTTCCTCTAGCAGGAATTATCGCAACAATATTCATTATATTTTTCCATTAAGTACTTTAAGACTTTTCCAAAATCCTGATCCGTTATTAGTATGACCTTGCCAAATTTCTGGTATAAAAGTAATTTTATTTTTTTGCGACTTAATTATTCTACAGAGTTTGTTAAAATTTATGGTCCCTTCTCCAATTTGTAACCCTTCTCCAGATTGACCAGAACCATCAGAAATATGATAGTGTCCAGTATATGGCGCAAGTCTTTTAATATAATCATAATAATTCCATCCGAATGTGTTGCACGCTAAATATGAATGAGAAAGATCATTGCACATTCTAATCTTCATTAATTTACAAAACTCAATAATTTCTCTAAGCTCCATAAATAGATTTTGAAATCTCTGACCTCCAAAATGCCATGGGAACGGTGCCATCGTTTGAGGTAATATTTCAACTTTTGGATTAGAGATTTCATCTAATGATGAACTTAGATTATTATAATAGTTTTTACGATCAGAGATAGGCATGAAGTCATCTCTACTAAAACCTCCGCAATTGGTAATAATTAAAGGCCTAGAAGTTGATGGAAAATATTTATTTATTTTGATTGTTAAATCAATAAGTTTTTTCATATATTTTATAGACTTATTCCGATATTTTTTATTATCAGTACATAAATCTAGTAGATGATCATTTTCAAATAGTTCTGGGGCATGAACTACAAATTTACAGTCATATTTTTTGTATAAGAATTTACTCGGTTTTTCATGCATGTCTTTATAACTCATATGAAATTCTACAAAATCTGGTTTTGAAATATCCAAAAGAGAGTTAATATCATGATATCTGACTGGTATGCCCCATTGATGCGTGAAATCATATTTTTTTAGAGGTTTGATTAGACGAGTAAAGTGTGACTCAAATAATGGTTCTCCTTTTTTTATATCTATAATTGCTTTTTTGCCTAATACCCTTTTGATATTATTTGGCTGAAGTCCTTGACCAGGGCTTTTATATTCAAAATAAGTCTTATTAAAAACTGTTCCTTTTTTAATATCTTTTTTAAGGTAGATGCTTTTTGAAAGATTCTCCCTATTTATTAGCTCACCTTGCGATAATTTTCTATCTGTTGCAGAACCTAGTGCTTTTTCAATTTGTCTTATGCCAATTATAAGATCCCTAAATTCCTCTTTCTCTAAACTTGCAGCATGATCTGGCCCTTCCATATTTTTATCTAATGTAATATGTCTCTCTATAATTCTTGCACCAAATCCAATCGATGCGAGAGTAACAGCTATACCCCTCTCGTGACCTGAATAACCAACATATTTACAATATCTTAAAAGTTTTTTAATATAAGAAAGATTTAAATCTCTAAATGGTGCTGGATATGTTGAATTACAATGAAGCAAACAGTATTTTACTTTCTTATATTTATTTAATAATTTAACAGTTTCTTTTATCTCTGATTCAGTACTCATGCCTGTTGAAATTATTAATGGTTTAGATTTTTTACATAAATGCTCTAATAAATCATGATTTGTTAGATCAGCTGATGCTACCTTGTAAGCAGAAACATTTAGATTGGATAAATGATCAGCTGATTTTTTATCCCAAGGCGTACATAAAAACATAATATCTTTTTTCATACAATATTTTTTTATATTTGAAATATCTGTAAGTGATAAATTAAACTTATTTAAAAGGTTAAGCGTGTATTGTGTCCCTAAATCAGCGCTTGTTAGCTTTAAGGCTTTTGTTGCATATACCTCTTTCATACATCTGTATTGAAATTTAACACAATCAGCTCCTATTTCTTTTGCGTTATCAATGAGTTTATATGCTTTTTTTATATCACCATTATGATTTACACCAATTTCTGCAATGATAAAAATATTGCTATTATTGATAATTTTATCTTCTATAATTATATTTTTCTCTTGGTGATCCATTGTCTTAATCCAACGCTATCAAAAGTAATTGTCTCTATTTTTAAATCACGCATTTCAAGAGCATTAATGAGCGTTAATTTTTTATGAGTAGGTACGCATAGTAAATAATATCCACCAGAACCTGCACCAAGTAATTTACCACCTATTGCTCCATTGTTAATTGCAAATTCATAAATTTCATCCAGGTAATCGTTTGTAATTTTAGGAGAAAATTGTTTTTTTGTAGACCATGCTTTTCCCAGTAACTCACCAAAATTATCTATTTCACCTTTTAGTAATTTAGATTTCATTTCGTATGCAATATTTTTTGCAGTTTCAGCGTATTCTTTTTGTAATTTATTCTTCATTAGTTCTTTTTGTTCATCATGAATATCTCCTGAATTGTGATTAATTCCTGTGTAGCATAAAATTAAGGAATCCTCTAATTCATTTATTAAATCATCGTTAATCCTTAGAGGATTAACAATATTTTCTCTATCTTTTAACTCTATAAAATTAAAACCCCCAAAGACAGTTGCATACTGATCTTGCCATCCACCCGATAAATTCATAACGACTCGTTCAGCATGGAATGCTAATTCAGCTATTTCGTAATCATTAAACTTATTTTCTTTATAATTATTAAAAGCGCCTATAATTGCACTTAGTAACACTGCAGATCCACCTAATCCAGAACCCGGTGGAACGTCACTATACGTAATGAGTTCAAAGCCAAATTCAGGATTTAAGATCTTTATCACAGATTTGATTAGATCTAGTTCACCGTTCAATTTAATCTCATTGATATCTTTGAAGATAATTCTTTTATTCAAATCATTTGAATTTATAATTATCTTTTTATCATCTCTTTTTTCAAGAATAGCATGAGTAAATTTATTAATTGTTGCATTAAGAACAGCGCCACCTTCCTCATAAAAATATGTAGTAAGATCTGTTCCTCCACCTGCAAAACTTATTCGAACAGGTGACTTTGCCTTAGAAATAACTTTCTCTTTCTCGTTCCAAAATAGGCTTTCTTTTGTTACTACAGAAATTAGATGTTTCATATCATTCAATATAGGGATTATTCTTATCCTTGTATCTAAAAGCTTCAAAATGTTTTCTTTAGTTGCGTCTTTTTCTAATAAATATATAAAATCTTTATTCATACAATCCTGAATTTCTATAGATAACTTATTCTCCTCAATTAATTTTCTTCTTATATCTCCATCCGTAGCCAATCCAATTATTATTGAATTATCTTCAATAAAAATAGTGCCATGTTCATTTTTATCAATTTTGATAAGTACATCACTCAATTTTTCTTTTTTATTTACAATATAATCTCTAATCTTCATTTTTCATTAGCTCACAAAACTTTATATAATCCTTAGGTACGCCAATATCGATAAAGTCACCTGTATAAGTATAGGCATAAAGATCAATATCATTGTAAATTTTCTCAAAAAAATCTTCTATCATAAATATTTCATCAGGATACTCTCTTACGCATAAAGTGTCTTTGAAATAATAACATCCTGTGCTTATATATGAGTTTTTTTTCCTTATCCCTTGTTTGTTAAATTTTTTAATAATATTATTTTTTATTTCAATTGTACTAGATCTCTCGCAATCTTCTTGGTATGTGCATAATATATTTATATTATTATGGGAGTTTTTAATAAATTTATTAAAGTCTGTATTTATATACGAATCTCCATTTAATACAAGAATTGGCTCTTTATTTTCATACTTTAATGTCTCAATTGCATTTTTTATTGCTCCACCTGTGCCTAACGGTTTATGTTCCCTGATAACTTTTACTTTAGTATTATCTCTAAAATATTCTTCAATTATTTGTGATTTATGATGAGTTAAAATTGTCATTTCGTATTCAGGTATTGACTTTTCAATCATATTAATTTGATATTCTAAGAATGGAATATTACCTATTGGCGCCATTGGTTTAGGGACATCTTTAATAACCTTGGATAATCTGGTTCCAAATCCACCAGCGAGAATATATATTTTTAACAATTGACTATTTAGTAAATTTAAGTATCTTTTCTGAGTTATAAGGCTTATATCCGGCTACTGATTCGTATAGAATTTTTTTAATATCATCGGGGCTAGAATTTGAATCTAGAGCATAGAATTTTTCCATGCATATCTGTATCTGTTCACGTGTCAGTTTTTCTTCATTTGCAGACATTATATGGTCATGAGTAGTTTTTGAAACATCGTCTCCAATTAATAGTTCTTCGTATAACTTTTCACCGTCTCTTAATCCTGTGAAATTAATCTCAATATCACCAGATGGATTATTTTCATCTTTAATTTCTTTACCGCTTAATTTTATCATCTCTTTAGCAAGATCAAGGATACTCAGAGGCTCTCCCATATCTAGTAAAAATACATCTCCACCTTTGCTTAATGAACCTGCTTGGATAACCAGTTCTGTCGCCTCACTAATCGTCATAAAATATCTTATGACACGAGGATCTGTTACTGTTACTGGCCCTCCATTTTGAATTTGTTTTTTGAATAAAGGAACAACACTCCCAGAAGTATCTAATACATTACCGAATCTTACCATGCAATATTTAGTATTACATTTATTTGAAGGCATCGTATCTACTATTTCTTGAAGTGATTGGAGTATGAGCTCAGCGAACCGTTTAGTTGCGCCCATTATATTAGTAGGACGGACTGCTTTATCACTAGATATTAACACAAAATTTTCTACATTATTTTTATATGCTGCAGTAGCAACTGTGTTTGTACCAATAATATTATTTTTAATTGCAGATAATGGATTATGTTCTACAAGCGGTACATGTTTGTTGGCAGCCGCATGGTAAACAGTATCTATTTTTTGTTTCTCAAAAATATAATTCACGAGAGATTCATCACCAACAGAGCCCAGGTAAGAGGAGACCTCAATAGTAAGATTATTATTTAATTTAAACTCTTGCATTTCTCTATCAATTTCATATAGAAAATATTCTGACTGTTCCAATAAAACAATTTTTTTAGGAGATAGACATATTATTTGTCTGCATAATTCAGATCCAATAGATCCACCTGCCCCAGTTATTAAAACTGATTTATTCTGAATGCACGCTTTAAGCAAATATTGATTTGGCTTAACAGCATCACGTCCTAAAAGATCGTCAATATCAATTTTTTCAATCTGAGATAATTTAATTGTTCCTGAAGTTAACTCCTTAATATTAGGAAGTTTTCTTATAATGCTATGATATTTATCTAATTCTTTTACAATAGTTTTAAGTTTATTTTTTGATTGATCAGAGTGAATTATAAGTATTTCACGTATATTTTTTTTATTAAGTATTCTTGGAAGATCACTAGATGCGTAGACAGGTAAATCTGCAATCATTGTTTTATTGTCTTCTATTTTGTTACTTATAAAACCTCTATTGAGAATACTCTGACTTGTTTTAAGAATATCATTTATTTCAATAGCTTCTTGAGATGTACCATAAATTAATACAGAATGCTTTGCATTTTCTTTTTGTTCTGTTAAAAAGGATCTCGCGGTATATCTGGTTAAGAATAGTAGTAAAGTTGATATTACAAAGAAAATGATAAATACCGATCTTGGAAAAGGTAAATGCAAATTATAAACTAAAACTGCCCAAAGACCAGTTCCAATAATTGATGCTTTTGTTATTTTCACGTAAGTTTCAATACTTATATATCGAGTTATTGAACGATATAGTCTAAATAATATTAAACTTGAAATAATGAAAATGTTGCCTAAAAATAATATTGAGTATAAGTCTAATGCAGTTGCTCCAGTTAATTCATATCCATTAGAAAAATTAAAAAAACTATCTTGTCGAATTGATAAAGAAAGCCATAAAGCAAAACTTATTGTTATGGCATCAGCTAGAACAAGTAAGAGCCTCTTTTGAAATCTCGATAAACTAAGTAAAAATTCTTTCATTATTATATTATTACAAAATATTAACTAATAATCTTATTTAAATCAAATTGATGATTTACTGGAAACAGCAAAATTCTCCTTAAAAAATTATCAGGAATATACTTAAATGTATTTTTATGATACTTAGGCCATGCAATAATCGTGATATTTCGAGATTTTCCCCATTCCAACCATTTGTTATATTTTTCATCATTAGTAAAATAGCATGGAAATGCATATGGACAGATGTCATCATTGATATTAATGGATCTCATAAAATTGATATCATTATCTTTTAAGTAACTTTCCCAAAAAATAAAATTTTTTCTTCTTTGTAAGGCAATCTGACTATATGAAAACTTATAATTATTAATGATTAATTTAGAAAAAATATCAATATTATAGTTACTAATGTCAATACGATTCGATGAATGACCCATTTTGCTTACTCCAATCCTCGATTTTTTTAAGCTTCTTAGAGAATATTTCATTTCACCAAAATCAGGAAATCTGGAATCTTGATTAATATCTAATTTATGTTTACTAGAATAAACTTCTGCTCCACTTAAAACAGGTAATAACTTTCTTAAACTTGAAAATGAATAATCTAAAAATGGGTTTTGATTATCATTGTTAATTTTTTTTAACACATGCGCGTTATCTTCTATTATAAAATTATTCTTAAGTTTTTGGGTGATAATATGATCTTTGACAAAACCAAAATAATTTACTAGTACAATAATATTATTCTCATCTTTAGCGATATCTTCAATTTCGTTAATATCATAATTCAGTTCATTATCAATATTATAATATTTAACTTCAATTTTATGATATTCTGCAATCATAACAATCTCATCACAAATAAGATTTGGCAAGATGATTTTATTAATTTTATTATTATTTTGTTTAATATCATTAATGATATAGTTGAATGCCAATCGTCCTGATTTAATTAGTATTTTATTAGTATGATTTTTTTTACTTAATATTGCTTTTAGTAAAATCTTATAATCAAATAAAGGTTGTAATGTCATTTTATTAAGCACACTTATTTATTAAGTACTTATCTAATGTAATATTTTCAATGAGTGAATTTCGAATAATATGTAAATAATCACTTTTATTACTAATTAATAACTTTTTAAATTCTTGATCGTTCTTTGCAATAGGAATGGATGTAAGATTAACACCATTACACTCCTCATTGTCATTACTATAGATAATAAAAGGAACATCAAGCAAAGCTGCTTCATAAATCCCTGTTGTGTAAGTAGTAAATATTACTAAGTTATAGTTTTTCATTATTGATGAAGATTTGATCTTATGATCAATAAAACTTAATTTTATATCAAATTCCTTCTCGATATATAATTTTTGAGAATTCATTATATTATTTGAATCATCAAAAATATTATGATGTATTTTCCAATCTATTTTAATATTGTTATAATCAAGTAAATTAAGAAGTTTTACTATATCTTCCTCAAATTGATTTAAATTTACTCTATCGCCATGACTTAATAGAACCAAAATATCTCGCGAGTCATCTTTTATATGCGGACTAATATCAATAGGAAATGTAAGAGGAACTGATTTTAAATTCATTTTACTTAGAGAATCTGAAGAATATTTATTCCATGCTAAAGTTTTAGGGATATACTTTTTTAAATAATCATCGTTCGTTGTAAATGGAAATTGTAATTTCTCAGATAAAATTCCATGAGGCATAAACTCTACATCAATATTTTCTATTTCAGATGCTGATGATATTAATCTTCTGTAAGCATCTACAGTTTCATCGAGAATTATACATTTAGTTTTTGACCAACGAAAAAGTTTTTGTATTTTACATCTTAAATATCTTAAATACGTTGGTGTAAACTTATTAAAAAATGCATTTAATAAGCTTTCTATTAGCATTATTTGATCTAATCTAAAATCATTCCAGATTTTATTATCAAGTTTATGAGTATTATTATGATTATTAGAGAATTTAATACTAAGAAGACCTGCGGGATTTTTGGATGATCTATAAAAGCTTAATATTCTCTTAAATTTGTCAAAAATAGAGAAAATTGAAGGTCTTAAGATATTAGAAGATTTCGGTAAATTAGTTATAAAAGACGATGGTAATATGAATATTTTATGATTAAATAATCTTAAATACATCGAATATAATAGAATAAAAATGTCATGAGTATCGATTTTGAAAGGAATGTCGCTTAACATTTCATCGTTATGTCTGTAACTAAAACCATCGAATTGTTCATTTAGCGGGTTATTTGTTTTAGAATATTTATTACAAATAGCATTTACAGCATGAGTAAAAATAAAAGAAATATTACTTGAATACTCAATTTTTGATATATCATGATACTTAGAAATCAAGTAGTTTAGTCTATTATAAAACTGATTATATGTCAGGAAATATTTATATATATATTTAAAAGATAATGGATAGAATTCATTACTATATTTTTTAGTTTCTAAAAAAAGATTTTTCTCTATCAAGGCATTAATATTCTCTTCATTAACATCATGAGGGATATCAAAAAAGTACAATACATTTTTATTGTTAACATACTTTAAGTATTCTGTTCTAGAAAATGTAATATAAATAATATTATTTTCAAGTTTAGTTGCTTTGAATGAAAGAAATTTCAGTATACTCATAATATATAATTATTGATAAAATTAGATAAAATTTTGAAATTATTCTTTGGATTAATATTAGACGATGTATCTAATTTTAAATCTGGATTATTTGGTTCCTCATAAATAGATTCTTCTGAATAACCGATCAGATTATCTATTAAACCCATATCGGCTTTTTTGTATAACCCTTTTGTATCTCTTTCTTTAAGAGAATTAATATCCGAGTAGACATATATAAAAAATAAATCATTTCTAAATATTTTTTTAATTTCTTGTCTTATTGATTCATATGGTGATATAACAGACACAATTGTTAGATCATATTTCATATATTCATTTTTACAAATTTTTGCAATATTTTTATTGTTATGGCATATCTCACTATATGTAAAGCCGACAGAGATTTTATATTTTTTTCTGATAATATCACCGTCGATAATATTAATTTTTAACTTTTCTTTTTTTAGCAACTCTTCAATATAGTTTGAGTAAAAGCTCTTACCAGCTCCAGACATTCCAGTAAACCATATTATTTTAGAGTGATTATTGTTTGACATTCTTAACTGTTTTAGAAATTTTAATAATCATTTCTATACACTTTTCAGGATACTTTCCTATCGCAGTTTCAGCTGCTAACACGAGACCAGTTGCTCCATCAATGAGCGTATTATAAACATCATTAACTTCAGCTCTTGTAGGCTCCATTCTTGTTACCATTGATTCAAGCAAATTAGTTGCAACATATATAGGTGTTTTTGACTTTAAAGCTCTAGCTATAATTTCTTTTTGTTTTTTAGGG
>MDTA01198483.1_pt1 | contig 21256 bp, 12 predicted proteins | sample 811151 | NCBI WGS metagenome assembly MDTA01 (sample SAMN05326648, study PRJNA326480) | marine metagenome | isolation source: seawater | place: Indian Ocean: South | collected 2010 | reverse complement strand
CTCCTGCCTCTCGCCATTCATTACCGGTACATCATGACCATGGTTCGTAACTCATTCCCTCTTGGGGCTCTCATGGGGTTGCTGTTGGGTTTTGCCTGCTTTCCTCTCCAAGCAAAGACCGACTTCAATGTTGTTGGTCGTGAAATGGCAGGGATGCTGCAGAACAGCCACTATGCCCGCATTCAATTTAATGCGGATCTGAGCGCCAAGATTCTCGCAGATTATCTTTCTGACCTTGATGGAGCGAAGCTCTACTTTACCCAGCAGGATGTTGAGGCCTTTGAGAAGAAGTACGGACGTCGGCTTCATGAGTTGCTGATCAAGGGCCGCTGCATGGAGCCGGCCAACGAGATCTACAAGGTGTTTTCCCAGAGGGTAAAGGAGCGGGTGGACTACGCAAAGCGACTGCTTGAGAAAGAAAAATTCGGGTTTGATACAGGCAAGGTTGTGATGAGAACCCGCAAGGATGCAGAATGGCCCTCGAGCCAGCAGGCAGCGGAAGAGATCTGGAAGCGGCAGATTGAGGAAGCTCTGCTCTCGGAGATTCTTCGGCGGGATGCGGTTAAGCGTCTGGCTGAGGAGCAGGGTAAGAAGAACCCGCTCGCAAGTGAGAAGAGCCCTGAGGAAAAGATCGCTCAGCGCTATGACCGTTTTCACCGCAGCATAGGAGAAGCCGACGAGGAAGATGTTGCGAATTACTTTTTGAGCGCCGTGGCGGCGGCGCACGATCCGCACACCGATTACATGAGTACCAGGGAGATGGAGCGTTTTCGTTCCGGCATGTCAAATTCCCTGGTTGGCATCGGGGCATTGCTTCAGGCCGAGGATGACGGGGCCACCAAAATCATGGGGATCGTTGTGGGAGGCCCTGCTGACAAGCAGGGGGAGCTCAAGCTCAACGACCGGATTGTGGGAGTTGATTCCCTGAACAAGGGTGAGGTGGTGGATATCATGTATATGAAAATCGACCACGTAGTCGAAATGATCCGGGGTAAGGTTGATACGGAAGTTCGCCTCAAGGTAGAGCCCTCGGATGGAGCGCCTGGCGAAGTTAAATTTATCACAATCAAGCGGGGACGGGTGGAATTGAAGGATGAACTGGCGAGTGCCGAGGTCATCGAGATGACACATGGGGCAGGCAAACGGCGGATCGGCTGGCTCCAGCTTCCCTCCTTCTACATGGACTTTGATGACGGTGACCCGAGCGTTTCTGCGGACGTGCAGAAGCTTCTGATGAGGCTCAATCAGGAGCAGGTGGACGGATTGGTCCTTGATCTTCGCCGGAATGGGGGCGGGTCGCTGGAGGAAGTGCGCCGGATTACCGGTTTCTTCGTGGGACGTGGACCGGTCGTGCAGATCAAGGATACCATTGGTAGGATCGAATCCAAGGAGGCGCTTTTCCGCCGCCCCCTCTATGACGGGCCTCTTGTTGTGGTGACCGATAAATCCAGTGCCTCTGCGAGTGAGATTCTCGCCGGGGCCCTGCAGGACTATAACCGTGCCGTTATCGTGGGTGATAGCTCGACGTTTGGCAAAGGAACGGTCCAGCAACCCATGGAGATTGGGCGCTACTTTCGTTTCTTTGAGGATAATAGCCGGGCAGGATACCTGAAGACCACCATTCAGAAGTTCTACAGGGTTTCCGGAAGCTCTACCCAGAAGCTGGGTGTAGAGCCCGATATCGTGCTTCCCTCCCTTACCGATGCTCTTGAAATAGGAGAGGCCTATCTCAAGCACCCCCTCGACCATGACCTGATCCGCAAGGCCCCTGACTTTAGCCCTTTGGAAAGGCAGGACCTCTTCATGGATTCCCTCAAGAAGGAAAATGAAGTCCGGGTGAAGAATGCCAGGGACTTCCAGTATATCGTGGAGGATGTGAAGCGAACCAAGGAACGTATCAGAGCGAATGCGGTTTCGCTTAATCGCACAAAGCGCGGGGCTGAATTGGCCGAATCGGAAAAGCGGAGAAAGGAGCGCAATGCCGAACGCCGTAAGAGATTTGCGGAGATGGAGATAGAGGACAGGAAGAGATTCAAGTTCTTCCGACTGACACTTGATAATCTGAAGGCGGAGAAGTTGCCGGAGGTCGACCGGGAAAAGGATGCGGAAGCTTTCATGCGCCGTGCCAAGGACAAGGAGGATGCGCTTGACGATACTCCGCTCTGGCCCAGTGGACTTGATCCCGTCAAGCGGGAGGCTCTTGCGATTGTAGGAGACCTGGTGAATGAACTGGAAAAAGCCCGGACTGCGGGAGTTCTTCCGGTTGAAGAGTAAGGGCTGTGGAGTTGTGTTGAAATGGCGGACCTGGACATTGCCGCCAACCTCGAAGAGGTTCGTCGCCGCGTTGCTCTGGCGGCGGAGCGATCTGGTCGTGCCCCTTCAGCGGTCGATCTCTTGGTGGTAACCAAGACATGGCCCCCCGGGGTCATCGCTCAGGTTGTGGAGGCCGGGCACAGTCTCCTTGGAGAAAATAAACTGCAGGAAGCTGAATCCAAGATACCGGAACTTCCGACTTCTTTGCAGTGGCACTTTATCGGGCATTTGCAGCGTAACAAGGCCCGGAGGGCCTTGGGGATTTTTGATGTCATACACAGCGTTGATTCCCTGCGTCTGGCCCGGCATCTTGACCGCATTGCGGAAGAAATGGGGAAGAGGCCTCAAGTTTATCTCCAGATTAACGCGGAGGGGGAGCAGACAAAGGGGGGCTTCGGATTGGACGGCCTGAGAGAGATCGTCAGGGAAGTTGTTTCTCTGGAGCGGATTCATCTGGCGGGTCTGATGAGTATCCCCCCTGCGGTGGCTCATCCTGAGGACGCCAGAGATTCATTCCGGAGGTTACGAGAGCTTCGTGACGGTCTGGAGAAGGAGCTCGAAGTAAGCTTGCCGGGTCTCAGCATGGGGATGAGCCATGACTTCGAGGTTGCGATCGAGGAGGGAGCAACCATTGTGCGGGTGGGTTCTTCCATCTTCGGTCCCAGGAAGCATTTGAGATCAACGTCTCAATAGATTCTGAGAATGCTGGCAATTGCAAATATAGCAGTGGTATCCAACGACCTGGCCATTGCATGGTCCGATGGAGAAGAAAGTTACATTGGCATTGAGGCGCTGCGCCGGGCCTGTCCCTGTGCAAGCTGTCAGGGAGAGCCCGATGCTACTGGGCGGGTAATCAAGCCAAAGGTGAGCTACAGCGAGAAGAGCTTTCACCTGGAGAGTTACCAACTCGTGGGCGGATATGCCCTGCAGCTTCGGTTTGGAGATGGTCATGCAACGGGCATTTACTCCTTTTCCTATCTGAGGGAACTCGGCACATCCTCTGTGGGGATGTAAGACGGATAAAATTCACCCGGGAAACAGGGAGCCCGGGTGCTGTTGTCCGCGTAAAGCCGGCACTCGTCTTCCAAGACACGGGCCGTCTAGATAATTCCCTCTCGCAGGGCCTTGGCTACAGCCCCGGTATTGGTATTGACGTGGAGTTTGTCGTAGACGCGTCGCAGGTGAGTAGAAACCGTGTTCACGCTTATGCTGAGGGCATCGGCGATTTCCTTCTTAAGGAGTCCCTCTGCGAGAAGGCGCAGGATTTCCTGTTCCCGGGCTGTCAGCCCGTAATCTCCTTTCGCTCCCGGCAGGAGGTCTGAATTAGCGAATGCGTCGAGGACTTTTTTTGCAACCTCGGGGGTCATGGGTGCTCCTCCACCCATGACCTGACGGATCGACTCTCCAATCTTATCTGTTCCAGAGGCCTTGAGAACGTAACCTGAGGCTCCGGCGCATACGGCACGGAAGATCTTGTCCGCATCATCAAAGACGGTAAGGATAATCACCCGGACTTCAGGCACAGCTTCCAGGAACTTACTGAGTGCGGCAATGCCGTCGACCCCCGGGAGTTGGACGTCGAGCAGGATCACGTCAGGTGCAGGATTGGTCTGGAGAGCAGCAAAGGTGGCCTCGGCAGAATCAAAGCTTCCGTCGCAGGTCATTCCATCCAGCCCATTGATGACTCGCTGGACGTTTCGGCGGAAGACCTCGTTGTCTTCAACCAGCCAGACGCGGATGTGCTCAGTATTTGATTCGCTCATTTGTTCTTGTGGTTCAAGGGCGCGGAGAATCTTACCTTAGTCCCTTCAGTAGGAATACTGTTGATTTCGAACTGTCCATTCACTCGTTCTGCCCTGCGGCGGAAATTTTTGAGTCCGTGGCCCGAACCCCCTACATTATCAGGATTAAATCCAATTCCGTTGTCACAGACTTCAAAGGTCACCTGATGAGGTGTCAGCTCGAAAAGAATATCAACACTGGTCGCTTGAGCATGTCTTTGCACGTTATTGAGAGCCTCCTTGAAGGCGAAGAAAAAGTGGCGTCTAACCTGAAGTTCTATGGGTCGATTCTTAAATGAGGGAGGACTGGCCTGAACAGAGGTTTCGAGATTACCAACAATCAGGCCCACGGATTCCCGCATTTTCATAAACAAGTCCCGGGTAGTGGCTTCCCCTGCATGAATGAGCCAGACGATATCACGCATAGCCTCTGAGGTTTGTTCAGCAGTTTCGTGGATCTCGCGGAAGTCGTCACGAATTTCGGTGCTGGCCCTTGCATTACGGCTTCCCACCTCACTGATCAGGACGATTCCAGCCAGATTGCTTCCTATGTCATCATGCAGATCCCGGGAAATCTGTTTGCGGAGTTTTTTGGCATCTCTTATTCGCACGGATCGTTGACGGAAGATCATCCAAATCCATCCGAAAAGGGCTACGCCGCCGATGGCTCCGGCTCCAGCGGTTATGCCCGCCAGGGCAATGTCGGTATCTTCTTCCTGCTGGAGGAGGAGACCGGATCTCTCCTTCTCCAATGCTCCCCGTTCGATGATGAGGTCGATATACTCCGGCAATTCTATTATTTTGTGTGTGCTCGAATAGCCGTCCACCAGGTATTTGGGAGCCCAGCGATCGGTGTCGGTTCTGGAGGCCTGGTCGCTGACCGTTACGTCCTGCCAGAGGGCGACATTGGCTCCATCGAGGTAGGCCTGAACTTCTGCCAGAGCAAGACTATGGAGATTGCCCCGGGCAAAGAGTTCGTTGGTCGAGATTCGGATGTATCTACCCGGTTGGCCATTGGAGGCCCGGACAAATGCCGAGGTCCATGGGTAGCCAAGAGGATGTCGGGATTGGGTCGCCCGCCATACGGTTGTCTGAAAATCCGGGTCATTTGAGAGTTCAAGGACGAGTGACTGAGGGAACCCCCGTCCTCCGACCACTTCGGGATCATCGGATGAGGTGGGGATGATACGGATTTCTTCAACGGGAAGAGATTCTCCAAGGTCGATGACAATCCACTTGGGATGGCTGCCTGATTCCGAGGGCGCGCTCAGAAATCCGTTGGAGGGGCTGCTGATGGTGTTGTGGGGGCTGCCCAGGCGGCTGATACCATCGTTCACCCTCCGCAGGGACCAGTTGGGAAATAGCTCCTGAACGCTACTGGCAGCGCGGGGTCTGGAGGAGCCGATATTATAGTTACCCGCCAAAACCATGATTTCCTCCATGGCCCATATGAATCCTTCCTTAGCTGCTACGTGTTTTGTCGAAGTTACCCTGATATAGCGTCCGCTCAAGTCATTGGCAGGGAACCGGATGGGATATCTTCCAGGATTCGGGTAGTCGGAACCGGTGTGATCCGCGAGGAGCTTGAATCCGGTATTGGGGGTATCCGAGACCTCAATCTTGAACCGGAGGGGAAACCCGTAGCCCTCGCCCTCCGCGCCGCGGGTAGGGAGGTGTGCCGGCATCAGGACAACTGCATCGAAGGAACGGGATTCACCAAGATCGATCTGAAGATGGTGGGGTGCCTGCTGATCGGCAATGGTTTCGCTGTGGAACCCGAAGCGCGAGCCCCTCGGGCCGTTGTAGAGTTCGGGAAGAGACAAAAGTTCCCGCTCTATCCGGCTCAGCCTCTTGTCGGCCTTGCGGATGGCAGGCTTTACGATTCGGGCTACGCGGTCGCCTAATGATAGCGCTTTCGTCTCCGTGGTAGCCAGTGAGCCAGCGGGAAAAGCTAGCAAGGCGACTACTAGAAAAAGGAGCAAACGGGACATCCAAGGAGAGGGTAGCTGGATCCGTGTAGAATCATGAGGGGAAGGAGTCGAGCTTGGTCTTCGGCGAAAAGCACCCTGCGAAATGACCCAACTATCTTATATTAAGCAATTTGCGACTTGCTGGACTCCCGGGGAATGAGCGTGAATTGTTAATTAAGGCCTTTTCTTTGGAATTTGTATTTATCTTGATACGTACAAGCTAATTTGAACGTAGGAAACATAAGGGGAGATCTTATGTTAAACCCATTCCTCCACCTCCAGATTCTGGCTTTTCTCGCCCTTGCGGGAATGAGCCTGAGCGAAGCGGCAGCCAAGCCGCAGGTTCCCGATTTGACGAAAGGAGGCCGGAGCGATGGATTGCATGACTGGAATCTGGGGCCCACGGGTGCAAGGGGATGGATCTGGGGCTGGAACCTGGAGACGACCGATAGCCGGCAGATTCTCATTACTTCTGTGAGTGCCGGGTCACCGGCAGATGGAGTTCTTCAGAAGGGGGATGTGATTGTGGGTGTAGACGGCAGGCCATTTGCCGTCGACGCACGCAAGAGTTTTGGCGCAGCGGTGACCGCGGCGGAGACAGCCGAGAAGGGAGGAACCCTGGCAGTCTTGCGATGGCGGGCAGGAACCACGGAGGAAGTCAGCCTTCAACTTCCTGTGCTGGGAAGTTATCATGACCGATCGCCATGGGATTGTGGAAAATCCTCGGCAATTGTTGAACGGGGTTGTGTCCATATTGTGAACAATCTGAAGGAAGGCGTTGATGGGAAAATCAATGTCCTGGCGTTGCTCGCATCGGGAAAGGAAGAATATCTTCCGATTGTAAGGGATTATGCCCGGCGTCTGGCTCCATCAGACCTCCGTCTTGAAATGTCCCCTGCGAGTTCGATGGCGTCCTGGCACTGGGGCTACACCAATTTGCTCCTGACTGAGTATTACCTCGCCACTGGTGACCAGGAGGTGTTGCCTGCAATCCGGGAATATACCATTCGGCTTGCGCAGGGACAAAGTGGTGTGGGTAGTTGGGGCCACGCCATGGCGTGGCCGCAGTGGAATGATGGCAAGAAGCATGGCCGCTTGGGAGGTTACGGGGCAATGAATCAGGCTGGATTGGTCTGCCAGCTCTCCCTTGTGCTCGGTAGGAAGTGTGGAGTATCCGAGTCGGTGGTGGATGAAGCAATCGAGCGAGGAAACGCCTTCTTCGGCTTTTATATCGGCAAGGGATCCATTCCCTATGGGGATCACCATCCGGAAGAGAGATTTCATGATGACAATGGCAAGAATGGCATCGCGGCCCTCTTGTTTGATGCTCAGGATGATGAGCTAGGAACGAGGTTTTTTTCCCGCATGATGGTCGCTTCCTATGGCGAGCGCGAACGCGGGCACACCGGGAATTATTTCAGTTACCTGTGGGGAACACTGGGAGCCATGCGTGCCGGGCCTGATGCGGTAGCCGCCTATCTGAAAGAGCAACGCTGGTTTCTGGACCTTAACCGGGCGCATGATGGTCGCTTTCCTTACCAGGGAGGAGCAGGCAGTTCCGGAGCGGAGCATAAGTATCCTAACTGGGATTGCACCGGGGCCTTTCTTCTCTCCTACCTTCTGCCAGAGGGGCGGTTGTTCATGACGGGGCGAGGAGTCAAGGTGAAGAATGCACTGAGGGGAGCCGAGCTAAGGGAAACAATCGTGGCCGGTCGGGGGTTTAGTGCATGGGATGACGGCTTGGGGCCTTATCGAGCGCTTTCATCCACTCAATTGCTGGAAGCTCTTAAAAGTTGGTCCCCGGTTGTTCGTCAGCGAGCTGCCAGAATTCTCGCAGAACACGAAACCCTGCCTCTCGGGGAGTTGATAGATAAACTTGATGCTCTCGATTATGAGTCCCGCTATGGGGCTTGTCAGGCTATCGCAGCCCTCGCTGTACGGGGTCTGCCCGCTGCAGATCATCTGCGTGATCTCCTCTGGAGCAAGGACGTCTGGTTACGCATTCAGGCAGCTGAGGCTCTTACTTCCATTGGAGCCCCGGCGGAGAACGTTGTCCCGGATTTTCTCAAGATGATTTCGGAGGACAACGAGTCTGATCCAAGGAAGGTTGTTCAACGCTACCTGGCCTTCTGTCTTTTCTGTCGTAATGGAATCCTCGGCATGGAGGGAGTCCTGGCCCATTCCCTGCAGGGTGTCGAACTGGGAGAGCTCAGGCCGGCGGTCGAAAGAATTCTGAAGAACCCGGATGCCCGGGCCCGGGCCACCGTGGGTTCCCTGTATGACCAGCTCAATTATGAAGAAGTGAAGCCGTTCTTGCCATCCGTTTACGAGGCTATCGTAGAACCAGCACCAACCGGGGTGATGTTCTCGAACGGTATCCGCCTCGAGGGGTTGGAGTTGCTGACGCGTCACCGGGTGGAAGACGGTATGTCGCTTTGTCTCGATATTCTCGACCTTGAATCGTGGGGAAAACGTCACCGGGTGATGCGCTGTCTGAGGACCTTGCGCCGGTATGGCGGAGCGGCAAAACCGATCCTGCCACGTTTGCGTCAAGTTGAGAACCAGTTGAGGGAGCACCGGGAAAGCAGGAGCCTGGCCCCGCATATCGAGGAAATTGTATCCCTGATCAGTTTTATTGAGCAGGCCCCGTCGGGTGAGCCCCTGCGCTCACTTCGTTAGTCGAATGAGATGACGTTCTTGATTCCTGTGGCGTGGTCCAGAAGGAGTTCACGACAGGAATCGATGGGAGAGCGCTTGCTGATGACAGCCCCAATGGCTTCTGGCCAGTGATCCTTGAAATAGCCCAGGTCTCGTATGGCGGCCCGGAAGGATGCCTCGTCGGCATTTACAGTTCCAATCACGGCCTGGTTTCCGAGGACGACATTGCGCATCAACTGGTTCGCATCGATGGGAATTGGGTCGCCCGGTGCAGGAATGCCCGTAAAGATATAAACTCCATTGACCCCGAGAATACTGAGGACATCGAAAGAGACAGAGGAAATGCCAATGGCTTCATAGACGAGATCGATGCTCCCAATCTCGGCCGGGAGTTCCGGGAAGGGAACATCCTTGGATGAAATGTATCGTGCTCCAATAGCTTCAATGATCTCGGCCTTTGGGTTGGGAGCAGGGGAGCGGTTGTAGACATAGGTCTCGAAACCAGCCGCCTTCATCGTCATCGCCCCGAGGATCCCAATGGGCCCAGCTCCGAGAATGACTGCATTGAGTCCCTGTCCGGTTGGACTGCCGTCCTCGTAATGCTTTACCCAGGGAAGTCGGGACTGCGTTGCCCAGGCCTGAGCCAGTCCCTTTTCCGCGATCGTGAGAGGCTCCATCAGGACGGCGAGATCCCGGAGGTCGGAAGGCACGTAGGTGAGGTATCGTTCACGCTCAACGAATGACTCGGTCATGAAGCCATGGCACTCCTTGATTCCACGCTCGACGTAATTCCCGGTTGAACAGAAATCCTGAAGTCCTGCCCGGCAGGCCTGGCAGTTTGGGTCGGAGCATGGTCGGCGCACCGAGGGCACCACAAAATCGCCGACCTTTAGACCTTCCACCTCGGATCCGACCTCGACGACTTCCCCCATCGCTTCGTGCCCCAGGACAAGGTAATCGCAACCAGACGGGGGATCTCCGTAGACAAAGGTGCAGATTTCACGGTCCGTACCGCAGATGCCGACATCGATGGTGCGGATTTTGACTTCGTCATCCCTCTGCAGTTCAGGAGTCGGATGCTCGATGATGCCAACCTCTCTCTTGCTTGGAGTAACGGCTACCGCTTTCATATCTATCTTGGTATGATCCAGGTTATCCGGGGAGAACCGCCTGAAAGGGCAGGAGTCTAGGCAAGGATTGTCGGCCGCCAACTCTAAACCCCCTGGCGAGAGGGAGAGGGTTCCCTCCTTCCAAATTGATTTAAATTCGGTATTTTAAGGAGAAACTGACCTCAGGAGAGTTTCAGAAGGGCAAGGTCAGTGCGGGAGCGAGGTTCTTGCACCTGAAGCGGTGTGGTGGCATTTTGCTCCGGGACATCTTATCCAATGAAAATCATTGATCAAAAAACCATGGCGGCCTCAAGGAGGTTGCTGTTGGTTTGCTCGGTCTGGGCAATGGGAGTGGTTTTCGGGGAGGAAAAGGAATCCGTCCACTCGATCGACTTTGATGAGGGGAGAAAGTTCTGGTCGTTCCAGCCCGTGGAAAAAAAGAACCTGCCGCTGAGGTCAGGCGACTGGGCCCTGAATCGTATTGACCATTTTGTGTATGACCGGATGAGGGAAGGGGGATTGGGTCCTTCTCCTGCGGCGGACAGGCGTGTGCTCATTCGAAGGCTGAGCTATGATCTGACGGGGTTGCCGCCATCACCGGACGAGGTCAGGAATTTCCTTGGTGACCGGGAACCTGGTGCCTATCTGCGACTAGTAGACCGGCTTCTTGCTTCCCCGCACTATGGAGAGCGTTGGGGCAGGGTCTGGCTCGACCTGGCACGTTACACCGATGTCCGGGAACGATGGATTGTCACTCATGGGCACCCGTATCTCTACCGTGACTGGGTGGTGCGGTCCCTGAATGATGATATGCCCTATGATCAGTTCGTTAAGAGGCAGTTGGCAACGGACCTGATGGAAGAAACCGGGGTTGAGGATATTCCGGCACTGGGCTTTCTGGGGATCAGTCCGGTGTATCACAAGGAGTTGCTCCTTGCACCGGAGGTTATCCGGATGATCGTAGCGGAAGAGTGGGAAGAGCGAATCGATACGGTGGGGAGAGCCTTTCTGGGGCTCACCATTTCCTGTGCCCGTTGCCATGACCACAAATTTGACCCGATCGACAGTCGCGACTATTACGCCCTTGCAGGAGTGTTTGCGAGTATAAGGCGCTCAGATCGAACAAGTCTTCCCGAGGAGCGGGCGAATGCTGCCGACCGGGTGCGTAAGGAGGTCGAGAAACTGGTCAAGGAGGCCAAGGGCTTAAGGGATGCGAAATCCCCTCCAGAAGATCTGGATGAGCAAGTGGACAGGATTGAGGACAGAATCAGTCACCTCAGGAGCTCTACCCCGGATTATGAGCACCTGGTGCCAGCGGTATTGGAGTCGAGTATTCACGTGGTTGCCAAGGAAGGGTTTGGGACGAAGCTTGACTACCGTCCCGGTATTCCCCAGGACCTTCATTTGCAGGTAGGGGGAGATCCAGCTTCCCATGGGCCATTGGTGAAGCGGCGATTTCTCCGGGTTCTTTCTCCAGGTGAGCCCAGAGTTTTTACCGAGGGAAGTGGTCGCCTTGAGCTGGCGAACTGCCTCTTTCGGGAAGGGGCCTCCCTGAGTGCTCGCGTGATAGTGAACCGTGTCTGGTTACAGCATTTCGGGCGAGGAATAGTGACGACCCCCGGTGATTTCGGTGTTCAGGGAGCTCGCCCTTCTCATCCCGATCTTCTCGATGATCTGGCAGCTCGTTTTATTGAGAAGGGATGGTCTCTCAAGTGGCTTCATCGGGAAATCGTAACCTCTGCGACCTATATGCAGGGATCAGGATATCATCCCGAAATGTCCCTTCGAGACCCTGACAACAGGTGGCTCTGGCGCATGAACCGGCGTCGCCTTGAGGTGGAGGCATGGCGGGATGCCATGCTGGCGGTGAGTGGTCAGCTGGATCTGGAGATAGGGGGGGCTCCAGAGAATCTGTCGAATGCAGGAAATCACCGGCGCACGATTTACGGAAAGATCGACCGACGGGATCTGGAGCCAGTCCTGCAGATCAATGATTTTCCCGACCCTGACTCTCACAGTCCGGCCCGGGAAGAGACGATCACTCCGCTGCAGCAGCTGTTTATTCTGAATGGAGAATTTGTCCGGTTGCAGTCTGAGGCCCTCGTCGCGCGTCTTTTCCGTGAATCTCCGGACAATCAGGAAGATCGTATTGCGTTAGCCTATCAGTTGCTTTTCGGACGTTCTGCTACAAAAGAGGAAATCGTTCTGGCTAATTCGTTTTTGAATGGGGAGACCCCGGGAGACCGTGAGAACTGGAATCGTTATGCTCAGGCTCTGCTTGGGAGTAATGAATTCCTTTTTGTTGATTAAGCCATGCACGAGAACGCCCATAGTTTATCCCGGCGCCGCTGGTTACAAATGACCGGAGGAGGCCTGGGCGCCGTGGGACTTGCAAATCTTCTGGGGGGTGTGTCGGAGGCGCTGCCTCACGGACCGGCCAGAGCAAAACGTGTGATCCACCTTTTTATGAATGGGGGGCCCTACCAGGGGGACCTCTTTGACCCCAAGCCGGTCCTGGCAAGGCATGAGGGGGATCGTCCCAGTGAAGTCGAGCTGCGTACGGAGCGAAAGACAGCGGGGATCCTCCCGTCCCCTTTCAAGTTTTCTGCCCGGGGGCAAAGCGGGGTGCCTGTCAGTGAACTGCTGCCGCGGATCAGCGAGGTTGTTGATGATATCTGTGTGTTGCGTTCCCTTCATTCGGATAATCCGAATCATGGCCCTGCTCTGCTGATGATGAACAATGGGACCATCACGCCTACGGTACCCAGCATGGGAGCATGGACGCTCTATGGGCTGGGAACCGAAAATGCCAATCTGCCGGGATACGTTGTTCTCTGTCCAGGAAGGCCGGTCCGGTTTTCGGTTCTCTGGAACAGTGCCTTTCTCCCGGGCCAGTATCAGGGAACATACGTAAATCATTCGAAGCTCGATCCGAATGAGATGATCCCCAACCTCAAGAATGAGAATCTGGGATCTGAAGCACAGTTGCGTCAGTTGGCGTTGATGAGGAAGCTCAATCAGACGCATCTGGCAGGCAGAGGTCCAGATGCCCAGCTGGAAGCGAGGTTGGCCTCGATGGAAACGGCCTTTCGGATGCAGTTCCAGGCCAGTGAAGCGTTTGACCTGAGCCGTGAACCCGACTCCATCCGCGCAGAATATGGAGAAGGCCATTTTGCGAATGGCTGCCTGCTTGCCCGTCGATTAGCGGAAAGAGGGGTGCGTTTTACGCAGGTATATTACGGTGACGGTCAGCCGTGGGATACCCATCGCAACCATAATGAGGTGGGCAGGAAGCACTGCAGGAACATCGACCAGCCCATTGCGGCCCTGCTCGCGGACCTCAAGCGGAGAGGTTTGCTGGAAGATACCCTTGTAATCTGGGGTGGGGAGTTTGGTCGCACGCCGGTTTCAGAGAATGGGAACGGCCGGGATCATAATCATTATGGATTCAGCATGTTCCTGGCGGGGGGCGGTGTACGTGGGGGCATGACCTATGGAGAAACTGACGAATTCGGCTTCCGGGCAGTGAAAGACAAGGTTCATGTGCACGATCTGCACGCTACGATTCTCCACCTTCTGGGCCTCGATCATAAGAGGCTTACCTATCGTTATGCCGGACGCGATTTCCGGCTTACCGATGTCTATGGGCGGGTGGTAAGGGAAATTCTGGCCTAGCAGGGCCTTCCGGCAGCCATGGGGTTATTCCCGGGGCTCCAGAGCCAGGAGCGCGAAACTGGTGGCTGCATTGGAGATATAGTGCTTGTTGTCCTTGCGAGGAGAGCGGGTATACCAGCGTCCGCTCTTGCGCTGCTGCGACTTGAGCCAGTGGCGAGCCCTGGCCAATCTGGGATCCTCACGAGGGATACCGGATTCTACGAGGACGTGGACGGCAAAGGCGGTTGCATAGGCATCGGTTTCCGTGGATTGCTTCTTTCCGTCGGAGCGCTTCCAGTGCTCGTCGCCCAGTTCAGGAAGAACCCATCCCCAGTTCTTCTTCTGGGCAGCAAGGAGTTCCTCCTGCCATCTGCCTACCGTCTTCCGGTCATTCAGGTCATCACGATGTCCTGATGCCCAGAGTAGCATTCCCTTCTGGTGAAGGGACTCGGGAGGATTCCCGGAGAGATATTTTTTCAGGCGCCTGTCACCTTCCTGCGCCGCGGGCGATTTCAAGTAATCATCCTTTGCTGCGATTCCCATGGCGAGGGCGACAAGAGAGACCCCAAAATGATCGTCTGATTCGTAGGGGCCCCAGTTACACTTGATCCACTTCTCCCATGCTCCTGACGGTGCCTGCTTGCTCCAGATATAATCCAGGGCATTTCTGGTCGTTTTCTCCAGTTTGCCGTCAATCTCCATGTCGCTGATAGCCAGAAATGCTGTGGTAGCGACCATGGACTCGGCTCCGGGGGTGCGAGGTGGAGGATTCGCTGCATGCGGGTCAACATGGGGTGCGAGGAAGCCCCGGGCGAATTTTCTGGCCTCCAAATAGGCGGGCGCACGACGCCCGGTAGGTGCCCGGCCAATAAGGTAGAACCCATTGGTATGGCAGGTGATACAGCTATGGGATTCCTGCCAGTTCATTGCAGCGTGGTCGGCAGCGATTACAGCTGCCTGGTAGGAAAATTCCGTGCGAAGGGTTTCCGCGTCGGTGTTGGCTGCAGGAGCGATATAGTTTTCGAGCGTTACTGAGGGTTCCCCGGCCCAGACAGGAAGGGCCAGGGCGATAACAAGGAGGAGGAAACGAGTCGTGTCCATTGCAAGCTGGGTTTTGTCAGGGGCGAAAGGCGTGGATGGAGCCGAGGCTATCGGAGACAAACAACATTTTATCAGAGATGGCGAGGCCGTGCACTGCCCCACCACCGGGAATGCTGGTTTCCCAGAGCAGGGTTCCATCCTTGCGGGAGTATGCCTGTACTCCTCCAGCGTGGCCCAGGAATACCGCGTTGGAGGAGACGATGAGTTCAGCCGGGACGGGTGTTTCGACACTCCACTGGGAGGACTTTTCCTTATCGGGTCCCAGAGCAAGAGCTTTCAATGAGCCCCGGGTGTGGTGATAGGCAACGCCATCAGTCACAACCGCACAGGTGGTGTCGTTGAAAGTTGCAACCCGGGCGCCTTTTGAATCCGTGAGAAACAGCTGACTGTCCTTGGCTTTCTGAGACTTGGGCCCTGAAATAAACTGGTTGTCCTCGGTAACGAGGCAGAAGACCCCTCCCGCATGTCCAATCGTCCCGGAGGGTTTGCCGGTTTTCATCTCGTAGAGAAGGGGGGCAGAGCGGCCCTGTGGAGCGATGAGGGTATCAGCTGAGGCAAGGAGTGCGCCTTGCAGGGTCACGTTACTGACCTCCCGGGCGAAGTGACGCTCACCCGTTCTGGGATCAAGGGAAATCAGCCAACTTGATTCCCAGGGGGTAAGGGAAGCGGTGTAGTAGAGGTGATCGTTGACGATGAGCGGGGCGGTTCGGACTGGCCAAAGGGAGATCATACTGGCATTGCTGGGGATACGCCGGTCATCCGGAGAGCCGCGGTCCTTCCAGAGCAGGGTGCCTTTCACGGCATCGAGGGCATAGAGGTAACCATCATCGGATCCTGCAAAGGCGATTCCGTCGTGGATGGTAGGTGGCAGCCGTACTGGTGCTTCTGCAAAGAAGACCCAGCGTTCCTTGCCGGTAGCCCGGTCGAGGGCGTGAACCGCGTTGTCATGGGAGGAACCGTAATAGACCAGATCCCCGGAGATGGTCACGTAATAGCAGGGATCAAAATTGCGCATGGACTGCAGTCCCGAGTTGCCCGAGTAGGCATCCCATTTTGCGGGACCGCTCCAAGCTTGGCGAGGAGTGCCGCCCTGAACCCGCCATGCCGGACTCAGAGGGAGAGCGAGGGACTCGGAACTAACTCCGCTTCGCCTCGAGTCGTAGCGGTAGGTTGGCCAGTCCTCGGACAGCAGCACGGTGGGGAGCAGGCCGATCCCGAGCAGGAATATCTTGAAGAGATTTTTCATGAGGCGTTGGCTGAGTATGTGTATCCCGGAAAGCAGAAGGAATAATTCACATGGGGGGCTCATGGGGAGTCGGAAGTAGTCGATGAGGAATTGACTCTTGGAATGAGCCCAATCGAAGTTTCCATCCAGCCACCACAGGAACATCCAGCACCACCCTCCGGAATCAGGAGCATTCCCTGCGTAGGGATGGTGTTCAGCCAGCAACTCGGACGGATACGCATGAAGCGGGAAACGGATCCGGTGTCCTTGTTCCAGAGACCAAGAGGGGAATTGCCCTCGCCGAGCACGCGAAACATAAGGGAGTTCTTTGTTGCTACCACCGTTGAGCATCCGCGGCGTGGCCCATATCCCTTGCCAAGGGGCTTGCCTGTCGTGATGTCGTGGATCTGTGGTGCAAAGTAGAGACGATCCTCGGTAACGACCGGGTGTGTTATGTGGATGCCATGGTGGTCGGACCCCCAGGGGCTTTCGGTTGACCACTGGATGGCTCCATCCTGCCCGTAGCTGGTGCAGCGGAAGTTTCCTTTTTTCTGATAGGCGCCACTCTCGTTGACGGTTCCCTCCGAGAGAACCGCAAGGTATCCGTGAGAGGTGGCGATTCCATAAGCGGCCTGCACGAAGCCCACCTTCTCAGTGAGATGTACCGGCTTGGGACCGGGCTTCTCCCAGATGACCTGTCCGGTTTTCGCATCGAGGCACACCGTGGTGAGGTCGAGCCAGAGCCTGCGGTCTGAAATCCGGGAGCTGGAGATATCCTGAGGTTTGAGGGAACGGTTTTCGAGGAAGTAGAGTTTTCCGTCGTGGAGAGCCAGAGTGGGATTGAGAATCAGGCCACGGCCGTAGGTCCAGATGCCCTTGGCGGTGGACTTGCGGTAGCCAAACAGTCGGTCACTGCAGACCTGGGTAACGGCCACCCCGACCTTGTCGAACCAGGCTGCATCGCCCCAGAAATCCCGATAGGCTGAATTGGCCTTAACCGCGGACCCTACAATGACATCGTCCTCCTGAGCGACGAAACCCCAATCGTGGGTTTTCCGTTCCTTGGCAGGCAGGAGCAGGGCATGGAGAAGATCTCCGCTCTTGGCATCCAGCATCCAGAGGCGGTCGCGGATGGCGAGGTAGACGTGCTGGTCATCAACGCACCAGTTTGAGCTGTCGTGGGCTACATTCAAACGGCGAAGGGACGGGATTTCGTAGGACCAGAGAATCGCTCCGTTGAAGGCGTTGAGCGCCACAAGCCGGTCCATGCCCTGATGAAAGAGTCGTCCCTTGGCTGCAAGTGGGGCTGGCATCCGGGGTTGCCGGTCGATGCCGAAATCCCCACCCGGATGTCCGATCCATTGGACGGCCATGCCTGATGTTGCGCTCACGTCACCAAGGGCTTCTCCGGTATAGGATGTATTGCCCGCGGTGCCGTACTGATGAGTCCAGTCCCTGGCTCCATCAAGCTCTTCACGGCGAAACAGAGACAGAGTCCCGGCTTGCTCCCACTGGCCTCTAGCCTTTTCAAAGGCGGAATTACTGCGTCTGGATCTTACCAGAAGGGCTCCGCCGTCAGGGCGAAGAAGGCGGAGGCATTCCTCGTCTGCTACCGGCAGGGAATCTTTTTCCGAGAGCACCAGATCGGCAAAGCCATCAGTCCAGGAGGTGTTTTCGGGGTCGCCAAGTGATACCACCGATACCCGGTGTCCCAGGATACCCGCATCATAAAGGGTCTTGCGTACTGCGCCAAGAATCGCGGGATCGGAGTCAGCTGCGATGATGTGGAAGCGCGACCTGGCTGCCAGAGTGGAGGCAAGCTTTCCGTCCTTGAGGCCGAGAATGAGTAGATAGCCATTCTGGTCGGCAGTTACCTCGAGAGCAGTTCTTGCCAGCGTTTCCATGCTGGCGGAAAGATTACCGGGAGCGGACACCGGGGCGGGGGAAAGATTGAAGCGGGTATCGAATTCGAACATCTCACTGAGGCGCCGTTTTCCACCCTGCAGAAGCGCGATTCGATAGCGGTAGGTAGTAGCGGTCCCAAGGCCGGTGAGTTTTGCCTCGAAGCGGCCGTCCTGGGATTCGAGTTCTGTCTTCTCGCTGAGAGTTTTCCCCTTCCCTTCACCATAGTAGACGATGGCCTTGGAGACGGGAGCCTGCCAGGAGATGGTAGCGGATCCCGGAACAGGGAAGCCAACCCGGGGCTGTACCGAGAACGTGGCGGGTTGCTCGTCATTAACCTCGATATTGTCGATGACCCACCACCAGTGGTTTGCCCCTGTCTTGCGCCAGGAGATAGTCATCTTTGCTGCGTTGGCCGGGTTGCGCAGGGGCACTCGGACGGTTTCGCTGTAGGCGGTCTCCTTGCTCTCGTCAAAGCGGAGTAATTCAACGGGTGCCTGTCCGTCGTAGGATACCGTGATTGTGCCGGTCTGGGATTCCGCCTGCCATCCGGAATCAAACTTGAGGGTTAAGCTTCCAGCCTTGGCGCGGGAAATGTCGATGGAAGGGGTGGTCAAGGTGGCATCGAAAGGTTTGCCACCAGGGCGGTCATCGAATTCGTCGCTATCAGCCACCGCGATCACGTTTTTCCCAAGGGCGAATTTTTCGCGCCTCTGCCCTGGAGCGGCCGCGGCCCATGATTCGGGAGAGGCGAAGGTCCATCCCGACCATTCGACCACTCCTCCTTCGCCGTGCCCGGCATTCCTGGTCATGGTCCATCCTTTCAATGCACCCCCAGCCTGGGCTTTCGGCAGGTCGAGCCAGTCCGTCCCATCCCCATTGGGTTCGGAGGGGAAGGGCAGGAGGCCCGGCTTGTCAGAGAGCGAGTCGAAGTTCTCGCTGAAATACGTTACGACACCTGAGGAAGTTCCATCCCCACTTTCGGCAGACAGGGCCGCGGTTAATCCCAGGGCTACGAGGAGTGAAAGTGCTGGAACAGGGAGAAAGGAGCTCTGCATGAAACTGGAGTTCCAGCAGGCTAAGGCCCGGTCCTGTAGAGGAAAAGGATAACCTTCGGAAGAGCGGGGCGCGGGGCGGATCCCGGAGTCATGAGCCAGCAGGGAAATGAAGCCCTGCCGGGCCTGCTGTCTTGAAGGGTTTTATTTGGCCGGGACGATTTTCCAGATCTCACCATTTTTTCCGGAAGGTCCCTTTCCGGTGTTGGTGAGCACGTAGATCTCTCCGGCGTGGTCATGGCCAAAGCCTATGACCATCCGGGAGATGGGCCCTGCCGGCGTCTTGGCACCGGGGATGACGTGCATGCTCCAAGCAGTCTTGCTTTCCCGAACGCCCCCGTAGAGGCCATATTTTTTGCCGGCCCAGCTCTGGGCCCAGTCGGCAAAGAGGTAGACCCCTTCAAGTCCGGGGATGGCCTTGCCTCGGTAGACGTGCCCCCCGGTTACGCTGATTCCGTATCCGGGCGCCTTGCCGAATCCGTCGTGATGGGGGTAGGCGATGATCGGCGCAACAAAGCCCTCGGGCGCAGGAGTGACCTTGAGAGTGGAGGGTTCGCTGGGTTTCTGCTGGTCGAAGGGCGCGTAGCCCTCATAGCGAGGCCACCCGAAGTTTCCGGCGGAAAGAAGATTGATCTCCTCGAAACGATTCTGACCCACATCGGCTACGATGATATCACCGTTCTCAGGGTCTACCGTCATGCCCCATGGATTACGGATGCCCCAGGCGTAGATTTCCTTCAGGCCGCTGTCCTTGCCCTTGAACGGATTTCCATCGGGAATTGCGTAGGGGTCTCCTGAGTCGACATCGAATCGCAGGATCTTACCGAGATGACGATTGGGAGCCTGTCCGTTGCCGCCCTTTTCATGTCCACCCTCGGGTTTCCCGTCCCGGTCGAGATCGTTTGCGGCTCCTCCATCCCCGAGACCGAGGTAGAGATAACCGTCCTTTCCGAAGACCAGGTTCCCCCCGTCATGATTCCACTGTGGTTGATCAACGGTGAAAATGATCTTCTCGCTGGAAGTATCGGCAGTCCCATCAGCCTTGACCTTGAATTCGGAAAGGTGGGCGGTGTGATCAAATCCCTTCCGGCCATTCTTGGCGAGAGGGGCACTGTAGTAGACATAGACCTTTTTATTCGAGGAGAACTTGGGGTGCAGGGCTACGCCAAGTGATCCTCGCTCATCGAAGCCTTTCTTCAGGGTGACGAGGGCCTTGCGCAGGTCGAGAAAAGCCTTGCCCGGCTTGCCTCCATTCTCGTCGAGAAAGTGAATGACACCGGTCTGGTCTACGACGAGGTAGGCCTGGTCCCCCTCTCCGTAAGGAATCATGCTGAGGGGAGAGACAAAATCGGAAGCGAATTTCTCATAGGTGACAGCAGGAAGTTCCCTGGCGCTCGAAAGAACGGTCAGGCAGAAGAAGGACAGGGCTGGCAGGGCAAGGCGAAGTGTCATGACGGCTCAGAGTTTGAGTGATTCTCGTCGTTTGGCAACCTGTCAGTGCCCGGGGTTTCTGGACCAAGGGGTATTTAGGCCATCGAAACGATCCGGAAAGGAAGCTGACGGGAGGAAAATCCCGGATGGCAGGGAGACAGGGAAGGTGGGCGCGATCTATCGGAACCGTTCCTTTTTCTTGTCATCAGGAGGTCGGATTGAAGGATGGAAGAAGTGAACTTATTGCGACTTACCTTTCTCCTCATTGCCGTAGTTGCATCTTTATTCCCTGGTCCGGTCCGGGCAGTTGGAGAAAAGCGCCCGCCTAATATTGTGTTAATCCTGGCTGATGATCTTGGCTACGGGGATCTTGGATGCTTCGGGCAGAAGGTGCTGAAGACCCCGCGCCTGGACGCGATGGCAGCTCAAGGAATGCGTTTTACGCAGTTCTATGCCGGGTCTACTGTCTGTGCACCTTCGCGCAGTGTTCTGATGACCGGGCGGCACATGGGCCGAACGGTTGTGCGGGGGAACTCAACCAAGCCGATCGTCCTGCGGGAGCACCATCCCACGGTTGCCTCAGTCCTGAAGAAAGCAGGCTATCGGACGGCCTGCATTGGCAAGTGGGGACTGGGGACTCCTGATAAGCTGAGTAATCCCAACGATGTGGGATTTGATCATTTTTTTGGCTACGTGGACATGTGGCACGCTCACAACTTCTATCCAGAGTTTCTTATCAGGAACGGTGAGGTGCAGCAGTTGCGTAACGAGGTGGCCCCGCGCTGGAAGTCCTTTCAGGAACCGGGGAGGCCCCAGGCAGGGCGGGGAGTAGCGATCAAGCGGGTTGACTATGCCCCTGACCTCTTCATTGCCGAGGTTGAGAAATTTATCCGGGACAGCCACAGGGAGCCATTTTTCCTGTTTCATTCCCTCAACACACCTCATGCCAATAACGAGGCAGGTTCCAAGGGGATGGAAGTGTCGGATCTGGGGGAGTTTTCGGACAAGGACTGGCCTGCCCCTGAGAAGGGCTTCGCTGCCATGATCCGCAATATCG
>MDTA01103279.1_pt1 | contig 21269 bp, 14 predicted proteins | sample 811151 | NCBI WGS metagenome assembly MDTA01 (sample SAMN05326648, study PRJNA326480) | marine metagenome | isolation source: seawater | place: Indian Ocean: South | collected 2010 | reverse complement strand
TGACACCTGAAATAGTTAAGATCCTTGACCAAGTTACGAATAACAATGCACCATGGCTAAAAAGCTTGAAATGGATAGTCAGCGAATTCCAAGCGGCACATATGGTAGTCAGCCCATTTTTATTTTGTAGCCTGTTAATCGTGATTATCGGTTTAATTGATGATTGGCGTGGGTTAACTCCATTTATTCGACTAATTTTTCAAATAACTGTTACGATATTGTTGGTTGTCAGCGAACCAAGCTTTTCCTTAAGAATATTTGAAACATCGATTTTTAATATTTTTGCAACCGTACTTTGGATTGTAATCCTGACCAATGCTTTCAACTTTTTAGATAACATGGATGGATTAAGTGCAGGACTCGGAGCAATCAGTATGATATTCACTGGTTATATCGCGCTCCTAATAGGGGATTTTAGTATAGCTTTCCTGTCTTTCACTATTTTCGGATCCTTGTGCGGTTTCCTTATTTTCAATCTTCCTCCTGCTTCGATTTTTATGGGAGATGCCGGAAGCTTGGGCTTAGGATTTGCTATCGGTGCAATAACGATCAAATTAACACATTTGGGGGAAATTTCATCAGATCCCATTCTTCAATTGTCACCACTCTTAGTTGCATCCATTCCTTTTTATGACGCACTAACAGTGAGTCTGCTCCGATTAAAATTGGGCCGACCCCCCTGGCTAGGTGATACCAATCACATAAGCCATAGATTAGTTCGCATTGGATTATCTAAACAAAATGCGGTCCTTACTGTTTATGTCCTACTTTTCCTTCTATCATTGCCACCCCTTCTCACCATACATCCATCCGGTGACATTATGTGGATTGGGATTACTCCTTTGTTGATAGGAATACTGTCAATTGTCGATTTTTGCATGTATCGGTTTGTTTCCCAAAATGAGTAATCCTATACGGTCCCCCGATTGTTATAGAAAAATCTGTGAATAATCTACCAATGCCATTGACATATGATCGAACCCCTAATAAGCGGAACCCTTGCCTAACATTTTACAGAAACTCATTGAATCGACCGATTTAATTCCGCAATTTCACAAAACAATACGTTCGGCTAAGTCGCTAATAATCAACTTGACTTTTTTTATAAACAGGTTGTTCTTCTTACGTCGTTATGGCAATACTGCACAGCCTCATCGGCTACTTTCTAATATTGATTCTTGCTTGGCTTTGCGGACGCCGTTCAAGACAAATACCCTGGCGTACCGTTTTTTTCGCATCTGTATCTCAAGTATGTATAGCTCTCTTGTTATTACAAGCTTCTGTGCGCCAACCCATATTTTCAATTGCCCAAAAATTCACTAACATACTCCAAGAGACATCACTAAAGGCTAGTGAATCGCTCTTATTTGGTGGTATAACCAACGAAATATTTATTGCTAATTACGGCCCAGTCATTGCCATACAATTGGCTTCTATAACCATTTTTGTATCTTCCATCTCAAAAATACTATTTCACTACGGTATTTTACCTTGGTTCATTAATATTGCAGGCAAAATTATTAAACGATTTTTAGGCGTAAGCCCCGCTGAAAGTATCGGTGTAGCTGCTAATATTTTCCTAGGAATGACAGAAGCTCCCCTGCTCATCCGACCTTATATAAACAAACTAACTGATAGTGAATTATTTTGTATTATGACCGCTGGAATGGCGACCATTGCAGGAGCAGTCATGATAATCTATACCTCACTACTTACGAATATACACCCAGATATAGCAGGCCATTTAATTATAGCTTCCCTAATCAGTGCTCCGGCTTCCATCGGGGTCGCTAAACTAATGTTTCCCGAAAAGGAATTGCCTGAAACTTTAAAGGCAAAAATAAAATTACCTGCAAAAGACACACAAAATGGCTTAGATGCTGCTGCACGCGGAGCAACTGAAGGAATAACCCTAGTAATAAATATTTTGGCAATGCTAATTGCATTCATTGGATTAATTGCTTTAATCAATCATGCCTTGGGCTGGGCACAACAATTGATTTATAATGAAGGGGGAAAATGGAGCTTAGAGCTGATCTGTGGTCAACTAATGCGACCCATTGTCTGGACGTTAGGCATTCCTTGGAGCGAAACCATGAAAGTTGGAGAATTAATGGGGCTGAAAACAATATTGAACGAATTTGTAGCCTATTCAAGGTTAGCAGATATTATGGAAAGTCCCAACCCACTAAGTCAACGTAGTTTTATCATAACGACCTATGCACTTTGCGGGTTCGCCAATTTCGGCTCTATAGCTATAATAATTGGTGGCATTGGTAGTATTGCACCAAAACGCAGAGGTGATCTTTCAAGAATGGGACTGCAATGTCTCATTGGAGGAACTCTTGCTACAATGCTCACAGGAACAGTTATTGGCCTATTTATTTAACACAATCAAAAAAAATATAAAACTCAATCAATATTAAACAAAACTGATCGGAACTATGTCGAAAGAGAAAAAACCAACCTATCGCTCTCAGTTTGACGGCCATAAGCGATTGGCCGCAGCCGTAATTTTACAAGCCATTAAAGACGCAGAGGCCTCTTCATCAACCAAAAACCGCGAAACAGCAAATGCTTTTCTAAAGAGTAACATGTGGCCCTATTCCGATGTGCTCGACCTTCCAACAGATAACAATGGGTTAAGCAGATATTTAAACAAGCTCGGGCAAATGCCAGATATATAAAAACCATAATCAGACTTTGTTCCAAGTAAATTCACTAAAGCTGTGGTTAATTTCATGGATTAGGTGGCGATGTACATATCAATATTTCAAGGGTTTCTTCACCAGTATTTTCTACTCCGTGTTCACACCAAGGAGGAAGGTGAATAAACGTTCCAGCTGAAACTTCTCGCTTTTTTCCATTAAGAGTCATGGTACCTTTTCCTCGTATGATAACGTAACATTCTTCAGTATGATGGCTACCAGGTTCTAATACAACATGAGGAGGAAGATAGAACATTACCAACCCAAGGTCTTTCGCTGGTGCTTTCGGATTAGATGGGTGAACGACACGAACACCAATACCTTCACAACCCGAGTATTTAACAGGTAATCCGTCCTGTGGCGTTACCACATTAGCAGATGGGGGAACTTCCGGTTTTGCTACAGGCGGTTCCCCTTCGTATCCCTTAAATTTTGTAATTTTTGCCATAAATCAGGTTCTCCTTACCATTCTCTTGTGTATCCAGCGGTCCAGCCGCCATCGACAGTGATCGTTGTTCCATTTACATAACTAGATTCCGGAGCAACTAAAAAAGTTACAGCAGCAGCAATTTCCTCGACTTCAGCAGGACGCCCAAGAGGAATATGCGAAAGTAAACTCTGAGCCTTCTCATTAAAAACACCATCATCAGAGTAAAAAAGGTTTTTTGTACCATCAGTGAGCGTCGAACCAGGAGCAACAGCGTTGACAAGAATACCTTTTGCTCCCAACTCAATAGCCATTGACTTGGTCAAATTAATAACACCTGCCTTAGCAGCCACAAAGGCAGATTGTAAACGAAGAGGTACTACCCCAGCAATCGAACTGATATTTACAATTCTCCCACCACGTTGACGCAGTATAGCTGGTATAACAGCACGGCTAGCAACAAACACACCGCGCAAATCTACTTCAACGATACGGTCCCAACTTTCTACACTAAATTCATGAATTGGTGCTCGATCACCACCACTATTAATTCCGGCATTATTAATTAGGATATCCAACCTACCCCAACGCTGCTCTGATTCATTAACTACTCGCTCCATATCCGTTACATCCGAAACGTCTGCACACCAAGAATGTCCTCCAAGATTCTTTGCAACTTCACTTGCACGGTCTTGATCTAAGTCTATTATACCAACACGAGCTCCATTATCAGCTAACTGTTCAGCGATAGCTTCACCTATACCCTGTGCACCTCCCGTCACCAGTGCAACCCTACCACTTAAATCAACTCGCATCGGAATTATCCTTTCATCGCAAATAAAAACTGCAAAAAATTAATCATAAACAGAAATCAAAGGATCACCCTCAACCATCCTAATTTACCCTATAGATAAATTTTTCAAATCTCTATGGTTCTATAAACTCAAGACTTCCACTTTTTATTCGCCTGTAATAACAGCTTTTGCGACTCAAACCGCGATTATTTTTTGTGTGACAAGCTCCCTGACCTCGTGGTCGTACTAGATATAAAAGAGAATTCTGTTCACAATTCACGCGGATTTCTAACAAATCCAAAGTATCTCCCGAAGTGGCACCTTTAATCCAAAGTTCATTACGCGAAGTACTCCAAAACGTGGCTACTTTATTTGCCAATGCGTAGTCTAGAGCAACGTGATTCACATATGCAATAATCAGAACCTCCAAGCTATCGATATCCTGAACGGCTACAGGTACTAATCCCTGCCCACAGGATAAAACTTTCTTTAACTTTTCAAAATCTATATTTACATTTTGACCAGTCTCTATCTCTATATGGATCTGACTCTCACTTTTGGACATTTATCTCATACCTTTTTCAGAATCGAATCAAACTAAACAGACGGAATTAAAAACCTAATTTTAAATTTCTTCCCAATTATCAAAGCACGCTGCTTGGCCCATAAAATCATCTTCTTGATTGACTAAATTCCAAACTGTTCCATTAACTATTCGGAATCTTCGTCCGGCAGAATCTATCCGTACTCCTGAGTAACCTTCCACAAAACCATTTCGTTCTACCAAGGAAAGTAGCTTCAATCTCTCTGAGCGAGCTAGTGGCTCTGCAGACTCTTCAGAAGGTAGAGCTACAAAATCCGCCCAGTCCATCTTAAATACAGAAAGAGCCATACGATTACCATAATTAAAAATCGGATTTAGTCCTATACCGTGCGAAACAATTGCAGTAGAAGCTTCAAATAAAGCCTCACCCAGGCATCCCGACGATCTTACCAATGGGCGTCCAAACCAGTGCAGAAAACTCTCACATATAAGTTCAGCTTGGGATGAACGATAGGCACTTAAAAAACGTGGGCAAAGAGATCCACAGATATCTCGATTCAAAACCTAAGATCCAAGAACAATTTTGAGGACTACCTTTCTACGTCGAAGCCTCCCAAGCAGCTTCTTTTACTATTTCTGAAAGCGCAGGATGAGCATGTATAGTTCTTGCAAGGTCTTCAGCACTTGCAGAAAATTCCAAAGCGAGGACCGATTCAGCAATCATACTAGAAGCGTGCGCTCCCAAAATGTGCACACCAAGTAATCGATCTGTTTCTGCATTTGCAATAACTTTTACCAGGCCATCCGTCTCATCCATACAATGTGCACGCGCATTCGCACGATAGTGAATTTTACCAAGAGAAGTCTGATATCCTTCCTTTTCAGCCATCTCTTGGGTCAATCCCACACTTGCCAATTCCGGATGGGTATACACTACCCATGGAATAGCATCATAATTAACCCGCCCTGCAAGACCTGACATACGTTCAACGACTGCTACCCCTTCAGCCTCTGCCTTATGCGCCAACATAGGTCCGGTAACCACATCTCCAATTGCCCAAACACCATCCAAACTTGTACGCCCATCTACATCAGTCTTTATATGGCCTCTGTCATCTGATTCAATGCCGATATCTGCTATCCCTAAATCAGCTGTATAGGGGCGTCTGCCCACTGCAATTAAAACGCGATCGCATTCAATCTGTTTCAATTCACCGTCAGACTCCAATTCTAGCTTAACAATATTTTCATTTACTATTGCGGACTTAGCACCAGTATTCAAATTAAACATAAGACCTTGACGGCGAAGAACTCTCTGTAGCTGACCAGCCATTTCTTTGTCCGTACCAGGCAATATTTGATCCGTATACTCGATGATTTGCACCTCTGAACCAAGTCGACTCCAGACTGATCCCATTTCAAGTCCTATAGCACCTGCACCGATAACGACTAAACGCTCCGGTACTGTATTAAATTCAAGCGCCTCTGTCGAACTTACAACAAAATTTCTATCGAAAGGAATGTTTGGTAATTCTGCAGGAATACTACCCGTAGCTATTAAGATCTTCTTTCCAGTCACAACAACCGTTCCATCAGCACCGTCAACTTCTACTTCCTTCTCACTCAGTAACTTGGCTAAACCAGTTAGAAAAGTAATATCATGTTGGTCAAATAAACCATTGATGCCATTAGCCATGTCTGAGACTATTTTTTCTTTTCGCTCCATCATAACCGAAAGATCTAAATCTACTTCACCGCCTATGATCCCATGGAGGCCAAAGCCCTTCTTGGCACGAGCATATATTTCACTGGATTCAAGTAATGCTTTACTCGGGATACATCCTACATTTAAACACGTACCACCCACATGATTTTTGTCGATACATACTACTCGCATACCTAACTCGCTAGCACGCCTTGCAGCAACGTATCCTCCAGGACCAGCTCCTATAACAATAAGATCGAAATTTAAGTCACTCACGTGTGGAAATCTCCTATAACCATGAGGTTACGATCTAAACCTCTAACATCAAACGTGCCGGGTCTTCAATCAATTCTTTTACGCGAACTAAAAAGCTCACAGATTGCTGTCCGTCAATAATCCTATGATCATAGGATAGTGCTACATACATCATGGGACGAATTACAATTTCAGTATCGATTACAACAGGACGTTGCTGAATTGTATGCATTCCAAGAATACCACTCTGTGGAGCATTTAAAATAGGAGTCGAAAGTAAAGATCCAAATACGCCCCCATTAGTAACTGTAAAGGTGCCTCCACTCAATTCATCCATAGCCAACTTGTTATCCCGAGCCGCAGATGCTAAGCGCTTTATTTCTCCTTCAATACCAGCTATCGAAAGCGTTTCAGCTCCTTGTAACACAGGAACAACCAAACCTCTCTCAGTACTCACGGCTATACCCAAGTTTATACGATCATTGTAAACAATATCTAAACCATCAATTTGCGCATTAATAATCGGAAATTCCTTAAGAGCCAGTATAACAGCGCGTGAAAAGAAGGACATAAGCCCTAACGAAACTCCATGAACCTCAGCAAAGCGGTCCTTATACTGCTTGCGAAGTGACATAACAGCATGCATATCCACTTCATTAAAGGTTGTTAACATAGCAGCATTATTCTGAGCATTTACTAAATGCTCTGCGACACGTTGGCGCAGCCTACTCATAGGCTCTCTACGTACACCCTGATCATCAGGTAACTTATTCTTTTCGGAATCAGAAGGAGTATTTTTATCCAATTGTTCTCTTTCTAAAAGATATTTCCTGACATCTTCCTTCGTTATTCTACCATCTTTACCAGATCCCTTAAGTCTTTCTATATCGAGATTATTTTCCTCTACTAATCGCCTTGCAGAGGGACTAAGTAGTTTTTCAGATACTTTATCGGAGTTTTGATCGTTGTTTATTTCTCTCTGCTCGGCTTCTACCACACCTACATCCACTTTAGTCTGTTCGCCTTCTTCAATCACTGCAATAGTAGAACCAATACCGAGAGTTACATCTATATCCTCTTTGTGGCGCAAAATACCTTCATTCGGAGCTGGCAAATCTACATTAGCTTTGTCTGTTTCCAAAACGCAGATAGGCTCATCTCGGTCAACATATTCACCATCAGCTTTAAGCCATTCAATAAGTATCACTTCAGTAACGGATTCGCCCATTGCGGGTATTTGAACCTCATATGCCATCTAGTACCTCTCTAACGATCTATGATATGTCAAAACAGAACCATTTTTTGAACTTGACTGATTCGTGCCAACAATCTCGGTATTATCAATCAATACTCGTTCAACGATATCTTTTTGCTCTTCCTGGTGTACTTGATGAGACCCTGTTGCCGGACTAGCTGCCTCATCCCGCCCTACATATATCAATTTACAGGTTTCAGGTATTAAGGCTTCAAGTCGAGGCCGTACAAAACTCCAAGCGCCCATATTTTCGGCTTCCTCTTGAACCCAACAAACTTCTGTTATTTCCCTGTATTGATCTATAACTGCACGAAGCGATTCTTTCGGGAATGGATATAATTCCTCAATTCTAATCAGAGCAGTCTCTTTGCAAGACTCTTCAGAGTTACGTCGTGATTCAAATAGATCGAAATACACTTTACCACTACAAAGGATCACTCTTTTAACAGTATGGATTTCAATATCTAAAGAATCATCAATTACTGACTGGAAATTTCCATCCGTAAATTCTGAAAGTTCAGAAACGCACAACTTATTGCGCAACATGCTTTTCGGCGTCATTACAATCAAGGGTTTTCGAAAAGATCTTAACATCTGACGACGCAGAACATGAAAATACTGAGCTGGCGTACTAGGATACACTACCTGCATATTATTTTTGGCGCATAGTTGTAAAAATCGTTCTAATCGAGCGCTTGAATGTTCAGGCCCCATACCTTCCGACCCATGCGGCAATAGAAGAACCAGACCACACATGCGCATCCACTTTGCCTCAGCGCTAGCAATGAATTGATCGATAACCATCTGTGCACCGTTGACGAAATCTCCAAATTGAGCTTCCCAAAGCACCAACCTTCGCGGGTCAGCTGAACTTATTCCGTATTCAAAACCTAACACCGCCAATTCAGAAAGCATTGTATTTAATACGACAAAATCGGCTTGATCATTAGACATGTTGGCCAAGGGGACATGAACCTTTCCATTTTCAATATCATGCCAAGCAGCATGTCGGTGGGCGAACGTACCTCGTTGACTATCCTGACCAACTAGTCTTACCGGCGTCCCATCCAAAAGTAGCGAACCGAAAGCTAACATCTCTGCAGTTCCCCAGTCCAAGGGGGCATCCCCTTCTAACATTGCCTGGCGAGCTTTATTAATCCGCTGAACGGTCCGGTGTAACATAAAGGATTCTGGCACCCGCGTGGCCAATGTTACTATTTCATTTAATTTTTGCTCTCCTATAGCCGTCTCCGCAGTCCAATCGTTTCCAGCTTTACCCAACCCCTTCCAAGCACCACCAAATCTCGCAACTCTAGCCGGAACCTGCAGACTCCGCGCAACTTCCTGAGCTTTATCTAAATCCTTTCGAATATTAGAGCGAATTTCACTAATTTTCTCTTGACTAATTTTATTTCGATTTACAAGATTTTCAGAATATTTCGTTACGACCGTTGGCAGTTTTGATATCTGCCGATACATCAAAGGCTGCGTAACGGTTGGATCATCGGCTTCATTGTGACCATGCCGCCGATAGCACCATAAATCGATAATTACATCCACTTTGAACCGTTGTCTGAATTCTACAGCGATCCGTACGGCCTGAACAACAGCCTCAGGATCATCACCATTCACATGGAATACTGGGGCCTGTATTTGTTTGGCTACGTCTGTTGGATACGGCGAAAAACGCGTCTCGTTAGGAGTAGCCGTGTATCCTAGCTGATTATTAATTATGATATGCACGGTACCACCCGTACCATAACCATCTAATTCGGACAAGTTCAATGTCTCCGCGACAATGCCTTGCCCAGTGAACGCCGCTTCACCGTGTATCAGTACAGGAACTACCCGAGTTCCTTCGCTATCGCAGAGATGAGACTGTTTAGCATATACAATCCCTTCGACAACAGGGTCAACCAATTCAAGATGACTAGGGTTATAGCTCATGGATAAATGTATCTTACGATTACCTACACTAACATGATCATAGGAATAACCCTGATGATACTTGACATCACCTTCCGAATCGCCGGGACCAGTATCAGAAGCCCCTTCGAATTCAATTAGAATATTTTCGTAGGGTTTTCGTAACAAATGCGCGAGAATATTAAGGCGACCCCGATGAGCCATGCCAATTACAATTTCATCTACGCCTAACGATGCACCATCCTCCACAAGCGTATCCAATAACGGCAACAAGGAATCCGCACCTTCCAAAGAAAAACGTTTTTGTCCTATATACCTGGTATGTAAAAATTGTTCGAATTCTTCCGCCTCACACAAACGCCGAAGGACACGATGAGTCTCATCTTCTTCTAATATCTGGGCATTATCATCTGGCTCAATGCGTTCCTGTAACCACGTGCGCTGCTCTTTGTCAGGGATATCCATATACTCAACACCAATACTACGACAATATGTCAATCGAAGTTTTTCGATCAATCCCCCCAAAGTCCCATCAGTCCGGCCTAAGAAACCACCGTTACCTACACCATTTTTTAGATCATCGGCAGAAAGACCAAATTCACTCAATTCCAAAAGTGGGATACTCGTTTTGTTTTGGCCTAGTGGATCAAGGTCTGCTACGAAATGGCCTAAGGTGCGGTAAGCCTGAACCAAAGCAAAAACACCTCTATCTGTATGTTGACGATGAGGCAGATCAGTTTCGTCATATTTTACTGAAAAATTCGAATTATTTTCCGATTTTGTGGACGTATTTTCTGTTTGAGAAAACCCTAAATCGAACCCCTTGAAAAATGCACGCCATTCGGTATCCAACTGACTTGGATCATCAAGATATTGTTGATAAAGTTGATCAACAAACTCGGCATTTTCAACATGTGAATTAAATTGCGGCATCGGCAATCCTTTATCTCACTATTTTATCACATTAAGACTCATTAAGGATATGGTGTAACCGCCACTTAGGCAACGAATTTCTACTCTTGAATATGCAGCAATGCCGAACTACGCACAGTATCTCAACCGTTATCGACAATTTGCCGCAAAACACTTGCTAAATGTCAATAAATTGAGAATATTTTAAGCCTTCATCGGCTTTTAAACATGAAGTTATTCCACTATTCTTAACTTTTCTATAATCGGACCAAAATATGCAGATTAGCTTTCTTGGAAATTCTCTTCCGTCAGATTTTCACCACTCAATTTTGTTAAAAAAATGCCAAGAACAGTTTTCTAATCTCACAGAGATCAAGATCGAATACAGATATTTTATTCTTTTGAAGAAGCAACCAAGTCCTAAAAACCTCGAATTACTAAGAAACATCTTAGAAGTAGAGGCAGTAGCTACCGAACTCAAAGATAACCAACTGGCAATCTGTCCGCGTAAAGGAACCATTTCTCCGTGGGCAAGTAAAACCTTGGATATACTGAAAAACTGTGGCGTAGATTTTGTTGAACGAATTGAACGTGGATCTATTTATACATTTCTTGGTGAACCCGAATTGACTCAGCAACAAATTAACCTGATCAGCCCGAACCTATACGATAGAATGACGGAATCCCCTTCTAAACTATCCGAAGATTTTTTCTCTCCACCAATCGCCGCTCCCTTAGAATATATCGGCTTACATAAAGAGGGGCTTTCTGCCTTAAACCGAGCTAATATCGAAATGGGCCTAGCATTATCGGATGAAGAAATACACTACTTTTCAGAGGTTTACGCCGAGATCAAAAGAGATCCGACTGATGTATAGCTAGTGATGTTCTCGGTAGTTAATTCAGAACACTGCAGGCACAAAATATTTAATGCTGAGTGGATTGTAGATAATCAAAGAAAACACAATTCACTTTTCGACATGATCCAAAACACACATAACAAACAACCCGAGGGAACTGTTAAGGCATATTCTGATAACAGTGGGATTCTTAAAGGATTTTCGATACCCAAATTTTATCCTTCACCAAAAAATAATTACCAATATGAATATCTTGAGAGGCAGACACATATCCTAATCAAAGTCGAAACCCACAACCACCCAACAGCTATTTCTCCTTATTCTGGCGCCGCTACTGGAGTTGGCGGAGAGATTCGAGATGAAGGTGCTGCTGGTACTGGTGGAACACCTCAAGCTGGGTTATGCGCTTTTTTTACATCCCATCTGCACATTCCGGATTTCCACCAACCTTGGGAAAAAACACATGCCGAATTCCCAGATCGTTTAGCTCCGCCGTTACAAATCATGACCGAAGGCCCTATCGGAGGTGCTGCATTTGGAAATGAATTTGGACGGCCAAATATTTACGGAATCTTTCGGACTTTCGAACAATATTTTATGGGTAAATACCGGGGCTATCACAAACCGATTATGATCGCCGGTGGAGTGGGTTTAATCGATGAGATCCACGTAGAAAAGAAAAAACCCGAACCCGGTGACTATGTCCTACAATTAGGGGGGCCCTCTATGCTTATCGGCTTAGGAGGCGGAGCAGCATCCAGTATGGATACCGGATCGAATACAGAAAATCTTGATTTCGCTTCAGTCCAACGAGACAATCCTGAATTAGAAAGACGTTGTCAAGAATTAATAAATCGCTGTGTAAGTTTAGACGAGGAGAACCCAATTGTTAGTATTCATGACGTGGGTGCAGGTGGTCTGTCCAATGCGTGTCCCGAGCTAGTAGAGGATGTGGGAGCACGTTTCAACATCAGATCTATTTTGAACGATGAGCCTTCTATGAGTCCGATGCAGATCTGGTGTAACGAGGCTCAGGAACGGTATGTGTTAGTCGTCAAAAGAGACAATCTCACCGTATTCGCCGATATTGCCCAACGCGAAAGGTGTCTTTATTCAGTGATTGGTGAAATAACAGGCGACAATAAAATAACACTTTCTGATAAACTTTTAGGTCCAGATCCGATCCCTGAAATAGATTTAAAAGTTTTTTTGGGGAAACCGCCACGAATGGTTCGAGATGTAAAAAGTCTAAGAATCGACAAAGTCACAGAAAGTATTTCTGATATTGATATTTCAGAAGCGGTAACCAGAGTATTACGGTTCCCAGCCGTGGCGGCGAAAACATTTCTCATTACTATAGCCGACAGGTCGGTTACCGGTTTGATCGCTCGCGATCAATTCGTCGGCCCCTACCAAGTGCCTGTCTCCGACGTAGGATTAACGATGCATTCTTTCAAAGCAAATTCGGGAAGCGCCATGGCAATGGGAGAAAGAACGCCCGCAGCAATAATTGATGCTCCTGCATCTGGGCGTATTGCTGTAGCCGAAGCAATTACCAATATATCTTCGGCTCACATCGGCTCGATTGAAAACATAAAACTCTCAGGAAATTGGATGTGTGCATGTGGCGAAGAAGGTGAAGATGCGAACTTATTCAAGACAGTGGAAAGCATAGGGATGGAGTTTTGTCCAGAGTTAGGTATATCTATCCCCGTTGGCAAAGACAGCCTTTCAATGCGATCGACCTGGACGGACAGTCAAGGCCAAAAACATAAAATTATCGCACCAATGAGTTTAGTTATTTCTGCATTTTCCCCAGTTAAAAATGTAAGAAAACATGTAACGCCCCAATTAAATCCAATGCCAGAAACCGAATTACTATTAATCGATTTAGGGTATGGAAAAAATCGCTTAGGAGCCTCTGCGTTACTACAGACCTACAATAGAATCGGAAACACAACGCCGGATATAAATCCTGAGGCCTTGCGTCAACTTTTCGATGCCATACAAGAAATGCATTCTCAAAACCTTCTTCTGGCTTACCATGATAGATCCGATGGTGGTCTGTTCGTGACTATCGCAGAAATGGCGTTTGCAGGACGTTGTGGGATAGATATAGATGTTTCAGCACTTGGGGAGGATTCAATCTCTGCCCTTTTCAATGAAGAGATTGGCGTTGTTATTCAATATAATATCGAAAAAAAGCAAACTGTAAATGAGATTCTATCCTCTTACAATCTCTCTTGCTGCTCCCACAAAATAGGTAGTCCAAATTCAATCATGGATTTAAAGATATCGTACAAATCCAATGAACTCTTCCAATCTAATATACAAAATTTACAATCAATCTGGTCCGAGGTTTCTTACCGGATGCAGGCCCAAAGAGATAACCCTGAATGTGCTGAACAAGAATTCGAAGCCATTCGAGATACTGACGATCCCGGACTTCAATTTGAATGGTCAGATTCCATACCCACACCCTCGATACTTACTAAAGGACGAAAACCTCGAGTGGCTATTTTACGAGAGCAGGGTATCAACGGACAAATCGAAATGGCGGCCGCGTTTGACGCTGCAGGATTTCAATCAGTAGACGTGACCATGACCGATTTAATAGAAGCACGAACCGACCTTGGTGATTTTTCGGGAATGGTAGCTTGTGGTGGATTTAGCTATGGTGATGTTTTAGGAGCCGAAGCAGGTTGGGCTCGTTCGATTCTTTATAACCCCAAATTAAGACTGCAATTTACAAAGTTCTTTAATCGACAGGATTCTTTCACGTTAGGTGTTTGTAATGGTTGTCAAATGTTGTCTCGCCTAAAAGATCTTATACCCGGAGCTGAGAATTGGCCAAAGTTTTTAACAAACAGGTCTGAACAATTTGAAGCACGCCTATCAACAGTAGAAATTATTGAAAGTAATTCCCTCTTCTTAAAAAACATGGAAGGTTTTCGACTGCCAATCGCCGTTGCTCACGGACAAGGCCGCGCCACAATAAATAAAAATGAAATTCAAATCTTGGATCAAAACAAACAAATTTCGTTACGATATGTAGACAATAAAGGCAAACCGACAGAATTTTACCCAGCAAATCCAAACGGCTCAACTCATGGAATTACTGGTCTCTGCTCAAAAGACGGTCGTGCAACAATTATGATGCCGCATCCTGAACGTGTTTTTAGATCATCCCAGCTGTCCTATATACCGGAAAACTTAATCGATGAGTTTACACCCTGGATACAATTATTCTCAAATGCACTGAAATTTGTCACATAAAATTGCTTAAAGTCCACTTATAATCAACTAACATATTTTTACGTTTTGTTTGCCTGACGAAACGCCCACATTTATATTGATCGCCGAAGTTATAGCGTTGTAATTAAAGTAGTGACGCGTACCATTTATTTCGCAATCTTTAATCCGAGAAGTACTTAATGATAATTCAATTATGGTTTTTAATCATCGTTTCCTTTTGGGGAATCAATTGTGATTATTCTCAAGGTGAAATCGAAGAAACTATAACGATTGAGTTTTGGACCATCGCTTTAGGCGATGCTTTTGCGGATTTTATCAACGGTATGATCAAAACCTATGAATCTGAACACCCAGGCGTTCAGATAAAATGGGTTGATGTGAGTGGCGCTGAAGTTGCTGAAAAATTTCTTGCTGCACTTGTTGGGCAAACCCCGCCTGATGTGGTCAATATATACGACCTACCAAGATTCCTGCAGTACGGCGTCTTGGTAGACATGGATTCTCTAGTCGCTCCCGAGGAACAAAACAAACGATTAGAGAATTTTTGGCGTGGCATCGGTCAATATCAAGGCCGTAACTACGTAATTCCGTGGTATACGGGCGTGTCGATGCTCTGGTACAACAAAGAAATCTTTGATCTGGCGGGGCTTGATGTTACTAAGCCTCCAAGTACAATCGATGAAATGTTAAAAATGGGTGAACATATTTTTAATACAACAGGTAAATACGGTATATCCTGGCGACTTCACCCATCTCTTGGGGCTCCACCGTGGGCGTTATTACGCATAGATGGCTTTTGGCCACTTTTTAATGAGCAACAGACCAAAACCCTAATCAACAACTCAAAGGCAGAGGCTATATTTCAAAAATGGATCGATGCCTACCAAAACGGAGCTCTCCCCCCAGAGGCTTTGGCAGCTTCACACAGAGATGACGTAAATTGGTTTGTTGAAGGACGAGCTGCAATGCTACCGTTTTCAGGCGGATGGATTACTCGTTATTTCGACAAATCATTCGAGCATAAAGCCACACCATCAGCACAACCTAGAGGTGAGTTAGGACAAGTACCAGCCAATAGCCAAGCTCTTGTTGTTCCGAAGGCATCCAAGAACATCGAGATAGCTACGGATTTCGCTTTGTTCGTAACGAATGATCACAATCAATTGGAGTTTTGTCGTCAAGTAGCCATTTTACCTTCAACCAAAAAAGCTGCTTTAGATCCATATTTCTCAAGACAACCACAAAATCTAGCAGATAAAGCAAACCTCTTCTCATCAAGAGATATAAATAACTCATTTGTGTTAGCACCACCCGACGTTAAGGGCTGGAGTAGAATGGAAGACATATTGTATGAAGAATTTGCTAAAGCAATGGCAGGTCAACAAACGATCCAAATAGCATTAGAACGTGTTGAACGAAAATGGAATCACCTCTTAAGTTATCAATAATGGCGGATAAAATTAATGATTTATAATCGCTGGACTCCGTTATGGTTCATGGCTCCCGGCTTGCTATTGCTTGGAATATTTCTGGTTTACCCCTTATTGGACACTTTTTGGCTAAGCCTGCATAAATACAACCTGTTCACCGAACCCCGATATATTGGAATCGATAACTTTCGTCGTGCCATGGATGATGAGCTTTTTTGGCGCGTATTAGCAAATACCCTCCTTTATGCTATGATGGTTGTTCCATCTATTGTTATTATTTCTTTCCTACTTGCCCTCTTAGTCAATAACGCACTAAAGGGCATTCGTATCTTTAGAACACTGTATTACATACCTGTGGTGACATCCGTAGTGGTCGCCGGAATCATCTGGAAATGGATTTACAATGCCGATGGACTACTTAATGCGGGACTTAAAACCTTGGGAATTGATGGAGTCTCTTGGCTAGTAGATACCCGTGGAATATTTAATGCCTTTTTAAATTTCTTAGGCATCCCTGTCCAAAGCGTATGGCTATCCGAACCTGCTATCGCTCTTTTTTCAATAGCAATTGTGACACTATGGAAGGCCTCTCCATACTACATGATAATTTATCTCGCTGGACTTCAGGGAATTCCAAAAGACTTAGAAGAAGCTGCCCGCGTAGATGGTGCCGGCCGTTGGCAAGTAATTAAACATGTAACATTGCCATCTTTGCGCCCCTACACCGTTGTCGTATGCATTATGGCCACTATCGCCGCTCTTCGAACATTCGGAGAAGTATATGTTATGACAGGGGGAGGACCTTTTCATCGAACAAATTTACTATCTTACTACATTTATACTTTAGGGTTCAAATATTTAGAAGTTGGGTACGCAGCCGCAGTTTCACTAATTTTACTAGTCATAATTTTAATCTTGTCTTACCTTAATTTTCGTTTTGCAGGAGATCAAAACGAAAGAGGTGCAGTATGACGAGAAAAACACTTGAAACGGTAATACTATATATCCTGATTCTTAGTGTCTGTGTCGTCCTACTTATTCCCTTTGCATGGCTACTTTCTACGGCACTCAAATCAGAAGCTGCTGATCTTTTTGTTTTCCCTCCACAATGGATTCCTGATCCTATTGTTTGGAGTAACTTTATCAAATCATGGGAAATACTTCCTTTTGGAAAATATTTATTTAACACTTTTTTTATAGCAATATCTACTGTTGTAATAAACCTTATACTCTCTGCAATGACAGGGTTTGCCTTAGCTCGAATGAATTTCGTAGGCCGACAATACATTCTGTACGGCGTATTAGCAACGACAATGATACCATTTCAAGTACTACTGATTCCACTTTTCATCGTAACCTTAAAATTGGGATTAGTAGATTCCTACGCCGGTGTTATCCTTCCGGTCGCCGTAAATGCCTTTGGGATATTTCTTCTAAGACAAGCATTTTCAACCATACCAGTAGACTTAGAATATGCTGCTCGAATAGATGGCTGTACTGATTGGCAGATTTTTATACGCGTTATGCTTCCACTAATAAAACCGGCACTTGCAACCCTTGCTGCTTTCACTTTCGTAGCGCAATGGAACGATTTCATATGGCCTCTCATCGTTTTAAAAAATAGAGACCTTTACACCTTACAGCTAGGCCTAGCGAGTCTTCAGGGAGTCTTCGGTGTGAATTGGCGCTACATCTCTGCCGCATCAATAATTGCTCTATTGCCGACAATAGTATTCTTTCTTTTTACCCAACGATTCTTCACCAAAGGTATAACAAGTGGAGCCGTAAAAGGTTAATATGAATCTGCTATTTAATATCAAGAGATTATTATCTCAAAAGTCAATCAATGTTATCAAAATCAGAGTCCTCTTGATGACATTATTTTATAGTCTTTCCTCTATCTCACTCAATGCTCAACCCATACCAAAATATACGATACACCGCACTGCTGATTCTATTGTCATTGATGGTATACTTAATGAGTTAGCGTGGCAGTCCGCTCCTGTTATAAATGAATTTTCATATCCCTGGTTCACTAATGGGCAAAAAGAATTAACAGAAGCCCGTATGATTTGGGATAAAAACTATTTGTATGTTGCCTTCGTCGCACATGATCAATTTATTTCAGCGTATAAATCAGAACGTGATTCTCCCGTTTCTCAAGACGATTGTGTGGAAGTTTTTATTGCACCAAATCCGTCGAAAGTCCAAGACTATTTCAACTACGAATTTAATGCTATTTCTACAACCTTAGACCGAGCTCCCTACAATAATCGAAGTGGCAAATGGAACTCGAATGACCTAAAAGTAGCAATAAAATTAAATGGTACTTTAAATAATCATTCCGATATAGATACAACATGGACGACTGAGATTGCTATTCCCTTAGAGGACTTTTATCAATTTGCCCAAAACACACCTCCTTTAGACGGAGACCTTTGGAGACTAAATCTTTACCGAACAGGAGGTGAGATCAATCTCCAATATGCTACCTGGTCTACGACCCTTCGACCAAAACCTCAGTTTCACGCACCCGAACGTTTTGGAATCGTGGAATTTTCAGATAGCCTTCTTTACTCCGACTCACACGCTCATTGAAACTGTAGAAATTTAGCATACAACATCTGTTTGTATCTGAATCATATTAATCTCGTAACCACTACCAAATGCCAAATATAATAACCTCTCCCATTTTAACTTCGAAAATTATCGGCTCTTACCTTATCCTAACTGTATCACTTTTATCATGTTATGATTCTGGAGATTCAAAAAATAAACTCAGTAATGAAACACATTCCCGACAGGACGTTAATTCAAAAACAACTTCACGTAAAAAACCTCCCCACAAGGAGAAGGCGACTAAAGTCGATTTCAAGCAAATTACTAACGAAGCGGGGATAAACATTAGCAACATCTCGGGAAGTCCTGAGCAAGGATTTATCAGTGAAACGATGTCAGCCGGCGTAGCCGCTTTCGATGCTAATGGTGATGGGTATATGGATCTTTTTACTGTTGGTGGTACTAAAGAAGGACTAACTACCTCCTCAAGTAGCCACAACTTACTTATAAATCAACGTAATGGTACGTTTTTAGAACAGACCCATGAAGCCGGCCTTTATTATGAAGGGTGGGGAATGGGAACGGCTGTTGGAGACACAGATAATGACGGTGATGTCGACTTATATGTAACCTACTTGGGAACTAATCAATTTTACATAAATGATGGTAACGCAAAATTCACCGAACAGGGTGGGTTATCAGGAATTGGTGATTCTAATTGGGGATCCAGTGCGGCCTTTGGGGATCTAAATAACGATGGCCTTTTAGACCTTTACGTCACTAATTATGTAGAATTTAGTTTTGAAAATCCTCCCGGAGGAAAACTAAAATGCTCATATAAAGGCCTAAATACTTTTTGTGGACCGCAGGGAATGAAAAGTAGTTCGGATATCTTGTATCGCAACGAGGGGAAAAACAAATTTAGTGATATTAGTAAACAGACCACTGTTGCTGATTATATGTTACCTGCACTGGGTGTTGCGCTCAGCGATATTGATAATGACGGCGACTTAGATATTTACATCGCCAATGACTCAGAGCGAAATTTATTCTTTAACAATCTGAAACATTGGAGCTTTAAAGAACAAGCAATAGAGTCTGGATTAGCATATAGTGAAAACGGTCGCGCACAAGCTGGGATGGGCGTAGACGCTGCAGATTATGATGAGGATGGAGATATTGATTTTTATGTTACAAATTTTTCTGATGACGTCAACACTCTATATCAAAATCAAGGAAACGGAACATTCATAGATAATACTTATGCCGCAGGACTCGGTAGCATAATAAGACCCTACTTGGGTTGGGCGACGGGTTTTTATGACTTCGATCGCGACGGAGACCTCGACATTTTTGTAGCAAACGGACACATATATCCACAATTAAACACTTTCTCTGATGGCCTTAGTTATCCCCAAGTCAACCTACTCTACAGAAACGAATCTGGATACTATAAAAACGTTGTGAATCCGCTCGGATGGGAATCGGAAAAAGTGACTCGCTCCGCGGCACTCATCGATTACGACAACGATGGCGACAAGGATATCATATTTGTCAATCTTAACGACAAAATTGATTTGTTACGTAACGAACTTTCTAATTCTAATACCTGGATTGGGATAAAACTGACCGGAACCAAAAGTAACCGAGATGCAATTGGTGCACGAATCACCATGATCTCCAATCAGAGAACACGGATGCGTGAAGTTCAAAGAGGTAGAGGATTCCAATCGCAGTTTGACCCACGCATCATATTCGGCTTTCAACCTGATGAGAAAATAATTGAAACAATTGTAAGTTGGCCATCCGGACTCAAGCAAACCTTCAAAGACATTCCATTAAAAACCTACCTTCAAATCAACGAAGGAAGCATGACAGTGACGGCTTTAAACAATAATATCAACAATCACGAGGCAAAAAGACCATATCCCTCCGACCCAAAAGATTCCGAGTATAAGAAAAATCCTGAGCCACCATTTCAAATTAGACGAGATGGATGGAAAGCTCGAGATTACGCCAACGAAGGTCGGAAACTTTATGAAGAAGGCCGATATGATCGAGCGAAATTTGTACTCGAATACGCATATAAATTGGCACCACAAAATCCAGCAATACAAATTAATTTAGCGACTGTTTTATTCCATGGTTATGGTGCTTATGCGAAAGTCGCACAAATCCTAAAGCAAACAATAATTATTTCCCCAAAAAATTCTGCTGCTTATTTATTGCTTGGGAAAGCTCAACTCCGATCCAACCTCATAGACGAAGCAATCACTACTTTTAAAAGAGCTGTAGCAACGGATTCTACAAATTGGGAAACAAACAATTGGTTAGGCCTTGCATATATCCGGAATAAACAACCACGGAATGCTATAAAATTTTTCACGGATGCTACTATCATTGCTCCTTGGCTTCCAACACCACATCTACATCTCGCAAACGCATTTTCCTTGACAGGGAATAACGCGCAAGCCGTGATAGCAAAAAAGAATTTTGATTACTTAAAACCTCTACAAGAACAAGTCGATCAATATCTGGAAAAAGTCAAAGTTTTTCCAGATAGCAGTCGCGCTCAGACTCTACTGGCCTTAGCCTATGCGGAGCAAGGACGACATTCAATAGCTTTACGACACTTTAAC
>MDTA01135361.1_pt1 | contig 21270 bp, 38 predicted proteins | sample 811151 | NCBI WGS metagenome assembly MDTA01 (sample SAMN05326648, study PRJNA326480) | marine metagenome | isolation source: seawater | place: Indian Ocean: South | collected 2010 | reverse complement strand
TTCCGCGGCATCGTCGATCATGTTGTGCAGTTTGATTGCGTGTTTGCCGATCCTCATCAACTGGTTCAAGGCCATCGATGCCTCATATGTGTCAGGCTTTACTGGTTGATGTTGAAATTCTTTTATCTTCATCCTAGTTAAATCCTACGTGTGTAATTTCTGGATGTTCTTTTTTGAACCTCTTGGCTTCTTGGTCGTACATTTCTACCTCGTCGTAGGATGGATCATCCTTGTCACTGACATTCATTCTAAGGTATTTGTCGGTTGCGGCTAAAAATTCATCGATGGGAGTCGAACCTGTGTTTTCAAAATCTGGATCTAGCCCTATCCTTGACAGGAACATCCTTGCATTTGCGTTTGATCTGTGCGGTGTCTTGAACTCCATATCATCAGGATATGTCATATAGTTTTTATCTGGGTATTTGGGATCCTTGTAGTAGCCATAAAAATCTGCACCTTCCTGTATTTCACCGTCTGTTAAATTTTTCATTGGTTTCATTAAAGACAGATAGCCTTCCTGGTCACCGTACATTTTCTTAAATGTTTCTGGATCGTGATCTGCTATTTTTTTCATGACATACTCTCTTGGAGCAGTGTCTGAATTCTCTATGTGTTGTGCCAGTGATTTAAGCATCTGTTTGTCTAACAACTCCGCGGACTTTTTGAACATGTCATAATCCATTGAATCTTTTCCAACCTCATCAGCATACCTATTAATTGTTCTTACTGCAAGTGTGGATCCTTGTGCTTTTTCAAATTCGTGAAATCTCATTATATCAATATTTATGCGGCCTTGCCTTCGTATCTACAGTGCCTACATACCTCTATCTTATACTCTCTTCCGTCGTAGTCCTTCTCTGTTCTGTACAGGACACCTTCATGTGCGTCGTTTCCACAGTTAAGACACTTTACTATCCATTCTTTTTCTAAAAGCAAAGGTTTCATTATCTTTTAACTAGTGGTCCACCCATTAAATTAACGCCAGGAAGATTATGGGCGCCTTTGGCTGTGCCATCTGGATTTTTTGGTTGTACGATCTTTGGTAACCTTGGTGCTTTTGTACCTGATTTACCAGGAGATCCATGGTATGATTTACTAAATCTGTCCTTGCCTATCGCAATATGTGGCGATGTGACGGTGGCTATATTACCGGCACTTGTTGCTCCAGCAGTGGCCTGTTCCTGAACTTTACGTAATATTACTTCGTTAATCTTCATTGTTTGTATTTATACTGTCAATTTTATGAAGTTCTGTGGTTGCTATCATGATGTCTTTTTTGTCTAATACGGATTTGGTCTTTACATGAAATTTATATTTTTTCATGTGTTGATACCAGGCGTGTGTATATTCGTCTATGTGGAAAAAGCCAATTGGCAAGTCGTTATCTATTTTTATAAAATGGATTCCGTGTTTTTTCCTGATGTTAATTAGAAGTTCAAAATCGCCACCAGAGACTAAAAGACTTCTATTTTTTACATTGGCAAGATTGTCTGGATATGTGCTATATCCAGGCCAAGTGATCCTTTTGTTTAACCTATTATATTTTTTGCCGCCTGGCACCCTTCCATTGTTTTGGCATGATTTAATAAAAATTTTCTCCATTGCGTCTGTATTTTCATACAATTTTTTTGGTATCAGGAACACAGGGTTGAATAAAACCATACTTCTCTTTGAAACAAAACCGTTGGAGTTGTTTGATGCATTGTTAAGTACTTTTATCTTAATTACACTTGCATGGTTCCAGTCCGATGAGTCAACTTCATACACTTTTATTTTGGCTGGAGTATGGTACGTATCCGTATTTTTTCTTACTGCCTTAAACTTAACAAATTCCTCTTGCCATTCCTGGTGTTCGGTGTAGTCATTATCCATTTCTATAGATTTTTCGTTGTCACAGATAAATTCATCAATAAGAGTGTCATCTGTGTAAATCCTCACAGTTGGAGCCTTATTGTGTCTTTCGAATAGTTGGTAACCTAGGAAGAGATAATACTTCATATAGAAGTAATTATTTCTTCTTTTTTCTTCCTGACTTCATGTTGGCACACCAGTGATACATCTTGCCCTTCTCACCACCATATTTCTTAGCCTTAGCCCGTAATGACGACACAGAGCCTTTACAGCTGGCGCCGGCACGTTTTACCCTACCTGGTCTGCTTTTGCCTTTTACCTTCTTGTCGGCAAAATTTTCTTTGAATTCTTCCCATTCTTCACCTATAGTTTTGGGTTTACCCTTACCTAATTTTAATTTTTTGACGTTCATGTATTCGCCACCAACTGGTACGTCCTTGGTAGCGTTTTGACTTGTTACAATTCCTACACCTGCGGCTTCTTCTTTGACACAATTAGGAACCATCCTGTTGCCTTTTTTCTTATAGCCCTTTTGTTGATATCCGTGCCAACATGTTCCCCTTGCTTCATTCCTTTGTGTGACCGGCGGTACTTTTGATCTTTGCTTGTCTTTTGGATCTGTTTCTCTCGCACCTTTTGCCTTTGCATCTTTTGTAAGTCGGCCTTTAACTAAGTTTCCAGTTTTGGTGAAATAGGTGCCAGGAGGTGCCTCTTTTGTCTCCCCTATCTCGTTGGCTTTGTTGTTCCCAACATTTTTAAACCCAAAGCGGTTGTTTGGACCTTTGCCTGGCTTGTGGATCAAGCCCATGGCATCTATGCTTGATGGAATTATTATAAACTCTCTTATTTTCATTTCTTTTTTTTCCTGCCTGCACAGTGAGCCTTCTGTGAGAATCCTTTTGGATTGTTACAATTGATTGATCTTTTATATTTCTTTGACCAACCTTCCACTTTGTATGGATACGCCATCATTGGATGATAGCCCATTGTAGCTCTATTTTTGGCCTGTCTCTGATACTTGTTTAAAATTTTATTCACATCCGGATGGACGTATTTTGTAAGTATCTCACTTATTCTCATTTTTTCTTATTTTTGGCTTTTGTTTTTTTCTTCATCGAGTTGATAAATTTTCTATATATTGCGGCTGGCCCTGTCTTGCCTGCCGCCCTAGCTCTCTGCTCCATGGCAACTGCCGCCTGTATCTTGTGTGCGTGTGATCTTCCCGATTTCCGTATTTTGGAAACACTTGCACGTGCAGTTGCTTCATCTTTGAAACCTAGTCCATGTATCGTACCTTTTGGATCCTCGTCTGTATAAAGATCACTGTGTTTTTTACTTTTTCGCTTTTGTCCTTTTTTACGTGGAATTCTTTTTCCTTCGTTAAGATCGTCACTGAATGCGTAATCAACTTCACCACCAACGGCACTTACGTCTACGGTACCATGCCTTGCATCCATTGTAGGATTCGCTTTTTTCAATATGTCTGCCCAAACTGTCATGTTAATCGCACAGTTCTTAACTTGGTTCAGTGTGTCTTCGTCTTGGGTAATTTCTTCCATGCCTTGGGCTTTTGATTCTATATTACAGTTTGGTGGAATAGTAAAACCTAGGTTGGCCGCGAAGTTGTAACAGTTTGCGTGTATGTGTTGGAATCCGTCACCTCCGCCTGACACTAGAGTGCCAAAAACTTTGTTGTAGAATGGTTGATACTTGTTATCTTTTGCCCAACTGTATATAGGATCCAGTCTTTCAAACATTGATTGAATATAGGAACTTTGTACACCCCACCATATTGGTGTTGCAAAGACAATTCCGTCCATGTTAAATATTTTCATAATGTGCGGTTTCAACTCGTCATCCATGTCTTTTGTGCCACTTTTGTAGTCCAGGTCTCTAAGCGTTACTATCTCACATTCGTGACCCAGCTTGTCGAAAGCCAATTGCAACATCTTACAAACAGCAAAGGTGTTTGATTCTGCGTCTGGTTTTAAACTGCCATTAAAAATTAAAAACTTCATTATTTCATTGCCTGCTTAGTTGCTGTTGCATACATCACAGCCTCGGCATCCTTACCATATCTTTTTTTAAATCCTGCTTTGTCTTTTTTCATTCCTTTTACAATTTTTTCCCTTTTGCTCTTTTCACCTTTGGTCATGCTCCTACCTGTGGTAGTGTGTTTTCCTCCATGGGCTTCAACCATATCTTCTGACCTTGTTACAATTACGCCACAAGCTAATCTTTCACCAGCGTTTCCTGTTTTTAAACTTTCAGCATCACCGCCTTTACCTAGGTCGTCACGTTTCTCATGTATCACAAGTCCACGTCCTATGACAGATCTGTCACCTAACAAGTCAACTCTTGGAGCGACAATGGAAAAATTTGCAACACCTTTTTCATCCGCAGTTACATTTTCGAGATCGCCCACATGGCCTTCTTTAAGATCACCATGATCTACTCCATCAGGATTGTAATGGGCTCCCATTGATTTACAACCTTCACTCATATCCCCAAACTCATGTATATGTAAACCGTGTTCTCCAGCTTCTAATCCTGTGATAGTTCCTTTTATCAGTGTTGGCGTGCCGGGTGCTTGTATAAGCAGTATGGTTCCCTTCACAGTGTCGGAGTGCTCAAGTACACATTGAGCAATAGTTGTTTGCTCTGCTTCTGTGATACTTTTTACCTTACTGCAAGAACACTCTTTTGCTCTTGTCCTAGGGCATTTAGTTTCTATAAATTCGATGGCTCGCATATTGCGAGTATTTATTTGTTTTTGGGCATTGGGTTTTCACCAGTGAGTTTAGGTCTTGCAAACCATAATTTAAACCACTCATCTGAACCCGGGCGTATGTTGTGTTTCCGTTGGTATTTTGCTTTTTCAGTGCCTGTGTAGGATAAATTTTCTCCCATTGAATCCTCCGAAGATATATTATCCACACCTGCTAACTTCTTAATACGCTCTAATTCGTCCATCTAGATGGTCCAGTCTCGTTCCTGTTGCTTTGTAGGTTTGTGTGCTTTTACTTTTTCTACTTTGCCGCCTTTGGCTAAGAACTTTTTCATCTTCTCATCTAGTTCTCTTTGTTTTTCCTGTGGTGTCTTTTCAATCTCACCTGCCATGTAGGGCCTATTGATCCCGCTGTACTTTGCCATATCCTTCTAGTCCTTTCTTTACTTTGTCTAATGAATCTCTGTTTGCCTGGTATAGTATTCCGTATCCGCCAGCGGCCTGCCATTTCTGTATGTTCACTGGTCTGTCGTCTATCAAGATATTAGGCGTGCCCGTGCCTTTATCTTTGGCATAACTTTCTTTACGTCCCGTAACAATTATATCATCTGGATTTTCTATGTTGTTAGATATCCAAACTTTTTTATATTTGCTAGAGTTTTCGTGATCGCCTCTTAACGGCGATGTGTTTATAGAGAACTTACCACCTGTGAATTCTTGTACCATGTTGATCAAATCATCTGCTGAAGAGAACTTCGGTAGTGTGGCAAAGAAGTCTGTGCCTGTGATCCTGTCAATAACCTCTTTCTTCAAATCTTTTGTTTTATCATTTGTCAGCTGTTTCCAGTGTTCAACCCCATACATCTTTTCAACGCCACCAAAGAAATCAGCCAGCACCCCATCCATGTCAAGGTAAACAGTTGGTTTTGCATCGGTCATATCTTCATTATACAACTTCTTGTTGTTCTCGTCAATCTGCTTACCAAGTCTGTCTTGTATTATGTCGTATAATTTTTTACCAGTCTTACCACCCATTATTATTTTATTAAATTCAAATTCTTGCCCTTTGTTGGCAAGTTCTCTGGCTTTGGATGCCGATGCTCCTGTGGCACCCTCTTGGTCTGGATCTCTTTCTCCGGCACTTACCACATCTATCCTATCAAATTTATAGAGCTCGTTGCCTGCTTTGTCAGGCTTGCCATTGTATTGATTTAATAACTTTTCAAATTCCTGTACCCTATCAGATCCAGCAATCATAACAATTTGTGTTCTTCCTTCCGCTTGTATTTTTTGTAAGGCCTGTATTATTGTTTTTACCCCAGCGTCTCCTATAGCAAGGTTAGGATAAAACATCTTTATATAATCCTGTTTTTCTTTAAATGTAAGTGGATCCGTTTTATTATTTTGTTTCTGTGAAAGGAAGATATACCCTTTACCATTCAAGGCTTTTGTCATGTCTTGGACTTTGCCTATTAGTTTTTGGTGTCCTATTGTTGGGGGATTGAATCGGCCAAAGGCAAAAACTGCTGTGGAACGATCGTCCTCGTTAAGAAACAGTTCCCTGAGGTACATCGTATTCGCCTTGTTTAATATTGTCTAATTCTCTCTGTGAAATAACACTGGCCAAATGAAGTCTCGTTTCTTTTGGAAACATACTCGCAACATCATCTTGCGTAGAACCATATTCCTTCACATATTCTTTTGCGGCATCGTCTATTAAGTACATCCAAAGTTTCTGTGCTTTCTCATGGTCATAGATGCCTTTTGCTAATTTTCTCTTTATATTAGATATAATTGGCATAAATCTTCTTCTGTAAAGGTCCTCATTGTTCATAATGAACGAATCAAGCTCGTTAGTTGCGTCCGAGTCTATTACTTCAGTTATAAATTGTGATGCTCTCATATACCATATTTATTAGTAAAGATTCTCTAATAGCCACATGTAAAATGGGGAAGAGAAACTAAAAGTCCATGTCCCGTTATGTCCCATAGCGGTGACATTTTTTAAAGTATTGGGTAAATTGTTTCCTGCGTCTTTCTGTTGTTGTGCCCATCTTTTAGGATATTTTGGTTTGTACACGCCTTCGTACACCAAACTTCCTATGTCAATCTCATCAATTGTGATACTTTTTATGTGTAACATTTGATCATTCAAAATTTTTCCATCGACAATATTTGTTTCTTTTTCACTTTTATTATATCTGTCAATTATTAATTGATATTCAGATCCTTCGTTGACTCCTTGTTCAAATGTAATAATGGTTGGTTTATCTTTTGTGCCTTTAATATAATCTTTGAACTTGGACTGATCATTAATATAAACTTCTGCAATGGGTGGATTCTTCCAAAATTCACTGTATAGTTCTATTACAAATTTTAATTTTTCTGTGGTTGCAGAAGTTTTATTTTCTATCACTTTACACTCTTTTAGATATTCTGATTTGTATTGATCTCCAAATGCTTTCTTCAAGTCGGACTCCATCTTATCTAATATTTGTCCTTCTGGATACTCGTCAAAATTATCCCAATCTACGAGATGTATGTCATCACCGTTGATGATTATGTTGTTGAGATCCCAATCAAAATGTGCATATGGTTTAGTTTTTTGGTAATGGGTAAAACAAAAATTTGTTATTTTACTCACAAATTCTGGAGTGTGTTCATAGGCACTGGCCAACTGGCCTTCGATCTTTTTTGTGTCTAACCACATTTGGTTGTTACTACAACCCCATCCCATAAGATAGCCCTCAGGACACACTTTCGATAACTTCTTATAGTGTCCATCTAGCCAATCCTCATCTTTGAAAAACCATTTTTTACGGAACCAACCATCAAACTCCCATACTTCGCTTTTTTGTGAAGGCTTTGATTTTATAAGTTTTCCGGTTCCCATTCAAATTCTAGTCCTGCTGTGCGACCTGTATAGGGAATATTTACGTCATCTCTGAACATCTCAATGAATAATTGAGTGCCAGGCACTTGCACCTTCATGTATGTATCGGAACGTTCTAAAACTTCTGCTTCCTTAGTTCTATCATTGTTTGTGCAAGTAATAATTATTGTTTCCATTTGTACATCCTTTCATAGCATTCCGTTATCTCTCTTCTACGGCCACCCTGTGCTTCGAAAGAATCAATAAATTTATCTATCAAATTAGCCCCCAGCCTTCTATATTCAGGCAACACATCTTCTTGTAGTTTTACAATTGATTGTTGTGGAACAGATTGCACTATGGTGCCTATTGGCATATTGTCTATCCAACTTCCGGCTTTACACATGTCATTTTGTATCTTATATAATTCTGGTGTAGGATTAAATGTTGGCAAAAATTTACGTGCTTCGTCAATAAGAATGCACATCATCGTTCCAAGGTAATCTTCTTTATAGATATCTTTTTGCATTATTGCATAATAGTCGCTATAGCAAAGGCACCTATTAAAAACGATACTAGATAATTGGTGTATGCTGATGATTTTTTAAGAACTTTGTATCCGTTCTCTCTAAGGCAAATTACATGGGCATCAATCGATTCCGCAGTAATATTCACATCAACTGTGTTGATCTGTTCTAGGTCTTTATCTGTCATAGTATAATTGTACTACAGATTAGTAATTTGTCAACTGAGTTGATCTAGCTAGAAGTTACAGTTTACGCCAGTTTTAATTGTTTAGTAAGACAGAACTGATTGTGCCATCCGTCACGGAAGTGGCCTTTGCTCTTACCCAGACAAAATTGCCAGTGAAATTTGCTGTTGAAATCAAAGTGCTTTGATCGGCTGTGAATGTAGTGCCAGCGATATCAAAAAAGTCATCTTCGGTCGGCGTTGTTGCTAAAGAGCCCTGCATCTTGATAGACCCAGTCATTGTTGCATTAACCTGATATGCCACTGTGTGGACACCATCTGGCTGTGAAAAGTATCCATCGCCTTTTGCTTTGTCACTTACAAAACCAGTGTGATCTAAAAATGTTTCAGTAGAACCATCCGATGTTTCTGTAGTAACAATTTCCTCAACTATAAGTTCATTTGCCGACGTCACTGTTTTTACAGTGAAAGTTGAATTGTTATTTGTCGTGTTAGTTACAGTGATTAGATCTCTAATTGCAAATCCTGACAAACTAGTGCTTGTTGATGTTATTTTATAGGTTGTTCCTGTTGCTGTAAAACTAATATCAGTTCCACTTACGTTTGCTATGTGCGATTTCGACGCTAATAATGTTGTACTTGTCTGTGCCATTACTCTTATTTATTCAGTATTTTTCCTTTTAAATCTTGCAGTTTTAGGACCTAGCCCGTACACAGCGGCCAATTCATTTGGCTCTTGTCCATCTACAGTAAGGATGTTCACATATTTAATTTTATAGGCCTTACCGTCTGCTTCACCTAGTTCTTCGCATATGCAATGATCATCCCCGACTTTCTTTACTCTAAGGAGACTTCTTTTGATTACAGGAGAGCCCATCCAATTTTTTTGTATCATGCTCTCCACAATACTTTGATCGCTGAATATATTTTTATCTCTTAGTTTTTTTATTGCTTCCATTTTTTACCTTCCTAAATTTAATTACTTTTTCGATCGCTGGCTGGCCCATCATGTATATCGGACTAAGATATTTTTCATCTTTTACATAGAAGTATCCACCAAAACAAACAGGAGATTTTCTCTCCAACCAGTCAAGTATGTGATAATTTGTTACTAGACAATCGTCCACATTACGTTCTATGAATTCCCAGAGGCTTGTTTTCTGTGCATCACTTATCAATAGTTGTGCATCTTTTTTTAGATATACCTGATATTGATATTTGCCATGTGGTAGTCGTGTGCAACCTACAATATTTTCACCTAATTTTCCATGTTTTGGATCAACTGTTTCTGAGGCAATCCAAAAGTCCCAAAATTGATTAATCAATCGATGTGCTAGTTTTTTATCTGTGTAAAACATTGATCTTCTGTCTTGAAACCTAAATTTAATCTTATGCCTATTTTCCAATATAAAATCAGCAAGAAAGTTTATATCAGGCAGGTCCGGATGCACTTTTTTTACGTGTCTTAAATGCTCGTCAGTTGTAGGATAAAAAATTAAACTACCTGGCATTTTAAATACTGTCTTATATCTATGACGGCCGTAATATAACTTATTATGATTTTTTCTCATCAGACATCTTAGGCTCAATTGGCTCCAACACTTTTGGTTTTTTCTTTGCCTTAAAGTTGACTGTCAGCTTAGGAATAACAGCGTCACTTAGACCCACTTCGACCATTCCACCATCTGTGAGTTCACCAAACAAAATCATTTTACTTAATGGCTTTTTAATCTCATCATCGATAACACGTTGTAATGGCCTTGCTCCTAGTTTTGCATCAAAGCCCTTTGTCATTAAGAATTCAATTGCATCATCTGTAGCGTTGACTTCTACATTTTTTTCAATGGTCATTGTGTTCAATTCTTGCAAGAATTTTTTCACAACCGATTTCATTGTGTCTTTTCCTAATTTATCAAATTTAATTACTGCATCTAATCTGTTTCTAAATTCAGGTGGAAAGAATTTTTTCAGTGCTTTATCGTCCTCACCTGATCTTTCGCTCTTACCAAACCCAATGTTGTTTCTCTCATTTTCTTCAGCACCTAAATTTGATGTCATTATAAGAGTTATGTTTCTACAATCTGCTTTTTTACCGTTCGATCCTGTTACTGTGCCATAGTCCATTACTTGTAATAACATATTAGATACATCTCTGTGTGCTTTTTCAACTTCATCAAATAGCACCACAGCGTGTGGATTTTTTTCAACTTCATTGATAAACATTCCACCACCCATGTTCGAATCTTCGTAACCAACATATCCTGGAGGCGATCCGATAAGTTTTGCAATAGAATGTTTTTCTTGATATTCTGACATGTCAAATCGAATAAGTTCAACGCCAAGTGTTTTTGCCAGTTGTCTAGCAGTTTCCGTCTTACCACAACCTGTTGGTCCTAAAAATAAGAATGATCCAACTGGTTTTGTAAGACTCTTAAGGCCTGCTCTCGCGACTAAAATTTTATCAGTGATTGTGCTTATTGCTTTATCTTGTCCATAAACCTGCAGTTTCATTTTCTCTTCAAGAGTTTTTAAATTACTCGCTTGTTTTTGCGATAGCTGTTCTATGCTGATCCCTGTCATTACTGATATCTCGTGTATTATTTCATCATGATCGATCTTGCCGTCCTTTACACCGTTCAATCTTAATCTAGCACAGGCAACATCTATGACATCTATTGCTTTATCCGGCAATTTTTTATCGGCAATAAATTTTGTAGAGTAGTCAACTGCATCTTCACAAGCCTCGTCTGTGATTGTACATTTATGAAAAGCCTCGTAATATTGTTTCACACCTTTCAAAATTTTAACGGCTGTTTCTTTACTAGGCTCTCCCACTTGTAATCTTTGGAACCTTCTCATCAAGGCTCTGTCCTTTTCAAAGTATTTTCGATATTCTTCCCAAGTTGTTGACGCAACAACCTTAATAGTGCCTTTTAACAAAGCTGGTTTCAACATGTTTGCCATGTCCATACTGTTGCCTTGACCTGTAGCACCAGCACCTACTATCATGTGTGCTTCGTCAATGAACAATATACTTTTGCCTTTATGATCTAGTGCATTCACGATAAGTTTAAGCCTTTCTTCGAAATCACCTCTAAACTTACTTCCTGCAATTAAACTGTTAACATCTAAACTCCAAACTATGTGATCTTTTAAGTATTGTGGAACATCATCTTTGTTTTTTGCTATCCTCCTAGCCAGTCCTTCTACAACTGCTGTTTTACCAACTCCAGGGTCACCAACTATGAGCACATTGTTCTTGTTTCTTCTTGCAAGTATCTGTTTAAGATCTTCAGTCTCTTGATCTCTTCCAATCACTGGATCTATCTTTTTATCAAAGTATTTCTGGTTAAGATTCTCACAATAGCTTTTTAGGATCCTATCCGCTTGATTAGGTCTAAGTTTCTGTTCAGGTCCCCCTTCACCCGGCCCGCCCATTCCGGCCATTCCTTCATCTAGAATAGTTTCTGTAGATACAAGGTCAATCAAATCTTGCTTGTTGACTTGATGTTTTTTAAGGAAAAAAGCGGCGTAGCTTTTCTTTTCAGAAAATATTGATATTAGGATATCAATTGAACTTACATCTTGTCTTCCTTGAAACAGAGCCTGTGTAAATGCTCTGTTCATTAATCTCTCTAAACTTGCTGTCTTTCTCGGAGTCATTGGCTCTTTACCCTTTGTAACAATATCATTACATTTAGTATCGAGATAGTCTTCGACATCTTTTATTAAGGCACCCACGTTGACCTTGAAGTCGTGTAACACAGTTCCTATAGAGTCATCTTTGATTAAAGATAGCAATACATGTTCTATGGTTACATACTCATGTCTTCTCTTCTCAGCTTCTTTCACTGCGTTTTCGAATATGTTCTCTAGTCCTTCATTTGCTTCTAACATTCTTTATCCTTTGTTTGCCATGTCCCATCGTAATTTAGAGACTCTTTTATTAAATGTAATACCGTCAAGGTGATCGAGTTCATGCTGGAAGCACTTTGACTCCATTCCGTCGAGTTTTGCGAATCTTGTTTTTCCTTGTGTTGTTTCATATTGTACTTCAATAACTTTTGGTCTTTCTACTTTTACAAAGATGTTTTTGAAACTTAAACATCCTTCCACATCAATGACCTTCTGCTCACTAAAATTTATCACATGTGGATTCCAAATTATAGCATGTTTTTGAAATGTGTCAAATGAACTGTGACCTATAGCAAAGAATCTTTTGGTAATGCCAATTTGATTTGCGGCCAGGCCCATTCCTTTCTCGTCAAGCATCAGTTTTATGTAATCGTTTTCAAACTTTTCTATGTCATCATAGCCTTCAATACTATCGCTATCTTGCCATGCTGTGCTAGTCTGCATAAGTGTTTCGTATGGATATTGGAACACTTGTATCACTGTTGCTCTCTTTCTCTTAGTTCATTTAAATTTTCCTCTTTCCACTCATCTGTAGTCTCTGGATCTTTCCATTTCACTACTTCTTCTTCGGTACGACTACAACCTAGGCAGTAACCACTTTCTTGATCAAATATACAAATTTTCATACATGGGCTCGGTATCATTTGACTACCTCAACATCTGATTCTGTTTCAATTACGACCCTGGCACCACAGGCAAGTAAAGGCTTATCATTACCTCCGTAAATAATTTTGCTTGGGCCTTTAATATCTACTTCATGGCAGTAGGTATTTTTACTACCCTGCTTGATTGTTATCACAGGATCGTTAGTTCCGTGTTTTTTATTGGCCCTTATTACGTGTTGATTTACGTGTATGTATTTTTTCTTTGTTCTCATAGATCCTTAATTTTTTTCAAATCTGACGCCGAAAGCTGTGGCACTAACACATGAACCTTTACATAGAGGTTGCCACGTATTCCTATTGTCTTGTGTACTGGCATACCTTGTCCTTTCACTTGTAACACTGTGTTTGGTTGTGTGCCTGCAGGCACTTTTACATTAATTATTTTATCTTCTAGTGTTTTAAGATTAAAATCATATCCTCTTATTGCTTGAAAACAGTCAATTGTTTTGTCAGTAAAAAGATCATTACCTTTACGTGTATAACCATCTGAATCTAAAACACTCATCATAACCATTAGATCACCACGTGGCATGTTTTTTATTGAGTCATCACCCATGCCTGAAAACTTAAATGTAACGCCGTGTTGCACTCCGGCTGGAATGTTCACAGTTGCAAATTCTTCTCTACCTGATGGTAGTTTGTAGTTAATGGTTTTTTCGTTGTTTTGCATAGCTTCTTTAATACTAATAGCCATCCTTACCTGCACATTTTTGTTTCCACGTGGTTGCGATCTGAAAGTTCTAGCACGTCCTCCAGGTCCTTGTGTAAAATTGAACTGCATGTCTCCGCCACCAAATCCAGAAAAGAAATCACCAAATATATCTTCGTTGAAGAAAGGATGCTGTCCACCTCCAGGCATTGCGCCACCAAACTTTCGCATGGTATCATAATCGTGACGTTTTTGAGAACTTTTTAAAGTATCATATGCTTCGTTGGCCTCTTTAAATCTAGCCTCGTTTCCACCTCTGTCTGGGTGTTCTTTCTTAGCAATTTCTTTGAATGCTTTTTTAATTTGTTCGTTACTGGCATCTTCTGACACACCTAGCACGTCATAATAATTTTTCATTTGTTATATTGTATAACAGATTGGCAATCTGTCAATGTGTGGTAATTATTTGCTTGATTTTTTACTAGAACCAGTGTACAGTCCAAACCAGGCCGCACCAGCACCTACTACTATGGATATCAAACCTGATTGTTCCATGGTTGGCGCAGGTAGTTCCATGTACCATATTACACACTTATACAAAAGTATTATGTATGTTGTTATGAATACTCTTGGAAAAATCCTCCAACTGTCAACTGCTCTTGCAAGATGTATCAACCTGGCGTATGGGTTAGGTCCTAGGTCTTTTGCACTAGTATCAACTTCCAATTCAACAGACACTTTCTTCTTAGCTGTATTAGTATCTGCAGGTACAACCAATTTATCTTCTTTCAGAGTAGCCATTATTTTATCCCTGGTATCTTTGCATTTCTTTTTCTATGTCCGTTCCAAGCAACAAAGCCACCGATCCTTAATGACCAGTATGCAAGGTAGTTCATAGAATAAAAACCGTTTACAATTATATTGATGTCTCTGAATATTTCATCTGCTCTTTTTTGAGTAAGTTCACCCATTGTCTTTTTCTTGTTCACTTCTAACAAAGTTTTATACTTGTATGCGTAGTCGTGAACCAGACCGCCCATAAGCAAAACACCTACTGGAGAGAAGAAGGTTCTTAGAAACTTCGGAATACTTGCACCATCAAATTGGAATCCTGCTGGGATGACATATTCTTTTCCGTCAATATTGTACTTCCATTCATCAGTAAGTATCCAATTCCTTGTTGACAACAACCACATTATGATTCCTTTCCAAAAGCCTTTGCCCTTTGTCTTGATTGGCACAGGTTGTAACTTTGGCATCCCTTTAAAGTTGAATTTTAGATTTGGTTTTGCTTTTTTATCAAAAGCATTCATTATTGCGGCAATGATTACAACAGCGATTAATATAGTCCACTGCCAAAATTTCATTGCTAACGTCATTATCAGTTCCATAAGTCTCCTCGTTTATATGCGTATTTATTCTAATGGCCCTTCTACAACACCTGCATCAACCAATTTGTGCCTATTTGCCATGTGTTTTGCTTCAACATCTTTCTTGCTACCGCCAAAGTATGGTACAGCGTGTCCGGCCTCACAAAGCAGTTTTGAAACTTTCTTTTTGTCTATTATAAAATCTCCAAGCACACGTCCAAACTTACCTTTCATGTCCACGCCTTTTTTGTTGATTGTTGTCTGTAATACTGATTCTTTACCTAGCAGGCTTTTTAAATGTTCCTTGCTGGCAAGTCCAAATTTCTTTTCAATTTTGTTTCTTGTTCTTGATTCTGGTGTGTCTATGCCCATTATCCTCACACGTTCGTTTTTTTGCCATATGCCGAATCCTAAGTCAATGTCAACGTCGACTGTATCTCCATCAACTACTCTTTTAATTTTACATCTGTACGTCCACATTATTTTTTCTCCACTAGGTTGATTAGATCTTGCACTGTTTGTACTTTATCACCATCGTCCTCTGAAATTTTAACACCAGTTGCTTTCTCAACTTGAATGCATAATTCAATTGTATCAAACGGATCTGCACCTAGGTCATCCACTAGGTGTGCCTCAGGTGTTACTTTGCTTTCTGCCACATCTAGATGTTCTGCGATAACTTTGATTACTGATTGCATGTTACTCCAATATTATTTTTTTAATTGATTTACTTCCGTCTATGTTAGATTCGAGTTCCGCCTTTGCCTTGATGCACTGGTATTTTGTTCCAGCACTGTATTGTCTTTCTGCTGTTCGTTTGCCTCTTAGGCAAGATGCCATTGTTTCTTGGATCCTGTGTTCTTTGATCTCGCCGTGTACAAGCATCAATAACGCAACCACTGTTTCTATCATTGGTTATCTCCGTTCTTGTAAACTATCTCTCTGTCAGCGTCCTTTAACTTTTCGATGTTTAATTGTGCTTTTTCCATCTGTTCTTTTAAGAACTCTATGTTGACTCTATTGTTGGACATGTCATCTAGATGCTTTTGCATTCTGTCTACAGTTTTATATAAGTCTTCTATTAACATAAACTGTTCTATGTCCTGAGAACTTTGACCTAATTCACCTCTAGGATATTTTATCCTAAAATCAGTGTTTTTTGTAACTTCATTGTGAAGTCTTTCATCTTCTGCGGTCATGTCTTTTTCTATTAAAACCGCTTGAGTTTCCAACTTGTTTAATCTTTCTATCACACCAAAGTACGCCCAAACTCCTACGGCAACCGCGGCCACGATAGACAATAGATTCCGCATAGGCATTGAAATAGATGTTGAATCGCTAATTTTCATTATAGTAGTATTTATTGATCTTTACCAGTCTCTTCGTAGTACTTCTTGTATTCATCAAGCAGGTTATTTGTTTCCTGCAGTTTTTGCCTGATCTGGGCAAAGTTTTTGGCTAGTAATTCATAGTCCTTGTCAGTTAATCCAAAAAGCACGGGATCTATTCCCGCTTCTTCTAGTTTCTTGAATACTTCTTCTGCATTGTCCGAGGTGATTATTATCCAACGTATGTCCTCAAGTGTCAATGGCATAGGATTCGGCAAATTTAATTTTGCCCTAGGTTCCTCCACAGCAAATATTTTAATTTTCTTTTCCCCACCTATTGAGCAACCAGTAAGTGCTAATATCAAAAGCACTAAAATGACTCCTTTAAAAAAGCTAACCCAGTAAGTTCCATAATGCGACATTTTCATAGCCTGTCTCCATTTCTCACACCAGTTTTTATGCCAATTAATAATTTTATTCATAAGGTACAAAATTAGGATTTGCCAGACTTGGGCACATCGTGTTTATCTGCGATTTCTTTGTTGCTTTTAATTCTTCTTCAGTTCTCTCTGCACCGCTGGCAAGTTCTACACATCTCTTTGCTTCAGCAGATCCTTTATTGATCACACGTTCAACAGACTTGGATCTCTCGATTGCCAGTTTGCCAACATCTCTTTTCTTCTTGTTGAAACGCTTGTCCAACTCGTCCAGATCCTTCTTGAATGTCTGCACCAACACGTTTAGTTTTTTGTTGCTTTCCATTATGGCCTCAAAGTCAACTTTCTGTTGTTCTATCAATTTTGTCTGTGATTCAATACCTTTTTCTAATTCTATCTGATTTGCTTTTAAAGTTGCATTGTCGGCCCGTAGTTTCATAACATACATACCTGCCCCTGCTAAGCCAGACATTAATAGCACCACCATCATTATTTTTAAACTTGAAAACATTTGGTAATATTTATCTACATATATTACTCGTTAAATAGTTTCATGCCAATCAAAACAGTATTACCACCACTGCGTAACAAACCTTACGGAGGAGCATGGAGCATTCATGATAAAGAATCATTAGTGTACCTACAGAACATTGTGCCACAAAAGGGCCATCGTAAAAAATTCCTAATGGACTATAAAGAATGGATTATGCAAGATAATGATTTTAGTGGCTTGGACAAATTCAACCATGTTGATTTCAGTGCTGGCGCCACAGAAACTTTTGGTTTGTTTTACAATCAACACATGGATAAGCGCCTGCGTCTGTTTAAGGCCGAATATTTCTATCACTGGCTAATGGCCAGGAATCATTTCAAGGGTGCAGTTGAGATAGGATCAGAACCTTTAGCACAAGGAGATGTAGTTGTAATAAGCTGTCCATTTTCGAATACAGGAAACATGGTTGAAAACTTTTATGATATACTTGAGCAATGTGAAGATCTCAAGATCCCTGTCATGCTTGATCTTGCCTATATTAACATATCAAAAATTAAAGAGCTAAACTTAAATTACAAATGCATACACACAATTACAACTTCACTCAGTAAAGTCTTTCCGGTTGAAAACATCAGGATCGGTATACGATTTACAAGAGACTTCTATGACGACTGGCTTGTTGCTTACAATCAAAACGATTATGTTAATTTGTATAGTGTAAATGTTGGACAAAAATGTATTGACCGCTTTGATAATGATTGGCTGTTTACAAAATATCGAAGCAAACAAATAGAAACATGTGAAAAATTACACGTGTCACCATCTGATTGTGTAATATTTGGACTTGCAAAAAAAGGACAATACGATGAATATAATAGAGGCGGAGACCATAATCGCTTGTGTTTTTCAAGGGTTTGGGACGGTAGAATAAATGTTGAGTAAGATTAGTAATCCTGGAACTTTTGAGGAAAAAAATTATAATTGGATACTACATGAAGGTAGTCCCCAAGATGATTACTACAAAGGCCATAACACTTTGCATTACCAAATGTTTGACGCTGAAGTGCCATACATCACTAAATTTGCAGAACAGACATTCAAAAAGTTTGCTATATCACTGATCAAACAAATGCCAGGTATGTGCATACCTTTACACAAAGATACCTATTACTTCTTTAAACAAAAACACGGTCTTTTGCCGGAACATAATGTCTACCGTGCAAACATTTTTCTAGAAGATTGGAAGCCTGGACATTATTTTGAGGCAGGAGATGAACCTTATGTGAACTGGAAGGCCGGAGATTTTTTAATGTTAAACAAAGACTTAGGACATCGTAGTGCAAACATGGGTACCGTGCCTAAGTACACAGCACAAGTGACTGGTATATTGTTAGATTAATCTCTTTCAAGATCACATGTGACACAATGAAATCCACCGCCTAGTGTTCTCGCATGTCGCATAGGTAGACTTATTACATTAAATTTTTCCTCTTGAAGTTGTGCAATTAGTTTCTTTTGGATATCATCGACCACTATAGTCTCTGGATCTAAAGATAAAACGTTCATACCTATCCATTTTGATGAGTATGGGAATGTTTCAAATTTTCGAGGCAAAATATCTGTAACCCATATTTTTTTAAAATTATTCATAAACTTTGGAAGCTGGTCTTGTTTGACTCTCGAGGCATTAACAAGGACACTATCCGGACCACAGGAGAGTATGGTTGAATCGATATGAGTTATCTGGTGTGAGACCACTTGCCACGTAATCACCTCATAAGCTGTACCAACTTGTTGTTGTAGCCATTCTGCACCAGCCTCATTGGCAGAGTGAGATAATGAATAAACAAGTTTATCATTTATTTTTAAAACGTTGGCGGCATCAAACATTGGGTCTTTATTTGATTGTGGTCTTGGAGCAATGACTATATTACAATCTGCATGTTGCAAATCAGGATATAAATCTAATTCATTAGCTCTACTCGTAAACGGTGTGGGACAGGCTATAACAGTGTCTCCTATTGTTAGCAATACATCTCTGGCAGAGTAGGCCCAATTTGGTCCAGTAGTATTAGGCCTCAAAACTCTAATACCTCTGTCTGTCATTGTTTTGGAAAATTTGTCTAAGTCTTCGTTGGCCTCTTTGATTACTGTGGTTGGCAACATGCCTTTGGTTAAAGTTCCTTTATATGTAGATAATTCAATATTTTTATCAAACTCTATATCTTTTTCCGGCCAAGTCATGTTCTCGGCACTACCCAGCAAGACACTTTTAAGTTGGCCATATTCGTTATTGGTTGATACTTTAAGTTTCATAAACACCTGTAAGTTGTAAAGTATATCTTATTTCGGCTCCAAAATTTCCGCCCCAGTGCTGTTGGTTATAGGTCCAAATGTAATAATCACCTGACTTCCAGTTTAAAACAATTTTTTCTTCTAACACAAATAAATGTCCAGGTTGCCAATCTTCCAAGAATACCAAGGCTCTTTTGATTTTACTTTTGTCTTTAATTGCATAGTGTTTAGAATAGTTTTCGAAATGATCAACGTGTGGAGGAATCCAATTTCCCGGTGGCAATTTATATAAGGCCCATGCGAAATTTTGCCAACCAAATTTATTAAGGAAATTTAAATTATGCTTGTCGTTATCCATCTTATCGTTGTACATCTCTCCGAGAAGATTTTTTTGTTCAATGTCGAATTGCGGATCTGGCAATCGTTTGTAGTCGACTGTCTTGAAATCGAAAGGTAGTTCTAAATTATTGAATGAGTCCATTTTTATACACGGTTTTTCCATTTTCTTTCATTGCAGTAAGAACGGACTTTCTGTTACCTTCTGCTTTGTATGAAACATGTACCCAACCTGAGTCAGGTATACCTGGTGTATAGAATTCTAATATAAGTTGATCGAAATCACAGTTTTCTTCAATCCATTTGGCCACATCATAGTTTCCTGTGCCTGGACACTCTATGTCTACTGCTTCACCTTTACAATGTTGTGACTTGTTCGAACCACCGACTGCTTCATTTAGTTCTGGTCCTCTGTATCCTGAATTGATCACTGTCACACCAAAGTTATCTCTTACGGGTTGAACCACATTTGCAAATAATTCTTTTGCATTGGCCAAGTGCTCATCACCTGGTGTATTGTCTAAACCTTTTCTGGTGGCTGTTTGACTTTTTGTAAATTCTTGTAGGCTGAAGTTTTTAGATAATCTTACCATTGGAATTTGCTGATAAGTGCTGATTGTCCGTTTTTACTAAAGACGAATCTATCCTCGTAAGTTTTTGTGATGTTGTATGGACCAAAATACTTTGTCAGCCACATACACTCACTCATTGCCGATTCGTCAATTTTGAATGCCTTTACTTCATTCATGATCATGTTGGTATTGCCGTATGCGTGGAGTTCAAATTTGAGTGTGTCTGCATTCTGTTTTTTCACTGTGAATAGGTTGCTGTCCAACTCGAATTCCATCATGGAAAATTTGTCAAAGAAATCTTTTGCCTCACCTAGTCGTAGCATGTTTATTTTCTGTGTGTATGCTATCGGAGTCCTTGGTAGAACATCTGCGAGGTTTTTTGCAGATGCCTCAAAGGGTTTGGTTCTTTTATGATAAGTGAACTCAAAACTGTCGATGTTGGCTAACTTGCCTAGGTCTTGCAGGAATCTTTTGATGTGTTGATCAACCTGTTCAACTCGTGCCATCTCTATGAATACTCTATGTTTGCCGTCCTCTAATGTACCTGGTGTAGCATCAGCATCTAGTACTTCCGTGTAGCCTGTTTCCGCAAATCTCTCTAAATCTTTCGCGGCGGCTTGCCCTTCAACAGAAAAAGCAAGTACAATGATGTTCTTATCCTCGCCCATCTTGGACTTGAACTGATCAACCGAAAACTTTTTAGATATTACTCCCTCTAGGTCTCCTGCCTTTAAACCTTCATTAACCAATATCATTATAAGCTATTTAGATCTTCTGGAGCCTGGGCCATTGCATCCTGACTTTCGATCTCATCCTTGCCATGTTTGAAATTGCCAATTAGTTCTTTTGGCATTTTTATCTCTACCACCCATATATCATGGGCATCAATCTTGCCCTTTGTTGTGCCGGGTCTGTAGTCTTCTGGTCCTTTAATTTTTCTAGGTTTAAGCAATTCATCTCTTTTGTAGGTTACTTTACATCCTCTGTCAAGTAGTCTCTTACCCCCTGCAGGATCTGGCATCTGGTCTGCCGGCCACATGAATGAACA
>MDTA01164860.1_pt1 | contig 21272 bp, 26 predicted proteins | sample 811151 | NCBI WGS metagenome assembly MDTA01 (sample SAMN05326648, study PRJNA326480) | marine metagenome | isolation source: seawater | place: Indian Ocean: South | collected 2010 | reverse complement strand
CGTTAATACACCAGTTTGTAATCCAGTATAAATTTCAGATGAAGGCATTTTTTGAATACCAGCACCAGCTGCTGCTAACATTTGGTTAAATGCTTTTCCAGCCGCTCTCATCACTTGTCCTTTTGCATCTGCAGGATTTTTTATGCATTTTGTCTTAGATGCAAATCCACCTGCTAACCAAGCATCAGATAAAACTATCACACCTGCATCATCCATGATTTTTCTTATTTCGTCCATCATAGGTGATTTGTTAACTCTTAGTGCGTGTTTGTGATTTTTAACCATACCAGGCATTAAAGTTATATCAAATTCTGGATGGAATTTTGCTGCGTATGCAAGAGGAAAAGCGGAAATATCTAGCTGACCTGTGGTCATAGGTTTCCACTGTTCTTTTGGCTTGTACAATGATTTAGCTGGATAAACTCTAATTTCTAAATCCACTTTTGATTTTGCAACCTCATCAGCAATTATTTGAACCATCTCATGTCTTACGTCATAAGATCCATCAGCCCTAGGAGTTCCCGGCCACTGGTGACTAGCTTTTAGTGTTACTGCAAATGCAGAACCAATTGTAGTTAGTACAAAAATTACAGACGTGATTAATAAAGTTATTCTTTTTGTCATAATTTCCCTTCTGTATTATTAAAAATTGTATTAAAGATAAGATATTGAAAAGAGTCAAGATCAGTATTTTAAAAAATTATGGATGGTCCATTAAAAAATTTGTTAGTTGTTGATTTAACTAGGGTTCTTGTTGGGCCATATTGTACCATGATACTTTCCGATCTTGGCGCTAGGGTAATTAAAATTGAGGCTCCTGAGACGGGAGATGACTCTAGAAAATTTGGTCCTTTTATAAAAGATTATTCTGCATACTTTATGTCTTTAAATCGTGGAAAGGAAAGTATTGCTCTAAACTTAAAAAATAATGAAGACAAAAAAATATTTGAAAAGATTTTAGCAAAAGCAGATATCTTGGTTGAAAATTTTAAACCAGGAACATTAGAAAAATGGGGCTATGGTTGGAAAGATGTTACAAAAAAAAATCCAAAATTGATTTATGCATCAGCTTCTGGTTTTGGACAAACTGGTCCTCTTAAAGAACTGCCAGCATATGATATGGTTGTTCAGGGAATGGGTGGCTTAATGAGTGTTACTGGACAACCTAATTCAGAACCAACAAGAGTTGGTACATCAATTGGAGATATTACTGCTGGTTTATTTACAGCTATAGGTATTAACGCAGCATTATATGAAAGAGAAAAAACAGGCAAAGGAATGTATATAGATGTTTCAATGCTGGATTGCCAGATTGCGATATTAGAAAATGCAGTAGCAAGATATTTATCTAAGAATGAAATTCCAAAACCAATGGGATCAAGACATCCATCAATTGCGCCATTTGAAGCTTTTAAAACAAAAGATAGCTACATCATTATTGCTGCAGGAAATGATAAGCTTTTTGAAAATTTGTGTAATTTTTTAAATATTCCAGAAGTAAATAAGGATATGAAATTTAATTCAAATTCTGAAAGATGTAAAAATATGAATGAGTTAAAAATTATTTTAGAGGAAAAATTAAAAAATAAAAATACATCTGAATGGGTTGCTGAAATGGAAAAATTAAAAATACCATGTGGACCTATTTACAATATTAAGGAAGCAGTTGAAAATCCTCAAGTGAAAGCAAGAAATATGATTGTAAAAGCCTATCACAAAATAATTGGTGATTTTAAACTACCAGGAAATCCTATTAAAATGTCAACGTACAAAGATGAAAAAACACGTGGAGAAATCCCTGATCTCGATCAACATAGGGAAAAAATTTTAAAAGAATTTTCTTAAATTTAAGAATTCTCGTTTACAGAAGTCTCTTCAGTGCTTGTTTCTTGATCTTTCATTTCATCTAAAGATACATCTGAGTTTTCATCATCAGTATCTTCAACAGCTGGCTCTGGTGTAGAATTTTCTTCAGATGTGTTTTTTAACTCTGCTAAATCTTCGTCAGAAACTTTAATTTTCTCAGGGACTTTCCTAGCTCTTTTTGATGGTAGAATAGGTACTCCTGATTTTGAAATTTCACCTTTATATAAATTTTCAAAATCATCACCAATATCATCTTCATCTTCGGTGTTTTCTTCGGCCTGCTCTACATGTTTTCTTAATTTGTAAACAGCGCTATCAACAAGTTCGTTAACTTTTACTTTATCTTCAGCTATTTCCCTTAATGAAATTACAGTATGTTTGTCGTTGTCTCTCTCTACTTTAGGCTCAACACCAGCATTTAACTGAGTTGCTCTTTCTTTTGCGACCAAAACTAGTTCATATGGACTTTCTACTTTATCTACACAATCTTCTACAGTAACTCTAGCCATGCGAAGTATTTATACTCGTAAAATTATAAAATCAAGCAATATCTTTATTAATTGGATTTAATTTATTTCTGATTAAAAATAATACTATTGCCGTGATGGATATATAAGTGCCTGAAATGATTGCAATATCTTCAATACTAAACCCATTATCAATTAAAATTCCATATAAAGCTGTTCCACAAGCAGTTGAGAAAACCATCAATGCCGTTGTCAGAGCCTTAATAGAACCAATGTGTTTAACTCCATATATTTCTGCCCAAGTTGATGAACCGAGTACGTTCGCTAAACCATTTGAAATTCCAATCAAACCTAAAAAAATGAATGAAGAAATTGGACTTTTAAAATAAAATAGAACAAAAGCTGATACCAATAAAGGTAAATTCATATAAATAAGTAATTTTCTACTTGTAAACTTGTCGATTAAAAATCCAGCAATAAATAATGTTATAACTGATGTTATAGAATAGACCATGAATGATTGTGCAATAACAAATGAACCCCACTCTTTTGAGCTTAAAATAAAAGATTGGTAAACAAATACTCCTGTTGCAATCCAGGGCATTGCTAACATATTTGAACAAACAATATAGAATCTATAATCCTTTAATACTTCTGATCTAGACCAATTCTTTATATTTATATCAATTTTGTTTATCCCATCAGAAATTTCTCTAGAGTCCATTTTTAATGATTTTATTAAAAAGTAAGAAGCTACAGGTAAAATGATTAGGATTAGAAGTGATATATAAATCCAAATATTCCTCCACTCTACAAAAGTAAGTAAATAAACGATAAAAACTGGTAGAATAAATTCTGCAGAAGACAAACCAAACCAACCAGTGCTTAACGCTTTACCTCTTGATTTTGTAAAATATCTTGAAATTGTTGTAGATGCTGTATGAGACATCAATCCTTGACCAGATAATCTCATTAAAAATATTCCAAAAAATAAATAATAAATTGATGAAACTTTAGAAAAAAGAAAACATGAAAATGATAAAAGTAAAATTGCAAAAAGTGCAAATTTAAAAATATTTATGTCATCTATTTTTTTTCCAATCCATATAAGAATGAGGCTGCTTAATAAAGTAGCTGATGCATAAATTGAGCCAAATTGTCCATGAGTTATATTTAAATCATTTCTAATACTAGAATTAAATAGTCCCAAAAAAAAACTCTGTCCAAAACTTGAAAAAAATGTAAAAATGAAACCAAATATAATTACTTTTAAACTTAATTTATAAAACATAATTTTTTATGAGTTGTAATGTTGCTTTCATTGGTCTTGGTGTAATGGGTTATCCTATGGCTGGTTATATATCAAAAGGTGGACACAATGTAACTGTTTTTAACAGAACACAATCCAAAGCAGATAAATGGGTTAAAGAATTCAATGGAGAAAAAGCTGATACCCCTGCTAAAGCAGCCGCAGGAGCAGATTTTATTTTTACCTGCGTTGGTAATGACAATGATCTAAGAGAAGTTACATTTGGTCAATTTGGAATTTTTAAAACTATAAAAAAAGGCTCTGTCTATGTAGATAACACTACTGCATCAGCAAAAATTGCTAGAGAGATTTATGATTATTCTAAAAAAAATAATTTTGGTTTTTTGGACGCGCCTGTGTCTGGTGGGCAAGCTGGTGCAGAAAATGGTGCTCTAACCGTTATGATAGGTGGAGATCAAGAAAGTTTTGATAAAGCTAGTGACAAAATAAAATGTTATAGCAAAAAAATGAAACTTTTAGGCGGACCTGGTTCTGGACAGTTAGCAAAAATGGTTAACCAAATTTGTATAGCTGGTTTAGTTCAAGGGTTATCCGAAGGAATAAATTTTGGAATTAAAGCTGGTTTAAATATGCAGGATGTCATTGAGGTAATTTCGAAGGGTGCAGCTCAATCATGGCAAATGGAAAATAGATACAAAACAATGATAGATAATAAATTTGACTTTGGATTTGCGGTTGATTGGATGAGAAAAGATTTAAAGATTGCTATGGATGAAGCAAAAAATAATGGTTCATTACTTCCAATAACAGAACTTGTTGATAAATATTATAGTGAAGTCCAAAATATGGGCGGTAATCGTTGGGACACCTCAAGTTTAATAAAAAGATTTAGAAAGTAGAATTGTATGCAACCGGCATACTACGAAAATTTAAAAGAAATCCAAAATAAGTATTGGTCTATGCTAGATGATGCAGTTTCGAACAGATTTTCTCCTTTTAGAATTCCAGTTTTTATGTGTACACATCATAATGAAATTGATGGCAGAATAGTTGTTTTAAGAAAATCAGATAGAGAAAATAATTTATTACAATTTCATACTGATATTAGGTCATCAAAAGTAGATATTTTAAAAAAAAATAATAAAGCATCTTTACTTTTCTATGATAAAGGAGAAAAAATCCAATTAAGAGTAAAAGTTGACTGTGAGATAAATAATCAAAATACTGTAGCAAAGGAGTCTTGGCAAAAAACTCAACATATCAGTAGAAGATGTTATTTAACAGATAATCCTCCAGGAACTAATTCAGAAAAACCGACCTCAGGTATGATATCTAAATTAGAGGATTTTGATTATACGACGGAACAAAGCGAAGAAGGATACAAAAATTTTACAGTAATTAAATGCAACATTAAATCAGTCGAATGGCTATATCTTGCTGCAAAAGGACATCGAAGAGCTAAATTTGATTTAGAAAATAATAAAGAAAGCTGGCTAGTACCATAATGAAAAAATATCATGCAATGGTTTTATCTTGTATAGATCCTAGGTTCCAACCAAAAGTTTATAAATATTTAAAAAGTAAAAAACTAATTGGTAAATACAGTTCATTTACTATTGTGGGGGCCGCTATTGGTATCACAAGTAATAAATTTAAAAAGTGGCAGTCTACTTTTATAGATAATCTTTCAACCTCTATAAAATTGCACAATATTAATAAACTTATAGTGATAAATCACGAAGATTGCGGTGCTGCGAAAATTATAAATGGTAGTAAAAAATTCAATTCAACTATTGAAAATAAGATACACAAAGATTCCTTTAAAAAAATTAAAAAAATTTTGAATAAAAAATTTCCTACATTGAAATTAAGTTTTAAAATTTTAAATTTAAAAGACTGAATCTGAATATTTTTTCCAATTATCTTGGTATCTAATTGCGTTTTGTTTTATAGCTTTTGCTTCCTCATTAGTTACTTGTCTTATAATTTTTCCAGGTGAACCCATAACCAAAGAATTGTCTGGTATTTCTTTATTTTCTGTAATCAAAGCCTTGGCACCTATTAAACAATTTTTTCCAATTTTTGCATTATTTAAAATAACCGCTCCAATACCTATCAAACTATTGTCATCTATGGAGCAACCATGAAGCATTACTAAGTGACCAACTGTAACATTTTTTCCAATTTTAAGTGGATAGCCTGGATCTGTGTGTAGTACTGAGCTATCTTGAACATTTGAACCTTCTCCTATGTGAATATTCTCAATATCCCCTCTTAAAGTTGCATTAAACCAAATACTTGTGTTTTTTTCTAATGTTACATCCCCAATTACGACTGCGTTTGGAGCTACCCAATTTTCGCCAGAGTATTTTGGTTTTTTATCTTTTAAATCATAAAACATAATTTATATATTGTTTTAACATGACGCTTACAAAAACTCCAATATGTGATTTCGGTAAAAAAGCTGAGACATTTGAATTAAAATCTGTAGATGGAAGTACAGTAAACTTAGAAAGCATCAAAGGAGAGAATGGTACTCTGATAATGTTTATATGCAATCATTGTCCTTACGTTAAGGCAGTAATTGAAGATATAGTCAAAGATTGCAATGCTCTTAAAAGTTTGGGGGTAAATTCAGTTGCAATTTGTTCTAATGATGTGATTAACTATCCTGATGATTCATTTGATAAAATGATTGAGTTTTCAAGTAAAAATAAATTTAGTTTTCCATATCTTCATGATGAAACTCAAGAAGTCGCAAAAAAATTTAATGCAGTCTGTACTCCAGACTTTTTTGGTTATAATGGAAAACTAGAACTTCAATATAGAGGTAGGATAAGAGAGTTAAATAATTTAAAACCCGTGAGTTCAGGAGAAAGTGATTTACTTAAAGCAATGACTGAAGTTGCAAAATCAGGAAATGGACCAAAAAATCAAATACCCAGTATGGGCTGCAATATTAAATGGATTAAAAATTAATGTATTTAGTCGTTACACGATCATTTCCTCCAGAAGTGGGTGGAATGCAAAATTTGATGTGGGGATTAACAGACTCACTTTCTAAAATTGATCTTACAAAAGTTTTCGCTGACCACCACGAGAAATATAAAGAATTTGATAAAAAAGCATCTTTTTCAATTGAAAGGATTGGAGGATTAAAAATTTTAAGAAAATATAGAAAAGCATATTTGATAAATGATTTTATTGAAAAAAATAAAAATATTAAGTGTATTATTTCTGATCATTGGAAAAGCTTAGAATTAATAAAAACAAATAAAAAAAAAATCTGTTTAATCCATTCAAAAGAAATAAATCATGATAATGGATCTAGGCTTAATAAAAGAGCTACAAATGTGCTTAACAATGTTGATTATGTCATATCAAATTCAGAGTTTACAAAAAATCTTGCAATAAATAAGGGTGTAAAAGCTCAAAATATTAAAGTAATAAATCCAGGAGTTTATCCAGTAAAAGCACTTGATAAAAAATTTTTAAAGGAAGCAGATAAAATATTAAATAATAAAAATCCAAAATTAATAACTGTATCAAGGTTTGATAAAAGAAAAAATCACGAGAAAGTTATTATGGCTTTAAGAAATTTAAAAGAAATTTATCCTAAGATAATCTATACATGTGTTGGATATGGTGATGAGGAGGAAAATTTAAAAAAATTAGTTAAAGAGTTAAAATTACAAAATCATGTAAATTTTTTCAATAATATTTCACAAGAACTTAAAAATGCTCTAATACAAAAATCAGATATATTTGTTATGCCATCTATAACTTATAAAAAATCTGTAGAAGGTTTTGGAATTGCATACATTGAAGCAGCGCAATATGGAGTGCCATCAATAGGAGGCAAAGACGGTGGTGCAGCAGATGCCATTAAAAATAATGAGACTGGTTTAATTTGTGATGGTAATAGCTTAGAAGAAGTTTACACTTCAATCAAAAATTTAATAGAGAACAAAAAATTTATAGAGTTTGGAGAAAAAGCAAAAGAATTATCAAATAACTATTTATGGGAAAATATATTAAACAAATATAAAGAAATTTTATAATTTATTTTTCTTTCTCCAATCCCATGGCATCTCAAATATTCCTTGCCATATTCCTCTATTTTCTTTTTCAGCTAGATTTTGTGCGGCTAAATATTTCTTAGAATATTTAATGTAAGCAACTGCATACCCATTTCTTACTAACCAAGAATTCAAATTGGTTTTATCTTTAAAACATTCTGCAATTATTCTTTTATATCTGTCTTTTCCTTTAATTTTACACGTGATTATATTATCTTTAATCTTTTTTTTTAGTTTTTCGGTAGACAAGATTCCACAATTATAATTTTTATTTAATGAAAAAAAAGAAATACTTAAGAAAATTTTTTTACATTTTTGTTTCTTTTCAGGAGCGTCTATTCCAAAAAGTCTAATTTTTTTAGAGTTAATTTTAATTGTATCTCCGTCTACTACAAAAGCTTTGCCTGAAATTGTTTCACCTAAAGCCAAAGAATTGAAAAATATTATAATAAAATTAATTATTGTTTTTTTCATTAAGATTTTATCAAATCATTAATAGCATTAGGTATTTGAACTGGTTTTCCTTTTGAGTCTATACAAACTAATTTTACTTCTGCCTCAGAAATAATATCTGATTGTTTTGAAATAATTTGCTTCATAGCAAAAGAGGTTCTAGTTGAGCTAATTATTTTGGAAGAAATTTTTAAAACATCTTCTAATCTGGCAGGTTTTTTATAATCTATATTGCAAGATTTAACTATTACTAAAACACCATGTTCGTTAAGTAATTTGGTATTATTTAATCCTATTGATGATATCATCTCTGATCTTGCTCGTTCTAAAAATTTTAAATAATTAGCGTAATAGACAACTCCTCCAGAGTCTGTATCTTCATAATAAACTTTAACTTCAAAAAAAAATTCTTTAGACATATAAAAAAATCTAGATTAACAAAATAGTATCTTTATGAAAATATATATAATTTGGTTGATTGGGGTTATAATTTGGAATTATGGCCTACCACAAGCTACACCTCTGATGGATGTAATTGCTGCAATATTATTGTCTTTTTTATCGATTGGATTAAAAAAATATTTAAAATTTGATTAATTGCTTGAGAAAAAAATATTTTGGTAAAAAGAAATAACTTCTCTTTCAGTCTGGTCAGTATCAGTCATAATTGCTATACCGGATAATTCATCTATATCTAAAGCGTGTAATTTTTTAAAATCCTCTTTTACGTTTGCCTTAACTGTAACCCACTTATTTTTATTTTCTAAAGTTGATGACAAAACATAATCAACCGAACTTTTTGTATATGGGCTTCTCCAAAATTGCCCAACTTTTTCATTACTTGAAAATACATAGTTAATTGCCTTATTAGATAATGGTGTGAGACCAGTTTTTTTAATTACAAACACTCTGGCAGCAAAATCATGACCCTTTTTTGACCTTTCATTTATGCCCTCTATTCCTTTTTCGATCTTCCAAGTGATATTTATAAATGGAGTTTTGTTCAAATTTACTTTTATTTCTTTTCCAAGACCTGACGCACCTCCATTTTTTGTTTCAGCCTTGAGAAAATTGCCAATATCGTTAGTGCCAGGGGTATATATTGTTACCTCATTAGCTCCTCTAACCTTCCTAACTTGAAGTTTTTTTAATTCTTCTGCTGTAAAATTAAATATTTTAGTCTCTTCAGCATTAGAATTTACTAAAGTAGCTAAAAGAAAGATTAAAATTTGACTTAGAGTTTTGAACATGATGGCTATATACTCTATAAAAATAACTTTTCAACAAGTTAAAAAAACAAACTTTAGTCACTTTTTAAACATTCTTAATTCATCTTTTTATTTTAAATCATTTTTATGAGAACATTTTCAGTCTTTTTTTTATTAATTTACTGGTCTGTAATAATTTTAGCTCCTATTATGAGCAAAAATGATGGGATGTTTAAAGTTGAGAAGAATTTAGTTCCTATAAATAAACCAAATATTTAATTTAAAATTTTATATATTTTAATTTTTAAATTAAAATTTACTTACTTGAGAGCAAATAATAGACAATATATGAAAAAAAAGAACCAATTATAAAAGAAAATGGTTGTAAAGATATTAAACTTGCATTCCATATTGTTGAAGCAGAAAAAATAAATCCTATAAACAGAGAATAAATTCCCTTTAAGTGCCATCCATTAGAATAAAAATATATACTTTCTTTTGATGATAAAAATATATCTCTATTTTGATATTTTTGGTTTCTAATTAAATAATAGTCAGAAATTACTATTCCAAATATTGAACCAAAAAAACAGCCCAGGGTATCTATAATCGATAAAACACCTGATTGGCTTAGTAAACTTAACCAAAAAGAGCCTACAAGAAAACCTATTATTAAAATTAAAAGGCCCGAACTTTTCAAGCTTAATTTTGTAGGTAAAAAATTTATAAATCCATTCTGTGATGGAATATAATTTGCAATTAAATTTGTTGATAAACTTGAGACAAGAATAAAAATTAAAGCTGTTACAGTTAAATATACATTATTAAATTTGCCCAAAATATCATTTGGATTAGTTAGTAGTTGATCTAATTGAACAAAATTTTTTGTTAATATAATATCTGAACCAACAACAATTATTATACCAATGAAACTGAATAATATTAAATTTATGATTATACTTAAATTTCCTTTGTTTAACTCTTTTTCGTTAGATAAATATCTAGAGTAATCACCAAAACTTACAATTAAAATTGAAAAATATGCAAAAATTGTTCCTGCTACTGAAATAATCGGAAAAATATTAGATTTTGAAACAAAATTATCAAACGCTAATGAGAGTTTTAAGGATGAAATCACTGAATCAAAATTTTCAGTGACTATAATAAATAAAAAAAACAATAATCCAAAATAAACAAATAATGACGAAAATTTAATTATTTTTCTTAAAGCAATTTGCCCCTTTGTAAATAAAAAGTATTGAAAAAGTAATGTTATTATAAACGAAAACCAATCTACTAAATCTAAACCAATAAAAAATAAACTAAATATAGCATTATTCATTATAGATTGATCAATATTAAATATTAAAATTCTTATTAAATAACTAATTGATTTTGAAATAAAAAAAGTTTGAACACCAAACATAAATATCCCAACTATAACTCTTATTAATGAAACATATCTTGCGCCATTTAAACCCATAGAAGGTCTTAAGATTACTGGAAAAGGGAGTCCATATTTTTGAGAAATTTTTCCAATTAAATTTGAGAAAAAATAAACTAAAATAACTGCAATGAGTGAACCTGTTAATACTACATATGTATTAAAGTTGTATGCTAAATATAAAGTCGCAAATAATGAGAAACCAATTAAAGTTTGAATGCTTGTCGCCCAAAAACAAAATAAATCAAACCAATTCCAATTTTTACTAGCAGGATTAATTGACACTATTTCCCAGTTTGTTAATGGAATAATTTCTTTATATTGATTCACATGTACATATTAAACTAAAATTAATTACTGTCTATATTAAGAGATTAATATTAACTTATTATGAAGTCTATCCTATATCTTTAATGTCAATTGTGGAAAACGTTATAACTATTATGATTGATGGAAAAGCCTTTCATGTGATAATAGATATTTATTTAGAATGGAAGAACAAATAATTATTTTTACGCAAATTGTATTTATTGATTTAGTTTTAGCAGGTGATAATGCAATTATTATTGGGATGGTGGCATCTAAATTTCCTGCAGAGCAAAGAAAAAAAATTATCTTTTGGGGAATTGGTGGTGCTGTAATTTTAAGAATAATTTTAACCTTATTAACTGCCTACTTATTACAAATAACTGGTTTAAGATTAATTGGCGGTTTAGCTCTTTTATACATATGTTATAAACTTTTTAATGACGTTATTAGAAAAAAAACTAAAAATTCAAATAATCCAAAAATAGATAACACAAGTTTCATAAATGCGATTTGGACAGTTTTAATTGCAGATTTCACAATGAGTTTAGATAATGTTTTAGGTGTGGCTGGAGCAGCTAAAGATCATTATTGGTTATTAATTTTTGGATTAGCATTATCTATAATTTTAATGGCTACAGCTGCAACTTTAATATCTGGATGGATAAAAAGATATGCATGGATAGGATGGATAGGACTAATTGCAATCTTTATAGTAGCTATTGATTTGATTTACACTGATTTGAAGATATTCTTATAATATGTATTTAAAAAATTATAATTTAAAAAATAAATTTTCATTAGTAACAGGAGCTGGGAAAGGTCTTGGTAAAGCTTGTGCGATCGCACTTGCAGAAGCTGGATCAAATTTAATTATTTTAAGCAGAACGAAAAAAGACTTAGAACTAGTATCTAAAAAAATAAGAAAATATCGAGTAAAATGTAAATCTTATTTGTGCGATGTAACAAATTATGACCAAATTAAAAAAATTATAAATGAACAAAAAAGGATCGATGTTTTGGTAAATAATGCAGGAATTAATATTCCAGAAAATTTTATAAAAGTTAAAACCAAAGACATGGAATATATGGTTAAAATAAATACCGTCGCTGCATTTAATGTTGCTCAATTAAGTGCTTTAAAAATGATTCAATTAAAAAATAGAAAAAAAATTGGCGCTTCAATAATAAATATATCTTCACAAATGGGTCATGTTGGTGGTCCAATAAGAAGTGTTTATAATATGAACAAATGGGGCTTAGAAGGTCTAACAAAAGGTATGGCTGTGGATCTAGCAAAATTTAATATAAGAGTAAATACGGTTGCCCCTACTTTTGTTGTAACGCCAATGACAAAAAAATTCCTAAAAAATAAAAAATTTAGAAGAGAAACACTGAACAATATTCCTTTAGGCAGATTTGCAGAGATGTCAGAAATTTCATCTACAGTTGTTTTTTTAGCATCTGATGCAGCTTCAATGATACATGGAACTTCTATATTAGTAGATGGCGGATGGACAGCAAAATAATTAAGTTTTTTTTATTATTTTTTTTTATTTTTAATAAATCCTATGCTGTAGATTTTAATGGAAAGTTTATTCAAGGACATTACATAATAGGAAAAACCAATCCAAACTCCTCAGTTTCTATAGATAAAAAAAAAATCAAAGTTTCTAAAGATGGATATTTTGCATTTGGATTAGATAGGGAGAGAAAATATGATGTTGTGATACAGATTGAACAAGATGGAGAAATAAAACAAATTGTTAAAAAAGTTAAAAAAAGAAAATATAATATTCAAAGAATTGATGGATTGGAGGAAAGGAAAGTTACTCCACCTAAGGAAGTTTATGCAAGAATTAAAAAAGAAAATAAACTAATAGCTGTAGCACGAGAGATAAATTCTGATTTGGATTTTTTCAAGAATAAATTTATTTTGCCATTAGATAATTCAATAATTACAGGTGTTTATGGAAGTCAAAGAATACTTAATGGCAAACCTCGTTGGCCACATTATGGAATTGATTTTGCTGGTGATCTTGGTACCCCTATAAAAGCAATGGCTGATGGTGTCGTAACTTTAGCAGAAAATGATTTATATTTTACTGGTGCAACTTTAATTTTTGATCATGGTCATGGCATCTCTACTTTATATATGCATTTAGACGAAATCTTTGTTGAAAAAGACGATATCGTAAAACAAGGAGATATCATTGGAACAGTCGGTTCTAGTGGTAGATCAACGGGTCCACATTTAGATGTAAGATTAAATTGGTTTGGGACTAGGCTAGACCCAGCTACTGTATTGGATTTAAAATAATGGGTCTTCATTTTTCAAAAGAGGAATTTACATCAAGAAAATCAAAAGTTTTAAAATTAATGAAGTATCAAAATATAGATGCTCTTCTAATGTTTAGACAAGAGTCTATGTATTGGTTAACTGGCTATGATACATTTGGTTACGTTTTTTTTCAAACACTGATTTTAGATCAAAAGGGAAATATTGTTTTATTAACTCGAGCTCCAGATTTAAGACAAGCACAAAATACTTCTATCATTAAAGATATAAGAGTTTGGGTAGATAAAGATGGATCTAATCCTACAGATGAACTTAAAATAATTTTAAATGAACTTAATCTTAAAGGAAAAAAAATAGGTATTGAATATGAAGCTTACGGATTAACAGGAAGAAATGCTTTAAAACTTAACAAATCACTTGAAAACTATTGTTTGATTGAGGATAAGTCGGATTTAATTACAACATTAAGAGTTATAAAATCAAAAGAAGAAATATCTTATATAAGAAAAGCTGCTGAACTTACTGATAAAGCTTTGGATGAAGTATGGAAACATGCAAAAGCAGGTATTAGTGAATCTAAAATATTAGCTGAAATGAATAGGGTAATATTTGAAGGAGGTGGAGATTATCCTGCAAACGAATTTATAATTGGATCAGGTAAAAATGCTCTTCTCTGTCGTTATCAATCTCAAAAACAAATACTTAAAACTAGAGATCAATTGACTATTGAATGGGCTGGGACTTACAAACATTATCACTCTGCAATGTTTAGAACAATTCCTATAGGAAATGCAAACCGAAAGCATCACAAGATGCACGAAGCTTGTTTAGATGCACTTAACAATTGCGAAAGAAAATTAAAACCAGGATATAAAATTGGAGAGGTTTTCGATATTCACGCAAAAACATTTGATGATCTTGGTTATAAAAATTTCAGAATGAATGCTTGTGGTTATTCTTTAGGTGCAACTTTTTCACCAAATTGGATGGACTGGCCAATGATTTACACAAGTAATCCTTATATTATTCAATCAGGTAATATTTTTTTTATGCACATGATCTTAATGGACTCAGAAAATGAACTAGCAATGAATTTAGGTGAAACATACTTAGTTACAAATAATGGAAACGAAAGATTAGGTAAACAAAAACTTGATTTAGTTGTTTTGTGAGATTTATTTTTCTTTTAAATAATTTTAAGATAAAAGATGTGGAGGTTTTATCACTTGTTTTTTTTTACTTTAATCTCATTTTCACAGTATAGCTTAGCATCTTTTGATTTCATATCAGGGTTTTTTTTTATTTGAGCATATACACATGCTGATATTGATTTATCTAAACTAAAATTTCTGTAGCTTTTTGTTGTTAAATATAAAGCTACTATTAATAGACCAACTAATATATACAAATATTTATCTTTGTTCATTCATCTAATCTTTCATCAACATACCGGGAATGGTAACTTGATTTATTTATTTTAAAAAAATTTGATGAAAGTTTTTCAAATAAATTTGTTTTTATAAGTAAATTTTTAATTTCCTCATTAGATTGCCTACTTGTAAATCTAATTTTTTTAGTTTCATTATTTATATTATTGAAAATTAATGTTCTCTTAAATACAAGTTGAAAACACTTTTTTTTAAATAATCTTTCACATGTCGATTTTTCAATATTAATATGTCTCGCTAGCGGAACTGACTCCTGCGTATACCAGAAATAAGAATTCCTTCCATCCTCCGTCACCCAAAATGAAATTGGTTTGTTATATGCATAATGGTTTCCAAAACCTATATTTCCTTTAATATAATTTATTAGATTAGATGCAACTCTTTCGGATATTACTAAATTTTTATGATTGAACGTTGATGCATTCGATACGTTAGAAAATACTAAACAAAAAAATAAACATATAAAAACTTTTTTCATTTATAATTAATTTTGTATTTTACTCTATCAGGGACTTTTGTGGTTTCATATCCCCTTTATTTATACCAGCAACTTGAACGGGTTTTTTCATTGCATCTCTTCTAAAAGGTTCACCTAATTCTTGATTTAAAATTACTTCTATAAATGTTGTTATTCCCTTTTTTTGATCTTCGCATGACTGTTTAATAGCTTTTGTGGTTTCCTCCATTGTTTTTACAGTAACCCCTTTTAAACCACAAGCGTTTGCGACTTTAGAGTAACTTAATTCTGGATCTAATTCTGTTCCAACGAAATTATCGTCAAACCATAAAATTGAGTTTCTTTTTTCAGCTCCCCACTGATAATTTCTAAAAATTACCATTGTGATAGCTGGCCATTCTTCCCTTGCACAGGAACTCATTTCATTCATGCTTATTCCAAAAGCTCCATCTCCAGCAAAACCAATAACTGGTGTTTTTGGACATCCTATTTTTGCACCAAGTATTGATGGAAAACCATAACCACATGGGCCAAACAGTCCGGGTGCTAAATATTTTCTACCTTTTTCAAAAGTTGGATAAGCATTTCCTATTGCACAATTGTTTCCAATATCGCTTGATATGATAACATCCTCTGGCATTCCGGCTTGAATAGCTCTCCATGCCTGTCTGGGAGACATTCTATCTTTATCTCTATCTCTTGCCTCTTTATTCCATACAGTTCCCGGATCGTCCTCCTCATGATCTAAGCTGGTTAATGTTTGTAACCATGCTGATTTTGTTTTGTGGATTAAATTTTTTCTTTCTTCTCTTCCTTTGTCACCTGCATTTTTTGAAAGCTTCTGTAAAATTTGCTGTGATACTAACTTTGCGTCCCCAGCAATTCCAACTGTCACTTTTTTTGTAAGTCCAATTCTGTCTGGGTTCATATCTACCTGAATAATTTTTGCATTTTTTGGCCAATAATCAATTCCATAACCAGGAAGTGTAGAAAAAGGATTAAGTCTTGTACCTAAAGCTAATACTACATCGGCTTTTGAAATTAATTCCATCGCAGCCTTAGATCCATTGTAACCCAAGGGACCAACTGCCAAAGGATGACTACCAGGGAAACTATCATTGTGTTGATAGCCACTACAGACAGGTGCATCTAATTTTTCTGCTAGTTTCTTGCAGTCATTTATAGCATTTCCAATTACAACACCAGCTCCTGATAAAATCACTGGGAAACTGGAATCTGATAATAATTTTGATGCTTTATTAATTGCATCTTGTCCACCTCCTTGTCTTTCAAATCTAACAATTGGTGGAAGGTCGATATCAATTACCTGAGTCCAATAATCTCTAGGAACATTAATTTGCGCAGGTGCAGAACCTCTTACAGCTTTTTCAATAACTCTATTTAAAACCTCAGCCATTCTTGACGGGTCTCTAACCTCTTCTTGATAACAAACCATATCTTTAAATAAATTCATTTGTTCTACTTCCTGAAACCCACCTTGTCCCATGGTTTTGTTTGCTGCTTGAGGTGTAACCAGTAAAAGTGGTGTATGATTCCAATATGCTGTTTTAATTGGTGTTACAAGTCCAGTAATACCTGGGCCATTCTGAGCTATAACCATAGAAATTTTTCCAGTTGATCTTGTGTAACCATCAGCAATGAGACCTCCATTTGTCTCGTGAGCTACGTCCCAAAATGTAATACCTGCTTTTGGAAATAAGTCAGAAATTGGCATAAAAGCAGAACCAATTATTCCAAATGCATGCTCTATACCATGCATTTGAAGAACTTTTATAAACGCTTCTTCAGTGGTCATTTTAGTCATAAATTAAGTCCTAATAATTTTTATTTATTAACTCAAGTGATTAATATATAAGATGCTAGAAATTTCAAATAAAGAAATCGTCACAATGTCAAATACAGATATAATTATACATGATGAAAAAGACAATGTTGGCGTTGTTGTAATTGAAAAAGTAACCAAAAATCAAGAATGTAAGTGCTGGATTATGGAAAATGATAAATCTGTAAATATTCAATCAATAAATGAAATTCCGCTTGGTCATAAAATAGCTATGAAAGATCTAAACGAAGGTGATACGATTTTAAAATACGGTCATGATATTGGAAAAGTTGTTAAAAATATTAAAAAAGGTGATCATGTACATATTCATAACGTAAAAACCAAAAAATGGTAAACAATGGAAATTCCAAAAACATTTCTTGGATATAAAAGAGAGAATGGAAGAGCAGGCACAAGAAACCATGTTATAATTCTTCCTGTTGATGATATTTCAAATGCGTGTGCAGAGGCAGTTTCAAATAATATAAAAGGAACAATTGCTCTACCTCATTCTTATGGAAGACTTCAATTTGGAGCAGATCTAGAATTACATTTTAGAACAATGATAGGCACTGGAAAAAATCCAAATGTTGCAGCAGTTATAGTAATAGGTATTGAGCCAAAATGGACTAAGAGAATTGTAGATGCGATTTCTAAAACTGGCAAACCTGTAGAAGGGTTTAGTATAGAAGGTGTGGGTGATATTGATACAATAGCAAAAGTATCAAAAAAAGCGCAAGAATTTTCAATGTGGGCATCAGAAAAACAAAGAGAGGAATGCCCAATAAGTGATTTATGGATATCAGTTAAATGTGGGGAATCAGACACAACTTCTGGACTTGCATCTAATCCAACTGTCGGTAATTTAATGGATAAACTTGAACCAATGGGCGTACATTTGTGTTTTGGTGAAACTTCAGAGCTTACTGGGGCGGAAATAGTATGTGCCAAAAGAGGAAAAACACCAGAGGTACAAAATAAATTCATGAAAACTTGGGGTGATTACAATGATTTTATTCTAAAGGAGGCTACAAATGATCTATCTGAAAGCCAACCAACAGCTGGAAATATTGTAGGAGGTTTAACCACTATAGAGGAAAAAGCATTTGGAAACTTCCAAAAAATTGGTTCATGTAAATTCATAGATGTATTAGAACCAGCTGAAGAGCCTACAAAAGGAAAAGGTTTATATTTTATGGATACATCATCTGCTGCAGCTGAATGTGTAACTTTACAAGCTGCAGGTGGATTTAATATTCATTTATTTCCTACAGGACAAGGTAATATTATAGGAAACCCAATAGAACCAGTTATTAAACTTACAGCAAACCCCTTAACAGCAAAAACCATGAGTGAACATATAGATGTTGATGTTTCAAAAATTTTATCTAGAGAAATGAACCTTGATCAGGCTGGAGATGAGTTAATTAAAGCAACTCTAAGAGTGGCAAATGGAAGATTAACTTGTGCTGAGGCATTAGGGCATAGAGAATTTGTAATGACTAAATTATATAGGAGCGCCTAAGATTTAAGTTCTAAGTTAGTCGTATATTTTTTTTTAAATTCTGAAAAAAACTTTCTAAATATTGCTGCACCAACACCTAGAAGAAGAGCAAGCACTATAGAAAACAAACCATACAGAACTGGAACTTCTGTCGAAAGTTTTTTTACAAATTTCGATATGGGTCCTAGTATTTCATTAGTTCCAATTATTGTATCTTTTACAATCTCTTCTGCAAAAAAAGTATCATAAGCTATGGCTATTCCAACGAGAAGTAAAAGAATTGCTAATATAGTTTTAAATTCTGAGCTATCGACCTTTTCGCCTATTTTTTGTCCAATTTGTACACCTAATATTGAACCTAAAATTAATACTGTTACTAATATTAAGTCAATTGTTCCATAATTAAATGCGTGAAGAATGGTTACTATTGCGCTAACAAATATTGTGACAAATAATGATGTTCCAGGTATTAATTTTGTTGGCATGCCAATAATGTAAATCATTGCGGGTACTAATATGAAGGCTCCACCAACTCCCATTATAGCTGCAATAAAACCAACAACTAATCCAATACTAATCGGGGTAAATGCACTTTCGTAAAGTTTCGATTTTTTAAATCTCATTCTAAATGGAAGGCCATGTATCCAATAATGATCATGTAATTTTTTCTTTACTACAATTTTTTTTCTTGCTCTATCAATTTCAGAAACCCCTTGAACAAGCATTGCAGTACCAATAATTGCTAATATATACATATAAGCTAATGATATAACGATGTTTATTTTTCCTATATCTTGAAAATATGTAAAGGTTAAAATTCCTAATATTGTTCCAAAGGTTCCTCCAATCACAATCATAATACCCATTTTATAATCTAATGTTCCTTTAAGATAGTGAGTAGTTGATCCTGAAATAGAAGTCCCTAATATATTATTTGCCTCGTTTGAAACTGCGTAAGCTGGTGGTACACCAAGAAATATTAAAAAAGGTGTCATAAGAAAACCACCTCCAACACCAAAAAGTCCTGATAAAATTCCCACTACTAAACTTAATATAAAAATAAAAGGTAAATTTACCTGTACTTCAGCAATTGGTAAGAAAAACTCCATTCCTAATTAAGTATTCTTGTAGGGTATTAAAGTCAACAAATTGATTATAAAATTATTGAATTAAATTCCAAGAATTGTACCAAACAATAGAACTCCCCAATAAGCAGCAAGACCGAGATAAATGATTATTTTTGAATTAAAAAAAATATTTGCAATTTTCGTTTGCTTTAAAAAATTTTTGTAGTTTTGAAATTTATAAAGCATATTTATGAACTACACCTTGATAAGAAAATTTGCAACAAAATTTTAGAAAATTCTTATTTAAAAAATAGTCGCTCCGAATACTTTTATGTGTCCGTCTTCTTCTCCTAAAACCACTCTTCCAAGAAAGTCTCCAGGTATCTTTGTGCTAGTTTGTTTATATAATATAGTAACATACAAGCCTCGTCTAAGACATCCAATTGCTTTACAATTTTCTTTTAAACTTGAAATTAATTCATTATTAGCCCACTGTTTTCCAAGTTCTACTTCATTAGCTCCATACAGCATTTGTGAGGAAAAATCTTTTGTAAACCCTCCATAATCTTTAATATTTGATGATTTGATCAAATTATCCCATATAGGATCGGCAATTTTAATAATATCTTCATCGGATTTATCAATAAGGTTCATCAATTTCGGATTTTTAAATTAAGATGCTTCTTTTTTTTCTTTTTCGTCGACTATATGGTAAACAGGCATTTTCTCTAATGTAAATTTCCCAGTTTTAGGATCTCTTCTTGATACTGTTAAACAATGCCAATTTTCATCGTCTAATTTCATATAATCGCCTCTGTAGTAATATCCTGGCCAACGGGTTTCTTTTCTATATAAAGTATGCTCTGTTACACATTGAGAAGTTAATGTTCTGTGTTTCAATTCCCAAGCTCTCATTAATTGATGATAGTCCTCAGCACCAACATTTTCTAAATCTTCCTGCAACCATGATAAAAGTTCTAAACCTTTTTTCAAAGTATTTTCATTGGTCATATAATTGTATGTTATACCTCCAACATATTCATCCATTATTTTTTGTAGTCTTTGTAAACCTTGTATAGGTGAAATATAACTTGGAGAAACAGTTCCACCTGTGATCTCATTTCTTCCCACTGTATAATTTTCTAAAGGTCTATATATAATCTCTTTAAAATCATTACATTGTTTATCAGAAACTTTAATATCTTTAGCCTTTTGGTCCTCTATATATTTAACAGCAGCTTTTGCAGCTAATCTTCCTTCCGTGAATGAACCAGATGAAAATTTATGAGCACTTCCTCCTACTGTATCTCCTGCTCCAAATAAACCCTCTACTGTTGTCATTCTATTATAACCCCAGTAATATTCAGGAGGAGATAAGTCTTCGGGTCCACTTACCCAAGCACCTGAGCACGTGGCATGTGAACCCATTACGTATGGCTCTGAGGTAGTCAATTCAGGATTTGTATATTTTGGATCTATATTTTGTGAAGCCCAAACCACAGCTTGGCCCACTGTCATTCCTAAAAAGTTTTCCCAACCAACTGTTTCCAAATGTGGGTCT
>MDTA01181214.1_pt1 | contig 21275 bp, 20 predicted proteins | sample 811151 | NCBI WGS metagenome assembly MDTA01 (sample SAMN05326648, study PRJNA326480) | marine metagenome | isolation source: seawater | place: Indian Ocean: South | collected 2010 | reverse complement strand
CTTCTTCTGCCTCGGGTAAAACAGCTACAGTTGCTGCTGAGGTATGAACTCTTCCCTGAGTCTCTGTATCGGGAACTCTTTGCACTCTATGTACTCCACTTTCATATTTCAACGATGAATATATATTTTTACCTTTTATCTCCGCTATTACTTCTTTCAATCCACCAGCGTCACTTTTAGATATGCTAATTATATCCATAGACCATTTTTTTTTATTACTAACTTTTTCATACATTTTAAATAAATCAGATGCAAACAAGCTTGCTTCCAAGCCTCCTGTTCCAGCTCTAATTTCAATAATTGCATTTTTGCTATCTGCATCATCCTTTGGTAACAAAAATATTTTAATTTTTTTTTCGTGTATCAAATTATTAGAGTCTAAATCTTTAAGCTCTTTTTCTGCCATTTCAATCATTTCACTTTCATTATCTTTGTCATTAATTATTTTTTTTAGTTCATTCCTATTTTTTTCGAATGAAATATATTGCTTTGAAACTTCAACTATATCGTTTAAATCTGAATATTCTTTAGATTTTTCTGCAAATTTTTCTTTATCTATTTCACCAGATGCAAGTTCAGTTTCAAGTTTTTTGTGTCTTGAAATTAATTCTTTAACTTTATTAAGAGGTATCATTGGTTTTTTTTTTGAATTTCTTTAGCTTTTTTTTCGATAAGACCAACTACCTTTGAAATTATTTCATCATTACCTAGTTTTGAAGATTGAATTCCGTTCAAATACAACATGCTACTATCTTTACCACCACCTGTTATGCCAATATCAGTTTGTGCTGCCTCTCCTGGTCCATTAACTACACATCCAATTATAGATAGAGTGATGGGAACTTTTATATGAGATAGTTTTTCTTCTAGTATTTTTACTGTGTCAATTACCTCGAATCCTTGCCTTGCACAGGATGGGCATGAAATAATTTTCACACCTCTGTTTCTTAAATTTAATGATTTTAAAATTTCATTACCTATTTGAACTTCTTTAACTGGATCATCTGAAAGAGAGACTCTTATAGTATCACCTATACCCTCCATTAATAAACTTCCTAATCCTATTGAAGATTTTACACTCCCTGGCACAAAACTGCCTGACTCTGTTATTCCTAAGTGAAGTGGATAATTTATTAATTTAGATAATTCTCGATAAGATTTAATTGACAAAAAGACATCTGATGACTTTACGCTTATTTTAAAATTAAAAAAATCTAGATCTTCTATAATTTTAATGTTTCTTAGTGCACTTTCAACCATTGCTTCTGGACAAGGTTCTTTAAACTTTTCTAAAATATCTCTTTCAAGAGAACCAGAATTAACACCTATTCTTATTGCACAATCATTATTTTTTGCAGCTTTTACAATTTCTTGAATTTTTTTTAAATCTCCAATATTTCCAGGATTTATCCTCAAACATTTTGCTCCATTATCTGCAGACTCAAGTGCTCTTTTGTAATGAAAATGTATATCGGCGACAATGGGAACGGGAGAATTTTTAGTTATTACCTTTAAAGCTTTGCTACTATCCTGATCAGGAATAGAAACTCTAACTAAATCTGCCCCTTCATTAGCAATATTTTGAATCTGATTTAAAGTTTCTTTAATATTAGTTGTCAGCGTATTTGTCATTGATTGAACAGATATTGGATTTTTTCCTCCAATTTTTACATTTCCAACTTTTACCTCAAGTGTTTCTCTTCTCTTGATATCTCTAAAGGGTCTAATACTCATATAAGATTTATTTATTTAAGTTAAATTCTTTATGTAAAACTAAAATAGATTTTTTCATATCTTTTTTTTTAATTAATACCGAAATTTTAATTTCAGAGGTAGATATAACAATTATATTAATTTTTTTTTTTGCCAAAGCATTGAACATTCTAAATGTAACACCTGGAGTTGTTATCATTCCAACTCCGATAATAGAAACTTTAGAAACATTTCTATCAATTATAAGATTTCTAAATTTAATATTTTTATTTTTATTAATTAAATTTTTTGTTTTTTTTAAATCTTCTGATTTTATTGTAAAGGTCAAATCTGTCTCTTTTCCATTGGCAGAAATATTTTGAACAACCATATCAACATTAATATTATTTACAGAGAGTGGTTTAAAAATTGATGCGGCAACACCAGGCTTATCCTTCACGCCGAGTAATGTAATTTTAGCATCATTTTTTGAAAATGATACACCAGTGATAATTTTATTAGAGGATATATTTGACCTTTTTGTAATTTTGGTACCAGATTTATTTGAAAAAGAAGACCTAACATCAATATTTATTCTATTTAATCTTGCATCCTGTATAGAAGCAGGTTGCATAACTTTTGCTCCAAGTGATGCCATTTCAAGAATTTCCTCATAAGAAATAACTTTTATTTTTTTTGCACTTTTTATTATATTTGGATCAGTGGTATAAACACCCTCTACATCAGTATAAATTACACATTTTTCTGCTCCAAAAAATTTTGCACACATGATTGCACTTAAATCAGAACCACCTCTTTCTAGAGTTGTTATCCTCGAGTCTGAGTTGATTCCTTGAAAACCAGCAATAACTGGTATTCCTCCTGATTTCATAAATTTAATTATTTTTGATTTATTTATATAAATAATTCTAGATTTACTAAACTCTCCACTAGTTAAAATTGGTATTTGCCAACCCATCCATGATCTTGCTCTAAAACCAAGATCTATTAATTTTCCAGCTAGCAAAGAACAAGATACCTGTTCTCCCGAAGATACAAGCACATCGTGCTCTGATTTAGGAAAACTAGCTGATAATAACTTAGATTTTTTTAATAAATCATTTGTTACTCCACTCATAGCTGATGATACAACAATAACTTTAAATCTTTTTTTTAAGTAAGAAATTATTATTTTAGCAACTTTCCCTATACGATTTACAGTGCCAACTGATGTACCACCAAATTTTAATACTATAATTTTCATTGAAATAATTTTATTTATTTAATTATATTGATAAAAAGCATCTTGATTGTAAAGTCAAACAAAAATGAATAATACCACAATAAACAAATTAGAAATAGAAAAATTTTCTAAATTAGCTGAAGAGTGGTGGGATCCTTTTGGAAAATTCAGGACTCTTCACAAATTTAATCCTGTGAGAATAAAATATATTAAAGAGGCTATTATTTTAAATCATTCAATAAAATTAAAAGATAAACCACTAAAAAAAATTGAAATTCTTGATATCGGTTGCGGTGGTGGACTGTTATCAGAACCTATGAGTAAACTTGGTGCTAATGTTACTGGTATAGATGCCTCAAGGAAAAATATTGAGATAGCAAAAATTCATGCAAAAAAAAATAATTTAAATATTGATTATTTATGTTGTTCTCCAGAAAAATTTAAAACTAAAAAAAAATTTGATGTTATATTAAATATGGAAATTGTTGAACATGTTGAAGATCTCAATTTTTTCTTACAATCGAGTTCAAATCTATTAAATAAAAATGGAATAATGTTTATAGCAACAATTAATAAAACTTTCCAATCATATTTATTTGCTATAATCGGTGCTGAATATATTCTTAAATGGCTTCCTATTGGCACTCATGATTGGGAAAAATTTGTTAAACCAGAAAAATTAATAACTATATGTAAAGAAAATAATTTGAAATTTGAAAAACTGAGCGGAGTTAAATTTAATCTGATAAAAAATGAATGGAATTTAAATAATGACTCTTCAGTAAATTATATTTCTATTTTTAAAAAAAATTAGTTTTCTAAATCATTTACCCAAGGTATTGTCTGTGTCTCAATACCCTCGTCTTTAAGCTCTTTTATCTCTTTTAAAGACGCTTTACCGTAAATACCTTTTTTATTTTTCTTATTATTATAATGAATTGATCTAGCCTCGTATGAAAAGTTATCACCTACATATTCTAGATTTTTTTTAACAAAATTTTGAAATTCTAATATTTTTTTTCTAATCTTTTCATTTTTGTTGCTACTCTTAATTAAATTTTCTTTTGAAGATATTACATTTGGCGACATTAGCATTTTTTGAACATTGCTTGATTTACACTTTATACAACTTAATAAATTAAGTTTTTTTATTTTTTCATATTCTTTAGAAGATCCAAACCAACTTTCGAATTCATTTTTGCAACTATTACATTTTAAATTATATTTGATCATAAATATTACTTAATAATTATTTTAATAATTTCAATATACTAAGTTCTATAATCAGAGTTAATTTCTATATATTTTTTTGTTAAATCAGTAGTATAAACTTTAAATCTTTCTTTTCCGGTTCCTATCTCTACATATATTTCGATATTTTTCTCTCTCATATACTCTGCTACAATATCCTCATTATAATCTTTAACTAGCATTCCTTTTTCAATAATTTTATGATCACCAAATTTAATTAATAGTTTATTTAAATTAATTTTAATTTCTGATTTTCCTATTGCCATAATAATTCTTCCCCAATTTGGATCTTCGCCACTTAAAGCTGTCTTTACAAGAGGAGAATTAGCTATCGAAAATCCTATTTTTTTTGCATGTTCTTTTGACTTGCATGATGAAACAGTAACTTTAACAAACTTTGATGCACCCTCACCATCAGATGCAACTCTTTTAGCTAAATTTAAAAGAACGTTATTTAGTGAATTGTTAAAATCAAATAAATTTTTATCATGAATTGATTTCACCTCTTTGTTGTTAGCTTTTCCAGTTGAGAAAATTGCAACCATATCATTTGTGCTAGTATCGCCATCTACAGAAATTGCATTAAAAGTATTTTCAATATTTTTTTTTAGCATTTGATTTAAAATGCCTGATGAGAGGTTTGCATCAGTAAAAATAAAAGCTAAAGTTGTTGCCATATTTGGAAATATCATGCCAGAACCTTTGGCAATTCCATACAATTTTACTTTTGTTTTACCAATTAAACACTCTTCCATTGCTAACTTTGGTTTAGTATCAGTCGTTAAAATTGCCATAGCAGCTTTCATCCAGATATATTTATTTTGCGTATATTTTATATTTTTTATAATAGAGGGAAGTGATGACTGAATTTTTGATGTTGGAAAAGCTTCTCCAATTGTTCCCGTACATGCAAATAAAATTTCATCTTGTTTGATTTTTTTTGGGTTATCTTCATCATTTTTTTGTTTATTCGAAAGTAATTCCGATAGATCTTCCGCAATGGTTTTAAGTCCTTTAAATCCTTTTTTTCCAGTGAAAGCATTTGCGTTCCTTGTATTTACCAATAATGCTTTAATTTTTTTTGATCTAATTTTTTGGTTCCATTTAATGTTTTCTGACAAAATTTTTGATTTTGTATAAACACTTGCATAATTTGCACCATCTCTAAAATAGAACAAAACTACGTCGTCTCTTTTATTTCTATACAAATCGGCACTGGTAGATGAAATTGACAATCCATCAATATGCTCTAAATCTTGAAAATCACCAATTTTGGTATTTTTATCATTTAGATTTGTTAATTTATTAAAATTAAAAATCATAGTATTTAAATTTTATATTAAGTAACTATATTAATTAATAAAAATTACACTAATTAATTTTATGATTAATCCTATTAAATTTGTGACAAAATTCTTCAAATCTCAAAATCAAAAAGAATTGGATAGAATGTCAGATATTGTGAAAAAAATTAATTCATTTGAAGAAAAAGTATCAAAAATGAGCGAACAAGAACTTAAAGATAGGACAGAAGTACTTAAAAATAAAGTAAATGAGGGAACAAGTTTAGATGAAATTCTTCCTGAGGCTTATGCCATGGTTAGAGAGGCCTCCGTAAGAATTAATAATGAGAGACATTTCGATGTTCAATTAATTGGAGGTATTGCTCTTCATGAAAATAAAATTTCAGAAATGAAAACAGGTGAAGGTAAAACTCTAACAATTACTTTAGCTGCTTACCTAAATGCCTTAACACAAAAAGGCGTACACATTGTTACAGTTAATGACTATCTTGCGAAAAGAGATTGTGAAAATATGGGAAAAATTTATAATTTTTTGGGTTTAACTTGTGGTTATATAAATTCTGATCATTCAGACCAATTAAGATATGATAATTATAAATGTGATATTACGTACGCTACTAATAGTGAACTTGGTTTTGATTATCTTAGGGATAATATGAAATTTTCAAAACAATCGATGGTACAAAGGGGTCACAACTTTGCTATTGTTGATGAAATAGATTCTTGTTTAATTGATGAGGCTAGAACACCATTGGTAATTTCTGGCGAGGCTGAAAACAAAAATGATCAATATGTTGCCATTGATAAGTTAGTAAAAAGTCTAAATTCTGAGGAAGATTTTGAAATAGAAGAAAAAGATAAAAGTGTTCTATTGACAAATAAAGGTATAGATAATGTTGAAAAAATTTTATCTAATGCTGGCATTCTTAAAAATAATAATTTTTACGATCCAGAAAACTTAAATATAGTTCATTTAGTTAATCAAGCATTAAGGGCAAATAATCTTTTTGAAAATGGCAGAGATTATATTTTAAAAGATAATGAAGTAATTATAATTGATGAACAAACTGGAAGACAATTGAGTGGAAGACGATTTGGTGACGGATTACATCAAAGCATAGAGGCAAAAGAAAAAGTTAAAATTCAATCAGAAAATCAGACATTAGCATCGATAACTTACCAAAATTATTTTAAATTATACTCAAAATTGGCTGGTTGCACTGGTACCGCTGCAACAGAAGCTGGAGAATTTTTTGAAATATACAACTTACCAGTAATAATAATTCCAACTAATAAAGAAATGATAAGAAAAGATTGGAATGATCAGATATTTAGAACAACAAAAGAAAAGGATGAGGCAATAATAAAAAAAATTATCGATTGTAATACAACAGGTCAACCTTTGTTAGTTTTTACTGCGAGCATTAATAAGTCTGAACATTATTCAAACTTACTTAACAAAAAAAAAATTAGTCATACAGTTCTTAATGCAAAAAATCACGAAAAAGAGGCTGACATAATATCAAATGCAGGTGCAAAAGGATCTGTTATTATTACAACTAGTATCTCAGGAAGAGGTGTTGACATAAAACTTGGAGGAAAAAAGAATGATCTGTCAGCTAAAAATGAAATTAAATCCCTTGGTGGATTATTTGTGTTAGGCACGGAAAGAATGGAAAGTAGAAGAGTAGATAACCAGGCCAGAGGAAGATCTGGTAGACAAGGAGATGAAGGAAGTTCTATTTTTTATGTAAGTTTGGAGGATGATTTAATGAGAATATTCGGCTCTGACTCAATGAATTCTATGTTAGAAAAACTTGGTTTAAAAGATGGTGAAAGCATTGATCATCCATGGATTAATAAAGCACTAGAAAGGGCACAACAAAAAGTTGAAGCTAGAAATTTCGATATCAGAAAAACTTTATTAAAGTTTGATAATGTTCTTAATGATCAAAGACACGTAATTTTTAAACAAAGAAATAGTGTAATAAATGATGAGATATCTAGTGATTATTCAGAAATATTTCTAAGTGAGTTGTTAGAAAAATTATATGAAAATAAAACGAATAACAAATTAAATGAATTAGACAAGGAATATTCTAATAAGTTGAAAAATTTATTTGGAAAATCTTTTACAGAAGATGATTATAAATATCTAATTCATCAAACTAAGGAGCAATTCAGTATTAAAATAAAAGAAAAATTTGCTCAAAAAAGAGATGATAGAAAAAAAATATTTGGTGACAAAAACAACAGCTCTCTAGAAAAAAGAATTTTTTTACAATTAGTCGATCAAAATTGGAAAACTCACTTACAATATTTAGAACATTTAAGGCAAGTAATAGGATTGAGGTCTTATGGTCAAAAAGACCCACTAATTGAATACAAAAAAGAGGCTTTTGTTTTATTTGAAAATCTTCTTCAAAAGCTTAAAACAGATTTAATCAGAGTCTTGATTAATCTAGAAATTGTTGAAAATACAGAAAGAAACGATAAAGAAAATATCAATAAAAACTTTGAAAAAATTGCATCAAAAAAAATTGGTAGAAATGAACCCTGCCCTTGTAATTCTGGAAAAAAATATAAACATTGTTGTGGAGCAGTTTAATAAGTTATTATACCAATTGTTGCTATAAAAATTAAGAGAACAAAAAAATAAACCCTCTTATACTTTTGAAAATTTTCTATAATTCTATTATTAATTTTCTTTGAAATTAAAAATTTATCTAATTTATTATCATTCGACAAAAAGCCCCTATCTCTCCCAATTGATAAAAATTTATTTTTTCTATGACTTAATACCTCGTCTTTTTCGAAATTTTTAAAATATTCAAGATTATTTCTTATAGAATTCTTTACGTTTTCTAAAATTTTTTCTTTATCTCTATGTGCACCTCCAAGTGGTTCATCTATAATTTCATCAATGATACTTAATTTCAACAGATCTTTAGATGTTAATTTCATTGCTTCAGCTGCCTCTAAAGTTTTTTTTGGGTCTCGCCATAAAATAGTTGCACATCCTTCTGGAGAAATTACAGAATAAATTGCATTCTTTAACATTACGACTTTATTTGATGATGCTAGTGCGATAGCACCTCCCGATCCACCTTCGCCAATAATAATTGATATTGTAGGAACTGTTAAGTTCATACTGCATTCTATAGATTTTGCTATAGCTTCTGCTTGACCTCTTTCTTCAGCTCCTACTCCAGGATAAGCTCCTGGTGTATCAATAAATGAGATAATAGGTATGTTAAATTTATCTGCTAATTTCATTAATCTGATAGTTTTTCTATAACCCTCGGGCCTCATCATTCCAAAATTTCTATCTATTCTAGACTGTAAATCCTCGCCCTTTTCTTGACCAATAATTAAAACAGATTTATTTTCAAATTTACCAAAGCCTGCAATTACAGAGTTGTCTTCACCAAACGACCTATCTCCCGATAGAGTGACAAAGTTATCAAATAAATTTTCTATAAAATATTTGGCCTTAGGCCTATCTTCATGTCTTGCAACTTGAGTTATTTCCCAAGCATTAAGTTTGGAGTAAACATTGTCCAACTTTAAATCAATTTCTTTTTGTAATTCAGTAATTTTTTTTGTATTAACCTCAGAAATGCCGTCGTTTTCGAAAGGATCTTTGAGTTTATCAAGTTCGTTTTCTAATTTTTTTATATCTCCCTCGAAATTTAAATAATTTTTCATTATTAAATGTTTATTATATTTAAAAAAGGCAATAAAGTGTCTTTAATAAAATATTTTTTAATATCTTTAAGTAATAAGAATAAAATGATCGAAAATTATATAAAAATTGAAAATTTATCAGTTTCAGAAAAGTTATTTAAATTTGTTAATACTGAACTTCTACCTGGTACAGGTATCAGCAAAAATAAATTTTGGAAAGGATTTAATAAAAGTATTCATAAATTAGCTGTTACTAATAGAAAATTATTACAAACAAGAGAAAAAATTCAAAAAGCCATTGATGCATTTCATATAGAAAATAAGAGCAATTCTATAAATTTAAAAAAATATAATAATTTTTTAAATAATTTAGGATACATTAAAAAAAAAGGACCAAAATTCCAAATCAAATCAAAAAAGATTGATGTAGAAATATCAAGCATATGTGGTCCACAATTAGTTTGTCCTATATCAAATTCAAGATTTTTATTAAACGCTGCTAACGCAAGATGGGTAAGTTTATATGATAGTTTATATGGTACCGATGTTATTCCAGAGACAAAGGGAGCAGTAAAAGGAAAAACTTATAATCCAATAAGAGGAAAAAAAGTAATTGAGTTTGCTAGAGATTTATTAGATAAATATATCCCTATTGAAAAAAATAGTTGGAAAAATCTTACTAAAGTACCTGAGGTAATTAATAATAAATTATTAATTAAATTAAAAAACCCAAAACAATTTGTTGGTTATAAAAAAAAATTAAATAAAATTTCATCATTATTATTTAAAAATAACAATCTTCATATTGATATAATATTTGATCAAGATGGAAGCTTAGAGATCAATAATCCTGATGGAAACCAAGACAAAATAAAAATCCATGATATTTTTTTAGAATCTGCAATTTCAACTATCTGTGATCATGAAGATAGTGTTGCTGCGGTTGATGCTGAGGATAAAATTCTAGGATACAGAAATTGGTTAGGTTTAATGAAAGGAAACCTTAAAGCTGAATTTATTAAAAACAGGAAAAAAATTTCAAGAAAATTAAACAAGGATAGAGAATATATTTCCACTAATGGTAAAAAAATTAATTTGCGTGGAAGATCTTTATTACTGAATAGAAACGTAGGCCATCTTATGACTAATCCCGCTGTATTGTTAAGAGATGGGTCTGAGTGTCCCGAAGGTATACTCGATGCATTTATTACCTCTTTAGCATGTATTCATGATTTTAAGAAAAAAAGAAATTCTAGTGTAAATAATATTTATATTGTGAAACCTAAAATGCACGGTCCAGAAGAATGTAGTTTTACTGACGAAATATTTAATAATGTTGAAAAATTACTTGGTTTAAAAAAAAATCAAATCCTATGCGGTATTATGGATGAAGAAAGAAGAACATCTGTAAACTTATATGAGTGCATAAGAGCATTGAAAAATAGAGTTTTTTTCATAAATACTGGTTTTTTAGACAGAACAGGCGATGAAATTCATACATCAATGGAAGTGGGACCAATGGTACGAAAAGCTGAAATGAAAAAGACTAAGTGGATTAATGCTTATGAGAATAACAATGTAGATATAGGTTTAAAATGTGGTTTTTCTGGAAAATGTCAAATTGGGAAAGGTATGTATGCCGCTCCTGACAAAATGAAGGATATGATTAAACAAAAGATAATACATCCAAAATCGGGTGCTAATTGTGCCTGGGTGCCATCACCCACTGCAGCAGCTTTACATTCACTTCATTATCATGAAGTAGATGTTTTTAATATACAAAAAATTATTAAGAAAAGAAAATCTGCAAGACTCTCAGACTTGTTGACGATACCAATTAAAAAAAATCCTAAATGGAATTTAAATGAAATAACAGAAGAGTTAAAAAATAATGCCCAAGGAATATTAGGGTATGTCGTTCGATGGGTAGATCAATCAGTAGGTTGTTCAAAAGTTCCTGATATAAATGGGATTGGCCTGATGGAAGATAGAGCAACATGTAGAATAAGCAGTCAACACATTGCAAACTGGTTACATCACGGAATATGCAGTAAAAAACATGTCTTAGAAATAATGAAAAAAATGGCAAAAATTGTTGATAATCAAAATTTGAAAGATCCAGCAATGATAGGATATTCTCCGTACAAACCTATGTCTGATAATTTTAGTTCATCAACTTCATTTAAAGCGGCATGTGAATTAGTTTTTCATGGTAAGACTCAACCTTCAGGGTATACAGAGCCAATATTACATTTAAATCGCCTATTAAAAAAAAATTGATTATTCTTTATTTTTTAAATCTTTCCTATTTTTAAATGCCGAGATAAGTGTTCCATCGTCTAAGTTTTCTATTTCGCCCCCAATTGGTAGTCCTTGTGCTAGTTTCGTTATCTTAACTCCAGTATTTGAAAGGCTATCTTGAATATAAAAAGCTGTTGTTTGACCCTCAATTGTAGCGCTAGTTGCAAGAATAACCTCATCAATATTCTCTTCTTCAACTCTTTTAACAAGTGAATGGATTAGTAAATCAGACTTATTTTGATTGTTGTAGCTCGAAATTGTACCACCTAATACATGATAATATCCTTGATATATGCTTGAAGTCTCAATACTCCATTGATCAGCAATATCTTCAACAACACAAATTTTTGTAAATTTATTTATTAATTTTTCACAATTTAAACATTCAGTTTCAATAGATTTTAACATACCACATGATTTACATCTAACTATATTCTTAAACGCATTAGCTAATGAATTCAGCATCGGCTTCATAATTTCTTGTTTATTATTAATTAATTTTAGTATAATTCTTTTTGCAGATTTTGGTCCTAATCCAGGCAATTTCCCTATGTATTTTATTAATTCATTAATTTCATCAATTTTTTGCATTTTATAAAGGCCATTTAAACCCAGGGATATCTACTCCCCCAGTGGCTTTTGAAATTTCTTCAGTCATTTTAGATTTTAGTTGAGATCTAGCATTGTTATGTGCAGCCTTAATTAAATCTTCAATAATTTCTTGGTCCTCTTTAAGAATTGTTTCTGAAAATTTTAATTTTAATATTTCTCCTTCTCCGTTAAGCGTTAGTTTTATATCATTAGATCCTGAAGTTCCGACCACTTGAATTTTTTTTAACTTTTCTTGACTTTCTTTCATTTTATTCTGCAACTCTTTTGCTTGATCCAATATTTTGCTAAAGTCAGTCATTATTATTCTCGGTTATAATATCTATAAGTTCTAGATCTGGTAATATTTTTTTTAACTCTTTGAAACTTGATTTTTTTTTTTCTTCAATAATAAGATTGGATTTATTTTTTTTACTAATTTCCTTTATTGTCGGATTTCCAGGTTCACTTGAGAAAGAAATAAGCCACCTTACTCCCGTCCAATCAAATAATTTTTCGGATAGCATTTTAACAAAATCCTTTTCTAAAGCAGTATTTGATGAAATTTCTATTCTTCCAAAACTAAAACTAATCAAGTTAATATTAGTTTCTAATTCATACTTTATTTTTAGTTCTTTCTTATTTTGACAAAGATTTATTAATTGCGAATATGTATCTATTTTAAGTTTGATATTTTTCTCTTCATTTGTTTGTTCGGGTAGTGGTTTTTCTTTTTGAGAAATATTTTTTATTTGATCAACTGATGTGTTTGTATTTTGATTTTTTAGATTAAAATTTTCACGATTTTTATTAGATGCATTACCTTCTAAGTCATAATTAGAAAATTTAGTATTGTCTAAATCTTTTAGGTATAAAAGTCTTATTAAAAACATTTCTATTGCAATATTCTGATTAGAGACCAATTCCAGCTCACTAAGAGTATTTAAAGTAAATTGCCAAAATATTAAAAAAGTTTTTGAATCAATATTGCTTGATATTTCTTTGATTAGTTTAAACTCCTCATCATTCAAATCAAATATTTTACTTCCAAGTTTAAGAGTATTAATATTCTTGAAATAATAAAGTACTTCTAAAAAGTCATTCAAAAAAACTTTTGGTTCTATACCTGCGTCGTATATTGACTTGTACTTATCTAAAACTTCTTTTTCATCACCAGAGAGTATTTTTTTAAATAAATCAATAAAAGAAGATTTATCAACGTAACCATATATTTTTCTTGCATCTTCTAGATTTAATTCATTCTTGTTATTTTGATTAATTAAACCTCTATCTAACAATGACAATGCATCTCTCACAGAGCCCTCTGAGATTTTTACAATCAGTTTTAATGCATCTTCTGAAACTTTTCCTTCCTCGAGCTCAATTATATGTTTCAAAAAATTTAATAATTCTTCAGCTTTCACACGTTGAAGATCAAACCTTTGACACCTTGATATAATTGTTGTCGGAATTTTTTTTATTTCTGTAGTTGCGAATATAAATTTTAAGTACTCAGGAGGTTCTTCTAATGTTTTTAAAAGTGCATTAAATGCTTGCTTACTTAACATATGTACCTCATCGATTATGAAAATCTTAAATTTTGCTGTAGTTGGACCATATCTTGAAAATTCAATAAGATCTCTTACATCATCTACACCTGTTTTACTTGCTGCATCCATTTCTAAAACATCTATATGATTAGAATTTGTTATAGATTCACAATTTTCGCATAATTTATTTTTGCATAGTCTTTCAACACCATTAATACAATTCAAAGACTTAGCTATTATTCTTGCTATTGTTGTTTTACCCACTCCTCTTATACCAGTAAACAAGTAAGCATTTGGGATTTTATCGTATTTAATAGAATTAAAAATAGTTTTTGATATTACTTCCTGACCAATCAACTCATTTAAATTTTGTGGCCTATATTTTAGTGCAAGTACTTTAGAATTTTTTTTCATAAATTAAGGGCCAACCAACCTGAAAAATACTGGTTACTGCTGCTTTCTTTCGAACCTGACAGGGTTTACCGTATATTCACCTGATTGACCCAATACTATTATAACAGTAAAAAAATCCAATCTACAATAAACTTAAGAATTTATTTTTCTCTCAATTTGTCAGCTTTAAAAACACCTAGGACGTGCATATCCTCACAGTGTAATCCAAGTTCTTCAAGAGATCTTTTAACCTTTGTATTTTCTATATGGCCATCAAGTTCACATAAAAAAAAGTACGATAAGAAAGAATTTTTTTCTGGGAAACTTTGTAATTTAATTAAGTTTACCCCATTAAGAGCAAAACCAGATAATGCTGAGTATAGCGCAGCTGGTTTACTTTTAAGTTTAAATAACATTGAAGTCACATAATTATTTTGTTCATTAAATTCCGGTTGAAAAATATCTTTTCCCATAATTAAAAATCTAGTCATATTTTTTTTATCATCTTGTATATTTGCCTTTATTAGTTCTAAATTATAAATTTTCGAACTCAATTTTGATGCTATAGCTCCTTTTGATTTATCATTTTCCTCACTGACATATTTTGCTGAGCCCGCAGTGTCTGCTCTTACGTTACTAATAAATTTATTTTTTTTTAAAAATTCAGAGGACTGACTTAATGCTTGAGCATGAGAATATACGTTTTTAATATCAGTTATTTTTGATCCTTGAATACCTAGTAAATTATGGTTTATTTGATAAAAATGTTCTGCATAAATATTTAGTCTATATTTAAAAATTAAATATTCTACTCCAATGTTTCCCGTTGTCTTATTAGACTCTGGTATAATTGCTTTTATAGAACTATCTTTATAAGCTTTTTCAAAACACTCATCAAATGTTTTGCATGAAATTGTTTCACAGTTTGGGTAATACTCTTTAACACAGCTTTCTGAATAGCTTCCAGGAATGCCTTGATAAGTTATTTTCATAATTACTTATAATATATTAACTATTTCTTTCCATTAAAAATTTCACTTTTCTATAATCTGAAAGAGTATCAATACCTATAGGAGATGTATTAGCTAATACAACATTTATATCTATATTATTGTCCATCGCCCTTAACTGTTCTAGTTTGTTTTTTTTTTCATTATAAGTTTGCTTTAAGGACTTAAATTTTTTTAATACTGCTACACTATAATGATAAATTCCTATGTGATGGTATACATTTTTTTTTTCATTTGGTTTATATCTAAAAAAATTTTTAGCAACTGAAAAATTATTACCTTTTAATTTATTTGTTGTTTTAACTTTAACAATATTTTTATTTTTAAATATTTTTTTATTTTTTATATCTGAGCCAAGCGTACAAAAATTAAGTTTATTTTTTAAAGCTATTTTATTCAATTTAATAATATCAAATTTATTAATCAATGGTTCATCACCTTGTATATTTAAAACGTATTTTATATTTTTAATTTTTATTTTTTTTAAAGCTTCATGAATTCTATCAGTTCCAGATTTATGATTTAACTTTGTCAAAATACATTTTCCTCCGTTTTGTATAATTTCTTTGAAAATTTTTTTATCACCGGTGGCTACAAAAACTTTTCCAATTCCACTTTCTAAAGCTCTTTTATAAACATGATATATTATAGATTTGCCATTTATTTTTAATAATGGCTTACCTGGTAATCTTTTTGCGGCTAACCTTGAGGGTATTAAAATTAGTGTTTTGCTCATAAATATAATGTTTATGCGTCTTTGAGACGCAAAAATAAAGATAAATTTTAGTTTTTTTTTTAATCATGTTGTTATACCAAGGTCTTATATTTCTATGAATTCATTCGAATTAAATAAAATTCTAGCAGCGATAGTAGTAACGGTTTTGATTATTTTTGGAATTAGCAAAACTTCAGATTATTTATTCCAAGTAAAACAACCTGATGTTAAAGGTTACAAAGTTGAGGTTAATACAGAGATTAATCAGTCTGTTGGAGTGTCCGAAAACGATGTTGATATATCTGCTTTACTTGCAATGGGATCGGTTGAGCAAGGAAAAAAGGTGTTTAAGAAATGTGCTGCATGTCACAGTATAAAGAAAGATGGTGGTAATAAAATTGGACCTGCTTTGTATTCGGTTGTTGGTAGAGCTGTTGGGGGTGTAGAACAATATAAATATTCCAAATCATTGGCGGAATATGGAAAAAATTGGTCTTTTGAAGAACTAAATGGATTTCTTTTAAAGCCTGCTACTTGGATAAAAGGTAATAAAATGGGCTTTGCTGGTTTAAAAAAAGACGATGAGAGAGCCTCTGTAATATTATATCTTAATGCTAATGGTGATAATCCTTTAAAACTACCTTAATTTATTAAAACAATATAATAAAATACTTTTCTGAACATGAACTCTGTTTTGTGCTTGTTGCCATACATGAGATTTCTTTCCAAGAAAAACTTCATTGCTAACCTCGTCCCCTCTTGGCAAACAATGTAAAAATATACAATCTTTTTTGGCTTTGTTAACCAATTTTTCATCAATTTTAAATTTCTTAAAATACTTAATTTTATTTTTTTTGTTAACTTTATCATTTAAAGAAATTACTTTGTCTGAAAAAATTACATCTGCACCTTTAACAGCTTTAAGAGCGTTGTTGAAAATAAAAATTTTTTTATTTTCTTTTTTAGCCCAATTCTTTATTTCACTTAAAGGTTGATATTTCTTCGGACAACCGATGCTCAATTTAAATGAAAATTTTATTGATGCTGCAATTAAACTATTTAAGACATTATTAGAGTCGCCTATCCAACAAATATTTAGTTTTGATATTGATTTTTTTTTTATTTCTTCGACCGTGAAAATATCGGATAACACTTGTGTTGGATGAGAAGATGGACTTAAGCCATTAATAATTGGTATTGAAATATGTTTTCTAAAATTTTCAATTTTTTTATCACTATCAGTTCTCAACATGAATCCATCTCCATAAGTAGAAAGAATTTTAGCTGTGTCTGCAATACTTTCTCCACCCTGTCCGAGATGAAGTTCATTTGACCTTAAGGTTAGTGTACCTCCACCTAACTGTTTAATAGCAAGATAAAAACTTATTCTAGTTCTGGAACTAGGTTTTTCAAACATTTGAATTAATATTTTTCCTTTAAGTGGAGCGCCTTTATCAATCTCAAGTGTATTTAGTTTTTTTCTAGTTTTTTTTCTTTTTTTTGCGTCCTTAATAATTTTTCTTAAATCAATAGATGGAATATCCTTTATGTTTATAAAATGTCTCATTTAGCTGTTTATTTTACATACCTTTTTAATTATTTTAAGCGCGAGATTAATCTCACTTTTCTTAACATTAAGAGGTGGTAATATTCTAACAACATTTTCAGCAGCTTTTATTGTTAAAAGTTTATTCTCAAATAATTGATTGATAAAATTAATTTGATTTTTTTTTATCTGCAAACCTATAAGAAAACCTTTTCCTCTAACATCTTGAATTACGTTTGGATATATTTTTTGAATTTTGATTAATTCCCTAATAAAGTAATTTGATAATTTTGTAACATTGTGTAAAAAATGTTTTTTTAATATTTGATCAAGTACAGCATTACCTACACTCATAGCCAAGGGATTACCTCCAAAAGTTGAACCATGTGATCCGGGTGTTATACATGAGGCTACTTTTTTGGTCATTAAAACAGCTCCTATAGGGAATCCTCCACCTATGCCTTTGGCTATTGGTACAATATCTGGTTTTACTTTTGAATGTTCAAATGCAAAGAACTTTCCCGTTCTACCAATTCCGCATTGAACTTCATCAAATATCAACAAAATTTTTTTTTTATCACATATTTTTCTTAATTCTTTCAAACACCAATTTGGGATTACTTTTATGCCACCTTCTCCCATTATCGGTTCGACCATAATAGCAGCTGTATTTTTGGTTATTGATTTTTTTAGAGATTTGTGGTCTCCAAAAACAAAATGATCAAACCCTGCTACTTTAGGCCCAAAACCCTCGGTCATTTTTTTTGATCCACTAGCATATATTGCAGCTAAAGTTCTTCCATGAAATGAATTTTTAACACACAAGATTCTATTTTTTTTTGGTTTTCCTATTGAATAAAAATATCTTCTAGCTACTTTAATTGCAACTTCAGTAGCCTCTGCTCCACTATTTTGAAATATAACATAGTCGGCAAAAGTTGAACTAGTTAATTTATTAGCTAATTTTTCTCCCTCAGGAATTATAAAAGCATTTGATACATGCCAAACCTTTTTAGATTGATTTAATAAAGATTTGTTTAATATTTTATTTGAGTGGCCAAGGGAATTGACGGCAATACCTTGTACAAAATCAAGATATTTTTTTTTACTTTTTGAAAAGAGAAAAGCTCCTCTTCCTTTTATAAAAGATATTTTTCTTCTATTATAATTTTTGGCTAATGAACTCATATTAGGTCTTAATTTTATAACCCTTATTATATAAGTAAAATGCAAAATACCATGTAAAAAAAGATAAAATTAACAAATAAGAAATTCCAAATTGAATTGATCCATCTAAATTACCAATAAAAGAAAATCTAAATCCATCAATCATATGAAAAAAAGGATTGTAATAACTTATTTCTTTTAAAATGCCAGGTAACTTGTCAATGCTATAAAACGTGCCTGAAAGAAATGATAGTGGAACAATTAAAAAATTTGTTATTGTAGCCATTTGATCAAATTTATCAGCATATATACCTGCTATAAATCCTGCAGATCCAAGAAGAAACGAACTTAAAAATATGAATAGTATCCATAAAAATATATTATTAATTTCCAGATCTAAAAATAATACGAAAATAATTGAAGATATAATTGCGATAAAAATACCCCTGGTAACAGATGCCAAAATAATTGATGTTGTAACCTCTAAAGCTGATAAAGGAGAACTAACTATATCAACAATAGTTCCTTGCATTTTATTAATCATCAAAGATGAACTTGAGTGAGAAAAACTTTGCTGGATAACCTGCATCATTATCAGGCCATTTGCTAAAAACTCTATATAAGGAACTCCCAAAACATCATTTTTATCATCACCTATTGCTAAAGAGATAACAATAAGAAATAGAATTGAAGTCAGTATAGGACCAAGGAGTGTTTGGCCTGAGACAATTAAAAATCTTAAAACTTCTTTTTTATAAAGAGTCCAAGCACCAATCCAGTTTACTCTTCCAAACCTACGTACTCCTATTTTATATTTGTTTTGGATTTCAACCATAAGTTACTTCATAATAACTCTTTCAATGTTAATAAATTAAAAAAAATACTTGTTATTTTTAACTCATTGTGAGTAACTCTATATTGTATATATATTATTAAATATACTATATGTAGATATGAGTTGGACAGAAGAAAAAGTTGAAAAACTTAAAGAATTATGGGGCAAAGGTAATACAGCATCAGAAATAGCCCAAATACTAGGAGGAGTTTCTCGAAATGCAGTCATTGGAAAAGCGCATAGGTTGAATCTTTCTGCCAAAATTAAAACAAGATCAAGCCCTCAAAACTCAAAGAATCAAACAATAATAAATTCGCAAGTTCAAAGGAAAGGTAGAAAAAATAAATTTAAATCTTTATTACTTGATTCAAAATTTGAACCAGCAAAAAATTTATCCTTAGAGGAATTAACAGAAGAAACATGTAAATACATGGATGGTCATCCTGATGAAGAAGGTTCATCGTTTTGTGGAAGAAAAACAGTTGAAAAGTTCAGCTATTGTCCATTACACCTTATGATAATTTATCAAGAGAAACCATTAAAAGGAAAAAAAGAAGAATTGGTTACTAAAGAAGATGAAGTACCTAAATTTATAGAGAAAAAAATAAAATCTGCGTAATTAATCATTTAAAATTTTTTGCTTTGCCTTTTTATATTCTTCTTCAGTAAGGGAACCCTTATTATATAGATTTGTAATTTTTTCTAACTCATTACTCATTGAATTATTTTGTTCTTTAATTATTTCTTTTTCTTTTTGAAAGTTTTCTGATTTCGCATCCATTCCTTGTCTTATAGCCCTAAATGCAATGGCTAAAACAAAAATGAATATTAGTAATGCAGAAATATAAAGTATGTAATTAGTCATTTGATCATTAATTTTTAGAAAATTGACCTGACTCTCTCCACATATAAGAGTATTTATTGATTTCTTCATCAAATTTTAATTTAGCAGGAATTTCAAAATCAAAGTTGGTTTTACACTCACCTGAGGCTATATTATCATACTTAAGTAACTTAAGTTGATCTCTTGTAATTAAAGGATTTGGCATAAATGTCTCCATTAAATTTGCTGTTATATTTCCTATAATTAGAGGAGTTGGTATTAATAATCTTTTTTTTTTTATTGAACCAAGTAATTTTTGCATAATTTCTTTAAATGATATTACTTCTGGTCCTATACATTCAATTTTTTGTGAATAAATTTTTTTTTTTACAATTTGAAAAATTATCTCAGTCATATCTGAAACATGTATAGGACAAAATTTTGTCTGTCCGGAATAATATAAAGGGAATACTGGAAGATAATTCAGTAATCTCATAAAATTAGTTGTGAAATTGTCATCAACAGAATAAACTATTGACGGCCTTAGTAGAACTGCTTTTGGAAAATTTTTTTTTATTAGGTTCTCTCCATCCAATTTACTTTTTGCATATAAACTATCAGGTGCTTTATCAATCCCAAGCGCTGACAGATGCACTAATTGATCAACTTTGTTTTCTAAACAAAGTTTAGATAAAACATCTGGAAAATTTTTGTGAATATTCTTGAATGTATTATTTTTTTTTTCAAAGAGTATACCAATTAAATTAATACAAATATCTGCGCTTTTCAAAAGTTTGCTGAGCTCAATTTCGTTAAATATATTTGCCTCTTCAATCTCTAAGTATCCTGGATTTCCCTGAGTTTTTAATAAATACCCTTTTGCATGAAGATTCCTTGTAACGGCCTTAATTTTAAAATTATTAATTGTAAATTTTCTAATTAAATTCCTTCCAATTTGACCAGATGCACCTAAAAGTAGAATTTCTTTTGGTTTCATATATATATATTTAACATGAATTTAGATATTAAATTACACAAAGAGGATTTACCAGATGAAATTATGTTGGGTGACAAAATAGCAGTAGACTGTGAATGGATGGGTCTTAACGTTAAGAGAGATAGACTGTGTGGAGTACAAATATCGACTGGAAAAAATGACGCGCATATGAT